>JAAGKN010000252.1_pt1 | contig 91628 bp, 82 predicted proteins | sample 6206371 | NCBI WGS metagenome assembly JAAGKN01 (sample SAMN11533720, study PRJNA540317) | gut metagenome | isolation source: fecal pellets from male and female animal of same cohort | host: Peromyscus leucopus | place: USA:CA | collected 2017 | reverse complement strand
GAGACTTATGTCACAGCCTCTTTTTAGTAATTTTGTAAATATTTTTAATGTGTTACAGTTGGACAGACATATTCAAGCGGTTTTATGATATAATTGCGGAAGTATGAGAGGAGATCAAGTTGATGGAAAACTTTATTTCAAAACAACAGGCTTTAGCTGTTTTACAGCAAGATGCAGCTGAGATCTGTGACCTATTAGGCAAGCAAAGTAATATTTTGTGTCGGACAGATTGTCCCGCTTTTGAAGAAGTTGCAGACACAAGGATCTATGGCTTTTCTTGTGAAGTCAAGTTTTTGATACGTAGTGGTTTATTGACCACTGCGGAGGGGCATCAGCTGATAAAAGAACTTGAAGAAAAATTGGGTAATATCCAAGCAAGGGTGATACCAGACGTTGGAGTGGAATGGGAATGAAGACAAAGTTTCTAAATAAACTAAAATATTTTGATTATGGCTTATTTATACCTTTTCTCATTTTATCCTTGATCGGGATCGTGATGGTTTATTCGGCTAGTTCGATCAATCTATCATATTTGACCGGAAAGACGATGCAGTATTTTATCCGCCAATCGATCTACGTGATCATGGGGATCGGTCTGACAGTACTATTTGCGCAAACTAACCCACGTTGGTGGCGTAACCCGCGGATATTATTTTTTGGCTGGGGCTTTTTAATGTTGCTCTTGGGTTATGCCAAGTTCTTTACTTCAGCTATCAATGGGGCAAATGGCTGGATCAATTTAAAGGTGATCAGTATCCAGCCTTCTGAAATTTGTAAGCTATACTTAGTGATGTTTTTAGCTAATCTTTTTGCTAATTACACAGCCAAGGGCAAAAATGTCTTTTATAAAAGATTGATGAGAAAGCGTGTTACCAAGGAACAACTTCAGTTACTGATGGTCCTATCAATGCTGTTACTGATCGCATTAGCACCTGACTTTGGTGGCTTTAGTATCAGTTTTTCGATCGTTGTCGTGATGTATTTAGCATATGCTGATACAAACTACAAAAAGAGCACGTGGATCATTATTTTAGGGACCGCGATCATAGGGATCGGGACTTATCTTTTGCAGTTTACAACGGCACTTAACAACACGAGCCTTGGTTATATCATACAACGCTTTTTGGCAGTGTTTGATCCATTTCAATATGCTAATTCGAGTGGTAAACAGTTGGTAAATTCATTTTATGCTGTCAGCAATGGTGGCTTGATCGGGCGCGGACTCGGTGAAAGTATCCAAAAAAGAGGCTATCTTCCCGAACCGTATACCGACTTTATTCTCTCAGTGATCGCTGAAGAATTAGGCGTATTGGGAGCGGTCGTCGTGCTGTGTTTACTGGCTTGGATCATTTTAAGGATCTTTTTGATCGGTATTCGATCAAAGAGCGTCTATGCGATGTATTTTTGTTATGGTGTAGGGACCTTTATTGCCGTTGAGACCTTCTTTAACGTTGGTGGGGCGATCGGCTTGTTACCGATCACTGGTGTTACATTACCATTTATCTCTTATGGGGGCTCAAGTATGATCGTTTTGACGGTCGCTTTGGGGATGGTGATGAACATCTCAGCAACGCAAAAACGGGGCCTTGAAGTAGAAGTTTTTGGTAAGTAAGTTTGTAGGAAGTAGAAGAATTTAGGAAAGTGGTGTTTATTGATGAAAAAGATTTTAGTTGCTAACCGTGGCGAGATCGCTATTCGGATCATTCGAGCGTGTCACGAACTTAATTTACAGACAGTTGCAATCTATGCTAAAGAAGATGAGTATGGAGTCCATCGTTTTAGAGCCGATGAATCCTATCTTGTTGGGGCCGGGAAAAAACCGATCGAAGCTTATCTAGATATGGATGATATCATCCGGATCGCTAAAATGACAGGGGCAGATGGGATCCACCCTGGTTATGGTTTTCTGTCTGAAAATGAAGAATTTGCTCAAAAATGTGAAGATGCTGGGATCACATTTATCGGACCAACAGTTAAGCAATTACAAATGTTTGGTGATAAGATCGAAGCTAAAGAAGTAGCACATGCTGCTGGGCTAGAGACGATCCCTGGGACTGAAGATCCAGTTAGATCGATCACTCAAGTCCGTGAATTTGCCGATCAACATGGTTATCCGATCATGGTCAAAGCTGCTTTAGGTGGCGGGGGCCGTGGGATGCGGATCGTCTATTCTGAAGATGAATTAGAAGAAGCTTACAATCGTGCGCGCAGTGAGGCTATGCAATCCTTTGGCGATGATGAGCTTTATGTCGAAAAATACCTACAAAATCCTAAGCATATCGAAGTTCAGATCTTGGGGGATAAATATGGTAATATCTTGCATTTGTTTGAGCGTGATTGTTCGGTGCAACGCCGCCATCAAAAGGTGATCGAATTTGCTCCAAGCATCACTTTAGATGATAAGCGACGTCAAGAAATCTGTGAAGCAGCCGTTCGCTTAGCCCAAAGCGTCAACTATCAAAATGCTGGGACAGTCGAATTTTTAGTAACAGATGACAAATTTTATTTCATTGAAGTCAATCCGCGTGTTCAAGTGGAACACACGGTCACTGAAATGATCACTGAGATCGATATCGTCCAATCCCAGATCTTGATCGCTGCAGGTAAAGATCTCTTTAAAGATCTCCATCTGCCACACCAAAAAGATCTTAAATATCATGGCTGTGCGATCCAATGTCGGATCACGACTGAAGACCCTGAAAATAACTTCATGCCCGATACTGGTAAGATCGAAACATATCGTTCACCAGGTGGTTTTGGCGTGCGCTTAGATGGTGGGAATGCTTATGCTGGTGCTGTTGTAACACCATTCTACGATTCATTGTTGGTCAAGACATGTGTGCAGGCGCGGACCTTTAATGAAGCTGTAGCTAAAATGGATCGGGTCTTACGTGAATTTAAGATCCGTGGAGTCAAGACTAATATTGATTTCATGCGTAAAGTTATCAATAATGAAGTCTTTAAAGCTGGGGCTGCTAACACGACTTTCATCGATCAAACACCTAGCCTATTTGAGTTTGAACGTAAATCTAATACTGTCAACCAATTGCTCAAATATATCGGGGATGTGACCGTCAACGGCTTCCCTGGTGTTAAGCAACAAAAGAAGATCTTTGTGCCAGATATCAAGTTAAAAGATACTTTTGCTCCAAGTGATGACATCAATGCTAAAAAAGTCTTTGATGACTTAGGCGCTGAGGCAACGATGAAGTGGGTCAAAGACCAAAAAGAGGTTCTTTTGACTGATACTTCGATGCGTGATGCCCATCAAAGTTTGTTTGCGACCCGGATGCGGACTAAAGACATGGCCCCAGTGATCGAAGTTTACGATAAAGCTTTGCCAAATGTCTTTTCTGCTGAAGTTTGGGGTGGGGCGACCTTTGATGTAGCTTACCGTTTCTTGAATGAAGATCCATGGTTACGCTTGCAGTTCATGCGTGAAAAAATGCCACATACGCTCTTGCAAATGCTTTTACGTGGCTCAAATGCGGTCGGTTATCAAAACTACCCAGATAACGTCTTAAAAGCATTTATCGATAAGAGTGCGGCTAATGGGGTCGATGTTTTCCGGATCTTTGATAGTTTGAACTGGATCGAACAAATGGAAAAGAGCATTCAATATGTACGTGACACGGGTAAGATCGCGGAAGGTACGATGTGTTACACCGGAGATATTTTAGATAAGAACGAAACTAAATATACGCTAGCTTACTATGAAAACTTGGCTAAACAATTAGTTGATGCCGGTTCTCAGATCATCGGGATCAAAGATATGGCTGGCTTGCTCAAACCAAAAGCTGCTTTTGAATTAGTCGGAGCTTTGAAGCAAAAAGTTGATGTACCGATCCATTTGCATACACATGATACGACCGGAAATGGGGTCTCAACTTATGTAGCTGCAACTAAAGCTGGTGTCGATATCGTTGATACAGCTATGAGCTCACTTTCGGGAACAACAAGTCAACCAAGTATGGGAAGCTTCTATTACGCATTAGAAGAAGATGCACGCCAACCAAAACTTGAAATGGAAAATGTTGAAAAGATCAACCAATATTGGCAAGGAGTAAAACCGTTCTACCAAGCCTTCATGAATGGAATGACTTCACCACAAACTGATATTTATCAAACAGGGATGCCTGGTGGACAATACTCTAACTTACAACAACAAGCTAAGGCATTGGGGATCGATGACTTTGAATTAGTCAAGCAAACTTACCGCGATGTCAACGAACTTTTAGGTGATATCATCAAGGTCACACCAAGTTCAAAAGTGGTTGGTGACTTTGCGATCTTTATGATCCAAAATAACTTGACTAAAGATAACATCTTGACTCGTGGGCAACAACTCGACTTCCCTGAATCAGTAGTTGATTTCTTCTATGGTGATCTTGGCCAGCCATATGGTGGTTTCCCAGAAGAATTACAAAAAGTTGTCTTAAAAGGCAAAAAGCCGATCACAGTTCGCCCAGGAAGCTTAGCTGAGCCAGTTGACTTTACTAAGATGGAAAAAGAATTGACCGAAAAGATCAAACGTAAACCAACGGCTGAAGAAGTGTTGAGCTATATTCTTTATCCAGATGTCTTCATGGGATATGAAGAAAATACGAAACGCTTTGGTTCAATGGGTGTCTTGGATACGACCACGTTCTATCAAGGAATGCGCCCAGGTGAAACTGTTCGGGTCAAATTTAGACCAGGTCGTTCTTCGATCTTTAGGTTGGATTCGATCTCTGATGCTGATGAAGATGGTAATCGCAGCCTCTTCTTCTCGGTCAACGGTCAAAACTTGCAGATCGTGATCCATGATAAGAGCAAGGAAGCTAAGGTCAATGCGATCCCGAAAGCTGAGCCAACTAATCCAAATCATATTGGAGCAACATTGAGTGGTTCAGTGCTAAATGTTTTAGTTAAAAAAGATCAAGTCGTTAAGAAGGGTGAACCATTAGTAGTTACTGAAGCGATGAAGATGGAAACTACGATCAAAGCACCGTTTGATGGTAAAGTGACCCATATTTACGTTAAAGATGGCGATGTTTTGGCGAGTCAAGATCTGCTGCTTGAATTAGAGCCAGTTAAATAATGTTAGATCGCAACTTTTGGAAGAAAACGTGTGTGTGTTTTGTGATCATTTTGCCAGTCCTCTATTTATTGGCGATCTTTGCAAGTGATGACAGGACTGATAAAAAAGAGTTGTCTCATTCAAACGAACCACACTCACAAGTTGTTCCTAAAGTAACTAAATTAAAAACACAAGGTTTGGCACGCTATATTGGCGTGTCAAATCTTGTTTTTAGCGCTGATTTTGGCCAACCAACGCAAGTGATCACCAGTGCGGAAAATATCGAATGGCAGCAGTACCGCTGGGAAGATAAAACGTATATGTTGGTCGGGATCGATAAATATAGCGCTAAGGTCTGTGCGATCTATCTTTTAGGCGAATCGCCACTGACAAGTGAGCTAAAAAATGGATTGAAAAAAAGCGAATTACAACAAAAATTTCCGCTAGCTATGGATTTTAAACTCAGATCAAATGAGCAAACGGCACAGATAAAATTAACGCAGACAGATCTAGCAACGAAGCCTTTGATCGCTTTTAAAAATGGCAGTTATGCGGTGAGCTATATTTCTAGGGTGACTAAAAAAGTGGTTGCAGTGGAATATCTTGATAAAGAAGAATTACTACGCAGTGGTTTATATAAAGTTAGTTCACAGACTCCTTTACCGGTGCGTTATAGTACAGATGTTTTATCCTCGGATGATCAAGATACGATGATACAAGGGATCTGGGAAGTGTTGACTTTTGAACGGGCACAGAGGAAAGTAGCGCAGTTGAGCCAGAACGAAGAGACGACAGCTGTAGCTCAAAGAATAAGTCAGACGTTAGAAAACGATCCTAAAAAATATCTGTCCAAAAAACAATTAAAACAGTATCGGCGACTTAAGGCAGATCGCTTAAATGACGTCAAAGTTTTACAGTTAAGACCCAATGATGTGTCAGCCCAATTATTAGCCGATGCCCAAGTTGATGCTGAACGCTTTGATATATATATCAACGGACCAGTTGTGAATCCGGTGCAATTAGTAGCAACGACGGGAAAAGATCAAAGCTTTTGGAATAACATTTTGTTTTCTAAAAATACAAACATTGGATTTAACTATGAAAATTCATGCTTGATCGTAGTTTATGATAAAAATGGATAAAATATTTGAAAAATGATGATACAATAGTAGAAGATGTGTAGGTGATAAAAAGATGGCTTTTGAAGCAAAAAAACGTCGTGGCGTGATCGTATATCTTTATCATTTGCGCCAGAGTAAACAATTAAGACGTTATGGTAATCTTCAGTATGTTTCACGCAAGATGAAGTATGCCTTGATCTATATGGATGAGGTAGATGTAAAAAAGACGGTCGAAAAATTGAAACAGTTACGCTTTGTTAAAGCGGTCGAGATCTCGAATCGACCTGATATCACGACAGAATTTTCCAAACAGGATCATCAAGCATATAAACTGACTGAAGAAGATCAAGAGAAATTCAATTAGAAATTTAGATAAAGATCGCATATCTATAGTTGTGCGATGTGTTAGATCCCGATTGCGATCTAGTGTAGTAGTTGATAAAAGAAGAGAGCTGAGTTGTATGAGAATTGTAGCAGGAGAATATGGGGGGCGTCGTTTAAAGGCAGTACCCGGAATGAAGACTCGTCCCACAACGGATAAAGTCAAAGAGGCAATGTTTAACATTATTGGTCCGTACTTAGATGGGGGCCAAGTTTTAGATCTATTTGCTGGTTCGGGTGGTCTTAGTATCGAAGCTGTTTCACGTGGTGCTGACCATGCGACTTTGGTAGATCGACAATATCAAGCGATCAAAACGATCCACGAAAATTTGAGTGTTACCAAGGAAGAAGATAAATTTACAGTGCTAAAAGGTGATGCCTATAAGATGCTCAATAAATTGGCTAAACAAGAGCAAAGCTTCGATTATGTTTTTCTTGATCCACCGTATAAAAAACAACAGATCTTAGAATTGATGGAGCAATTAAAACAATTAGGGCTTTTAAATGCCGAGGCTTTGATCATTTGTGAAACAGATCAAGTCGCTGATCTGCCCGAAGAATTAGCTGATTTTGAACTTATTAAAAAAGCTGATTATGGGATCACAGAATTAACGTTTTATCGTTATAAGGAAGTGAACTGAAATGAAGGCGATCTTTCCTGGGAGCTTTGACCCCGTGACCAATGGACATTTAGACATTATCAAGCGCAGTGCGGCGATATTTGACGAAGTATTTGTCGTGGTTTTGACCAATACCGCCAAAAAGCCGATGTTTTCGGCAAATGAGCGTCAGAGCTTTATTCAAAAGGCAACTGAAAAAATCCCTAATGTCAAGGTTTTAGCTAAGGAAGCTGATTTAACGGTGAATGTTGCGCAAGAATTAGATGCCCAGATCATCATTCGCTCGGTCAGAAATACGCAAGACCTTGAATTTGAGCAAAATATTGCGGCGATGAATAAAGAACTAGCACCAAAGATCGAGACTTTGATCTTGTTGACCGATCCCAAGTATGCCTTTTTGTCGTCGACTTTGGTCAAAGAAGTTGCACGTTTTAAGGGTGAATTGGGGAATTTAGTTCCACCGATCGTTCAAGTAGCCTTGAGTAAAAAATAATTTTTTAAGAGTAGGAAATATTTCCTGCTCTTTTTTCGTATTTATATAGTAGGAGGCGAGAAAATGAATGATTGGTATGATTTTCTAATGGAATACAAGTGGCGGATCCTTTCAGGTGGTATTTTAGCGGTGATCTTGGCTATTGTAGGTGTGTTTGGATTTGAACGTTCAGCTACGAATGCGACTGAAGTTTTTGCACCAAGTTCTTCAAGTCATCAGGTGATACAAGCAGTTAAGCCAAAGAAAACAGCAGGCTACGTATATGTAGATGTTAAAGGCGAGGTCAACCATCCGGGGTTATATAAGCTTTCGGCTAGTGACCATGTGAGGCGACGCGATCGCTAGCGCTGGTGGCCCAACAGCTCAAGCAGAAGTTTCGCAGTTAAACTACGCCAAAAAACTGACCGACCAACTATTGATATATGTTCCTAAGCAAGGAGCAACTGTTGCTAGTGCTCAAACAGCAGTCGCTCCAGCAGAGCCACAGACTTCTTTGACTACGAATGCATCGGGAGCAGACGGTAGCAAAGTGAATTTAAATACAGCAACTAAAGAACAGCTGATGCAAGTCGATGGGATCGGTGATAAAAAAGCGACGAAGATCATCGAATATCGGCAACAGCATGGCTCATTCAAACAATTATCTGAATTAAAAGATATTTCGGGCATTGGTGATAAAACGTATCAGAAATTGAGTAAGTCTTTAACGATATAGGCAATAATAGTTATCTTTGATATACTATTACTAAATTTAGAGATGACGAGGTAGGAAAAAATGGAAAAACGCATCCCTTGGGATCAATATTTTATGTTACAAGCAGTTTTGCTATCGTTACGGAGTACTTGTACACGTTTATCCGTAGGGGCGATCTTGGTCAGAGATCAGCGAATGATCGCCGGTGGTTATAATGGCTCAGTTTCAGGTGATAAGCATTGCATTGATGACGGATGTTACATGGTCGATGGACATTGTTTACGTACGATCCATGCTGAGATGAATGCTGTTTTGCAATGTGCTAAGTTTGGGATCCCCACAGATGGGGCAGAACTTTATGTCACGGATTTTCCATGTCTGCAATGTACTAAGATGTTATTGCAAGCAGGGGTCAAAAAGATCCACTATCTCAGAAATTATAACAATGACCCTTATGCACTCGAATTGTTGAAGTTAAAAGAAGTTGCACTCGAGCAAGTCAAACTCGATAAGGAATATATTGACACTGCTTTATTCAAGCAATTGGTCGATAAGGGAGAGGCTAAGTAATTCAAGTCATGCTTTTATTGACAGCCTTTGTAGCTGTCAGTTTAAGTTTTTGGATACTTGACCATACTTGGATAGCAGGGATGGTCGTGTTAGTTTTATTCTTAAGACTGTTGGCCACTAAAAATATTCACCTGATCAGTAGTGTATTAGTGATTTGTGTGTTTTTTAGTATCCGGTTTTATACTTGGCAACAAAATGTACATCAAGTCATGCAAGTTACACCATATGTGACCCAGAAGCAACATTTACTGATCTACAGTGATGAAACTAAGATAAGTGGGGATCTATTGACATTTAAGGCCTGGTGGTGGGAAAAACACCAGTGGGTGAATGGGTATTATCGGATCCGAACTTTAGCTGAAAAAAAGACGTTATTGCAAATAAACAAGACAAAGATCTGGAATGTGGCGGGAAAAGTTTCACCGTTACAAGCCCCGACCAATGAGGCTCAATTTGATTGGCGCCGTTTTTATCAAGGAAAGAACATCTTTTTAGCTTTTGCTGTGACACATTACACTTTGCAAAAGGTACCACCAGGACAAATGGCGTGGCGCGGGCGATTACATGATCTGCGCCAAGCATTGCGTTTAAAATTAAAAAGGCTTCCCCGACCATTAGATTGGTACAGTGCTACGTTGCTATTGGGGATAAGATCGTCTGACGCTGATAAAACTTTAGCTGATATCACGCGCTTAGGATTGTTGTATCTATTTAGTTTATCTGGCCTCCATGTTTTTTATGTAGTCAAAACTTTACGTCGTTTCTTAAAACTCTTGCGTTTACCAAAATGGCTAGAAATTCTAGTGGTTTTAGGTGTTTTGCCTGTTTATGCGATCTTAGGTGGGGCCTCTGCGAGTTTGGTACGTGCGGTCTGGATGTGTTGGCTAAAACTGGCAACGGGGCTCATAAAAGGAGTGCGCTTAAAACTAGCCACTATTTGGGCAGTAGTTTTATTACTTGAACTATGGCGCTATCCGGCGTTGTTTTATCAACTAGGGGCACAGCTGAGCTATCTTTTGACTCTGGTGATCGTTACAAGTAAAATGAGTTCGAACTGGTTGTTTAATTTGAAGCTAAATGCTTTTAGTGCACCACTCGTATTATATTATACATATCAGTGGAATTTCTTGACCTTTTTGATAACAGGTTGGATGAACTTGATATTTGAGTATATTATTTTACCAGTGACCTTTATCGGTGCAGTAGTCCCATTTTTGCAGAATTTAGCAGCTCAGCTCTTACAGCTGATCTCAAGCGGTTTGACTTTATTAGCGCGCTTGCCGAGTAATTTGGTTTTAGGTAGACCACCATTGATAATGGTCCTGTTTTGGTTGGGTGTACTACTATGGTTACAAGGTAGTTCGAAAAAACTTCGCTGGTTGGCTTTATTAGGGATAAGTTATTTTTTGACCTTTTTATTGTTACGCTATCCTTTGAGCAGTGAGGTCGTATATTTTGATATAGGTCAAGGTGACTGCACTTTGATCAGAGAACGTTTTTCGCGGCGGGTGATCTTGATCGATACCGGGGGCAAAGTTCATTTTTCAATGCCTAACTGGAAAAAGCATCCCACTAAGACAAGTGGTGAGACGATCGTGGCTAATTATTTGCTGAGCAAAGGGATCACCCGGATCGACCAACTATATTTAACGCATCAAGATGCAGATCATGTTGGAAATTTTCCAAGCTTGAGCCAATTGATCAAGATCAAACAGATCATCGTACCAGCTGGAATGGAAGATCTACCTAGTTTTAAACATCGGTTGGCTAAGTCGGCGGTTATGCCTGAAGCAGTTAAAGGTGTAACTGATAGGGTGAAACTATCTGATCCACACTTGAAGTTGTTGCATCCCTTCGCGCGTGGACAAGGAACAAATGCTGATTCACTCGTTTTGTGGCTCAATTTTTATGGCCTAAAATGTATTTTTACAGGTGATCTCGATCGCAAAGGCGAACTTGCGGTCAGCAAGAAATATCCTAATTTGACAGCAGATGTGTTAAAGACGGGGCATCATGGAAGTAAGACAGCGACTGATCCTAAATTCGTGCAACAATTAGCTCCTAAAGTTGCGATCATTTCTGCTGGGCGGCATAACCGATACGGTCATCCAAATCAGGAAACTTTGGTGACTTTGCAGAAAGCAAAAGTTCCGTACTATGTGACGGCTAAAGTCGGGATGATAAAACTTACTGAAATGTTAGGGCATTTCTCATTTTGGGATCTTAAAGATAATTAGAGCTAATAGGATAAATATGGTATGATTGTTAAATCGGAATAATAGCAGAAGAAGGGAAGCGAGCTTTAGTTAAAACTATGGTGACGGTAGAAAAAGTCTTAAATGACATTGAAAAAAATCAGATGGCACCAGTTTATTTGGTCTTAGGTGAAGAGCAAGTCAATGCTGAAAAGATCAAACAAAAACTGATCGCCAATTTCCCGGAAGAAGAACGCGAATTCAATATTGGAATTTATGATATGGAAGAGGTAACGCTATCGACTGCGCTAGCCGACGCAATGTCGGTACCGTTTTTTGGGGAAAAGCGGCTCGTGTTTATAAATCGACCGTATTTTTTGACCGGTGAAGCTAAAAAAGTAAAACTCGAACACGATCTAGATGAATTGATCGCTTATGTAAATGATCCTGAACCGACGACGGTACTAGTTTTGATGGCACCTTATGCTAAACTAGATGAGCGTAAAAAAGTGGTCAAACAGATCAAACAAAAAGCTGTGGTAGTCGACAATAGTCCGCTGACAGAGATGGCTGTACGTAAGCATTTATCCGCCGAATTGGCCCAAAAAGGCTATACGATCGATCCTAGAGCTTTAGAGATCTTATTGCAACGAACGGACGCCAATTTGACTGCGATCGCTAATGAGTTACCAAAGCTCTTATTGGTAGCTGAAGATAAGCAGATCACTGTCAATGAAGTATCTGCGATGGTCTCACGTTCTTTAGAGCAAAATGTGTTTGATCTGGTCGAACTTGTTTTGCAAAAAGATACGGCTAAAGCTTTGGAGCTATATCGTGATCTATTGCAACAAAAAGAAGAACCTTTAAAGATCAATGCGATCTTAGAAGGGCAGTTCCGGTTATTGCTTCAAGTCGAGATCTTACAAAAACATGGCTATGCTCAAGGTAATATTGCAAGTACGTTAAAGGTCCATCCATATCGGGTCAAATTAGCTTTGCAAAAAACACGGGTCTTTAAGCGCCAAGATTTAAAAAATGCTTATCTAGGTCTGATCCATATCGAGGAACGCTTAAAAACTACGACGCAAGAGCCAGAATTACTTTTTCAACTATTTATGCTTAATTTTGCTCAAAAAGCGGTCGTGGTATAACAAAAAAGAGCTTGGAAATTTAATTTCCAAGCTCTTTTCAGTTATCATTCATTATTTAGCTAAACGTGCAGCCATACGAGACTTGTCACGCGCAGCCTTGTTAGCTTTGATCAAGCCTTTAGAATGTGCGCGGTCAACAGCTGAAACTGCTTCGCGGTAGAGTTTTTCAACATCTTCTGCACCTGCAGTCTTAGCTTTTTCAAATTTCTTGATTGCTGTACGCATCTTGCTTAATTCAGCAGAGTTACGAGCGTTAGCTTTTTCGTTTGTTTTTACACGTTCGATTGCGGATTTGATAATTGGCATGAATGTCACCTCCACCTGTATGATCCGTAACGGTATCATCTAAATTTTCAACATATCTCATTATACAAGAGCGTTTTAAACAATGCAACAGAAAAATGAATTTGATGTCAAGAAATATTCCTTGACACTTACTTATAAATTTAAGACTTGCATTTTAAAGCAAAATCTAGTAGATTAGATTAAGTACAGATGTACCGGACCTATAACTTAGTTTGGCGACGACACCGACGACTTACTCGGTTTTAGGCAGAATTTTTGAAAGGTGGAAATACAATGGCTATTTCAAACGAAAAGAAAAACGAAATCATGAAAAAATACGCACGTCATGAAGGCGATACAGGTTCAGCAGAAGTTCAAATCGCTGTTTTGACTGCAGATATCAACGAACTTAACGAACACGTACGTAGCCACAAGAAGGACTTTGCTTCCCAACGTGGTTTGATGAAGAAGATCGGTCATCGTCGTAACTTGTTGGCATACTTGCGTAACAAGGACGTTCAACGTTACCGTGAATTGATCAAGAGCTTAGGCTTGCGTCGTTAATCTTATTTTCGAAAGTGTTGCTAGAAGTGATTCTAGCAACACTTTTTTTCTGCCTGGATATAATTGTTAACTGGTACCGTAATTATGGTATAATCATATATTGATAGGTCGATTTTTCGACCCGTGTTAAATATGATAATTAAAATATTTTATACAAAAATCTAAAACAGAGGTGAGAATATGAGTGATATAAAGATCATTTCACTTGGTGGCGTACGTGAAAATGCTAAGAATATGTATGCCGTTGAAGTGAATGATGATATTTACATCCTAGATTGTGGATTGAAATATCCTGAAAATGAATTATTAGGGATCGATATCGTGATCCCTGATTTTGAATATTTACGTCAAAATGCGCGCCGGATCGTCGGAGTATTTTTGACACATGGACATGCTGATGCGATCGGAGCATTACCATATTTTGTAAGTGAGTTTGATGTACCTGTCTTTGGTTCGGAATTGACGATCGCTTTAGCTAAAATTGCTTGTGAAAATGAAGAGATAGCAAAGAAATTCAATGATTTTCATGTTATCAATGAAAAAACAGAGATCGATTTTCCTAGCGCAACGGTGTCATTTTTCAAAACAACTCACTCGATCCCAGAAAGTTTAGGGGTCGCATTGAAAACAGATGAAGGAACGATCGTATATACTGGTGATTTCAAGTTTGACCAAACAGCTTCAGCGCAATATCAAACTGATCTCGCACGTTTGGCCGAGATCGGAAACGAGGGCGTTTTAGCGCTATTGAGTGACTCTGCAAATGCAGAAAATCCAAGTGAAACGGTCAATGAACGTGAGATCTATGATTTTATCAGTGAGACCTTTGAGTATCGTAAGGGGCGGATCATCGTTGCCTGCGTTGCTTCCAATATCTCACGGGTGCAACAAGTTTTGGATGCCGCCCAAGCTAACGATCGAAAAGTTGCTTTGACTGGACATGATGTTGAAAAAATCGTCCGGACAGCTTTGAAATTAAATAAACTTCACTTGCCGAGTGATGATATTTTGATCCCGATCAAAGATATCAAACGCTATGATGATGATCAGATCGTTATCCTAGAGGCTGGTCGTTCGGGTGAACCGTTGAAGTCCTTGCAAAAAATGGCTTTAAAACGGCATCGTTCCGTTTCGTTGCATGAAGGTGATCTCGTCTTTATCACGACAACGCCATCGCATGCAATGGAGACCAACGTGGCTAAAACACGTGATATGATCTATCGCTCGGGGGCTGATGTCAAATCGATCTCAGATGAATTGAATTCTTCGGGTCATGCTAGCAAAAATGACTTGCAGTTGATGATGAACTTGTTAAAACCACGTTATGTATTACCAGTCCAGGGTGAATACCGTTTGTTAGCAGCTAATGCACACGCAGCGACAGAAGTTGGGATCCCAGCGGAAAATATCTTCTTACTAGCAAAAGGCGATGTGGCTGAATATACTCGTGGCAAGATGTTAGTTGCCTCATCGGTCGAAGTCGGTAACACGATGATCGACGGGATCGGGGTAGGAGATATTGGTAATATTGTGCTTCGTGACCGTAAGATTCTGTCTGAAGATGGGATCTTTATCGCGGTAGTCACGATCGATCGCAAGAAGAAAAAGATCGTAGACCGACCAAAGATCACTTCAAGAGGTTTTGTTTACGTTAAGACAAGTCGCGATCTGATCGCTGAAAGTGCCGATATCATTACTAAAACTGTCCAATCAAATCTTGACAATAAAGAATTTGACTGGGGACATTTGAAACAAGATGTGCGTGAGCAGCTCAATCATTTTCTCTATGAGCAAACAAAGCGTCATCCCGTTATTTTGCCAGTGATCATGGAGATAAACCAATATCATGGTCATGGTAAAAACAAGAAGAATAATGATTCGCACAAATAATGCGACTTAAAATTATGAAGGTTGTAACAAAGACATGTTACAGCCTTTTTGAATAAGGAAAGTGAACGATGGAACAAGAAGAATTATATGCGGCTGGTCAGGCAGCTTTAGAAAAAAGTGATTTTTTACAAGCTAAGGAATTATTATTACAAGCGTATCAAGCTAAAAAAACGTTTAAAGTAAATTATTTGCTCTTTACCGCACTAAAAGAGTTACAAGATCACCAAATGGCCAGTTTGTTGGCTGAAGATTACCTGTTAGATTACTTACGAGATGATCAAAAGTTGACCGAATATGTAACAGAGATGATCTATGCCGGTAAGGTCAGAAAGATCGAGATGACCTTAAATTTGATGAGTGGTTTCATGTCAGCTAAAGAAAAAGACAATTTCACGCGCTTGTTTGATCAAACTTTGGCTACTGTAAGAACGCAAACGGATGTAAATGCTTTGACTAAAAAATTGAAGCATTTAGGTGCACTCGCTATTTTGGAACAACGCCAAGTTTTTGAAGCTTCCGGAAGTTTGACTATTGCTGAATTTGTGGAAAGTGTTAGTGCTGATCTGGTGGACGAAGATGTACATCCGTTAGTTAGAGCAGCTATTTTAGATGAATTGCGCTATCTTGGAAGTGAAAAAGCAGTCACATATCTGCTATTTACGGGTGAAAAACAAGACTTTGTTCCGGGTAACTTGAAAGAATTAGATGATTATGTGATGTATCAGCGTCTGACAGCTTTGCTGGAAACCGATCCTGAATATGCTGCCGATCAAAAGGAACAGATCTTAGCTGAATTAAAATTAAAATTGCAACTGCTTTATCCAAAATTGACGGCACCATATGCTGATCCGAAGAAACTTTATGCGGTATTACTAGGGAAATCAGGCTTAGATGCACAAGAAAATGAATTTGCGCAGGCCTTGGAAAACAGCCTAGCACAGTGGACGGTTTAACTAATTTCAAATATTTTTTTAAAAAATTGGATTTTAGTATTTACAAAAATCAATAGTGACTATATAATAATTCAAGGTTTTCAGTTTAGAAGGAACCCGAGTAATAAATTACTTGGCATTCTTGACTGGAAGTAGTATAATAAAGTTTAAAGGATTATCGGCAGGATTGCAGATTTTCTTTGCAAAATTACAGGAGGTTCTATTAATGGCAAAAGAACATTACGAAAGAACAAAACCCCATGTAAACATCGGTACAATTGGACACGTTGACCATGGGAAAACAACTTTAACAGCAGCTATCACAAAGGTTTTATCTGAAAAAGGTTTAGCTCAAGCTGAAGATTACGCTGATATCGATGCTGCTCCAGAAGAAAAGGAACGTGGTATCACAATCAACACTGCCCACGTTGAATACGAAACAGAAAGCCGTCACTACGCACACATCGATGCCCCTGGACACGCTGACTACGTTAAGAACATGATCACTGGTGCTGCTCAAATGGACGGTGCTATCTTAGTTGTTGCTGCTACTGATGGTCCTATGCCACAAACTCGTGAACACATCTTCTTGCTCGTCAAGTTGGTGTTCAATACATCGTTGTATTCTTGAACAAGACTGACTTAGTTGACGATGATGAATTAGTTGACTTAGTTGAAATGGAAGTTCGTGACTTACTTAGCGAATACGATTTCCCTGGTGACGATGTTCCAGTTGTTCGTGGATCTGCTCTTAAAGCATTGGAAGATGATGAAGATGCTAAGAAGAAGATTCTTGAATTGATGGATACAGTTGACGAATACATCCCAACACCAGAACGTCCAACAGACAAGCCATTCTTGATGCCAGTTGAAGACGTATTTACGATCACAGGTCGTGGTACTGTTGCTTCCGGTCGTATCGATCGTGGTATCGTTAAAGTCGGCGACGAAGTTGAAATCGTTGGTTTGAAAGACGATGTTCTTAAGACAACTGTTACAGGTGTTGAAATGTTCCGTAAGACACTTGACGAAGGTGAAGCTGGTGACAACATCGGTGCATTGCTTCGTGGTGTTGACCGTACACAAATCGAACGTGGTCAAGTTCTTGCAAAACCAGGTTCAATCCAAACTCACAAGAACTTCAAGGGTGAAGTTTACGTTATGACTAAGGAAGAAGGTGGACGTCATACTCCATTCTTCTCAAACTACCGTCCACAATTCTACTTCCACACAACTGATGTTACTGGTACTATCGAATTACCAGATGGTGTAGAAATGGTTATGCCTGGTGATAACGTAACATTCTCCGTTGAATTGATCGCTCCAGTTGCTATCGAAAAAGGTCTTAAATTCACAGTTCGTGAAGGTGGCCGTACAGTTGGTGCTGGTGTCGTTTCTGAAATCGACGACTAATATTCTTTTGAATATTGAAGAAGGCTTGGGTTCGTCCCAAGTCTTTTTTGTCTAAAAAATCGACTTTTTGTACTATAAACATTTACATTTAAAGCTTTCTAAGTTAAACTTAGTTAGTATGCAATTACTCAGTAAATTGTACAAACTATTTTACTCGGAGGGAAAATAATGTCTGTAAAATGGGAAAAAGAAGAAGGTACAAACAACGGTAAGTTGACCTTTGAAATCGAACCTGCAAAAATCAAGGAAGGTTTAGACACAGCATTTAACCGTGTCAAGAAAACTTTAAACGTGCCTGGCTTCCGTAAGGGTAAGGTTCCTCGTCAAATCTTTAACAAAATGTTTGGCGAAGAATCACTTTACCAAGATGCTTTGAACGCTGTCTTGCCAGAAGCTTATGCTAATGCTGTAGCAGAATCAAACATCAAACCAGTAGCACAACCAGAGATCGACGTTGAATCAATGGAAAAAGATTCAACATGGGTCTTGACTGCTAAAGTTACGGTTGAACCAGAAGTTAAATTGGGTCAATACAAAGATCTTGAAGTTAAAGCACAATCAACAGAAGTTACTGACGAAGAAGTTGATGCTGAAATCAAGAAATTACAAGAACAACAAGCTGAATTAGTGTTGAAAGAAGATCAACCAGCTGCTGAAGGCGACACAGTTGTTATCGACTTTGAAGGTAAAGTTGACGGTGTTGCTTTTGACGGTGGTAAAGGTGAAAACTACTCACTTGAACTTGGCTCAAACACATTTATCCCAGGTTTTGAAGACCAATTAGTTGGTCACAAAGCTGGTGAAACAGTGGAAGTTAACGTAACATTCCCTGAAGAATACCATGCTGAAGACCTTAAGGGTAAAGATGCAGTCTTTGAAACAACGATCCACGAAGTTAAGACTAAGGAATTACCTGAACTTGACGACGAATTTGCTAAAGACGTTGACGAAGAAGTTGATACTTTAGTTGAATTGAAAGCTAAGACACGTGAACGTCTTGAAGCACAAAAACAAAACGCTGCAAAAGAAGCTATCCAAGAAGAAGTTATCGATAAAGCAGTTGAAAATGCTGAAATCGGCGAGATCCCAGGTGCAATGATCGAAGAAGACGTACACCGTCAAATGGATCAATACTTAGCTGGTTTACAACAACAAGGTATCAGTGCTGATATGTACTACAAACTTACAGGTTCTTCAGAAGAAGACTTGCACAAACAATTTGAAAGTGGTGCACAAAAGCGCGTTAAGACAAACCTTGTCTTAGAAGCTATCGTGGCTGCTGAAGATATCAAAGCTTCAGAAGAAGAGATCAATGCAGAGATCAAAGAATTAGCTGCACAATACGGCATGGAAGAAGCTGCAGTTCGCTCAGCTCTTTCAGATGACATGTTGAACCATGACATTGCTATCAGAAAAGTCGTTAAAGAAATGACAGATTCTGCAAAACAAGTTTAATACTTGAGCGACAATATCAATTTAATCTTGTGATTTTAGGGATCGCAGCGGAATTTATCTGTTGCGATCCCTAAATTTATCCATTCACCTGATAAATAAAAAGTAAGTATTAGTTTTTAGTAGCAATATCTGATAGAATATAAGTAATTATTAGATAAAGGTGATTTAGATGTACGAAAATACAGATCCAAACGAACCCGCAGTTTGCTCTTTTTGTGGCAAATCTGAGCGGCAAGTTAAAAGTATGATCTCGGGCCCTGGCGTGTATATATGTAATGAATGCGTCGAATTGGCCCAAACGATCATCAGCGAAGAAAATAAAGCTAGTGTTAAAGATGAATTTACTGATGTACCGACACCAAAAGAGATCGTTGATATTTTAAATCAATATGTTATCGGACAAGAACAGGCTAAAAAGACCTTGGCAGTAGCTGTATATAACCACTATAAGCGGATCAACGCTTCATTTGATGCTGCTGACGATGATACGGAATTACAAAAGAGTAATATCTGTCTTGTAGGGCCTACTGGTTCAGGTAAGACATTCTTAGCCCAAAGCTTAGCTAAGATCTTAAATGTCCCATTTACGATCGCTGATGCTACGACCTTGACAGAAGCGGGCTACGTTGGTGAAGACGTTGAAAATATCTTGTTGAAGCTCTTGCAAAATGCAGATTATGACGTTGAACGAGCTCAAAGAGGGATCGTTTATATTGATGAGATCGATAAAATAGCTAAGAAGAGTGAAAATGTCTCGATCACCCGTGATGTTTCGGGTGAAGGTGTCCAACAATCACTTTTGAAGATCTTGGAAGGGACAGTTGCTAATGTTCCACCACAGGGGGGCAGAAAGCATCCACAACAAGAGTTTATCCAGATCGATACGACAAACATCTTATTTATCGTAGGTGGGGCTTTTGATGGCATCGAAACGATCGTTAAAAATCGTTTAGGCGATAAGACGATCGGTTTTGGTGCTGATAGTAAGCAAAGCTATGATGAATCTAAGAGCATTATGCAACAGATCATTCCTGAAGACCTCTTGAAATTTGGTTTGATCCCAGAATTTATCGGACGTTTACCGATCTTGACGGCACTTGAAAAGCTTTCTGAAGATGATCTAGTTCGGATCTTAACTGAGCCTAAGAATGCTTTAGTCAAACAATACAGCAAGTTGCTTGAATTTGATGGGGTAAAACTCGAATTTGAAGAAGATGCTTTACGTGAAGTGGCTCATTTAGCGATCGAACGTAATACGGGGGCTCGTGGTTTGCGCTCGATCATTGAAGCTACGATGCGTGATATCATGTTCGAGGTCCCAAGTAATAAAGAGATCGAAAAAGTTATCATTTCAAAAGATACGGTTTTAGGTAAAGCTGAACCTACCTTAGTGATGAAAGCCTAATTTTTAGTAAGCGTCTTTAAAATCTTAGGCAATTTTGGTAAAATTAAGTGCAGTAGGAATTTTAGGAGGTTAAGTTTGATATGAGTAAAGCACAAATCGGTGTTGTCGGTATGGCTGTTATGGGCAAGAACTTGGCTTTGAATATTGAAAGTCGGGGCTATAAAGTTGCGATCTTCAATCGTACAGGTTCAAAGACTGAGCAAGTTGTTGCCGATCATCCAGATAAAAATTTAGTTCCAAGTTATACGATCGAAGACTTTGTTAATTCATTGGAAAAACCACGCCGGATCATTTTGATGGTCAAAGCTGGTGCGCCAACAGATGCAACGATCAAGAGTCTCTTGCCTTATCTTGATAAGGGCGATGTTTTGATCGATGGTGGGAATACTTTCTTTGAAGACACCATGCGTCGTAACGCTGAATTAGACAATTCAGGGATCAACTTTATCGGTATGGGTGTTTCTGGCGGTGAAAAGGGTGCCTTAGAAGGTCCTTCATTGATGCCAGGGGGACAAAAGGAAGCTTATGACCTTGTAGCGCCTATTTTGGATCAGATCGCTGCTAAAGCAGATGATGGCGAAGCATGTGTAACTTACATTGGACCTAATGGGGCTGGCCATTATGTTAAGATGGTCCACAATGGGATCGAATACGGTGATATGGAACTTATCGCTGAAAGTTATAACTTATTGCGTAATTTGCTAGGTCTTTCGGTTGATGAGATCGCTGCTATCTTCCACGAATGGAAAGATGGCGAGCTTGATAGCTATTTGATCGATATTACGGCTGATATTTTGACCCGTAAAGATGATGAAGGTACTGATAAGCCGATCGTTGATGTGATCTTAGATCGTGCAGGCAATAAGGGAACTGGTAAGTGGAGTTCACAAAGCGCCCTTGAACTAGGTGTTCCACAATCATTGATCACCGAATCTGTTTACGCACGTTACATCTCTGCTCTTAAAGATGAACGTGTAGAAGCAAGTGAAGTTTTAGCTAAGCCAGAAGCATTTGATGCTAAAAAGCTTGATAAAAAAGAAATTGTTGAAAAGATTCGCCAAGCGCTTTACTTTAGCAAGATCGTCAGCTATGCTCAAGGTTTTGAACAAATGCGCTTTGCCTCTGAAAAATATGACTGGAATCTAGATTATGGCTCTTTAGCTAAGATCTGGCGTGAAGGTTGTATCATTCGGGCTCAATTCTTGCAAAAGATCACAGATGCATTTGATAAGGAACCAGAATTGAAGAATTTGATGCTCGATCCATACTTTACTGAGATCACAGCTAAGTATCAAGCAGCAGTCAGAGAAGTAGCTGCCTTAGCTATTCAAGCGGGTGTACCTTGCCCAGGCTTTACTAGTGCAATTACCTACTACGATCAATATCGGTCAGCTGTTTTACCAGCAAACTTGATCCAAGCACAACGTGATTACTTTGGAGCACATACTTATGAACGTGTCGACAAAGAAGGTAATTACCACTACGAATGGTATCACGAAGAATAAACTAGTTAGCAAAAGGGGGTACGAATTGATCGTATCCCTTTTTTTAGGCAAAAAATCAAGTATGATTATTACCTAAAAAATTATAATTAAATATCCAAATTTAATGTTGGGTGGCAAGATAATAAGAAGTATGCTATAATAAATCTTTCTTAAGGTAAAATTAATGTATACTTATTGATGGCATCAATGTTAGAATTAAGTATGTTATCATTAAATAAATAATAAAAAATTTAACAACAAGATATAGGAGTGTGGAATAATGAGTAAGATACTTATCATCGAAGACGAAGAAAATTTAGCTCATTTCGTTGAACTTGAATTAAAGCATGAAGGATATGAAACTTATGCTTGCGAGAGTGGTCGGACTGGTTTAGAAGTAGCTTTGAGCGAAGAATGGGATGCCATCTTACTTGACTTGATGCTTCCTGACTTGAACGGTCTTGAAGTATGCCGTCGTGTCCGTCAAGTTAAAAACACCCCAATTATCATGATGACAGCGCGTGATTCTGTGATCGATCGTGTATCTGGTCTAGATCATGGGGCTGATGATTATGTGATCAAACCATTTGCGATCGAAGAATTATTAGCTCGCTTGCGTGCCGTATTGCGTCGAGTTGATCTTGAAAGTGAATATAATTCATCTAAGCAAACAACAGTAAGCTATCGTGACCTTGTGATCGAAAAAGAAAATCGTGTTGTCCGTCGTGGTGATGAGATCATCGAATTGACAAAGCGTGAATATGAATTGCTATTGACATTGATGGAAAATGTCAATGTAGTTTTAGCCCGTGATGTGTTATTAAAAGAAGTTTGGGGTTACGAATCACAGATCGAAACTAATGTCGTGGATGTTTATATTCGCTACTTACGTAATAAGATCGATCGTCCAGGTGAGGATAGTTATATCCAAACTGTACGTGGAACCGGCTATGTAATGCGTTCCTAATGTGTATTCGAAAGGCTATTTTGCATAAAAAGCAGCTAAAAGATAGTCATGCAAAACCATTCTTCTCACTTAAGCTAAAATGGTCGGTTGGCACTGGGATCGGAGTTTTGCTGATTTTTGCTGTTTTTTCAGTCCTACTTTTTCAAAGTTTTTCGAGCCTATTGCTAAATCAAGAAAAACAATATGCGCAGGAAGCGTTGGATACAGCCGTTGAAAGTTTAGCGACCAATACTAAAGAATTGACGCAAGATCGGGCTGAACATTCATTGAGTTTGCGGGTGCATAATGAACGGAATATAAAAGAACTACAGACACTTTATTCAAGTTCATTTTATACCTCACTGACACGGGAAAATATCAGTATCAGTGTTTACAACCTTTCAAACGAAATGGTTTTTGCTTCACGCGATGTACCGGTAAAGTTTGATCGGACAGAATTGACTGAGGAAAGTAAGATCAAACACACATCCGCGTATAATGTTTTGGTTTTAGGTAAAAAAGTTTTTTCTGAGAAAGATAAGCATTTGATCGGATATGTTCAAGTTACCAATGATCTGGTCAACTACGATCAGACTAGGCGCAAATTGATCTTGATCTTTTTAGTGTTCTCTTTGATCGCTGCGATCGGGATCGCTTTACTTAGCTATGGCTTGTCGTCTTGGCTATTAGGACCGATCGATCTGATAAATGATACGATCGGTAAGATAAATGGTGATGATGAAAGTGATGCTTTAGCCAATTTGCGTGTGCCTGAACTTAAGCATGAAGATGAATTGGCTGAACTAGGGCGTTTATTTAACAAGATGCTCGATCGGATGCAACGATACATCGAACAGCAACAGCAATTTGTGGAAGATGTTTCGCATGAACTTCGAACGCCAGTAGCGATCATTCAAGGACATCTCTCGCTTTTGAAGCGTTGGGGCAAAGATGACCCAGCAGTCTTGGATGAGTCGATCGAGGCTTCCTTACAAGAGATCGCTCGGATGAAGAGTTTAGTCCAAGAAATGTTAGATCTTTCTCGAGCTGAACAAGTTGAGATCCAATTTGGTAAAGAGATCACTGATGCCAAGGAAGTCGGCTTACAGGTGTTCAATAACTTCCAGATGATCCATCCAGATTTTACTTTTGTATTAGATGATGATCTTAAAGATATCACTAATGTTCAGATCTATCGGAATCACTTAGAACAGGTTTTGATCATTTTAATGGATAATGCGGTCAAGTATTCACGTGAACGCAAAGAGGTCCATATGACGTTATCTAAAAACATCAATGATATTGATATCGTGATCCAAGATTTTGGCGAAGGGATCTCGCAAGAAAACATCGACCGGATCTTTGACCGTTTCTATCGTGTCGATAAAGCACGTAGCCGCGATAAGGGCGGTAATGGTCTAGGGCTTTCAATCGCTCGGCGTTTGATCGAGGGCTATCACGGTAAACTAGTCGTTGAAAGTGCTGTGGGACAGGGTTCAGTCTTTCGTGTTTCCCTGCCTTTAGTCAAAAATAAAGATAAATAAAAAATAGGTTTTTCCAAGCAGGAAAAACCTATTTTTTATTTATGACGATTTTGTTTACCAGCGTTGCGCTTCTTTTTAGAGGTAACTGAAGTAGTCGTTGACTCAATTGTGGTTTCTTTAGCTTCAGTAACTACTTTTTTAGGTTGCTTAACTGGATTTTTCTTTAGATCTGCCAAGACTTCTTTTCTAATGCGAGGACGCATATAGTTGATGATCAAAGTTTGGATACATGCAAAGATCCCACCAACAAAGAAGTAAAGCCCCAAACCAGCAGGGGAGATGTAAGTCATGAAAGTGATCATCAATGGACTAATGATCATCATTTGACGCATTTGAGCTCGTTGTGCTTCTGGTACACCTAAAGTTGATAACCATCCTTGAAGTGCGTAAACGACAAAGGAAAGAGCAACTAAGGTGAAACTCCGCTGCCCGAGGTTGATCCCATAGAAGTAGGATTGCGATAGCTCAGGTGAATACTGGATCGCAGCATAAAGTGCAGCAAAGATCGGCATTTGGATCAAAAGTGGCAAACAGCCGATCCCACCAGTCATTGAAATATTATTATCGCGGTAAAGTTGCATCATTTCTTGGTTGATCGCCATTCTTTCCGCATCGCTAGTGGCTTCTTTTTGACGCTTGGTGATGTCTTCCATCAGCGGTTTGATGTGAGCGATCTTTTCTTGTTGGATCGTAGCATTTTTGGATTGCTTGATCATGATCGGCATCAAAACTAAGCGGACGATGAAAGTGATCACGATGATCGCCCACCCTAAACTATTACCTAGGATCTGTGACAGCCAAACTAAAACATGTTGAGTTGGCACTGCCAAGTTGTCATAGACAAAACCATAAGGCTTACCTGAGGCAGTGTGTTGGACACACCCGCTCAGAAAGAACATTGCTGAAGCCATGATCGCAGTAATAGCTAATAATTTTTTATTTTTCATAGGTCAATTCCTTTCACTTATGAATAAAGGTATCGTTATTAACTATACTGGAAAAAAAGCGATATTTCAATGTATAATCCATAAGAACCGTTGTGATTACATATATGCTACGCTAAAACGTGTATAGCTATTTTCCGGGATCGATTTGAGAACGACCCGATCGACCCGTCCTGCTGGGGTAGGTGAAGCTTTGACGCCTTCGATAAAGGCAGAGAGCTTTTCAGGATCACCTTGTGCTTCAATATAAACAGAGCCGTCATTTTTATTTAAAACTTTACCAGTGACTCCGATCTGATCGGCTAGGATCTTAGTCATATAACGAAAGCCAACTCCTTGAACGATACCATGTACTTCTAAACTGATTGCTGCCATTTATCCCATTCCTTTCATAAGATATTTCTAGCTATATTATACTACAGGAGAGAAATTTGCTAAAAAATAAGAACTTCGCTAAACTTATAGAGTGAACAATCAGCAGTGAGAGGTGCGATGAAAATGAAAATTGGGATCGATAAGCTCGGCTTTTTTACGTCACATTTGTATGTAGATATGGCTAAATTAGCTCAAGCACGAAATGAGGATCCGAATAAATATTTGATCGGGATCGGCCAGACCAAAATGGCGGTCATCCCACCGACACAAGATGCAGTGACCTTGGCAGCTAATGCCGCTGCTAAGATCTTGACGGTAGAAGATAAAGAAGCGATCGATCTAGTGATAGTTGCTACGGAATCAGGGGTAGATAACTCCAAATCAGCTGCAGCTTACGTTAGCGAATTGTTGGGTCTATCTCATGAGATCAGAACGATCGAATTGAAACAAGCATGTTATGCAGCGACGGCTGGCTTACAGTTAGCTAAGGGGCATATTGCTTTAGCTCCAGATAAAAAAGCTCTAGTGATCGGAAGTGACATTGCCCGCTATGGCTTGAAAACACCAGGTGAACCGACACAAGGTGGGGGCGCAGTGGCAATGTTAGTCTCTAAAGATCCTAAGCTTGTTGCCTTAGAGGCCGAAAGCGCATATTATGCTAAAGATGTTATGGATTTTTGGCGCCCGCTTTCTCAAACCGAGGCTAAGGTCGACGGCAAGTATTCAGCTAATATTTATCTAGAATTTTTTGAGAAAGTCTATCAAGACTATCTAGCAAAGACAGGACTCAAGTTAACTGATTTTTCAGCGCTATTGTTCCATTTGCCATACACAAAACAGGGGTTAAAGGGTCTACGTAAGGCCTTAGAAGGCGTCGATCCGACGATAGCTAGTCATTATTACAATGAATTTGAAGCAAGTCGCAAGTATAATATGGCAACTGGTAATCTATACACTGGTTCGTTATATTTGAGTTTGTTATCTCTTTTAGAAAACACGGATACACTAAAAGCTGGAGATCGGTTAGGCTTGTTTAGCTATGGTTCTGGAGCTCAGGGTGAGTTTTTCACAGGGCGCTTACAACCTAATTATAAAGAAGCCCTCACTTATCAAACTTCTGAAATGTTAGAGATGCGGACAGAAGTTAGTGTTGCTGAATATGAACAGCTCTTTTCTGCGATCTTAAAGGATGATCATGATCGAAAACTTGATGTTTCAAAAGATCCTGCCCAATTTGTATTAGCTGGGATCAAAGATTTTAAACGACAATATTTGAAAAAATAAATTATAAAGACCACCTTTTGCGTATCTATAAAGTATAGATAGTGAAAGGTGGTTATTTATATGAAGTTTGAAAATAGTGAAGAGATCGTTTTAGCCAAGTCAGCCCAAGTAGTGATCGACCGTTATTTGGAGCTCAGTATGAATGTGATCGCAGAATTTATTGCTAATTGTGATCAGATGTCTTTTTTGCAATGTAAGAAATTATTGAGTGCAAAATATCGCAATCGTTCGCAAAATACGTCAAATGAGTTTTTTGAGTGTACGTTAGAAGCAACTTTTATTTTGCTTGAAGAGATCTTTTTAAAAAATCAGCCTTTTTTTCCTGAACTTTTTATGGGGATCTGTAGTGGTAAAATGAAATTTTTGCTTGTTCAAGGGGTGATCGTAAGTCAAAAGATCGATCCTGAGCAACGATTTATTGTTTATCTACACAAAGGTCGTTACTTCATTTACTTTATTGAGCAAACTCCACCAGATAAAGCCAATTTGGCTAGATTAGATCTCTTTTTTGGCGGAAATAAGCTATTGAAATTGAGTAATGGTCAGCGTTTCAATTATTTTAGACAGCTCAGTAAGAAGCAACATCGCTATTACAAACAATATAAAGATCCGATCCAGGCCTATCATGAACAGATCTGCCAGCAGATCATGGCTTTACACCCACAAGAATTAGCGGTTACAGCCAATAATAAAGTAACAGGTGCCTATTTGGAGGAACAGTTGCGGTTAAGGAAAAGGTTAAATGAGATAATGAAGCAAGAACTCAGCCCTGATAATTGATAATTTTAAGTTTTTTTGTAACAATAGAGCTATGAACATCTTGCTCTCAACTGGGCAATTACGAAATAGAGGAGATACTTATGGCTAATCCAAATCAACTTAGTTTATCAGATCATAAACAAGCAACTAAAAGCTTGACTAAGGCACTTTTAGATAAAGTGGCCTATCTAGAATCTTTTGAAAAAGCTGTTCAAAACCAAGATGATCGTTTGGTATACCAGCTGATCGATGGTAAACGTTATGCAACTGAGATCTTAAAACAAGATGGGGCTGAAGTTGATGATACCCATGAACATCTTGTACGTGATAGTTACGCTAAGATAAGTGATTATTTGAGTAAGAACTTGATCGATTATTTATGTGAGATGTACCCATTTTTCTATTTTGAAGAAACTGCGATCGGACAGTATCAATTTTTCTTTGGAAACTGGTGGGGGAGACGATTATTTGGGACGTTAGATGTCTTAAATGTCAAATTCAATTTTGATGAAACTGAATATCAAAAATTAGCACGTGCTTTTGCATTGGAAAGTGAAAATAAACGCTTGAATAGCGATCAGATCGCACTTTTATCGCAACAATCAGATGAGTTACAAGAACTGATCGATGGTCAGAATGAGCGTGACCAACGCAAAGATGAACTCCGCCAAGAGATCAAACGGACTTCACAAGAGAAGGTGATGCCTTGGGAAGCTTCAAAACTCAAGGAATTTAAGCAAAAATTGATCGATGAATTATCTTATCTGTCTGAACTGGATGAAAAAGCGGGGAATGCTTACCGTCAGATCCGTGAAAATGAGGAGAAGGTCTTAGCACTTTCAAAAGAAGATACTTTGATGGGCTATGAGAAACAAAGTATCGTAGCTAAATTTGGTAGCTTTGAAAACTTTGAAGCGCACAATGCAGCATTATACCGCAACTATATTGCAGATTTGATCGCTAAGCAAAAGTAGGTGAACAAAAATGACGAAAGAATATGAAAAACCAACGGAAACATTTCAACCAACTAATGAGAAAAATACTGAAGAAACCAGTGCATATGCGGGTTCTTTGAGTACAACAGGGCGGTTGATGTCATATAACGATCAATTAAAAGAAAGTCTCAAACGCGGGATCCACTTCACTGAGGTCTTAGATGAATTGATCAATACTGATGACAAAAACGTTTTACTAGAATCAGTCATGACTTTGACTGATTATCGCTTGGATACAGCATATTTGATCTTCCCACAGCAATACAGTCGGGCTGACTATTACTTGATCTTTTTAAATCGTTTATTACAACTTCATCAAAACGAGCAAGTTATTTTGCAATCCAGCGATCATCAAAATGAGCTCTATCATGAATTCCCAGGCATAAACATGGAAGGCTACTTTACTTTTAAGATCGATGAGAACATGCGTGAAGGCGCATATTACGTCGATAAAAGTACCGGTGCACGTTTGTTTTATATCAACTTTAAGCGCCAGTTGATCCGATTTAATAGCCAAGCTTTAACTGATTTATTAGTTGTTGATTATAGTGAAAAATTTGATTATAAGACCGTAAAACGTTTTGAAGAGTATTTAGTTGCGATCGGCAAGTATTTTAAAGAAGATTACGGATTTGATGTTGATTTTAATCTACTTGATGCTTCTAATAATGCAAGTTATCAGATCTCTTCAGCCGATGAGCCACGTGAGGCATTAGACAAACTCTTTATCATCAGTGCAGATGCAGGTTACATGTTAGTAGCTGGTGAAAGTGGTCGTGCCGTCTTGCAGTTGAAGAATAAGGTAGTTGTTTCTATTTTGAGGCAAGCAGAACATGACGATCTAAACAATGCAAGTTGGGTCATTAAGGTCCATGATGAAGAGCATAAAGTAGCTTGGTTCGATATTTTATACCAGTATGAGTTTATCAAGGATTGGTATTTAGATAACTTGACGAGTCTAGCTATCAAATCAGATGAGAGATTTTTTTAAGGATTAACGCATGGATATTACAAAATTAGCTAAAATTCAAAGACAGATCGAGACAAAGAATACTTTTCAAAATTTGACTAGTGAAAAAGATGAACTCGTTTACAGTGAGCTAAGTATAGCAGTGGCCGAACTGTTTAATAAGGTAGGCCAAGCAGATGAAACGACTTGCTTAAAAGCATATTGCAAAGCATTAGCTGCATTTTTAGGTGTTGCTAATACAAAAAAATGGGTCTATCTATTATTGCTGACTCCAGAACAAGAGGAAAAGTTAGCTTCTAAATGGCGGTCGCGTTCTGTTGCAACGGTATATCTTACTTTGCAACAGCAGATCCTAAAAGCTCATTTAGAACGCCGAAATGAGTATTTGGTGCGAGCTTGGAATATTTTTATCAAGTTTGGTTTAACAGATTTAAAGTATTCACCTGAAATGATCGAAAACTGTTTTGCGGATCTATATATGAGAAAAAGTTAGATGATTTCATTTGACTAAATTAAATCGAATTTGAGTATGGGATAAGGCAAAAAACCACCACGAATAACTAGAGTGTAGCTAAAACTATACTCTAGTTATTTTTTCTAAGCGTTTAGTTTTCCTCGGTAGGTAAAAAACTCTTAATTAGCTACTGAAAATTAATATAAAATATTTGACCTATACTAGAGATCAACTCTGGTGTAGGTCTATTTTTTATATTCTTTTTAGGTGGTGAGGCCAGATGGTAAACATGAACGTGGTATACAAAACGATCCTTGGTAGTGGATTACGGGAGTTCAAATACTTAAACAGTCATCTTAAGCCCGTAGGACATAAAGAGAAAATGAAGGGGTCCATTTTTGGTTTCAGAGAAAAAGAGGCACTAAAAGTAGGTCGTGGTGTGATCTTAACATCAATCGAGGCTATGAATGATAATACTGATAATTTTACTCATTGGACACCAAATGTTTACCGTTATGGAAAAAAGAGAGAATTTGGTGGCATTGTAGAGGGATACAGCGAGAAGAACCTGCGTCAAATCAACACATTTGTGATCGATATTGATAGTAAAAGTGTGAACTGGTCTGAAGTTTTATTACTAGGCTTAGATATGGGATTTATGCCTACTATGGTTCTTGAAACTCCCAAAGGTTATCAAATATATCATGTATTAAGTCGCCCGGCATTTGTTACGAGTAAGACTAATTACAAAGTGGTAGATGTGGCCAAAAAGATTTCTAGAAACCTAAAAAAAGCTTACGCATCAAAATTTAACGTTGATATGGGGTGTAATGATTTTGGAATTGCACGAGTTCCACGGAAAGACAACGTCTTATTCTTTGATCAAGATTATCGCTATTCATTTGATGAGTGGCTAAATTGGTCCTTAAAGCGATCTGACTCATTGCTAGAAGAAAATAAAGAGCATGAGATGCGATTGATCAGGAAACATGGTCGATTACGTCAAATCGACGAACCGTGGTTTGATATGTTACTACATCGTGGCCGGATTCGTGGCCAAAAGGGCGTTTTAGGGCGCAATAACGCTATTTTGACATTGGCACTTGCATTTTTTTCTTCAGGTAAAGAAAAAGAAAATTGTGAGTTCAATCTTTATCAGTTTAATGGTAGATTGAGTCAGCCTTTGAGAGAAGTTGAGGTGCAGCGAATAATAGACAGTGCGTACTCTGGTAAATACAAAGCAGCACAACGCGCGTATATAACACAGCTGATGCAAACGTGGGTAGATCCTTCGCTAACAGAGGCCAAGTTATTTACTTCTAAAAGTAGTTGGTATAAATTCGCACGACCAAGAGAAGAACGTAGGAACAGTCACTTCAAGGAAAGAGAGAATGATCTACTAGCTTATCTACGAAAAAAATGTACCGTTGATAAGCCTTATTTGACTTGCACATCAAAAGAAATGGCTGAAGACTTAGGAATGAGTCTATCGACGTTCAAGGTGATCAAAAAACGTCTAATGAGATCAAATAAAATCAAAGCAACAACAACTCTAGGACGAAATGGAAGAACAACGTTGGTATTGATTGCATTATTTGTTGTGGGTGTTATAAGTAAAAATAAAGCTCGTAAACAGCTTTTTATCGATCATGTAGCAAAGATACTCAACGATAATTATAAGGAATTAGAACGGACTATAGCGCTATTTACACACAACGAATTTGATATTCAAGAGAAAGGCGAACAATTGGAATTTTTGAGTGTGAATACGTCATGATAAAAAGGTCAAACTGCCATATACATATATCTATGATAGTGTGGCTAATCAAAGCACAGTGCAAATATATCAAAAAGTGAGGTATCAGTTTATGTATCAAATTTTTTCTTATAGCTTACAAGATTATTTAGTGTACCATGATAAACCTCTGTTTTTTAGAACTGAGGGGGCAGCATATAGATTCTTACATAAATGGCAAAGCAATGGCGATCCTAGGAGAATTGCACCATGTATCGTGGTAAAGAGAGGGGGTAGAGTTTGAAAAATAAAAATCCTTTTGATTTGTCTTGCGATATGCTAAGAAATTTAGGTGAAGAATTAAATAAATTATTAACTTCGTCACAGGTGGGGGTTATGTTTATGATCATTTGTATCTTTACGCTGGTAAGTCTAATTGGGGCTAAGCAGCTTATAGATACAGATTTAGATTTTTGGTTTTTATGTATCGTATGTCTTATTGCTTTGTTGTTATGGAATTTCTAGAGGTAAGCAAAAAACTTAATTGTAAGGGAGTGAGCTAATGGGTAGTGAAGTAGATTACAAGATCGTACAAGGACACTATCTTCTTGGAGGTGGTCAAGAGGCAAATAAATATGAGTTCAAGATATATCGTGGTCACCCGGATTTTGAGAGGATTACGGTCGACAGTGTGTGTTGGACATTTTATCAGGCTGAAGATATTTTGACACCTATACCAGCAATTATAAGGGTTAAAGGTGTGTTTTCAGAAAGAAATATTGTCAGAGTGAAATTGGCCAAAGAACAGCAAAGAGGGTATCCAATTTTGCCAATAGTGAAAGTAATCGATGATTTTGATTTTGAATTATTGGAGTACATGTTTGCGGTGCACAATCGTTTTCAGAGCGATCTGAGTAGATTGGGGTATGATGGTGCAGCAAAGGATTTAGATCCACGAAACTTGAAAAGAGCTAGGATACAACATGAAATTCACAGGCTCAGTCATGATGGTAAGGGAACGAGAACAATTGCAGAGATCATGGGGATATCAAGAAATACCGTGAAAAAGTACTTACAATTGACTACTAAGGAATTTTTATCTGAGACAAATGATCCTTTGCAAGAATATCAAAGAGATATTATAGAGCACCTATATGCTGATCACCGTGTATCGATTAGGCATATATACAATGAACTACAAGAAAAATACGACAATAATATCAAAGTAGGTTATAGGCAATTCGCACGATATGTTAAAAATTTACGTGAAAAACATAAAATTGAAAGGAATTGAGAAATAGATTGGATCCATCGGAAAAAATTTATGGAGGGAAAAGATGATTAAGATTATTTTACTCAAAGCTTGCTATAAAGCATACAGCATGACAAGGGAACCGATTGACGTATTGTTGATACTTCTAACACCTTTATGTATTGTAAGCCTATTAGATGTATCACAACGCGTAGTAAACTTGGTGTCTATCACTTTAGCACTTCAGTTATTATGGCTTATTTTAGTGGTTATCGTGCTTGTAGATAGAAGGCAGTATATAGAGTATGATTTTGAAGATATTACAAAACTAGATACATTTAGATATGAGGGACGAATAATAATCGTGACGAGAAGTGGATCGTATTGGGTAGATCAGGAAACTTACGATTTACTTGATATTGCACTAAATAAATATAGTGATATAGTGTGGATCATGATTCCTAAAAAGGTTGCTAATATTCCAATATATGCTGAGAAGGAAGTTGACAGAAGATTAAAATATGAAAGTATAAAGGTGACACCGTGGTATTTACATACGATGGCACTTCGATTAAAACTTTTAAAAGATTACAGATCGTATGTAATTGTAAAAAAATATATGGCCAAAAACAAGGCGGTATTATCAAAAGGTGATTGGATATTTTAAGTGACCCGAAAATAGATGATGATATAGGGGTGGGTCAAAAATATGTCACAAAAAGGGTCAAAAGTATGTCATTTTTACAAATTTCAAATTTTTTGTTGACAAATCTGAAATGGGTCGTTCTTTTTTCAGGGTGGGTCAAAAATATGTCACAAAAGGGGTCAAAAGTATGTCATTTTTACAAATTTTAAATTTTTTGTTGACAAACAGAAAAAAGTGTTTTTTGACACAGAAATAAGAAAATTTTAGGTAGGTGATTAAGAAGTGAAAAAGAAAAATTTTTTTCTTTTTGTTGGAACGATCGGAATGATTTTGATCACAGCATTTATTTGGGGATTTGAAAAAAATAATAGTTATCGATCACAATCCGATGCACGTGTGAGCGTAAGTAAAATAATCGAGGGAAAGAGTAAAGATTACAATCTAGTATTTTATAAAAAAGACTGTCCGTATTGCGAAGGTGCTATGTTTGAAATTGTTAAAGGTGCAGTTGATAGTTCTCTTAGAGAAGGTGGAGCGGAGACACTATTTGTAAATACTGAAGGAAAAGCTGGCCGAGAACTGGTCAAAAAATATCATGTGAGATATGCGGCCACTGTTGTCAAAGTCCGCAATAGAAAAGAAGTCAAGAAGATGGTGTATGCTGAAAAAGTGGCTGGGAAGTACCGAGCCAAAGAAGAGGTCGTAGATGAAGTTTTTAGGAGGTAAAGAGGAACGATCATGATCGAAGAAATCAATGCAGTAGGTGTAAAATTTAAGAAAAGCAGAATCCGAGCAGGACGAGAAAAAGTGAATATCTATCCAAAGACATATGTATTCAAAATAAGTCCTGTCCAAGCAAAAAGAGCTACGATCGGACAAGTTTTATATGTCAAGAACAAACATAATAAGAGAGTGCCAGTTATCGTACAAAGCTTGTTGAAATTAGCACCAAATAGCTGCCGGAAGCATAAACCGATATTGCACAAGTAATCAAAATAGAAGCGAATTTTAGATGCTGTTTGTCTAAAAAAATTCTGCTTCTATTTTTTCGTTTATAGTGGTGGAAAATAAGATAGGGGTGATTTTTTGAAACTGATCAGGTACTTAAAAAGCTTGAGGAAGAAATTAAGGCAGCAAGTAATTTTACGAAAATTTTTGGTCTTTATGTTATTGTTTGGTTCATGGGCGACATTAGTTATTTGTGGTCTAACCTCTGATAGACGTCAAGTGTATTCAGAAAAACTGATGGCGACTGAACAAAGTTTTGATAACGGGACTGGGACGATCGACTTAAAGTCGCAAGTGTATTCTGAAGAAAATAAGACGCTATTATTGAACTTCGAGACCAAAAATCAGTCAGGAGCTGCAATCGATCCAAGTAATCTATCGTGGGTATTTTATAGCAAAAATCCCGACGTACACGCAACGATGGAAGTGATTCCAATCATCGATAACAAGATCACAGTAGTGGTGAAAAATCTGCCGGAAAATTTCGATGCACTAGCATTCCAAGTAACAAATTCTGGTGTAAATGCTGATGATATTTCCATAAATATTGAGTCAAGTTCCTCAAGCAGTAGTGATAAGATCTCGAAGGAAAAGTCAGCTGATGGTGAAGGAAATGAGATTCAATTCGTAGTGACTACAAAGGGTGATCATCTGAAATATAAGAAGTTGGACGATCTAACAAGACAAGAATTGACCAGTTCTGAAATTCAAAAAGAGATCAAGTTCCAGGAAGGTCAAAAAGCAAAGTTGAAGAAGGCGATAAGAAATATTAGAAAATTGATTGAGGAAGATAACTCTAAGATTCGTGAATTACAGAAGGAAGAGATTTATCTTACGACTGATCAGAAAGAAGATAATTTAGCAAAGATAGGAGAATTGAATTCTGAGATTGAAAGTTACAAAAAGAATATCGAGCAAGCGCAAAAAAATATTCAAAAGGTCGAAGAACGAATCAAAATGTTGGAGAAAAAAGACGAGGCGATCAAGTCTGGAAAATTCAAATTCACAGATCCGATCCAAGTAAAACATAATAGTTAGTGGAGGGAAAATAATGGCTAAAATCACAAAATTAAAACGATACAAGGACGACTTTGAAAAAGCTAAAATTCAGATGGAAAAGAAAAAAGAAGAGTTACAAAAGGCAGAAACAGAAATTTTTTCAAGGTATGGCCGACTAAAATTTGAAGAGTTACAGCTACAAAGTGGCTCGAATAAATTAGACATTGATAATCTTATTTTAGAGCAGATTTCTCTTAATAAGAAGCTAAAAAATAAACTGCGTGAAGAAAAAAGTATTGCACAAGCAAATGAAGGAAATAATTTTCCAGCGCACAAAAACTGATAAATAATTTATGCTGATTCGAGAGAACAATATCTCGAGTCAGCATATTTTTTTGAGTTAAAAATACTTGAGTTATCAGAGAAAAAGTATCTAGGTTAAGATCACCTGAGCTAAAAAGGCGGCTTCTTTACTTACTTTTGAAAATGCAAAAGTAACAAAGAAGCAAACCCACAAAACACAGATGAAATGCAAGACGAAACCTCACAAGATTTCTGTGCATTACGCTACGCTGTCATTTTCGGTTCACAGACGAAAAGCAAGTTTTCTGGTGAACTAGCGAAAAGAGCATAAGGGAAACAGTCCCCACGTGCCGTGTGGAGTTGGTAGTACCAACGTTTCCAAGAGATCTAAATTTACTCGGCAAGCCTACTATCACCTACCAAACAGCCTACTGTTGCCTACCCATCGAGCCTACCATAGCCTACCAATTCGCCTACCATAGCCTACCCTAAAAAATGCGTGCGAATTTGCTTGTATTAGAATAGGGTAAATAATTTTTTAGGAGAGAAATATTATGCAAAGTGACCCTAAAAGGAACGTTCATATTTATGGAATGAGAAAAAGTGAAATGGAAAAAATGCACAGTATAGCACATAAAAAAGGTTACAATTCCTTGAATGCGTACCTGCAATTTTTACTGCGTAGAGAGATCGAAAATGATCTTGTCGGTTCAGAAAAATATGATTATAAAAACTACTTCGAGTCAATGAGAAATACATTGCTAAGTTTGAGCGAGGGGTATGTAAAAGCTTCAAAAAGAAAAGTACAATTGGAAGAAAATATTAACAGAATTTTGGAATTAACGGACAGATGGTTATTTCTTATTGATCCAGAATTAGAAGAATTTGGCGATAAGAAAGAGTTAATGCTTGATAAAGAGACCGGAATAGTTTTTGAAAGAACAGTCGAAAAAATACTAGAGCAAGAGGAAGAAAAAAATGTAGGTATAGATAGTTTAGAGAATGTCTTGCTAAAAGAAATACCTGAAGAAAAGATTGAAGATACAAATGAAAATGTTGCAAATAATAGTAGCACTGAGATAAAAATTAGAGGACTCACTAAAGACGATGTCTCTGGATTAAAATTAATTGCTAAACAATCCAAGGCCGCAACACTAAATCAATTTATGCTTGATCAAGTTTATCTTATTTTGCGAAATGGTGGGTTGAGTATTTACGATAACAGACTTGCTGATGATATTTTAGAAGTAAAAGATATGTTATTCAAGATTGCTGACGCACAGACTAAGCAAGAATTGCATGACATGCAGATAATCGCAAAGCTAGATGCAAACATTGAGACGGTTCTCACATGGATTGAGTTTATGAGTATGGCAGAGACAAATCAATTTTGAGGAGTGATATTTTGAAACAGGGCAAGCTTATTTTTTTATTAGTGACGATTGTAGTAATCATTTTGGTCCAGCCAAATGTTTTTAGGACTGTAAAAAGTGTTTTGCTTCCCAGAAGTGTATCGGAACAGATTACAAAAAATACTGTTTCGAAATCTGATCGAGAGATCAATAAAAATTTAGCTAAAGCAAAATTTTATGGAAAACAGGTGATAGAAGTTAATAATAATATTCCAACCTTAGAACCTCAGAAGGGAGATATAAAAGATAAGGGGAGGGTGAAATTTTTTTCTGATCTTGATCTATTAGGACGTGTGGGTAAAGCTGAAATGTTGCTGAGTATTGACACATTATCTTCCGAAAATAGGAGAGACATTTTAAAAATAAAGCCTACTGGTTGGAAGGAAAAAACAATCGAGGTCAACGGAAAAGAACAACTTTTTTATAGACGGTGTTATTTGATCATACCGGAATTGGGTGGGGAGGAAAATGAAAAAAATATATTTACAGGAACTCGTATATTTGAAGAAAATACCACCACATCTATGTTGTACTATGAGAGTTTAGTAAAGAAGTATATCAGCGACACACATCATCATGTTTTGTATCAGGTAACACCAGTATTTCATGGTATAGATTTAGTTCCAAGGGGAATTCGTATGCAGGCTAAAAGCGTGGAAGATAATCAGATATCGTTTGATGTTTTTGTATTCAATGTGCAACAAGGATATAAAATAAATTACCTAAATGGAGATTTTAGAAGGGAAAGATGAGTTATGAAATGGATAGAGAAAACAACAATTCACATTTCCAAAAAAGATATTGAGAAATTAGTAAAACTAGAAAATTATTTAGAGAAGCAAGAATATTTTTCCGGTGAATTACTGACAAAAAGTAGAATGATGTCTATTATGATAAATACATTCTATGATTTGTTTGTTGCAGAAAACGGCAGGACTAAATATCCTAATCGACTTACTGAGTTGAAAAAGATCACACCTAAAGATAATCAAAGGCTTTTACGAGAACTGATGAGACAAGGAAGGTCAATGGAATTTTTACTGTATATCAATTTGGGTATCTATCAAAGTTTGTCACAGATCAATGGAACGTACACCCCTAAGGAACTACGTAGTTACCAGACAGGGGACAGTAGAGAGATAAATATGTTGATGAACCAGATCATGCAAATTGTTAATGAGGACGTGGCAAGGAACAAGCAGATAAAGGATTCAAAAAGAAAGAAGGCATAGTGTTTGAAAGAAAAAGAATCAGATAAATTTTATAGGGAATTATTGAAAATGGAACCGTTGGGTTTTATAGATCCATTAAAAGATCTAGGCGATTTTGATAGCTATCATATGTGTTTTACTGAACCAGTAGAGGATCTAAGAAGTCCTTGGTCAGGTGATCCATACTTACCAAAATGGCAATTAAAGATTGAAGAGATGCGTAGTGTTTATTTGAAATGGCAAGAAGCACTTGCGCATGAAAAAGATGAGAAGACTGGTCGGCGAAAAAGAAATTTTGTTTCGACAGCAAGTGTCCGAAAGGAACAGAGAATTTTTATTAGATTATGTTTGCGATTTGGCTTTACGATCAGAACCATATCGAAGAAAACAGGATATGCAGAGAAAACGATTCGCAACGAGTATTCATACTCAAGGCACATGCAAGCGACTAAAAGAAATTCCTATGTCATAGTAAAAGGCAAAGCCCCCGGATCTTCTGCAAGGCAGCCTCTTAGTCACTATTTGAAAAGTAAAGAAGGGAATGAACGATATTGTCTAAATCGCCGGCAGTAACAGTTATGTGGGATTACACTACACCTTATGCAAAATTTGTGGACTATACAAAGCGTAAAGAAGCAGTTGTGGTGAACGATCCTTCTGACGATCGTTTAGTCGAAGGAATTGATCAAGCGACTGCGCAAGAAATTGCAAAAGAGATCAAAGAACAAACTTTAGATTACGTAGGATACATCGATTACATGAAGCGAAATTACGCTACTAAGAACGATAGTAAGGAGTTCACAGGTATCTTTACGGATAAAACGCTAAACGCAAGTACAGAGGAAGCTAAGCACCTAAAAGATATGTTGATGGAGGCTAAAGAAAATAAATCCTTATTATGGCGTGGTGTGATCTCTTTTGATAACGATTTTTTAGCAAGAAATGGTGTGTACATTCCTAAAAGTAAAGAAGTTGATCAAGAAATGATCAAAAAGGTAGTTCAAAAAGCAATGGTGAATGTGATCAAGAGAGAAAAGTTGTCTGATTCCGCCTTTTGGTGGGGAAATATCCATTTGAATACGGATAATATCCATGTACATGTGGGACTTTCGGAAATAAAGTCGGCGCGTCCGACTTTTTTTTACGCTGCACGAAATCGCCGCGAACGCAAAGGTAAGTTTTCACAAAAGACTATCAAGGGTATCAAAAGCAACGTGTATAATTCACTGACAAGAGAAGATAAGCGTGGTATACGACTGGATAAGGAAAAAAAGATCGCTAGCTTGCGTGATAAGTTACTGGAATCGATGTCGAATAAAGAAGGTGATAAATTAGAGCGTATGGACCAATTTTTTGTTGATCAAGTGATCGATCATTTACCTGAAGGAAAGAAACTACGCTATGGATCTAATGCTAAAGATTTTAGATTAAGTAAGTTTTTTATAGATCGATATGTTGATCGGCAGTTGCAAAACAATGTGTTGGTGTACAAAAGTTATCAGGCAGTGACTGAAAGCTTATTAGATGACTATCGCTATGCTTACAATAGTGGTGGCAAGGAAGAAAAAAACAGCATATATCGAGAAGTAACAAAGATATATGGCAGAGAAGTGGCTAGAACGCTTAGAACAAAAGAAAGCTCACAATTTATGAATAAGCGAATGGCTGATCTGAGGAAGCGATTAGGGGGCCGGACGTTAAAATATATCCAAGAGATCGCAAAGAAGCGCAGTAAGAGCAATATAAAAAATCTTTCTGCTGCAAACCAAAAGCTGGTCAAAGAACAAGATAGAAATGCGACGATGGTTCACAGTGAAGAAATATGGGCAAAAATGGGCTATAAGATCGCAAAAGATGCGATCCCGATCACATTGGTAGTTCCAAAAGATGAAAAAGATAGCGAGAAGGACGACAAAGACAAACGCAGCAGAAGTCAAGAAAAAAATAAGAGCACGCCAAAAAAATTTGAAAAAGTCGATTTTTATGACGAACGTTTTGTAGAGCCAATAGATCCCGACAAGATAAGGTTAGATATTGATATAAAGGCGCTAAAGTCAATGAAAAAGGAAGATTTGTTAAATCTAGTTGAGCTTGCCCAGTCTGTAAGTAAAGAAGATCCAGAAAATAAGCAATCAAAACAAGAGATTGGTGTATTCAAGTATGCCTTGCGTCAGAGGATCTTAGAGGAACGAAAACAAGAGATCGATATTTCGTTAGAATTGCTAAATAAGTATGAAAATCCTGTCGCAGTAGACGCTACTTTCTTGAACTATAAAAAGATGCAGTTTTCCGATATGAAGAAATTGGTAGATCTGCAACTAATGCCCAAGTACAAATTGAGTAAGAAAGATCTACAACAAAAAGAAGAGCTAGAGTTAAAATATGTCGATGCGGTCCAAGTATCTATCAGCAAAGTTGATCAAAAGATGGCCGCCCAACAGCGTGAAATGCTTATACACGAAATAAAATTAGCAAAGAACGTACAAGATCCAAGTATTTTCGAGTTGCTGAAAGGTAAGGGAGCTACTAAAAAAGCATATGTAAATGAACTGGCCATAAAATACGAGATAGTTGATATCAAGGGTGCTATCAATCTAACTAATCAGGTGATCAAAAAGACAAAGGACGAAGCGACACTAAAAGAGCTTCGTAAACGGAACGGAATGGCTTTTGAGCAACTGAAAGAATTGTATAGTGAATTATCGCCCGATGAATCAAGGATAGCAAAGATACAGCTTGAGTGGGACTATCAACATGATCATAGCTTTAGAAGGCAAATCAGTAGAAGGATCGACCAACAACGATCAGGAACTCGTACAACGTCATATAATCGCGTTTCGCACAGTTTAGTGAAAGGTTTGTCTATGGCACTAAGAGATGATTCTAGCAAGCGAGAGCGCCTGTTACGTCAATTAGAACAAGAGGAAAGGAGGGAGAAGGAAAAAGAGAGATAAAAGAGCATAAAAAAATCAGCTACCTAGCGAATAAGTAGCTGACATGGGTATCTAAAGCTCTCTAATGAGATGAAAAATCTCGTTAGATCTTATGTACTACTTATGATAGCACACATATACATATTAGCAACCCATTTTATAAAAACTTAAGAAAATATACATATCTTTTCCGATTATCCTAAAAGTATCGTTTTGTCTAAAAGACAGTAAGGTAAAGGTAATTTCTAATACATGGAGTGATACGAATGGAAAAAGAACTTACCAATTTGTCTAAGTCTTTAGGACTGAAGGAAATCGGTCCACTTAAATTCAAAGAAGATGACGATCTGTACAAGAAGTTTCAAAAGTTGATCAAGTACATCTACAATAATGGGGAGTGGAAACAAGAAGACAACAGTACTGCTGTGAAAAAAATGTTTGAGTACCGTTTCGGGAAAGAAGGAAGTTTAGAAAAACTTTCACTAGATGATACAAGTATTCCTCAATACAAACAGACAGAAGATTTTTCTGGCGAAGTTTATAGATATAACTGGAGAAATGCTTCAGGACAGCCGATGGCGACATACTTTTTTGTTGACCCACAAAATCATTTTGGATCAAAACATGGTAAGCGTTTTAGACAACTTGACTCTTTAGGACGTCAAAAAAGGACCAGTAGCCAGTATATCTATGACAAAGAAGCGGTTATGTTGAATCAAGATCGTTTGGTAGGATTTGACCGATTCGAGAAAGCATTACTTGAGGAACATACAAAGAAACAAGGCAACTATCTTTTCAGTGAACAAACTCTTAGAAACTATTTAAGTTTATTGATAGATCCAGCTATGGCCGGCAAAAAGGAAGCATGGAGATTTCAAGACACAAATTATTCTTATGGAGAACTTGTGGAATTCATTAACGGATACATTAGTAGTGTATATGAAGTGGTGGTCCAACATGAGTACGAAAAAAATCTTGAAAGTCAATTCAGAGCGGATCCAGCTACTACAAAAGCTAATATCAATGAAGAAACGCAAAAGGTAATGGATAATACTGAGCTCAAGGAGTATTTCAAGTTTGTCGAACTAGATAATGATGTGGATCTTAAACTATTTGGGGACTTTGAGAGAGAAATGCACAGAGTCCAAGAAGTTCTACCTAAGATTAATGGTACAAAGCCAGATCTACGATTAAGAAAATTGGGTAACTACAAAGCTGCGGGGCTATATTTTCCATTCAATAAGACGATCGCATTAGATTTTAGAAGTGACAGTACTGAGAATCGTGACGAATATAAGCCAAGCGAACCAGGTATTAGATCATTTATTCATGAGTATGGTCATTACTTAGACTATAATTTGGTAAATTCTGATGGTATGACGACTAGTTTGAGTCTAGAGCCGGAATTCAGACCGATTATTGAAAAATATGTGGAACAGTTAAAAGAAAATGGGATATATTCCCAATCTCATGGTAAAACGGCAAACTACTATGCTGTACCGACTGAAGTATTTGCGCGGGCTTTTGAAATCTATGTTTATGAAAAAGGTTTAAGAAGTCCGTTGATGAAATCTGAGGACTATGGAACAGAGCCACAATATGTAAGTTTCACGCCTGAAATAAGAGAAGAAATCACAAAATATTTTGATGAAAAGATACCAGAATTTGGGGATCAGATACGATCGTTAGTTAAAAAAGAAAGAATTGAGGAGCAAGGGACAGAGCAAAGTCAAGACAACGTTGAAGACACAAAAAAAGAAGGACGAGAGTATACGCCCTCTTTACAGTCTGAAACTGAAGGCAACGGGCTACCCGATCAAGAAAACTTGACCCATGAATTTGATCGTCCTTCTTTACTTAAGTTTAACATGAATTTAGATAAAAAGCCACGACAAATTACAGGTTTCCATGTTGCGACACAAGAAGAAATTGAACTTCTAAATAATAAAGTAGGAGATTTGCTATCAACTGCAAAATTCTACAAAGAAAATATGTCTCAAGGAAATGTGGTGTATGTATTTAAGCAAGACGATAATATCAAGGCTTTGAGAGTGAAGTATGGCGAAGAAAACTTTTCGCACTTGACTGGAATAAAGTTTGATAGGAAGTCCGCTAAAGGAATGTTGGAAGACTTGGTAAATGAAAAAACAGAACAAAATGCGATTCTGGTAAAAAATGATGGTACTACCTTCCAAAAGTTAGATGTTATTCAAAAATTGCCTGAAGTCATTGATGCCAGCATAATATCGTTAAATGATTTAGATAATATACAACAAGCTCAGAAACTAAGATTCTCAGATGCGCTGAAGACAAAAGATAATAGTCTTCTATTGGCGCTAAAGGACTTTGAACCAGAGGTATACAGACCATATTCTTTGATCAACCTATCGGACGTCAGATCCAAACATAGTGACTATCTAAGAGTGCCAGAAAACACAGTGCTAGCTGTCTTATCCGAGACACGTAACGAATTAGGTGGCTTAAGTATTGGAACACTATCCATCAATCATGAGTATGTTAAAGATATGTCTAGTGCAATGGGAATCATTGATGTCATGAATAAGCATCTCTCAGAAGAGATCGCAAAAAATGAATCTCCAGAACAAGAACGGACAGAGTCAAAGAACAAAGAGACAGCTGACACCGAACCACAAGAACAAAATGAAGATCCGTCATATCAGTTGCAACGTGCACAAGGCAAGTTAGAGCGCCTACAAGAAGAAATTGATCAAGTAAATAAAGATCTACAAGAACGCTATGAAATGACTAATGGCCAGCCAATGAACGATAAAAGAAACGGTTCAAGTTGGTTCAAACGGACAAATCAGTTAGAAGAGAAACGCTACAATAAGATCCAAGAACTCGAAGAACAAAAAAAGCGTGTTGAAATGTTGAAACGACGTGATCACAATAAAGCTAACGGCTTAAATAGACGTGGTAATGGATTGGATATGAGTGTTGAAAATATCCCACGAATCAAAGAAGAAATTGCTAAATTTGAACGTGGTGAATCGAATTACAGAAAGGAAACGATCCAGCGATACCAAAGAGAGTTAGGCAGATTAGAAGAAATGGCCAAGCTAAGTGGCCAAGAATTGACACCAGGTGCTCAGAAACTAGTCGACGAAGGTCTGATAAGACAGTGGAAAAAGAAACCAACACTTTACTTCGTGACCGATAAAGAATTTAGACGTTTGGCATTGGAGTTGAACGATAAAGGTGAGTTTCAAGAATCTTCTCGCTATCATGCAATGTATGGAGCGGCAGAAGAAAAGATTGCTGAGTTGTTGAAGATACAAAAAGATATAAACGACCAAATAAATGAACCACAAGAACAGAATGAAGACCTTTCAGTACAAAGAGATCTAAAAACCGACCAGGAAAATGAAGTACAAGAACCTGAAAATAATATTGCTAACGATCCAAAACAAGAAAAAGTAAGTATTCCAGCTAACGAAAAATTGACCGCCAAACAGATAGATGGGGCTAAGGCACAGGATATTTTGGCTGTAGCTCAGAACCTAGGAATAGAGCTGGTCTCAGATAAAGGAAACTACTACTGGGAAGCTGAACCGAGTTTTATGATCGATCCTCGGTCTAAAACATTCAGCTGGAAAGATAAAGATATCCATCGTGGGGACGCTGTAGGACTGGTTGAAAACGTAAAGGAGGTAACGTTTGCTGAAGCTGTTAGATACTTGAATGCTGCTGAGATCGCTAGTTTTGATCGTGATAAGATCAAATACAGACTAAATAACGGACAAGTAACGTCGAATGAAACTCAAGAAGCTCCACCGGAAAAAAAGACAGACACCAACAAAAATCCAAACCGTAGTCTACCTAAACGAGTTACTAAGGAACAGATCGCAACTGCACGTGACCGTAATATTTTAGAAGTAGCTCAAGAATTGGGCATGTCACTCCAACAAAAAGGACAAACTTATACCTGGACAGAACACGATTCGCTAGTTATTTTTCCAGGTACTAACACGTATAGTTGGTTCTCTAAAGGTGAAAACGGAAAGAACTCACTAGATTTGGTCCAAAGTATCAAAGGCCTGGATTTCAAAACCGCAGTAATGTATTTGAATAGTGCTAAGTTATCCGAGTTTGATGAAAGTAAAGTAAATCTCGAGCCACAAAAGCCTTTCAGATACTTGTTGAAAGATAGCAACGATGTAAGTAAGTTAAAAGAATATTTTGTCAATGAACGTAAGATCGATGGACAAACTGTCAATGAATTTTTACGAAGTGGTGTGATCGCCCAGGCTAATCGGATCTATCAAAATCAATTTGAGCCAGTCGTAGTATTCAAACATAAAGAAGCAAACGGTAAACTCGTCGGCGCAAGTCTACAAGGAATAAAAGAAGATCGCCAACGTTATCCAGAACGTGGACGCCTAAAAGAGATCATTAGTAATAGTAAGCGTAATTGGGGTGTAACCTACAATAGTGGTCTAGAAGCTGATCAGAATTCGTTCAAGATGATCTTTTTTGAAGCTCCGATCGATATGATGAGCTACTACGAACTTCATAAAGACAAGTTAGATGGTGTTCGCTTAGTGGCTATGAATGGTTTAAAAGACAATACGATGGGTAGACATATTGCTGAAAGCTTTGGATTTGCCGGAGAACCTAGCTTAAGAGACCTAAACGAGCGATTTGCGGAAAACGGCCTTACGAAATCTGACATTAAGAAGAGATTCAAAGCACAGAATGTTAGCTTGAAAATCGCGGTAGATAATGACGCTAAAGGCCGAGAATTTATTGAAAGGCTCAACAAGAAGTACCCATTGATACCATTTGAGGCAGATCTGCCGCCCTTGCTAAAAGGCAGAGAAAAGACAGATTGGAATGATTATCTCAAAGCAACTAAGTTCGATCCCGACTTGGTTCTTGAACCTAGTCGTGTAGAAACTAAGAAAGAACCTGATCAGGCACAAATTCCGTTAGAGAAGAAAGAAGAACCTAAAACTATCGAAACCGATACAAAGAAGTTAGCACCTCAAACGCAAGTGGAGCTACCAAAGGAAGATAAAAAAGAATTCGATATTGAGACCGCAAGTGCTAAGGAACTAAGCAATTTTGCAGTGAAAAAGATCCGTGAAATAACACAGGATCCACAGATGCTAGACGAGTATATGACTATGTTGGGTATGTTTCCGGAATACTCGCCTAGAAATGTAGCTTTGATCTATGCACAGTCAAAAGATGCTCAGATGATTGGGACATTCAAAGATTGGCAAAAGCGACATGACATATTCAAATTGACTAAAGATGACATCATATATGATGAAGGGGTCGCAGCTAGAGTACAAGAGGCTGGCCGAGAGTATGAACAAAGGCTTTCTATCAAAAGTGGTGAGCGCGGTAAGATCAGTTTGTTTAAGGTAAAGCAGCAGTGGAAGCTGCCAAGAACAGATGAAGCAGGCAATGTTCTCAGAGATGAGAATGGAAACGTCAAATATAAACAGTACCACTCAAATAAATTGACCGAACTTGAAAAGAAATTGATCGAAGATAAGAAAATCACACCAAAGTTATTTCCAGCAAGAGACAAAAATGGTGCACTTATCTTTATGAAATATAAAGTTTTTGATATTTCTCAAACGAATCTGAAACAAGAGGCATATCAGAAAGTGGTCGGCAAACATCAATATGACTATGAAGCTGAAAAAAGCAAGCTTTACAAGATAAGCTATGCGTTAAAAGCATACGCTAAGGAAAATAACATTGATTACAAGATCGATAAGTTAAAGGTCGATGGCTTAGATCCAAACGTAAAGGGAAAATATCATGATGATCCTGTACATGGTCCTAAAGTTCGTATGAATAAGAATCTAGAATTTGCGGATAGTTTAGGAACGGCTATAAGGTTGCTCAGTCATGGAGCGATAAATAATATCCGAAATAATGAAAAAGAGGTCACAAAGTCCCAACGTGGGCTTGAAGCCGAGATCATGGGGCACGCTGTGGCAGCACATTTTGGACTTAGGACTGAAGATAGATGGTTAAAACAAATGTCTGAAAAACTACAAGAATTATCCGACAAAGAACTGTCAAAAAGTTTGAATCAAGTAGCAGTCGCAAGTCACAAATTTATAAATAGTATCGCAAAATATAGCGATACTCCAAAACGCCAACGTGATCGTAGTATGAAGAAGAAATATAACTACACACAGTCTATCGGACGTAGTATCTAAATATCCTAAAAAGTTGTGTTTTATCAAAACGTGTTCTAATTAATGCGTTGATAAAACACAACTTTTTTATATGGAGGGAAGAAATGACAACAGTTATTTTAGCTGAAAAGCCTAAACAAGCTGGATCATATGCTAAAGCATTTCGCTCGTCTGAGAGAAGACAAGGGTATTTTGCTATAAATGATCCTATTTTGTCCGATGATGCAGTGATCACATATGGTTTTGGGCATTTGGTAGAGTTAGCTATGCCGACGTACTATCCAGAGTATAAAGAAAAGGGATCACATATGAGTTTGGCCCACCTGCCCATTTATCCTGAGCGATTTCATTATGAAGTTAGAGAAGATAGCAGTGATCAGTTTTATATCGTAAAGGGACTGCTAGAAAAGGCTGATACGATCGTGATCGCTACTGATTGTGATCGTGAAGGTGAAAATATTGCATGGTCGATCATGAAGAAGGCAAAGATAGATTTTAAAAGTAAAGTGCTCAAACGCTTGTGGATCAACTCACTAGAAAAATCAGTTATCAGACAAGGCTTCCAAGATCTAAAAGATGATCATGATTATTATAAATATTACCTTGAAGCTGAAGCTAGGAAGAAAAGTGATTGGTTAGTTGGTATGAACTTGAGCGAACTTTATTCTGTTTTATTACGGCAAAAAGGGCTAGATAAGATTTTGAGTGTGGGACGCGTTCAAACACCAACGCTTTACATGATCTACCAGCGTGATCAAATGATCAAAAATTTCAAAGTAAGTACGTATTATGAGCTCGCGGCTGAGATTTTGGCCGGAGATAAAAAATTCGACGCAAAAGTAATGCCCTCTCAGCAATTCCAGGATAAAACGAGTCTAATTACATTCAGACGTGATAATCGTCTTGAAAACGAGCGAGAGACAGGAATTATTAGAAGTGTCCAAAAAGAAGAAAAATCTATAGCAAGTCCAAGGCTATTTTCTCTTTCGAGTTTACAAAGTGAAGCTAATAAACGATTTAAGGCCAGTGCGTCGGATACACTCGTTGCGGCTCAAAATTTATATGAAGCTGGTCTATTATCATATCCACGAACGAGCTGTAATTATATTACTGAAGAAGAGTTTTCATACCTAAAGGAAAATGTTAAAAAATATGGTGATCTGATCGATAATACACTTAAGTTTACACGCTTAGAATCAAATAAGCGATACGTTGATGGTAGTAGAGTCCAAGAACACTATGCGATCATTCCGACAAAACGAGTCGCTAGTAATAAACAGTTTGCTGGTTTTTCTGACCTTGAAAAGAAGATTTATTGGCTAGTGGTAGCAACTACGATATCGATGTTTTTACCAACTTACAAATATAGTGAGACTACTGTGACTACATCTGTAGGAAATGTAGAGTTTATTTCTAAAGGTAAAACGTTGGTAGACATAGGCTGGAAAAAGCTGTTTGGGTTAAAGCAGAACAAAAATGATTTACCAGAACTAAAAGAAGGTCAACAAGTCTCTGTCATGCCAAAGATAATTGAGAAAAAAACTACACCACCTAAACCTTTCACTGAAGGTACGCTGATCACGGCCATGAAAACTGCTGGACGTGAACTCAATGACAAGAAAGCACAAGCAATCTTAAAAGACGTAAAAGGTATAGGAACAGAAGCTACACGAGCGAACATCATTGATGGACTTAAAGAGAAAGCATATATTGTCAATCGAAAAAATGTACTACATGTCACAGAATTGGGTGAGTTACTTTGTCGCTCCGTAGAAAGTTCACAGCTATTGACTTCAGTTGAAATGACGGCCAAATGGGAAGAAAGATTGAAAGAAATCAGTCAAAAAAATTATTCGCAAGAAGAATTTTTGATCCAGATCCGTAATTTCATCAGTAGTTTGATCGCTCAAGTTCCAACGTACATTGAAAGTAACACTAAACTCGATGAAATGGTACAGACAGTCCTAGCCCAACGATCACTAGGTACTTGTCCTAAGTGTCACCAGGGGAAAGTCTTAGATAAAGGCAAATTCTATGGTTGTAGTGAGTATTCAAATGACTGTAACTTCTCATTACCAAAAAAGTATTCCGGTAGAAAACTATCTAAAAATGAATTGATTGAGTTACTACAAAACAAGCAGACTAAAGTTCTCACCGGTTTTATTGGCAAGGAGTCAGGTAAGGAATATGCAGCTTATCTGAAGCTAAATGATGACTGTGATCTAAAATTAGAGTTTCCTAAACGTGAAAGTAACAGTATTGGGCTTTGTCCAAAGTGTCGCCAAGGGCAAATTATGGATCGTGGTCAGTTTTTTGGCTGTGATCGTTACAGTAAAGATGGTGAAGGTTGTACTTTTAGTTTTAGTAAGATCATAGCTGGGCACGAGATCACTAGCGAAGAGGCTAAACAAATTATCGAAGGTGAAAAAACCGCACTACTACAAGGATTTGTTAGCAAAAAAGGCAAACAGTTCTCTGCAAAACTCAAACTAGATGATGAGTATAATGTCGCATTTGAATTTAAAAAGAAGAAAAAAACTAGATCAAAGAAATAACGGAGGAATAAATATGACTATTGAAGGCAAAGTAATTGCTTTAGAATTAAAGAATTTTGGCTTTTCTGACAAAAGCGAGTTTGTGATGACGCTTGAGACATTAGGCGATACAAAAGTGGTACTTGACTTGCCGATCGCAAGACAAGACGCTAGCGATTATAAGTTGGGACAAGTAGTAAAAATCGATGTATTGGTCACAGAACACTATACCCCAAAGAAACTACCTAGAAAATATCGAGCGGCTAAAAAGTATCCACCGGAAAGTTTTCCATATGATGAACTACCTCAACCACACCGCGATTCCGAATTGTTTGGTCCGCAACCACCGCAAGAAGAATATGTGGAATATCCATCTGACGAAGAATTAGACATATACGATGATGAAGACGAGCCACAAAGTAAAGCTGAAGAAATTAAGCAACAAGAAAGCTCGTCCCAACAGGAAGAAAAAAACTTTGGTGGACTAGAAGACATCTTGAATGACAAGAGCGATGATATGACAAATGAAGAGATCGCCAAGAAATTAGGTAAGGAAGAAAACGTAGATACTGATCCGATAGATAAACCTAAGGTAGACAATATGTCGAGCCAAGAATTGACCCAAAGTGACTACGAAAAGAGTGATCAAAATAATAGACCGGAGAATGCCGAAGTACCTGATCAAATGCCACAAGAGACACAACAAGACACAGTTTCTGGTCAACAAGAAAATGATAATAGCCAAGAAGAAACAGACTCTCAAGCAGAATACTACGATCGCCAAACAGAAGAGGAGAATAGTGAAGAAACTGACGAAGGATCAGCGCCGTTGGGTGGTAGCATGATGGGTGGCTTTGCCGGAAACGAAGATATTGACGATGACGAAGAAGAGGAGTAAAGCATGATGAAAAAGATGATTACTGATATTTTTAAGAGAATCCGCAAGAACCCAAACAAATTTGTCAGACGTTTTTCTGTATCCTTGTTAACAGTTAATATTTGTTCGTTGTTATATAGCTTTTCGTGCTTCTTTAAGGTCGTAAAATGGCTCAACGATGATAATATGACACGCTTTTTTACTGGAGAACTCCCAGAGCAGATTAATGGATATTTGAATGGATCCAGTCAAGGGTTTACAGTCTTTCTAGTTACAATGATCGTTCTATTGCTGACATTGTGGTCTTTTATGTGGAGACACACAAAGAAGAGTGGTAGGTGATAATTGTTGAATAGTGAGACACCTTACCTGGATAAGTACACTGAAGATCTTACTAAAAAAGTAGCTGACTATCCCGAAGATTTTGAAATCTTTGGTCGAAAAGAAGAGATCGAAAATGTAGTTATTTCTTTACTGCGTAAGACAAAAAATTCACCATTATTGATCGGTGAAGCCGGTGTGGGTAAGACCGCGATCGTGGAAGGCCTTGCGCTCAGAATAGTAAGGAGACAAGTTCCGGAGAGATTACAGGGTCTGACAGTTAGATCCTTAGAACTTGCGACACTATCAAACAATAAAGATGGTGAATTCATTGAAAAATTCAAGCGTATCATTGACGAATTGGTAAAGACAAAAGGTGAGAATCTATTGTTCATTGATGAGATCCACACCTTGATGGGAGCTGGTAGTAGTGATGGTAATGCACTTGATGCAGGTAACACTTTGAAACCAGTACTTGCTAGAGGTGAGATTCAAATGATAGGTGCTACGACGATCGATGAATATCATGAGACTATCGAAAACGATCGTGCGTTACAACGCCGGTTTCAAAATATCCAAGTCGATGAACCAACAGTGCCACAGGCTATCCATATCCTAAGTGGGGCCAAATATAAGTTTGAGCGCTACCATGATGTTAAAGTTGGAAAAAGTGCGGTTGATCAGGCTGTTAAGTTATCTGTTAGATATGTTCCGGATTATTTTTTACCGGACAAGGCATTTGACCTGTTAGATGAGGCCTGTACGATCGCAAGAACAAAAGATATAACACTTGTTACAAAAAATCAAATCGCCGAAGTCTTGAAAAGACGAACCGGGATACCAGTCACAACTATTTTGAAAGATGAATCAGTTAGATTGACTGGTGTTGATGAAAGATTGAGTAGCCGTGTTAAAGGTCAAGAATTTGCGGTAAAAACGGTGGCTGATGTCGTGACGATCGCTAAAGCCGGACTACAAGATGAAAGCAAGCCACTAGCTACATTAATGTTCTTAGGTACGACTGGTGTAGGTAAAACTGAGTTGGCCAAAGGATTGGCTGAAGTATTGTTTGATGATGAGTCAGCCATGATCCGCCTAGATATGTCCGAATATTCACAAGAAGGATCGTCGTTGAAACTTATCGGTACACGTAAAACAAAAGGTGTGCTGACTGAAGCGGTCAAGCATAAACCTTATTCGATCGTATTGTTTGATGAGTTAGAAAAAGCAGATCGTGAAGTGCATGATCTATTTCTTCAAATTTTAGATGACGGACGTTTGACTGATGGAACGGGACGTTTAGTCTCTTTCAAAAATACGATCGTGATCATGACAACAAATATTGGAGCTGAACGGATCAAAATAAATGCTGAGTTAAAGGGTGACGTGGATAAATTAAGTGCGCGTGAATATCAGCAATTTATCGCTGCTATGGATCTAGAATTACAAAATGAATTTCGGCCTGAGTTTATCAATCGTATTGAGCACAAGATCGTATTCAAGATGCTAGATAAGCCAGTGATCAAACAAATTGCAAGAAAAAATCTAGATGTTTTAAATAAACGTATGTCTAAGCAAGGTGCTTACCTAGTTTTTGATCAAAAGTTACTAGAGTATCTTGCTGATAACGGGACAGATCTGAATAATGGTGCACGTCCGTTAGCACGTTTGATCAATCGTGTAGTCCTAGCACCGATTGCTAGAAGGTTAGTTAGTCTTGAAAAGAAAAAGGGCTATGTTTATGAATTTAGGGCTGAAGTGATAGGGAAAGCTCCAACCAATGAAGATGAGTTGATCGATCATCGTAAGGTTGTATTTCACACTAGGCAAGTAAAAATAAAATAGCAAAGATTTCCGATAGGTCGCGTTAGGCATATCGGAAATTTTTTTACCCTAAAAAAAACAAAAATCATGATTCTAGCTAAACTATCCTCAGCTTCTATCTTGAAGCAAAAAATACAAAAAAGGAGGATTCTAATGAATTCTAATCTTTTATTAGCTGTAAAAGCTAAAGTTTTCAGTTTTATGTTGGCTGCGGGTAACCCGTTCGATGGTGCCGGGAATCTGGCAAGTGATTTTCAAGGAAACTTTGTTAAGGTCTCAATGATCATACTTGCTGCCGGGGCAGTCGTTGTTTGGTTGTTTTATGGTCTTGGTGGGCAAGAAACGAAATCCAAGATGAAGTCAAAATTATTTAGCATCATTGTTGCTGTCGTTGGTACTGCCGCAATCGTAGGTGGGATCGTGACGTGGCTATTTGATACGTCCAGAGGCTGGTTCGGAGGCTGATGTAAATGTTTATTGGGAATAAGGTTAGAAAAATCAAAGATAGCGATTTTTTGAGGGTCAAGTGGGAAAGAAAAGATGCAGCTATAAAGACTGCGGTGCATTTTCTAAATGAACAAGCGCAATCTCGATCTGAAAGTAAGATAAGTGAAAGTTTTCCGGAATTTTTGACATTTGATCAGGCTGAAAGACTTTTTCAAGCGATCCAACAACTGACAGATGGTAGTGGTGAAGTAGTTATCAAAAGGCTAGAGTTATTTCATCAAACCCAAAAAGGTAAGCCTAGCAACAAAAATGAAGCTTATTCTGAAAATATCCGAATCGATAGCGATTTTATTTCTTTGCTTGTTCCATTGATTCAAGCGGTCTTTTCTAACAAAGATGCGGGTTTCAAGAAGGTAAGCTATGACGAAAAATGTGCTTATTTTGAAAGATCGATCTTTGAAAGTTATATCGAATCAGTTGGTATCGGTAGAGAGTATTTACCGATCTTGCCAAGTCTAGAAGACGTCAAGTTAGCACTTGAGAACAAAGAAGAAATACCAGTCACGTTTTCCAAAGCGTTTCCGGTTTTAGTGGATACCACACAACAGCCAGAAGATGAAGCAAAAAACGATCAAGCACCAGAGCAAGAAGACTTTATGGATATTTTCGATGACCCGGTTGAAGAAGTTGAGGAAGAAGTTCCAGTCCATGAAACAGAATTTGAAAATATTCCGGAGCCCGAACAAAGTTACGAAGAACTAGAACCAGTAGAACCGGTCGAAAGTGAAGATACGGATACACAATACTCAGAAAAAGTAGCACTGCCTCCGACCCCAGAACCAACCTTAGAATCAGCTACGACTTCAGTGCCAGCTTTGGATCCGCACCCTATAACTGTTGCTAGTCCTAAGCAAAGTATGGTAGTTAGTCCGTTGTATGAATTTCCAATGTTTGAAGTAGTAACATTTTCTAAAGCTAAATACGAGCCTTATGAAGATGAATACGTTGCTTGGAAACTAAATGAATTCAAAAAAGAATTCAATCAACAGCTACAACAACGTGGCAAATTAACGCAAGAGTATTCTAGTGAATCGATCAGGCAAAAACTTTTGGAGTTTGAGAAGGTTGAATTAGCAAATATCAACGCTGAGGTCCAAGCAACAGACGATCGCTATACCTTAAAAGAAAAGGTAGTCAGTGAGAGTCGAGCAAAAGAAGCAGCTGAACTTAAACAAAAGGGTGTTGCTTTAGAAAAAGAAAAAGCTGACCTGTTGGAACAAGAAAATCGGCGTCATAAGCAACGGGTCGAAGAGATCAAGGTTGAATTTGAAAGTAAGCATCATGAGGCCAGACATGTGATCCATCAAAAATATTTCGATGAAGCTAAACGGCATTATCAAGAACAAATGTTAGAAACCACAGGTAGATTAGAAATGTTAGTCCGGACAAAGTTAGCTGGCTATGATGAACGCCGAATTTCAAAAGAAGAAGCCTTACATGCAGAGCAAAAAGAATTGGCACGACAGATTGGCGATCAACTTTTTGTAAATAAGCAAGACAAACTCGAACGGATCAAACCTTTTTTGGTGTCAGAACATGAATTTGCTAAGAAAAAACATTTGATCGATGAAGAAAAAATGATTGATCAAAAAGAACGCGAAGATACTCTAAAAAATAATGAGCTGCTACGTGGGCAGATAAAGGATCTAATGGCTTCTAATAGCAAATCTGAAAGTGATAAGTTGGAGGGCGAAAAACGCTTGTTAGAAGAGAAAGAAAAGTCACTTGCAAAGCAAGCAGAACTAGTCTCTAAAATGCAAGAGCTCACTTCTTATGAACCCAAAAAAGATAAAGGTAACGAATCTGTCAAAAATACTGAACCTAAAAAGAAAAACACATTAAAAGGCGTAGTAATAGTGGCTTTGATTGTAATTATTATGATCTTATTTGGTTGGGCTTTTTATCAGTATCAGGTAAGCCAACATGCAGAGGTTCAGCAAATGATCCAAAAAGTAGTTGAGGGTCAAAAAAAGACAAATAAAGATTTACAAAGTCAACGTGCCTCTATGAGTTCTCAGAGTGTGAAAAACGAATCTGAATCACGTCAAAAAGCTGAAGCGGAGTCACAAAAGCGTATAAGCGAACTTGAAAAAGAACTTTCTGATCTGAAGTCTAAGACCCAAGAACAAAGTTCGGCTCAAACTACAACAGAAAAAAATTAAGGGGACTGGTGATCACCAGCCCCTTTTTAACAAGAAGGTGAAGATTTGATTGACGTTTTAGTGAGTCTATTACAAGGAATTGTCCGAGTTATTTTGGAATCTTTTGTCTATTTGTTCCGATTAGTCACTGGAAATTTATTTTTATGTGTGCCGATTTTAGTATTACTGATCGTTCTAGGGTATTTAGGATATCTTTATTGGCGTAATCGTGAAAAAAATGTTAGACGCAAAAAAGATCCTGTTTTATTTGAGTGGTGTGAAAGAATCTTAAATAGTGTTGATGAGACTGGTAACAAGGCTTTAGACATGCTAATGAAGATCAAGGCTTTTGTTGTTGCATTCGTAAATATTTTAGGGATTCTATTGATAGCTACATCTGTGCATATGCTCAATCAGATTCCTTGGTGGAATCGCAAACGAAAGAAATTTCACAAAGAAGTCAAACCCAAGGTCCGTTTTAAGACATGGAGATCATTTGTGCTGATGTGTATGTCGTTCAGTTGGCTAGCAACTCTATTAACGTGTTATCTGACCGGGATTTTTAGAGAAGCGATCGATACAGTTATCAACTTTTCTGTTGTTGGTGAAGGTCACCAGTTCGATCTGACGTATCTTTATTTTGAAAGACTATTTGATTTTAGCGTCTTTGTGGAAACGCCGATATTGGCTGTTCCAATCGAAATATTGTTATGTGCATTTGCTACTAAAGCAAGTTGGGTAAATTGGCAACAATATCGAGATTATAACAATAATGAGGCTGGCGATGATCAATTCGCAACACTAAAAGAGATCAAGCACCAATATGTCGCGATACCAGACCGTGCAGAAAAATATAAAGGTGTCTCAGGCGTACCGATCGCACATACAAAAGCTAAGAATATTCAAGGTTTTCAGCTATCTGCGTTAATGTTGTATAACAACAAAAAATTTGCAAAGGTAATGGGTGTGATGGAAGAAAAAGCTCGTCTGAGTGGTTATAAAGCTGGTTACTACTATATCGAACAACAAACGATCAACGTTTTACTTGTTGGGACTACACGATCGGGTAAAGGTGAAGCTTGGGTGAATTCGAGTATCGAGGTGATCACCCGTGCTGAGGATCCTTCATCATTAGTGGTTGCCGATCCAAAGCTAGAGTTGAACCAGATGACTTATAAAACTCTACGGAAACGTGGCTATGACGTACAAGTCATGTCATTTAAAGATATGGATTTTTCAATGTCCTATAATCCGCTTGCTTTAGCGATAGATGCTGCAAAGAAGGGGTATTACGAAAAAGTACAGGCTCTAGTTAAAGCAGTTTCTGAAGCTATCTATCGTTCGCCTAAGCCAACTAGTGGGAGTGAAAAGTACTTTGAAGATAATTCTATTGCGTTATTTAATGCGATTGCAATCGCATTGATCGATAGAGCAGTAGAAGCAATGAAAGCAGGCGAAGATGATGCCTGGGACACAGTCACTATCAGAAACGTTGTAACTATGTTGACTGAACTGGGAACAGAGGACGTCTGGGTAAATTCAGAAAATAGGACGACCGATCCAGATGATGAAGGTGCGATAAAAAAGAATAAGCTGACATTCTACTTTGATAAACTACGTGAAGTAAATGATAAAAAGTACTCTAAGTTTCGTGAAATGGCTGATATTAACTATAGGGTATCAGATTTTGCAGGCGGTGAGACTAAAGGTAACGTTTACTCAAGTATGTTGGCTGGGATCGACTTATTTCTACAAGATAATATCGCTCGTTTGACATCTAAAAATACGATCGATTTAGAAAGTTTTGGTAACCCACGGCGATTAACGATCCAGTTTAGGTCAAATTCTAATGTCGATCTTCCAAACGACTATGCCTTTCAGCGCGTCACATTGAACTTTTACGAAGATAAATACGATCGCCACGGGAAAAGGAAAAAGCCTAAATTGCTGATCAAAAATGCTAGAGCAATGTTAGACGAGGCTGGTTATATGACCTACGTCGTCAAAGAAAAATTACCGGATAATTTCAAGATCGTAGCAACTTTCAAAGATGAGATCAACAATGCTGTGGTACAAGAACATAGATACCTATTCGAAGGTAAAAAGGTCTATGCGAGAAATGAAAAAGGTGGATTCAAGTACGATAAATACACAAAACAAAAAGAACTCGTAGGTGTCGATATGAACGTTTTGAAGAAAACAAAACAGGTATTACTTGAAAAAGAAAACATCAACTTTGTGTACTCGGAAAAACCGATTGCTTTGTTTATCGGTCTACCACCTAATCGTAAAGAATATGGTTCTTTAGTTGCTTTGATGGTCGACCAATTGTTCAATGCTAATTACGAGCTAGCAATGGCTGCCGGAAGAAAAAATGTCAGACGGATCCAATTTCTGTTTGATGAGTTTGCCAATTTACCTGCGATCCCAGATATTTCACGTAAATTATCTCTTGCTTTGGGGAATAACTTTCAGTTTATGTTGTTTATCCAAGCATTGAGTCAGTTAGTCGGAAATTATGGTCAGGAGATTGCCAAGGATATCATGGGTAACTGTTCGATATTTGGCTTGATCAAAACTAATGATGACGAGACTAACCTAAAATTCAGCAAAATGCTAGGTAAAAAGACGATCACAGAGAGAAACAAAGCTACTAATCCATTAAAAGAAGCTGATCCGCATATCAACGAAAGAGGTATTTCACAAGATTTGATGACCCCTACTCAGCTTGCGACGATGGAAGCGGGTGAAGCAGTCTTGATCAGATCTGTCAAAGCTTATGACTTACAAGGACACAAAGTAACAAATGATCCGATCAGGCTTATGGGCAAAACAGAAATGCCAATGAGATACATGCTTTTGAAAGAAGAATTTGATCAAAAAACTACGATGGCAGATATTGCCGTCAAGGCAGAGCATAGTGGCTTGGATCTAAATGAGATATCGATCGCACCTAGAAAAGCGATCGTATCACTAGAAAAATGGGTCAACGAACTAAAAGATGGCAAATTAGACAGTCCGTTCCCAATGAGATCAACAAGTAAAAAGAAACCTACGCAGAATGTGTCTGATTTAAAAGAAGAAATAATATCAAAAGTAGGTTAGTAGAATCAAAAAACTATCCTAAAAAAAACAGATAAAAAAATTTGATATAGCATGGAGAAATATTAAAGAAGGGAGTAAATATTTTGAATGAATAATCCTGTAGTCACGGGTTACCTATATGGGTGGCTCATGAATGCGATCGGGGTATTGACCGGACAAAAAACTGGTAAAACGTCAAATTTCACTAGCTTCTCAGATTTTATGAATAGTATGGGAAGCAGTGGCTTCAATGGTAATATCACTGATCCGATCGAGACTAAAGCTGCCTTATGGTTTTATAACTATTGGGGCAACTATCTACAACCAGAACCAGGAATATTGTCATTTCTTTGGACCGTTCTAGGTTGGGGTGTGATCGCTCTGTATAATATAACGGCTGCTTTAGAAAATGTATTCAATAATTTGTTCAAACTCTTTGGACTCTTTGATTATCTATCCGACCCTAGCTCTTTGATTGGAAAATTTTATCAAGGATTCCAGATCTTAGGTATCGCGATCTTTACTATGTTGTTAGTGGTTCAGATCACAGTCAGTGTCTTTGGAAAACCTTTCAAGTATAAAGATGCGTTACTACATTTCCTGTTAGTGACATTTGTTTGTGCCGTGTTGCCGGCAACGATCACAAAAGTATCATCTATTTTCTATCAAGATCTTACAAACAAACAGACTGGGATAGAGAATATTACTGGTAATGCCAACAGAAACTCTAGTAAAGAAAAGAATAAGGATACATTGGCTATCCAGCCAGTTAAAAATAATGTTACTGACGTGTTAGAGCTTGTTAGAGGAGATTTTAATACTAAAAAATTTCCTTTGGACAAGTACGGCAATATCAAGGGGAATGGGACATATAATTCGATCACTGATGATCCGAACAAACGAATGGATGGCGATTTTATAACGCGCATGAACTTTGGTGCTACCCTAGGGGCGACGGATACTGAAACCTTGGATAATCTAGAAAAGAAGGCGAATTTGAAAGGAATAAAAGGCCTCTTCCTACATTATCCAAGTGATACCGGCGCAGCGATCAAATCTGTCAACGAACATAGATTTCTTTCTGGGGCTAACTTAGCTGAAAAGGTCTATCCAAGATATAAGACAAACTTTTTAGCAATCTATGCGCAATACACTGTTTTAATAATCTTATTAGCATTGATGTGTGTGAAGTTAGTTACCTCGATCTTTGAATTATTGATAACGGGACTTATTGCGCCGATCCAAGGTTATAGTTCTGTAACTTCTCATAGTAAATTCAAAGAACTCCTACTTACGATCACTGGTACGATCGCGGGTATCTATTTTGAAGCTATCATTATGCGGATAGTTCTTGAGATCATGCGTGATTTTCCAACGATCGCAATGACCGTTTATGATTCTAATGGAAATGTTGTTGGAAAAAGTGCAACATTTTTTTCCGATTTAGGGCCATTTCAGTCAGCGTTAGCATCGATCATCGTATATCTAGGCCTATTCTTTGCGGCTATGAGAGGTGTTACGATCGTCGAACGTTGGTTAGGTGTATCGGTTGGTCAAAATGACATGGCTCAACAAGTTATGGGTGCCATGATAGCTACAAATGCAATCTCACAAGTTGGAAAAGGTGTTGGCAATACAGCATTAGGTCTTGCGGGTGCTGGCGGTACAGTCCTTAGCGCCGTCAAGCAAGCACCAAATATCGCAAATGCAGCGGCTGGAGGTCTAGGCAAAGCTAGCGGTATGGTAGAAGGTGTCCGCGATTCATTTGGCAAACAAGGCGTTGGCGCTACTTTGAGGGGCGGTTTATTGAATGCTGATGACGCGGTATCGGGTAAGATACAACAAGGTGTTGATAACTTCAAAGAAAAACAACAGCAAGGAAAAGACAGCGCCAGCACAGCATTTAAGAATAACTACCCAACTGATGAGGATATGTTGAAGCACCCTAATGCTTATTACGATGATAGCTATGATGGTATCGATCAAGGACCAAGTTCTGGTTCTGTACCACCTGATGATCCAACAACTCCACCTACTGATGATGGCGGAGATGACAATATGGGTGGTGATCCACCAGTAGTATCAGATACAACGGGTGAAAGTGCAGCTAGTGAACCTCAAGGCGGTTTGTCTGATGATGGGCAATCTGTAGAAAGTAACTCGGAACAAGACAAACAAGCAGAGATCCCGTCAGCTGAAGGCGGAGGACTACAGCCAGAAGTACCACAAGAAACTGCAGTACCTCAAGAAGGTGGTCTAAGCGAGCAAAATTCAGATAGTCCAGTTGAAGGTGCACCGACTATCGAACAAAATGACCTTGATACTCAAAATCAACCACCTAAGAATGGTCCACAGAACGGTGGTTTATCAAGTAATGGCAAAATGGTATCGACTCCGGAGGGGCAGAACGATCAGGAAACGACGCCAGTTCTAAACAAACAACACGTACCAGAAACGCCACGAGGTATAGAGAGTTCTCCAGGTAACCACACTTCTTCTGTGGGTCAGGTAGTGGATAGTACTAATGGTGTTCAAACCACAAAGAGTGATGATCCAGTGCTAGAAAAAACTTCAGCTGAACCATCACAAACAACGCAAAAGCCGCAACCGACACAACAACAGCCAGTCCAAAACACTCAACCTACACGTTTCCAAAAAGCAAGTGCTAACTACCAACAAGCAAATCAAACACTTTCTCAAGGTATGCAGTATATGAGTTCTGGTCGAAGCCACATAAGAGGTAAACAAGCAGATGATGACGAATAGTCTAAAAGATAAGCGTATTGTGTTTACAGGCTCATTGTATTCGATGAAACGAGAGGAGGCGATAAAGTTATCAGTGGAAAAAGGTGCGAAAATTCAAAGTTTTGTTACGGAAAAGACAGATATTTTGATTTTAGCACCTAAGCAATTGGATATTTTTGGAGCAGATATTCGCTCAAGAAAATTGATAAAAGCTGAAGCGTTGATAAAAAGTGGTGTTAAAATAGAAATAATCTCAGAAAAAGAGTTTTTGAGTTTGTTAGCAAAATAAAAATATACTTCAATAAGACTGATAAAGTCCCCTGGAACATAACGACACAAAATGTTTCAGGGGACTTTTTGTACTAAAAGAATGCTATTTTTAGCAATTTTTTGTTATCACATAACTATTTTAACAGTTAGATCATAAAAATCAAAGGCACAAAAATCCCCCATCTGAAACCAAGTGGGGGAAGATAAATAATTTGTCAATTAGGCTAAATCTAGTTTAGCTGTTATACCGACAAAAGACAAGCCAAAATAACAAAAAAGCTACTTAAGTTTTAGGGGAGATACTTAAGTAGCTGAAAAAAGGAATTCACCTAATAAGGGCAATATATTAGGTTATGTTGAACTTAATTATTGGAGTATTGAGCCTGAAAAACTAAAGAGCATATGCTAGACTCTGAAAGCAATTTTAGAACATCGATCAGAAAAAAGCAACAAAAAATCCTTGCTCAAAAACAAGGATAGAAAATATGCCTATATCGCAGAATAGTTTAAAGCAAATTTCTAAGAAAATCAATATAAATTTATGGTAAAAAGGCATGATTTTTTTATCCCGAAAAATACAAAATTTTTTGATTCATGTATCTTGTTTATATCCTAAAGAAAGGAGTGAAAAACGATCGCAGATTATAAAAAAGGTGAGGTGGCATTTCTGCGTGATCTATGTGTCAGATATCCAACGTATTCAATGCAGCAATTAGCGAATTTGATGCAGTGTGATATTAAAGATATTTTCTTGATGGTCAAACAGTTTCAATTGCCATATCACTGGAAATCTTAACAAAATGAAAGGAGAAAAATTTCTATATGAAATTATTATCGAAAAAGTTGTCAAAAAAATTGATCGTGACAACCAGTGTAGGTTTAGGTCTAGGATTAGCGTTTCTAGGCTTAGGAAATAATGCAAGCGCCGACGAAGCGCCACAAACAGTTAATGTTGGCAATTCGAGCAAGATCGTTAGCTATTCTTCCGGCCACGCTGAACGATACGGGGCGCATAGAGTCGCTGTAATTCGAGAAGCGGGTACTGGTCAGTATCTATTTTGTATCGAGTGGTCTAAGAAGGCACCGTCTAATGAACAGATCTCGAAACGTTATCAGGCAAATCCTTCTGTCCAATGGCTGGTCAATAACTTCTATTCAGGACATCGTTATCAAAGCCTAGGTCAAGGTGACGAAGGTGATTACTGGTTATACCAAGCCGTTATTCACTGGATCGCTGATCCCAATGATCACGCAACCTGGGGCGGTGGTGCGATTCAAGATGTTTTAGACCGTGTTGATCCCGGTGTACGTGCAAAAATTGAGGCATTGCGCAATGAAGCTTTGAAACATAATGATGAGTCTACATCCGAAATCGTGACTAACAATCATAATTTAGGTTTTGATCCATCAAACCTTGAGATCGGCAAAGATGATCTTCAAGGAAACACCTATAAAAAGACATTTACTCTAAAGAGTGAAAATATGTCCAATGTAAGTGTTTGGTTAAAAAACGCTCCAGAAGGTGTTAGCTTGACTGGTAAGGATAATGCAGGTGTTAATTTCAAAGACGTTTGGAACAACACGGGGCTACAAATCAATATTCCTTACAAAGTAAATGCTGACAAGGATTCATATACGTTTACGGTTGCTACTAAGGGTAACTGGGAAAAGACATCAAAAGTTGCCTGGATCTATCAAGGCGACGGTGATACCCAAAAAGTGGCCAAGCAAGACGTCAAAGCTGTATCCGTGCCACTTGATGCTGAAACAGATATGAATGTTACAGTAAAACCGGCTAAGGGTAGTGTGCAATTTACTAAGAAAGGTACAGGTAATAATAACTCTGATCTTTTGGCCAATACTGAATTTAAGTTGACTAGTGGTGATTACACACAAACACAAAAGACAGATGCTAATGGATATATCAGATTTGATAATCTTCCTCTAGGTCGCGACTACGAATTGACTGAAACAGCGCAGCCAAATCGGTATTATCGGACGATGTATCATACAACGATCACTAACTTGAATGGTGATAATCCATTACAAACATACGATTTGAAGGACGTTTATAACAATAAATCACATCAGCCTTTTAGAATCGTAAAGAAAGACAGCCAGGGCAATCCTTTGAAAGGTGCTCAGTTTGTATTGGTAAGAAGTGATTCAGAGAATGCTCACATTTCTATTGAAGAAGCTAAGAAACAAGCCTATAGAAAAGTAGGCGATGAACTTGTAGAAGGGCATGCTGATCAAGAACCTTATGTAGCTACTTCGAATGAAAAAGGTGAGGTTATTTTTGATATGGTGAAATTACCCGATACAACAAGAAACGTGTATTATGCGGTAGAGATTAAAGCCCCTGACAACTATACTTTATCTCAAACAGCTGTGAAATTAATTGCAAACAAAAACTCACCTAGCGTAGTTGAAGGGGAATTGCAAGATACAACAAATACGTTGCCTGCTACAGGATCAGAAAAACTATTGTTGATCGCTGCTAGTCTCGTTGTTCTTGGTGCATTAGGTACTGGAGTATTTTACTTTAAGAGCAAAAAGGTGAACTAAGATGCGAGAATTTTTGAAAACAACTAAAGGTAAAGTTTTAATTACTTTAACAATTTTAGCTGTGATCGCTGCTAGTTTAGGCGTGTTTAAGGTATGGTCAGACAACCAAAAATATACTTTGATGCAAGATAAAGTAACCGCACCGGCAACTGATAAGACTATAAAAGCAACAAATAAAAGTGAAAAAATCAGACGTTTTAGTGATGATGATTTGTTGAAATATCGCAAAGAGGCCTTAAAAAATGACGTCGATAAGTATCCAAATGGATATTTAGAGATTCCAAGTATCAATGTCAAGTTGCCGATTTATGATCGTGCAAATAACTTAACGCTGGCTCTAGGAGTTGGTAAGGATTACTACTTAGATAGTCAATTTGGTAAAGGTAATGTTGTTTTAGCCGGTCACAATATGGAGAGAGCTGGAGTCTTACTCAGTGATCTGTATAGAGTGCAAAAGGGACAAGAAATTAGTTTGTATGATGCCAATAATACAAAATATCGCTATAAAATCTTCAACAAAAATGTTCAGTCAGCGCAAGTAAAAGTGATCAATGGAGAACCGGTTTTTGGTAGTGCATATTATTTGCCAAAAGAAGATCAAAAACCGATCGTAACTGTCTATACTTGCGCGGACCATGGTGAAGATAGACTAGTGGTTCAAGCTGAACTGCTTAACGAATAATTTAAGAAAGAAGAGATGATTTATGAATAAAACGATCGCAAAAGGTTTAGTTGTGGGGGGAGTGGCACTTAGCTTATGTGGGCCAGTACTTGCTACAACAACAGTTTTTCAAGGTGGATCGATCACAGTAAAAGCTGATCAGGTGGCTCCAACAAGTACCAATATCGAGATCCATAAAACGATGTATGACAAAAAAGATGCAGCATTTTTTGAAAATGAACAAAACAAGATCCAAAATGATGGTACTCAAAAAGAAGAATCATTTTCTGATAAACTACTACACTACAATCCTTCTACGATGGGGAAAGTAGAGTTTACGCTCTATGATATCACTGATCAGATCAATAAAAATTATAAAGACGGCAAGGGCTTGACAGGTTTTACTTCCAGCCAATCTAAGGAAGCACAGGGACGTGTGGCCGAGGTCGAAGATGATATCGAAAAGAATGGTGAAAATTCAAAATATTTGTCCGGAGCACAAGTGGTTGGAACTAAAGCTATTGATGGATCGGGAAATGTGCGATTCGAGAATGTGCGCGCTTATGATGCTTCTAAACCACAGCGTTATCACTACTACGCTGCGGTAGAAACAAAGACACCAAAAGGCTTTGTTGTGGCCAAGGCAAAACCGATCGTATTTGTTAATCCATACACGGATCCGTCAAGCAAGAGTTTCTTAAGTACGACTTATCTATATCCAAAAAATAATACGCAAAAACTTAAATTTGATTTGACTAAGTACGTGTTGTGGAACGAAAAAGATGGCCAAGAAAGTGAAGCCGGGCAAAAGGAAATGGCAGGTGCAAAATTCCAGCTCTATCGTGGTAAGCCAGGTGAAGGTCAAAAAGTTGGGAATGTACTGACTGCTAACGAAAAAGGTCAAGTAACAGCCGATAATCTGATCATGGGCGATTACTATTTTGTAGAAGTGCCAAGTGAGGTAGCTAGTGATGAAGCTGATAATCAAGCTAAAGCTGCATTATCACCGATTGCTAAAAATGATAAAAATAACAAATTAACGTTCTATATCGGTGAAGATGGCATCGATCCAACTAAGCTTCAAGGATCGTTGGTCGATTACGGTAAACCTGAGATCACTAAGAAATTAACTAATGGTGTCGGTGAACATCAGTCGCTACATCGAGGCGATCACGCTCATTTCAAATCAGACGTGACAGTACCACAAAATATTGCAGGGTCGGCATGGAAGATCGATGCTACTGGTACTGAGGCTAAAAGTGAGCCATACAGCGTATTTTACACACGCGACGAACCGCAAAAATATTTAAAAGACGTTGATGGTGAACGGAATTTGAAGATCACAACGTCAGATGGCAAGACACTTGAAGAAGGAAAAGATTACGAGGTCCTAACAGGTGATAATAAGTGGTTTGTAAACTATATCACGCAAAATGTGAGTGATAGCGATAAAGCTAAGATCGATGCTGCTAAAAGCTCACATGATAATAAACAGATCCAAGATACTTTATCCAATCTTTCTTCAGGCAACGCTACAGAAACGGTCATGAGTCAAGCAGGAAAGAAATTACACTATGATTACGATCAGATTGTAACTTCAGATGTTCCAATGGATACCGACGTTGTCAATGATATTTACTTAGGGTGGAATGACGGTTCAGGTTATCGTGAACTAAAACGTTCTGATAAAACGATCACCTATGGTGTTCATTTTGTCAAGGAATCTTCTGGCTTTATGGGAACTGGAATTGCGGCCGAAAAATTGCAAGGTGCACAATTTGCAGTACAAGATCTCCGGACGGGAAAGTGGTTCAATGGCTTCAAAGATGATGCTAAAACAGGTGAAAAAACAGCACAGTGGGTCGATGACTATAAAGCAGTCAAAGAAGGTATTTTGACTTCAGACAAAGAAGGTAAATTCGAACTTCAAGGTTTTACTGAAGGTGACTACAAGCTTAGAGAAGTAAAGGCACCAAACGGTTATCAGTTGATGGAAGAAACCGTAAACTTCAAAATCGGTCCACATACAGATGGTGATACGTTAAATAATCCTGTAGTAATCAAGAACAATGAGAAGACAACGATGCCACTCACTGGTAGTCAAAAGCTTCTTATTGCTTCAGTTGGTGGTGTTCTTACTGTAACGGTACTTGGCTTTAGCGCATATACCTTTAAAAAGAAATTTGCATAATGTAAAGCGATGAAGAAACTTAGTCATAGTTTATATTATTCTTTTTGGGTAGTTCTTTGTATAAGTATTATTGGGATCGCTACTTATCCGTTCGTGTCGGACTATATGCTAGCTCAAAAGCAAAAACAGCAAATAGAGCAGTTTGATAAGAAAGACGATCAGACGAGCAAAAAAGACTATTTGGAAGCTTTTTATAAGAAACGTTCGACACAAAAGAAAGTAAATGATCCGTTTAGTCAAGAAACGAAAAAAGACGACGATAATAGTGTTGATGTTGCTAAGTCTCAATTAAAAACAATAGCCATCTTATCGATCCCTAAGATAAAAGAAGTCTTGCCGGTCTATGACAACACTTCGACGATCGCGTTGGATAATGGTGTCGGTTTGTTAGAAAATACAAGCGATCCAACTGGTGGAAAGGGGAAACATGCCGTTTTAACAGGTCATTCAGGACTTAGTCTGAATAAACTTTTCACCGATTTGTACAAATTAAAGAAAGGCGATAAGTTTTATATCAAGGTAAACGGTGAGATCCATGCTTATCAGATCGATCAGATCAAAACTGTGTTGCCGGACAATATGAAATATCTTCAAATCGAAAAAAATAAAGATCTAGTTACTTTGATAACATGTACACCGATTTTTGTTAATACGCATCGTTTATTAGTTCGAGGACATCGAATAGCTTATGATCCGGGTGTGAAAATACAGACAGACGGCGGTTTAACTTCGCTAGGAAAAGGCATTTTAGTTGGTGTAGGAGTTACAACGATAATATTAGTGGTCGTATACTTCGTAAGAAGACATACTAAGAAAAAAGCATTCAAGCACGAAAGGTCAGGTTTAAGAAAAGTATGAAATATAGCAAATTCACAACAAGTTTAATGTTGTCGACGGTTTTATTATCATCAGCTGGTACAGTTCTAGCTGATCAAGTAAAAACTACGTCAGAAACAAATGTGAGTCAAAGCTCAACTAAGGAAAGCAGGGCAAGTCAGGATTCAAGCAAAGAATCAAGTAAGCTTGAAACAGATGAAGACGCCACAGAGAGTATGGGGAATGATGCTATTCAAACACTGAAAGAACAAAAGATGGTCATCAAAAAGGTGATAGCCAAAGGTGGTAGCCAAATGGCGACAGTGACATCAAATACAGCTGAGTCAGATAAGGAAAAGTCCCCAGGGATCTCAGAATCCAGTTTGAAGGGTGTCCCAAATTCAAAATTTGTCATTTATGATGTAACGAATCTGATGGACTCGATCATCAAGGAAAAATTGGGCATCGATGACAAGCAACTAGAAAAAGCTAACTCGGAAAGTAACGACGCAACTACTAGTGAAAGTACGGTTGAAGGAAAAGTGAGTGAAAATTCTTCAACAAGTGAAAGTTCTAGCATGAAGGATAAAAAAGATGATCCTAAAGAAGAATATAAGCAAGCTTCAACAACTTCGACAAATAGTTCAAAAGAAAGCTCAGAAAGTAAAAATATTACTGATGATCAGATCACTGAAAAGGTGAAAGATCTCCGCACGGGTGATTCGTTACGTAAAGAGATCTCAGAACGTGCTGCTAAGTTGAATAAGGATCAGCTAAAGAGTATTGCCGAAGTTATTACCGGTGAAGATGGAGTAGCTGAAGTTAAGTTGCCGATCGATGGTAAATATCATGCTTACTATGTAGTTAATACAGAGACGGCAAAAGAAAGCTATGCTACAAACGCTAGTCCGATTGTGGTCATCACACCTGTGACAGATGATACTGGTGTATACGCATCAGAATTTACGATCTATCCGAAATCTGATGAAATTCCAAAAGAGACACCAGAAAAGTCACCTGAAAATGTTGAAACAACGGCAACAATGTATCAGACAGGGCATCAAAAGACATCAGTGTTTACAACATTAGTAAATTGGGTAAGTAGCTTATTCAGATGAAAAAGGGAGTAGAATTCTTAGGATCAAGAATTCTACTCCTCTTTTTTTGTCAGATAAACCAATTTAAGTCAAAATTTTTAGAAATAACTTCAACCATTCCTTTTAAAACATCGTCTGAAAAATCAGTGATTTTCGGAACTATGCTTTCTAATTCTGCTCTTATTTCACTAAAGTCTAAATTCTTTTTCTCCGATAATAGACTTAAGTGGGATATTAATTTATCTCGTTCATCAATGTTAAGACCAAGTTCCAAGCATAGTAGACTTGTAGAAAGTGGTGTTGTTGTTGTATGTCCCATAGTCTCAGCAAGTTCTGAGACAGCAGACTCTAACAAAATAATATTTTCTATTTTTGATAATATATAATTTTCTACATTCATAGAACCCAGCTCACTGCTTCTTTGATGGCAAGCGCTATCTGACTTGCTGTTGATCTCGAAACACCAGAATTAAGTAAGGCTCTGTATACCGAGTCATAAACTGCCTGTGCAGGAATCTCACTCCATTCTAACAACGGTTTTAAAGCGTTGACAATGGTTCCATAATGCCTATCAACCTGGTTTGCTACTGATTTTCCTGAAATAGATCTAACAGCATTTACAACAGCGCTTCTATTTTTAATTGCTGTCCTAAGGGCTGCCTTTGCGATCTTTGTCCAAATACTCCGTTCTTCTCTTAAGTAGTTATAGTCGCTCTCTTTTGGAAGTTCATAAATAGTAGTGTTAGTATTTGTTGTGGTATCGGCTAATACACTGTTTGTATGCAGAATAGGGGCTGTAACTGGAAAAATTAATAATCCTAACATGGATAAGGTCAAAATCTTTTTAGATTTCATTTGGAACTCCTTTCTGTAAAACGGAATGAATGTGCAACTTCTTTGTATCCGCTTTCAGTTTAACATAGGTTTATTTAGAAAGCTATATATTTTTTAGATTCGGAATAGCTTATCAATATAGTAAAAGCTCTATGTATAACTTTAGATACATAGAGCTTCTGATTTTGTGAACTAACCGATGAATACAGAAATGAAACTTATATTATAAGATAAGTTCATCTGTCCCAAATTCCAAGTCTATCAATTTATGACAAGGTGTATTACTGAAGATGTCGAATACACAATGCTGATGCTTAGTTAATGTAACTTGTTTTGTTTTTCCTGCAAGAGAATCATAAGCTGGTACCGTATTTCCCTTCTTAGTACAGTTGTTTAACTGTGTGACGATGTCTTCAACTAATTGTTGATAGAATTTACGCTTTAGAATCGATGGGAAGGTTTCAATTATGCTAAAAAGCTCTTCTAGTGAATATTTTGAATCTTCTAGAAGATCGATCTTAACATACAGATCGAATTCGCTTGTATCGGTACGTGGAAATTTTGGGTCACCAATAGGGTTGGATAAAGTAACGTTAAGGATAAAGTCCTTGTCATACACGCTATTTGTGATATGTGCTAGGTACTGAAAGTGGTTTTCTTTTAAGTCTGATAACTTAGTTTGTAATTTCGTTTCGAGTACGTAAGGAGAATAATCAAAGAACTCTCCGGGAGTTATTTGTAAGAAAGAACATATTTTTTCAAAGGTATCAAATTGAATACCAGCAGTTGTTCCGCGTGACAAGGCTGAAATGGTATTTTTAGCTAAACCAGTTCCACGACAGAGATCGCTGATTTTTAGATTTCGTTCACCCATAAGCCGGTTGAGATTGTTTTGTAACAATTAGTATCACCTCCGTAATCTAAATTGTACAGTATACAGCGCATTTTTGCAAAAAAAAAAAAAAAATGACTTTTTTATTGAATTTTAGGTCAGTGTAGAATATAATTTGAAGCGTAAAAGGAGTATTACAAAAAAATAAGGAGTTGTTGAAAGATGAAAAAAGAACTTTTACTATCAACGGCAGCGATTGCAGGGACTACACTAGTTGGTGCTAATGCTACAACTGCAAATGCCGATACAGTCGACAATGGGGAAAATGTAGTTACAGTTGAAAAACAACAAGTCACTACTAAAGATGAAGCACAAGCAAATTTGACTGATGCAAAAGCGCAACAAGCTAAGGCACAAGAAAAAGTTGATAATGCCCAAGTTGACTTGAATAATGCTAAGTCTAACGTGGCTGATTCAACTGAAGCAGTACATAACGCACAAGCTGAAGTAGATCATGCTAAAGAAGTTAAGAATGAAGCTACACCAGAAAATATCGAAAAAGCTAAAAATAATCTGAAAGATCAACAAGATACTGTTGCCAAAGAGCAAGACAATGTTCAAAAGGCACAAAATAATGTAAGTAATAAACAATCAACGGTTACAGATGCAACTAATACTGTGACTAATGCGCAAGCTAGCGTTGATGAAGCTCAAAAAAATGTTGATGCTGCGCAAAGCAATGTTGACACTGCGCAAAAAGTGTTAGATGGAACGAATGCCCAAGAAGTTAAAGATGAGCTAACTAATGCTCAAGAACAAGTAAAACAAGATACGGAAGATCTTAATGGTAAGCAAGCAAACGTTACTAATACACACCAAAAACTTGATGCTGAAAAGCAAAAGGTTAAAAATGATTCTAAGGCAGTTGAAGATGCCGATAATAAAGTAGCTGGTAAACAAAACACTGCTAACGCTACGGCACAAGCAAAAGAACAGGCACAAAAAGTTGTTGATACAGCTCATGCTGATACGATCACTGCTCAAAATAAAGCTGATGATGCTAAAAAAGTATTAGATGGTACAAATGCTCAAGAGATTATCGATCGAGCTAAAGCTGCTAAAGGTCAAGTTGAAGTTGATAAGATCAGCGTAGATTCTAAGCAAAAAGCTGTAGAACAAGCTGGGAACAACAAAGCAGCTCTTGAAAGTGATTTAAATAAAGCACAAAGTAATGTGAACAATGCAAATGCTGATGTGTTAGCTAAGCAAACAGAAGCAGACAAGACACAAAATGCTTTAAACAAGGCACAGACGGAACGTGACACTGCACATGATCAAGTTTCGGACTTGTCAGATAAGCTGAACAGTATTAACACGATCGTACTCCCCGATGGATATGGGAGTGTAGCTAAATATAGTGATTTATCTCAATTTACAGAAGAAGGCTATTCATTAAACAAATTCAAGCATAGTAAGGTTGACGAAAAAATCAAAGTAGATCCGGTAAGCCTTACACCAGAACAGCAAAAAGAGTTGACATTGTGGATCGCTGGTATTCTAAATGGAGTACGTGCACAAGCAGGGGTAAACAATCGAAATATTGTTAATGAAACTTCACTAAAATATGCTCAAACGATCGCTAATAACTACTGGGACAAATGGGATCATGATAAAACTGCGATTGAAGCTGGCGAAAAAGCTATTGGTGGCACATCATTTTCACAAGAGTCTATTTCGAAGGGATATGTACCAGTAAAAGAAACAACAATGGATACTGTAAAGCAAGGTATCTATAATGCAATGTTGGATATGATTTTTGATGACGGTTCTTCTAGATGGGGACATGCAGCACAGCTAACGGGTATGGGATTACTTAGTTTTGGGGATCCTGATGAAATCTATTTTGGATTCTCGATCGATAAGAATGGCGTATTGCATTTTGAAAACTACGAACCAATGAAAGCCGATAATTCAGAATTATTTGCTATTCCAGACAATACAGAACAGTTACAAAATCAGCTTAAGGCTGCTCAAGCAGAACTCCAAACTAAGCAAGCAACGTTAGATAATGCTCAAAGCCAAAATAATGGCGCACAGAGCGCTTTGAAAGTAGCCAAGGATAATTTATCACAGTTGCAAAAAGATTTGTCAGATAAGCAAAATGAGCTAAATAGCGCTACAAATACTTTAAGAACAGCTCAAGTTGATTTAGATAATGCTAAAGCAACGTTGGCACATGACCAGATCGTTGCCCAAAATGCTCAACAAGCAGTTGATAACATGAGTGCTGATCTTAAGACAAAACAAGCAAACTACGATGCTGCTTTAAGTGAATTAACGAAAGCACAACAAGTTTTAGCTTCTAAGCAAGTAGAACTTGAAGATGCAACTAAAGCTGATGAAAATGCCAAAGCTGATCTGTCTAATGCTCAAACTGAGTTGGCCAATGCCAAGCAAGCACTTAATACAAGCAATAGCAATGTTGCTCAACTTACAAATGCGTTAAACAATGCTCGTGAAGCGGTCAAAGAAGCACAAGCTAAACTAGTGCGTGATCAAGATGCTGTTACAAAAGCACAACAAGCAGTCGATGCTTTAAACGCTGATGTAGCGGTTAAATTGGCTAACTTAAATCAAGCTAAGGCTGAATTAGCTTCTAAGCAACAGGTATTGAAAGAAGTGCAAGATGTACTGAACGCTAAGAAAGCAGCATTAGAACATGCTCAACAAGCATTTGTAGCTGCAAAACAAACATTGGCTAACGCACAAGATACACAAGAAAAGGCCCAAGCAACAGCAAAACAGTTAGCCGATAAACTATTTGAACTTGAAAATGCTGACATGTTCCTAGCGACTGCAAACGATAAGCTTAACGATGCTAAAGATAACTTGGCTCAAGCTGAAGCGGATCTTAAGGATAAACAAAATGCTTACGATCTCGCTAAGTCGGATCTTGATGCTAAAACCGCAAAGGTTAAACAACATGAAGCAGTTTTAGCTAAGATCGTTGCTCAAGAAGAAGCTAAGAAGGCATTGGAAGAAGCTGAAGCTAAGGCTAAGAAATTAGCTGAAGAGAAGGCAAAGAATAACTTCTTCTATCAAGCTGGCGGCAAACTATTTGACGGTAATGGTAAACTAGCAGTGGGTTATACGGTACATGGTGATCGTGTATTTGATGCTCACGGTGATCTTGTTGGCCATGTTTCAAATGACGTTAAGAGTCGTAAGGCGAGAGTAGCACTTCAAGCTGAAGAAAGTAACTTGCCACAAACTGGTGAAAAGGCAAACAAAACGAGCTTAGTGGGGGCGGTGATCTTAGGGTTGAGTAGCTTGCTAGGTTTTGTAGAGATCGATCGTCGTAAGAAAAAAGAATTCTAATATGTGAATAATATTGATAAAGCTCTGAAATTGGTATATTCAGGGCTTTATTATATTTTTAAAGGGAGTATATCGTAAATGAATTTACAAACGTGGGAATCTATTTTCTCAATAGGTGGTAATTTGGTTGTTGCCGCATCTTTGTATATAACACTCAATGAGATTGTAAAGTCAGAAAAAGACAAGCAAAGAGAAGTTGCTAATAAAGTATTTATTTGGTGGGATAAGAAGAAAGGTAAAAAGAAGAAAAGAAGAAAAAAATTGAATTTTTCCAAATTTCAAATCATTCCACAGAACCAGTTCATGATGTCGTTATATCTATTGAGAGGGAACATGGTGATTCTAATACTGAGACACAAAATCAGACTAGAGTAGTAGGCATTGTTCCACCTGGAGACTTTTATGTGGAATATGAGCCACATATTGAAAGATCAATGGGTGCGAAACCTGTACCAGTAATTTATTTTGTTGATTCATCTGATAGATGTTGGAAAAGAGAGTCCAGTGGTAAATTAATAGAGTTAGACTACAATATTGCTATTGATGGAAAAAAGGTTTGCTTGCCACAAAAAGAACTAGTATTGAATAAAATTAAATGATGGGTAATTAGATTATGTAAACGGGAGCAATTTGCTACCACTTAGTGAATATCTCAGCAAAAAGTACCCTAAAAATTTTAAAACGGGAGCAATTTGCTACCATTTAAGCTGTTAAAGGCAAAAGTGGTAGCGAATTGCTCCCATTTTTATTTTTAATATTTAAAGTGTTTCTAAATTGTGGCGCTCCGCCTCCGCCCACCGCGCCAAATAATAATATTTTTTATGACTCCAGTCGCTATCGCTTCTTCCGCGAGACGTTAAGACGTCTCTTGGTACATGTCATATACTCCATAACAGTGCAACCCCAAGCGCTTCGCGTGCTAGCAAGCTAGCAGAGTTGCACAGTTATTCCATATATGAACTCTAAGAAAATGTAACCAATCATTACAGAGCAAAGGAGCTGGATTCTTATGAAAAATAAACAACCTTTTTATCGAAACAAGGTGGCTATGCTGCTACGACTATGTAGCTATGCGAACGCATTTGCTTGTCTGATCGTTTTCTTTCGAGCACTATATTTGTATTTGATTTTGGGGTGGTCGTTAGGCTTTAAAGCGACAGTGTATATGGTTTTTGCTCCATTTTTAATTGTAGTATTTGAGGTGCTACACGCAGAGGCTGTCAAATATGGGAATCAGTTATTTAATAAAAAAATGGCAGATCAAGGATAGGAGGACGTTTTATGGAGAACCTAGATAAAATCATTGCTAAGATCCAGGGACTTTTGAAATTAGCACAAGATAATCCAGATGATGAGGAAGGTCAAACTGCATTATTAATGGCACAGCGTTTGTTGCTGAAATATAATTTGTCCATGGAAAACGTGCAAGATCAATCGAATAAGGACAAAGATGTTATTAAGGAGTCCATGACTGAGAAAGTTTCAAGAATGCTGTGGTGGAAAATGCAATTACATGCGATCCTAGCAAATAATTTTAGATGCAAGTCGATCAGAACTAGAAATTTTGTATCACGCAAGACTTATTTAAGGTTTGTGGGTTATGAAGCCGATGTGAAGTTTGCAGCTAAGATTTACGAAGCAACTTTGATGTATTTGGACTATCGTTTGAAAAGGATCAGGGAGCAACGGTTGGGCGTTGAATACAAAAATTCGTATTTGCTGGGATTCTTGAGTGGGATTAAGGGAAGGTTTGAGGAACAGGTGGAGTCTTTGGACGAGTTTTCTTTAGTGCTGCAGGTTCCTGTGGAGGTTGAAAAGAAGTATGAAAAACTCAAGAATTTTGAACAATCAAAACCAGACTTTGAGATCAATCATGATGCGTACAGGATAGGATATGACCATGCAACTAATTCAAAGATAATGCCAGATGAATTATTACAAACCAAAGGAGACAACAACATGAAAAATAGTGGTAAAAAAGCAAAAATTTTAGGCGTGATCACCGATTTGAGCTTGGAAATCAGCTCTAAATATGAGAATATCCATGTATACACCGGTGAACAAGTAAGGGACACTTTAGAAGATATGGTGCTAACAGGTTTAACGAGCAAGGAGATTTATGATCTGATCGAATGTAACCAAGTCACATATGAAGATGGTGAACTTATTGTTGCTGTTGGCGATACAGAGGTTTTTTTGGAGTTACAAGGTGAGAAATACATCAATATTGTTACTGAGATTGCTGATCCAGTAGAAATTATGAATGCTATGAAAATTCATAGTATAACCACTCGTCACCCAGCTTACCAGGAACTAGCAGCTAAGCTTGAGAAAATCAAGAAACTGGCTATTATGCTGGCTGATCTAGAAGAAGATGGGGAAATTATGTGATCGAGGAGGTGCTGGAAGAATTATGAAGAAGTTAGCTATTGCAACATTGTTATTGACCACCTTCACATTATCTGGCTGTGAAGGTGGTAATAAGGATATTTGGGGGACTGAATATGAATTCAAAAAAGCTGAGATCAAGATGATGGACGGTACTGTGAAGAAAGTTAAGGTAAAAGAATGGTCAAGAGACGACCAAGCTAATAATATTCGAGTAACGACTCCAGATGGTACATCATATTATTCTGGCTCAGAAAATATCATGTTGATCAATGAAAAAAATGAGGCAACAACACAAAAATCTGCTAAATCAAGTGAAAGCGTAAAGAATTATTAGGAAGGAAGTTTATAAAATGACAGAAAAAAATTATGAAGCTGTTTATTCAGCAAGTTTATCTCGTGAAATGGAGGACGATCGCTATATCGTGATAGACAACGAAAGCGGTGAGATCCTAGACACAGCGAATGGCTGGGGATACAAATCAAAGGATAACGCATATCGTGCCTTGGAGTATAAGTTAAGACATGGGGAAAAAGATATGAGATCAGCTCCAATGGACGAAGTGACTGCTCGCAAAGAGTATGAGGCCGCTAGAGAGTTCTACAAGAAGCATAGGGATATTCAAGAAGCGCTAGTGAATGCAGACGCATTTGACGATACGTATACAAAGTATGATGAAGATGGAGGCTTTACAATAAGTATCCACGATATGACGAACAAGAAACGCGATCGCTTTTCGCCGGTGGTCGTAGATCAAATTTTAGCTGAGTATGGGTACAATAATCTAGAATTTTCACCTTACACATTGCATAGGTTCTTTTTGAAAGAGGGATAACTCCTTCAGACTATGATTAAATTTCTGAGGCGAGAAGCACCACAAAAGTTGTTAAAACAAGAAGGAGAAGATTAAAATATGGAAATTTTTGCACTAGACTTGGGAAATAAGCAAACAAAACTAAAAAGCAGCAAAGCGGAGTATGTTTTGCCATCACAGATCTTGAATGGCAACGACTTGCCACAACAATTAGGCGCATTAGGTAATTTAGGCATCAAGCGTGATATTCAAATGTTTAAGACGCCTTTTGACGACCAAAGTTGGGCCTGGGGGAAGGATCTGGTCAATTTGAGATTAGATGATTATCTGCAGGATACCTTAATGTATCGTGATCGCTATAGCAATCATGCTTTCAAATTACTTGCTAATTTTGCGATCGGACTTTTGGCCACTGATTTTGAGAGTTCCAAAAAAGAGATCATGCAGGTTGCAGTAGTTGCTGGTGTCCCCACTGAAGACTATAACAACCAGGAACAGTTAAAAACGTTAGCCACAGTCTTAAAGGGGCAGCATCAGGTAGACATCGATGGGCAGACTTTCAATGTTAAAGTCGAAACTGTTATGATCGTTCCACAACCGATTGGGACCTTCTATGACGTTTTATTGGATAATGAAGGTAACTTGGTAAAAGAAGAAATGTTAGATGAACGTGTTGGAATCATTGATATCGGTGGCGGAACAGTATTGATCGATACGTTAATGAACCTTGAATTTGATAAAAAGGCACGAAAGCAATATTCGACCGGGGCAAATGATCTCTATGAATCGATTGCAAGCCGGATCCAGGATAATGTCAGTTTATATCAAATTGAAAAGCTAGTCCGTACCGGCATCGATGACAAGCAATTTTCTTATAGGTTCTCTAAAAACAATATTCTAGACATTACAGATATTGTTGAACAAGAGATAAAAAGCTTCAGTGCGCGACTGATCAGTAATTTACGAAGTACGTTCAAAGATATCAAGAGTATAGATACTCTGATTGTTACCGGTGGAACATCAAATATCATTGACCAGGATATGGTAAAGGATATGTTTGAAAAAGTGATTTTTGTTCCAGATGCTGAACTTGCAAATGTGCGAGGCTTTTACAAATACGGATTAACCGAAGTTGGTGATTAACTTTGAGAGTACGTCAAAAGCAGCTAAAACAAATAAGTTTTAGACTATATGACACGCCACGCGATCGCAGGATCAATAATTTTCTGGAATCCTTGGGCGAAAATCAATCAGAGTATCTGAGAAGACTGGTTGAGCAGCAAATGGCTCGAGGTGCAGAACCAGTAAAAAAAGTTCCAGAAACCAGCGTGGAAACTGTTGAAAAAGTAAAAAATGATATAGAAACAAAGCAAGGGCCTAAGAAGCGACTTTCAGGAGGCTTCAAGGGGTTCAAAGTATAAAATATAAAAGGACGATGATTTTCGAAATCTCGTCCTTTTTATTATAGTGGGGGCAAAATGGTAGCGACTTGCTACCACCGTACACATAATTTATAAGTACCTAAACTAATTAGAATAGCGCTCCACCGCCGACCACCGCGCTAAAAATATAATAATAGAACTTCAGTCGTCAAAACTTCCTTCCGCAAGGCGTAAAACCGCCTTTTGGCATATCATATCCATAATATCGCTACAAGCCCAGGCATTACATGTGTTAGTAAGCTAACAGACTTGCATCGATCTTATGGATATGAGCCTATAGAAAATGTTACTAATCAACAACAGATGGAGGTAGGTACTGATGAGTAAAAGTGTGGAACATATCATATCGAATTTGAACAAGGAAATCGTGACATTTTCTAGTTATGATTTTATAACTAAAGAGGTCAAGAGTACAACGATGACGCTAGAAAGTCGGCTCAAAGCTACGTGCGAGGAAAGCTTTTTAGTGTCTGGAGAATGGTTGGCTGCTAATGAAGCAAGATTTGACGTTGATGATATTGAGATTGAAGATGATGGGATTTATTGCGTAAGTACAGAGTGTATCTACGATTTAAGTTCAGATTATGCCAAAGCTTACCATATGTTGCTTGAAGATGGTTATGTTTCGCAATTATCTAATACACAATTTTGTGAAGAGTGGGAAACTGATTATTGGGAAACGATAGCCGGGAGACATAGATTTACCAAATTCGATGAGGAAACATTTGTTTTTAGCTAGAATAGAGGCTTGAGTTAGACTGTAATGTTGCTCAAGCCTTTTATTTATAAGTCAGTTGCGCTCCGCCTCCGCCCACCGCGCTAGAAAAGTATAGTCGAACTCCAGGCATTTAAAATGCCTTCCGCAAAGCGTTAGAACGCTTTTTGGGACATGTCATAGTTGTAAGGAGCGCACAAGTCCGAGCGCTACGCGTGTTAGCTAACTAACAGACTTGTACGCAACTTACAACTATGAACTTGGAGAAAACGTGGCGTGCATGACACGCAATAATACAAAGAAAGTTGGTAATTAACTATGGTTAGTGTAGAAGAAAAAAGGGTACAAGCTGAAAAAATTTTAGAAAGTGTTCTAGGTTTTCCGGTAGATATTGGTATTGAAGTTGAAGTCTTACAATATTTTTTGAAGGCTAACCACCCTAATGTTGCTAAAGAATTGGAAGAACGTGGGGCATACGCATATTGTGCACTTCGCACAAAAGAATTGGTCAGTATTTTAGTTGTATTGGACGACACTGATAGGTATCAAGCAGATATAGAGTCTGCTCAAGAAGGCTATGTTTATGCGTACGTATACAATATAGCTAGGCCCGAATACTCGAAATTTAGCACGATCAAGGTCGATAAAAAGCTTAACCGAATTTCATAGAAAGGACGTGTGAAAAATGAAGACATATTTTGATGAATTTACTAAGTTGTCGCTCAATAAAATGGCGCAAAAGATAACAGACATGACATACTGCTATCAAGAGACTCGAGTACCAACTACACACTATAAAAAGCTATTAGGCAAAAGTGTGGAAGAAATGGTCGAAAGTAGTGTTGCTATCAATTTAATTGATACCTACGTTAAAACGTTGAAGACACTGCATGATGAAAATCCTAAGTGGTTCATGCAAGCACTGCTGTGTATAGACATGAAAATTACGCCAGCCAATATCAAAGCTAATGAATATCAAGCATTGGAATTGACACATGCTAAGTTTTTAGAAGACAAAGCCAAGCATATGTCTAAAGAGTATTTGGAAATGTATGAAGATATCAGAGATAATGGTGCGACATACCGAGTTGAATAAAAAACTTTGCCCTGCACTGCGGGGTATTTTTTGTCTCAAATTGTTAAAAAGTGAAAGTGGGAGCAAAATGGTAGCGAATTGGGAGCAAATTGCTCCCTTTTTGCTATCAAAATGCTACCAATTTGCTCCCGCTTTTTGTAAATTGCAGGGTATTTTTCAGTCGGGTAGTCAGTACCCATAAATCGTGGCGCTCCAGCCTCCGCCCACCGCGCCAGGGGAATTTTAATAGCTCCAGTCGCCGATGCTCCTTCCGCAAGGCGCTAGGGCGCCTCTTGGCACATATCATATACTCCATAACTACGCAAGCCCAAGCGCTCCGCGTACTAGCAAGCTAGCAGGCTTGCATAGTTCTTCCGTATATGAACTTATAGAAAATGTAACTTAATATTAAAGAGATTTTTTAGGAGGAGAGCACCATGCAAATGGTTTATGATAATTTTTCAGAGTTCGCAAAGCAACATCAAGAGTTGGCGGAACGTTTTTTAGAACTCAATGAACGTGGATATTTCAAATATATCGAGGAGGAATTACCTAGCAATTGGAAAAAACGTTCGATTTACTATTATGAGGATCGACAAGAGTATGAAGAATACCGTCGAAATGATTGCACCTGTATTGAGCCTTGTCGAATTTTTACTGGTCCATTTGATGGAGAAGTGATAGAAATGTCGTCGATATGTTGAGGCAAAGGTTAGCTATTGACCAAATAAAAATATAAGAAATCTCGTAGAGTAGCAACTTCTACGGGATTTTTATTTTGTTGAAGTGCAATAATTCTCTGAGTGGTGGCGCTCCAACCTCCGCCCACCGCGCCAGGGGAATTTAATAACTTCAGTCGCTAAAGCTCCTTGCGCAAGGCGTCAAGACGCCTTTTGCATGCCATAGCCCAAATCTCCGTACAAGTCCAAGCGCTTTGCGTGTTCGCAAGCTCACAGACTTGTACGGAGATTTTTTCTATGGACTTGTAGAAAATGAAACTATGATAGCGAGGGAGATATGACTATGGAATTATTGAAAGATTTTTATGCGGAAACAGCCGAAGAATTAAGAAAAGCTAGTGCTATTGAAATGATATTACGATTACCGGTAGTTAAGGCGGTAAAGATCGTGTGTGACCTGGAGAAAAGTGACGGAATAGATGAAGATAAGCGTTTTTCTCTTAGAGGTGCCAGGCTGAATTATTTAGACGAGATAGAGAAGGTCCCAAAATTTGAAGGTGACATCGATCACAAGGAATTTAAAGATTTTATTTTTGATGAATGTTTGCCTGAACGACTAAGTAACATTGATCAGGAGTTGTTAGAAGGAGTAGCCACAAGTTTAGCTTAAATTATCCTAAAAAATACGTATTACCTAGAAAAAAGTATCCTAAGAAGCGTTAAAACAACTTCTTGGAGGTAACTTTATGAATGGAAATTATGGTGTGACAAGAGATATTTACGCCAAAATGAAAGTGGCTGGCTTCGTCATGTGGAAGTTAGTAGCAGTAGCATTATCTTTAGTGATTGCATTTTTCACAATGAGCAAGATTTTTCCAAATGAAGGTATTTGGCGGTATATGCAACTTGTGTATGTGGGATTAACTCCTACATGGGTAGGCTATTTATTAATGCCAGCAGTAGCTGGAAAAACAACGTTAGGCTGCCTGTTTGTAGCGGTGTTAAGAAAGAAGCGGTTTTACCGTAGCTTTCAAAAGTAGGAGGGATCATAGATGCTTGATAAATTAAGCAATGTTAGCGCAGGTATTTCTGATTGGTTTGGAGAGGTAAGAGACCGTTCTGATTTCATAGAATGGCTGAAGATCGCTCCGTATAAAAAAATAATGGATAATCGTGGCCGGTATATCGAGTTAGCCAATGAACGAGGGTATCTACAACTATTAGAGATCCAGGGTAAAGATATTTTAAATCTTGGCCATGAAGAACAACAGATAACGTTGTTGAACTACCATAACTGGTTGATCCAATTTCAATATGATCTTGAGATCTACAGCACTAAGTTGCCAACGGACACTACTAGACAGGTAAGATACCTCACGTCATGTTTGAACCGAACTAAGGCTAAACTGAAAAAAACAAGTAATCAGCGTATCAGAGCACAATTACAAGATCAAAAACAGATCTTAGAACAAAACATCAAAACGGAACTCATGATCCAAAAACAGATCTATAACTCAGAATTTATCTTGTTTCTTTATGGAAAAACAGTCAAGGAATTAGATGACCTGGTCTCTAAAGCTATGAGTTATGGTAATCAGGATTTTGTCCCTAAAGTGATTTCTAGGAGCAAAAAAGAGCAGATCTTAGAACAGATAAACAACATGAATGAAAAAATCTAGGAGGTAAGCGCAATGGTAAGGTTATCAAAAAAAGCGGTACGTAAATATACAAAGCAAGGATACGATTTAGACTTCCTACAAAAAGTCCAACCTAAAGGCAACATCAACTTCAAACCTGATCTATTTTACTATGGAGGCGATGGGTACTATACAGTACTACACGTAGTAAGTTTTCCGACAAAGGGATTACCTAATTTTTGGTTACGGGATCTGATGCAAGTGGAAGGAACACGTGCATTTTTGTCAGTAGTACCACTTGATAGCGAAGATCTGAAGAAACAGATTACAAAGGCAATCGAGGAAAAGAGTTCTCGAGTATCAGGTAAAAGAAAACAAATGGATAATCAACAAGAATTCGATGAAATCGCAGAACTCACTGAATTACATCGGCAGATCCAACAGCTAAATATCTCAATGAAGGGGATATATGTCCGTTTGTTTGTGGTAGCTGATACTGAAGAAGGGCTACAAAAACGTGTAAAAGAGATTAAGGATAAAAGCTCAGCTTATAAAATGACGGTTTTAGCAGGGGAATTGGACTTTGAATACGAGTCTCCCTTTGTATTGCCATCAGAACAAAAATCGATGGAAAATCGACGTCGGCCAACCGTCATTCGGACTTATGATCTAGCCGGAGGATACTTTTTTAATCATACAAAATTAGAGGACGAACATGGTACTTACTTTGGCTGGACACCAACTAATGGCGCGGTTAACTTCAATTTTTTAGAACGTGACAATAAGAGAACCACTTCGTTTATGTTGATTTCAGGATCGCCTAAACAGGGACAAACTACTTTTGCGTTAAAGTTAAATGACGACCTGTATTCCAAGGGAAATTATATTCGGAATTTTGACGTCGATGGCATGTATCGAGAACAAACTAGACGACAACATGGAGTGATTTTAGACCTTTCAGGTAGTCAAAATCGAATCAACCCGTTCCAAGTATTTCCAACTGTTACTAGTGAAGATGGCAGCTCAGTTGATGAAGAACGGAGCTTTCAAGTACACATAGAAAAACTTAAAAATATTTTCAAACTAATGTCCAACGCGCTAACTGATGATGATTTAAGTTATTTGAACAAAGCATTGATAAACTTTTATATCGAAAAAGGGATCTGGTATCGAAATCCACAAATCAATAAGTCAAAATTAAGAGCAACTAAGATTCGACAAGAAGAATATCCGATCCTATCTGACTTCAACATCTATATTCAAAGTGAAAAGGTGCGCCTGGCTAATCAAAGAAACACAGATCCAGTAACACAACTTGCGATAACGCGTATCGAGTCTGCGATCGATACGATGCAATCATCATACGCCGGGATCTTTGAAGGCGTGACGCAATTTCAAAATATTTCGGCCGAAAAAGTAGTTACCTTTGATTTTTCGGCTTTGACGGGTGAACCAGCTGTCTTGAATGCACAGATTTTTTCAGTGTTGACATTGTTGTCGGCTGATATCACAAACAACGGTAAACGTTGCCGGAAGTTCTTGAAAGATCATCGAAGAGAAGGATACAAAGAGACAGATCTTCCGCATTACATCGTTAATATGTCCGCAGCACAAAGCATATTGAAGCCTGAGTATAGACGTTCTGTTGATTTATTGGCAAGCCTTATGGACGGAATGAGCAATTCTTTTGCAGGTATGATCCTAAACATTTCGAGTTTAGTAGGCATCGTAGGCGAATCAACGAGCTTAGATAATCCTTATACGATCGCAATCCAACGCATTTTTGGATTGATGCAATATAGGGTGTTTGCACGAAGTGCTGAAGAAGATATTACACGCTTAGCCCGAGCTTTGGCCGGTCAAATGACAAAATCAGAATTGTCTCTTTTAGGAAAAATGAATGTTGGCCAACTGTTTATGAATATTGCTGGGGTAGGAAATATTTTCTTTACACAACAATTAATAGGCGAAGAAGTCAAACGTTATGGAGCTAATTTCTCACAGAGGTAAGTAACATGAAAAAACAAAAGAAAAAATTGCATGAAAGAATGCAGAGTAAATTTCAAAATTTCAAGAATGAGCAAAAACAAAAGTACGATCTGTCGAAACGTTATTTTGCTTCAGATGAAGAGATGAATGAAGAAGAGTTTGCAGCAAAAGAAAAACTTTTCTTTTTAGATATGTTAAAACTGATCGCATACCTGTCTATTTTTGTGATCATCTATCTTTTGTTCTTTAGGTAGGTGAAGATGCTTGAAAAAATTAAAATGGTGGATACTTGGAATTAGTACGGCGAGTATTTTATCACTATTAGTGGCCATGGGTGTCATATTCACTTTATTTAGTGGCAGCTTGAATGGCCATGATTGTGATAGTAGTGACAATCCTAGTATAGAAGTATCTTCACGCCCCTCAGGTAGTTATACTGATAAGAACAGCGAAGAATATAAGAACGCTAAGGGAATCTTTGATACTTTGACAAAAGAAGTCGGTTTTTCAGGTGCCGGGGCTGCGGGTGCGATCGGAAATTCGATTGGTGAATCTGGGCTTAAGCTACACAACCCTAATACTGGTGGTGGCGTGAATGGATTATTTCAGTGGTCTGGTTGGGGAAATACCGTCAATGGTTCGCGTATTACCTCAGAAGGATCGATTAAAGCGGGGGACGTGTCGACTCTGACGCTAGAGAATGAACTTAAGTTAATGAAGTTTGAGTTGAACGGAGCTTACAAAAAAGTAAAAACATTGGTAGGTAAAGAAACAGATGTCAAAAAGGCTACGATGAACTGGTTCTTATATTATGAAGGTATGGTCGGCAATGAAGATCAGTATGGCTCTCTTAGGGAAGGTGGAGCTGAATGGGCTTATCAAGAATTTGGTGGAGCTTCAGTGACTGCTGATGATAGCATTTTAGGTAACACGACAGAAGCTTCATCAGATGGACAGAGAGAAGGCAATGATTCAGATTATGCTGAATGTGGCTCAGATGACGATTCAGTGGTTTCCGGTGAGTGGATCTGGCCGTTTGCGAGCGTTCCTAAAGAAGGGCCTAAACTTGTAGGTGAACAAAATTTTGGAAAATCAGAGAGCAGATCCGGTGGTTTTCATGATGGTGTGGATTTTGGTGATGTCCAATACAACGGTGACGTACGTGCGATCCATGGTGGAAAAATCGTTAAAATATTAAAGCCGGGTGATATGAATGTCAACTTTTTCCTTATTTGGGAAGTTACTGATGATGGCTCTGGGATAGCTTATCAGGAATTTGCAAGCGATCTTAGTGATATCAGTGTACGAGAGGGTGATACGGTAAGTACTGGCGATAAGATAGGTGTTTCTAGAAAAGGTGAGACGGGAATAAATGATACTCATCTGCATTTGGGAATCACAAAAGAAAAAGACCTGGGGAAAGCACTGAGTAAATCATTTACTGATGATGGAACGTGGCTGAATCCAGTAGAGACGATCAAGAAAGGAATAGGTGATTAGTTTGAGAAAAGTACCAATCTTAGGGTGGATCATGATCGCAAGCTGTGTGATCACACTTGTATTGATACCCAGTAGAAAAGAATTAGACCAGACTAAAGACGAGCTAGCAACAGTAAAAAATGAACTGAAGGATAAACAAAAGGTAGTAGAGCAAAATTTTCCTTTAAGTGGTGATTTTGATCTGGTAAAGGCTGAAGGTGAAGCACAGAAACGATTAACAGAAGCTTTTAGTATCGTATACGGTGGTCTGCATTCTAAAGAAGACCTGGAGAAGAATAATAAAATGCTCCAAAATTATCTTGGAACAGATTTAGCTAAAGAGACATTATTGGACAGTTATAACCAGGATCAATACTTTTTGGAGAAGAATATTCAAACACAGTTTGGGATAAAAAACGTTACTGATAAACATGACTGTGAGATCTTAGTTGTCGTTACTTATCAAATGAAAATTGATGGTAAGACATATGGCAAAGCATACACTTTGAATTACGATCTAGAAAACCAAAAGGTCTTATCATATAAATACGATAGTATGAGAGTGGTGAACACAGATGAAAACAAGTAAGAAGAACTTGATATTGGGAGCTGTAGTGGCAGTAAATGTTGTATTATCAGGCAGCTTTTATTTGATTCAAAAAAACATCGATCACGAAACAAAGGGATACCGAGTTAAAGTAACGGCCCTTGAAAAGAAGAGAGATAAGTTAGCAGAAACTTCAAAAGGTGATCTCTTAGCGAAGGCAAAAAAAGGATCAAATACTGGGAAAGAAAATGCTGAACAGTACCAAAACGAAGCGATCGCAACAAGATATACGCAAGAACTCTTTGACGTATTGATGACATTCAATAATTCAGAAGAATATGCCACAAGAGCTGAAAAGCTAAAGTACATGTTGAGTTCGGAAGTTCTAGAAGATAAACGCTTGTTTGGTTCTGATAAGGATAATACAGGCCAAGGTGCGATCGATGTTTTACAGTTAAGATCAAGATTTGAGTCTATCCGATCTTATTGTTTTTCAGAAGATGATAAGCAAGTCACAGTGCTATCGGAAGTAAGATTCTCAGCGTCAAAATCTGATTATCAGGCTGGAAGAAATATCGTGGTTTATCTATCGAAGTTTGATACTGCAAAAAAACAGTTTACAGATGTAAATAAATTAGGTAAATTAGACGTAAAAGTAGACTGAAGGGAATTTAAATGGGGTATCTAAAAGACGAGATCTTAGAGAAAGTGGCAACAAGTGAAGATAATATCGCGTTTGAAGAGGCAGTCTATAACATAGCGTCCCAAGCATTCTCAAGAGTGATGCGAGAGGTCTTTGAAGACGTGGATCAACGACTTGTATCGAAGATGCATGCCGATGGATATGTCATGGAAAGAAAAGAACCACGACATATCCAATTTTTGTTTGGTGACGTATATTTTGAACGTCGACTCTGGAGAAAAGGCAAAAAATATGTTTACCCATTAGATGAGCTGATGGGCTTTTTGCCGCGCCTTCGTTATAGTCCTTTAGTACAGGCAAAACTGAGCGAGTTAGCAACAGCAAGCGAATTTCGTAAAGTATTTAAAGCAGTGAGTTGCCTAACGCCGTTCCAAATATCACCTAGCGGAGTTCACGGAATCGTACAACGTGTTTCTAAGAAAGTAGAAAATCATGAGAACAATACAAAAGAATTGGTACACAAAGAAAAGAAGGCAGTTCCAGTACTTTATCTTGAAGGTGACGCTTTAGCAGTCAAATCTCAAGAACGAGGAATAATAAATATCAATCGTTTCCAGGTGCATGAAGGTGTGAAAAAGAACGGCAAGCGGGGACATTGTGTCAATTTACATCAGTTTTCGGGTAGATCACGTAAGAAAGCATTTAGCGACATGTTGGAGTATTTGAGAGAAAATTATGATCTCAGGAATACAATTATATTGTCTAATAGCGATGGGGGATCTGGTTATGAGCCAGAAGTATTTTATGAACTCGCATTAGGCTGTAAGCAACATGAACACTTTTTAGATAGATATCACTTGAACAGAAAAATACGTGAGAGAATGTATTTCTGCCCGATAGAGTTAGTAGATAAGATGACTATGGCGGTCAGAGAATACTCGAAGCAAGCAGTTGAGCTTGTGTTAGATACGATGGAATCAATAGCAGCAACTGAAAATGACAGCAAGAGGGCAAGAAAGTATACGAGTTTATTACGCAAGTATTTAGAAAGAAACTGGGAGTATATAAGACCACTAAGATTACGTAACATACCAACTGTGATCGATCGCGGAGGACTTGGTGTATGTGAAAGTAGACATAGACCATTCTCATATCGAATGAAACGCCAGGGGAGAAGTTGGAGAAGGCCTGGGGCTGAGAATATGGTTAGACTGATAACGTCACTACAAAATAAAGAATATGATGAGGCGGTAAGATCAGACTGGAAGAAGGCATTAAGAAAACTTGACGAAGTAGATGTCGATTTTAATAAGTTGTTGCGTACAACACATGAACCACATGTTGGTGTAAAGACAGGGCGAATATTAAATGAAAGTGGATCACGAACTGCGCAAGGAAAGATAAAAAGAACTTATGGCTAAAAGTGAAAAAGGCTTGGAGAAAGTAATTGAGTAAAATGTAGAGTTTTATATTCAAAAATTTAAATGCAGAAAGAAAATAAAAAAAGTACTTAAAAAGAATAATGAAAGATGGTAAAATACTAACTAGAAAATAGAGCGGAAAGCGCACCGTTACGGCAAAAACGCGCATATCTAAAGTGGATCTTATGTATGGATTAGTTATAACTGATTTTTGGATTGGCTTTTGAGAGAAAACCGAGGATAAGCGAACGCATACTTATTTTTTGGCAAAATTGACGCTGACCTGTAAAACAGGCTATAATTGATAGTTAGAGAGTATTGAGTTGGGTGAAGGATCTTGCCTTCCCCACTAGAAAGTAGGAAGAGCGAAATGGATTTTGAAAAAATGTCGGAGCGCCAAAAGCATATTCGGAATTTTTCGATCGTTGCTCATATTGACCATGGGAAATCGACCTTAGCTGATCGCATTTTGGAATTGACTGATACGGTCTCAAAACGTGAAATGCAAGATCAGTTGCTCGATTCGATGGATCTGGAGCGCGAACGTGGGATCACGATCAAATTAAATGCGGTAGAACTTCATTACCATGCAAAAGATGGAGAAACTTATATTTTCCACTTGATCGATACACCTGGGCACGTGGACTTTTCATATGAAGTTTCACGTTCATTGGCAGCTTGTGAAGGTGCTGTTTTAGTGGTCGATGCAGCGCAAGGGATCGAAGCCCAAACTTTGGCAAATGTTTATTTAGCCTTAGATGATGATCTTGAGATCGTACCAGTGATCAATAAGATCGATCTACCTTCAGCTGAACCAGAGCGTGTGCGCCAAGAGATCGAAGATGTGATCGGTTTAGATGCGTCTGAAGCGGTCTTGGCTTCAGCTAAAAACGGGATCGGGATCGAAGAAATGCTAGAAGAGATCGTTCAAAAAGTTCCAGCGCCAAGTGGAGATCTAAAAGCACCATTAAAAGCGCTGATCTTTGATTCGGTCTATGATGATTACCGCGGCGTCGTGTTGAGCTTGCGGGTCTTTGATGGAACTGTCAAGCCTGGTGATAAGGTCCGTTTGATGAATAGTGGTGCGGAATATGAAGTTATTGAAGTCGGGGTCAACTCGCCTAAGCCGATCAAGCGCGATTTCTTGATGGCTGGGGATGTAGGGTATTTGACTGCAAGTATCAAGGATATTCAAGATACACGTGTTGGTGATACTTTAACGCATGCTGATGATCCAACTGAAAAACCATTAGCGGGTTATCGTGAAATGAGCCCGATGGTATATTCGGGGCTTTATCCGACCGATAATGCTAAATATAACGATCTGCGTGAAGCACTAGAAAAATTAAAGTTAAATGATGCAGCGCTAGAATTTGAACCTGAGACCTCACAAGCTTTAGGTTTTGGATTTAGATGTGGTTTCTTAGGGTTATTGCACATGGATGTTATCCAAGAACGTTTGGAACGTGAATTTGGAATGGACTTGATCACTACAGCGCCATCTGTAACGTATGATGTTGAGTTGACAGATGGCTCACATGTGAGTGTGTCTAATCCGTCTGAAATGCCAGATGTTCCAACGATCAAACAGATCAATGAACCTTATGTTAAAGCTGAGATCATGGTCCCAAGTGATTATGTTGGCGCAGTGATGGAATTATGCCAAGCTAAGCGTGGGAACTTTGTCACGATGGATTACCTTGATGATTATCGGGTCAATGTCATCTACGAAATGCCGTTATCAGAGATCATCTTTGATTTCTTTGATAAATTAAAATCTAGTACTCGTGGTTATGCTTCGCTCGACTATGAACTCGATGGGACCCGTCCAAGTGATCTAGTCAAGATCGATATCTTGTTGAACGGCGATAAAGTCGATGCGTTGAGTTTTATCGCTCACCGGCAATTTGCTCAACAGCGGGCTCGGGTCATTACAGATAAGCTAAAGACGATCATTCCACGTCAAAACTTTGAAATTCCGATCCAAGCAGCGATCGGAGCTAAGATCATTGCACGGACTAATATCAAAGCTTATCGTAAAGACGTAACGGCGCGGATCCATACGGGTGACCCTGACCGACGTGCAAAATTATTGGATAAGCAAAAACGTGGTAAGAAACGGATGAAAGCCGTTGGACGTGTAGTTGTTCCACAAGATGCGTTTATGGCTGTCTTAAAAACTGACGAAGAGACCAAATAGTTTAATTATCTCCCCAAAGCATATAACTTTGGGGAGATTTTTTTGTTTGATACAATGGAGAAAAATTAGAGATCATTGGAGATAAGAAATGGAAGCTGAGAAAGTATTAGATTTTTGGTTTGAGGAATTGACTCCAAAACAGTGGTTCACTAAAGATCTAGCATTGGACGAGCAGATCGCAGACATGATCAATGAAAGGTAGGAACAGAAATGGTGGATAAAATTGCAGGTTGTTTATTTGGCGGTGCTCTAG
>JAAGKN010000145.1_pt1 | contig 91674 bp, 85 predicted proteins | sample 6206371 | NCBI WGS metagenome assembly JAAGKN01 (sample SAMN11533720, study PRJNA540317) | gut metagenome | isolation source: fecal pellets from male and female animal of same cohort | host: Peromyscus leucopus | place: USA:CA | collected 2017 | reverse complement strand
GCTTCGCATTGGCATTCATGGCTACAACCCACGTTCAATCCCTTTGCTTCACGCAACATTTACCAATATGTTTAACCCACAAGCCTATGAGGGCTAACCGGATTTGCAGATAAAGTTACTAATTTTCTTTCAAATTTGCAAAACAAATCAATAAAATATTTTTCAAAAAGTTTAATCCGCTTATAAATCCGCCTATAATATGTAACATATATAAACAAGGAACAGGTTCCGTCTCACGACGAAACCTGCCAACAACACAAACACAAAATAGGCTCTCAGGGACAAGCCCGTCAAGCCTATTTTTATTATCTTTAGTTGAGTCCGAAAAGAACTTTCAGACCACCATCTACACCGGAGAAGCCCATAAAAGAGAGGGCAAGCAAAGATGCTGTAATAAGAGTTATGGAAACTCCTTTCACTCCCTTCGGTATATTTGCAAACTCCTGCTGCTCACGAAGTCCTGCAAAGAGAATCAGGGCAAGACCGAAGCCTAATGCTGATGCGATAGCATAGTCTATAGACATGAGGAGTGAGTAGTCCTTCTGGATTACAGAGATTGCCACACCGAGTACGGCACAGTTTGTTGTAATCAGAGGAAGGAACACGCCGAGAGCCTGATAGAGTGGAGGAGAGACTTTCTTAAGAACAATGTCCACCATCTGTACAAGAGCGGCGATTACAAGGATGAATGAAAGTGTCTGGAGATAACCAAGTCCGAATGGATTGAGTACAAACATCTGAAGACACCATGTCACCAAAGTAGCAACGAACATGACTGCGGCAACCGCTCCAGACATGCCCAATGCTGTGCTGACTTTCTGGCTGACACCAAGGAATGGGCAGATGCCGAGAAACTGTGACAGGACGATATTGTTAACGAATATCGCTGCGATAAATACCAATATATATTCCATAGTTAAGCCTTCTTGAATTTGTTAATGACTGCAATGATATAGCCCAGTGTGAGGAATGCTCCCGGAGGCAGGACGAAAATCAGAATAGAGTACTCGGAAGGAATGAGTTCAACCCCAAACACTGTACCGTTGCCAAGAAGTTCACGGCAGATACCGAGTATTGTAAGACCGATTGTAAAACCAAGTCCGATGCCTATACCGTCAAGTGCCGAGTCAAGAGCGTTGTTCTTACATGCGAAAGATTCTGCGCGACCAAGAATGATACAGTTCACCACGATAAGTGGGATAAAGAGTCCGAGGGACTTGTTTATCTCTGGAGCATAAGCCTGAAGACATAACTGCACAATGGTCACGAGTGTGGCGATTACGACAATGTACACAGGGATATGTACCATATCCGGAGTGAGTTTCTTGATGAGTGAGATTACAATGTTCGAGCATATAAGCACAACCATTGTTGCAAGTCCCATCATCATACCGTTTATGGCACTTGTGGTAGTGGCCAAGGTAGGACACATACCAAGCATCAGCACAAAGGTAGGATTCTCCTTTACGATGCCGTTAATGATAATTCCAATTTTTGACATAATGTGTTCCTCCTTTATTTGTTTTCCTTAAATGTGTTGAATGCCTGCTGTACAGCGCGAAGGAAAGAACGTGATGTGATTGTTGAAGCTGTTATAGCGTCAATCTCACCGCCATCCTTTGATACTGTAAGGTTGCTCTCTGCCGGATTCATGCCAACAATGCATCCAGGCTGCTCTTTCTGGAACCAGTCTGAAGCTTTTGCGCCAAGTCCCGGAGTTTCAGCATGTTCAAGGACAGTGTAGCCAAGGATTACACCATTCTCATCAAAGCCAACAAGAACCTTAAGATTGCCACCGAAACCATTAGGGTCAGTAGACTGCACAGCAGTTCCTTTGTCAGTAGTGTAGATAACAAAAACCTGGTCTTTGCCGTCAATGTTGCGTGTGACCTCTTTTGTATCCTGTACAGTAACCTGGTCAGCAGCAAGGACAGCCTTTATGCCGTCAGCAAGAGTTTTCTCAGCCTGCTTGTCAATGGCAGGCTTTGTCGTCTGATTGACAAATGCGAGGAGACCGCCACAGATGACTGCCACAGCTACGAGGACAATCACCATATTCTGAAGATTTGATTTGAGTTTTTCCATATCTTTGCCTCCTGTTTATTTGTTAGCCGGAACCTCTCCAAAACGCTTTGGTTTGGTGTACATGTTAATGAGTGGTGTGAATGCGTTCATTATAAGGATTGCGAAAGACATTCCTTCCGGATAAGCACCCCAGTTACGTATGATAACAGTCAGTGCACCAATTGACACACCATAGATAATCTGGCCTTTCGCACACATTGGAGATGTGACATAGTCTGTCGCCATGAATATGGCACCCAGCATAAGACCACCGGCAAAAAGCACTTGGAACGGATTAGCATAAGTATTACAGTCGCAAAGCCAAAGAAGACCGGCAAGTACGAATACTGTGCCAATGATTGATACAGGAATGTGCCAAGTGATGATTTTCTTCCAAAGGAGATAGACGAGTCCGAGGAGGAGTGCCAATGCACAAATCTCACCGATTGTTCCTGCGCCGGCTGTTGCATTACCAAGGAACATGTCTGTTGCAGAAGGAAGCTGCTCCAATGCCGAAGTATCACCCTTTATCGCCTGCTTCATGAGTGCGAGAGGGGTTGCACCAGTCTCTGCGTCAAGGTAGCTTGTCATCTGTCCCTGAAGAGGCCATGATGTCATGGCAGTAGGGAAGCTGACAAGCAGGAAGCAACGTCCCACAAGTGCAGGGTTGAAAGGATTCTGCCCAAGACCGCCGAATGTCATCTTGCCCACTCCGATAGCGATGAGAGCACCAACGACAATCATCCATATAGGGAGGTTGCTCGGAAGGTTCATACCCAATAGAAGTCCGGTGAGAGCGGCAGAACCGTCGCATACTGTCATACGCTCCTGCTTCAAAATGAATTTGCTTATTGCCCATTCGAAGAACACACAGGCAATGACGCTTGTGGCACACACAATGGCGGAACCAAGCCCAAAATAGTAGAAGCTGACGAGAAGGGCAGGAACAAGTGCGATGATTACACCGTACATATTCTTGCTCACACTGTCAGTTCCGTGTGCATGCGGAGAAAATGAAACTATAAGATTTCCCATTTTTATTATTCAATTTTATAAGGGATTTAAATTGATTTGAGTGATTTCATATCAGCCGGCTTGCATCCTGCCGGTAAGTTTACAGGCTTGTTTGCCGGTTTTACTGTCGGTATTGAAGTAGGAACGAATGGTTTGTCAGCAGTAGACATAGGCTTTGCTGTTCCCTTTCCTGCCGGTGCCGGTGCACTGCCACTCTTTGCCGGCGCAGGAGCCGGTGCTGCGTTGCGTGAGCGTATGATGCCCATTACTGTAGACTTTCCGACTCGTATGTTGTCCAGGAGAGGACGATGCGAAGGACATGTGAACTGGCAAGAGCCACATTCGATACAAGATGTAATCATCTCTGCTTCAACCTTATCCCACATCTTCTTTGAAGAACAAGTTGCAAGGAGGTAAGGCTCAAGACCCATAGGACAAGCGCCTACACATTTTGCGCAGCGGATACAAGGGTCTATCTCCTTGCGCTTAGCGTCAGCATCAGTGAGGACAGTGATACAGTTCTGACCTTTTCCTACTGTAACGTCAAGCGTATTGACGGCACGTCCCATCATGGGACCACCCGCAAGAACCTTGTTGTCGCCTGCCGGCATGCCGCCACACAGGTCTATAAGCTCCTGGAACGATGTGCCCATACGCACCAAGTAGTTGGAAGGAGTCTTTATCTGCTTGCCGGTAACGGTTGTGTAACGCTCAAAGAGAGGCTTATTCTTCATGACTGCCTCATACACAGCGTAGGCTGTCGCAGCGTTCTGTACGATTGCACCCACATTGACAGGTATTGCCGGAGGTGCCGGAACCTGACGGCGTATGACAGCATCGACAAGCTGTTTCTCGCCACCCTGTGGATATTTCTTAGCAAGAGGGACAACCTCTATGTTTGTGATGTTCTTCTCCGCAATCTTCTCTGCTATGAGTTTTATTGCAGCAGGCTTGTTCTCCTCAATGCCGATATAGCCTTGATTCACTTTCGCACCCTTCATGAGGATTTTCACGCCCTCAATGAGTTCGTCCGCTTTCTCAAGCATAAGGCGGTAGTCAGAAGTGATATAAGGTTCGCACTCCACACCATTGATTATTATGCACTCTGCTGTTGCTGTAGGTGGAGGGCAAAGTTTGATGAATGTAGGGAAACAAGCACCACCCATACCCACGATACCTGCATTCTTGATGCGGTTGACAATTTCCTCTGGTGTGAGTTCCGGATGCGCTTCCAGTGTCTCAAGCTTGTCTGAACGGTCAATTGTTGGCTCCCATTCGTCACCTTCCACCTTTATATATACGGCAGGTCTGTTTGCACCTACGGCATCAACAGCCTCACCGACCTTTATCACAGTACCGGAAACAGAGCTGTGGACAGGAGCACTGACGAAGCCACCGGCTTCAGCAATCAATGTTCCCACCTTGACCTTGTCACCTTCTTTGACAACAGGTTTTGCAGGAGCTCCGATATGCTGTGTCATCAGCAATACAGCCTGCTTAGGAAGTGGAGCAGGTTTTGTAACGGCGTCATTGCTCAGTTTGTTCTCTTCCGGATGGACGCCACCAAGTCTAAAAGTACGTACTTTCATTTGCTATACCTCCTTGAATTAAATGGTTTTGAGTGATTTCACGTCTGCAGGCTTGCATCCTGCCGGCATATTCACAGGCTTGTCGCAAGGCTTCACGGTAGGAACGGCAGTAGGAACGAATGCCTTTTCCACAGGAGCAGGTTTGAAGGACTTCTTTGCTCCGCTTTCCGCTTTTGCAGCAGGCTTTTCAGCAGGTGCAGGATTAGCTGCAGCCGCACCGAGCAAATCAACAATCTTTGACATAGTGTCCTCACCTCCGACCGGGCATGAAAGCCCGTCTATTGAGCCTGCATTAGACCCTTTGATGAGAGCATTTGCCAGACCGGCACAACCGGGGAAGCCGCAGCCACCGCAGTTGGCGCCAGGGAGAGCCTCGATGATGAGTGGCAATCGGGCATCCTCCTCAACAGCAAACTTCTTGGAGAGAACATAGAGCAACACCGAAGCGATGAGCGCTATGACACCCAAGACGAGTACTGGAACGATAATCTCATTCATAATGTTTGTTTATTTTGTTAGTTATTTATGTGTAGTTTTCACTTTTCTTCAATAGTGAACCGGAATTTCAACTGTATCAGGTTCTTGCAGAAATAAAGCACAATGTAGTATATTCCGAATACAGCCATTCCGCCAATAGCGGCATAACCTTGGTTGTATGGCTCTGCAACAGGGCATAGTCCGTCAGGCTCTGTCATGTTAAGGATAGAGAGAATTGCAGCGACTGCCAGCACAACCGGTATGACAAATGCTATAAGTACCGCTGTCAGACCCATTTTTCCTCCCATTACGACACAGACATTCTGACCGACATGATATTTGCCGGATTTGCGTGTCCAGACATCGATGATTTTCTCTTTGCTGTCTGCGGAATTGCAGTGACGTGCAATCTTGCAATGCAGGCATGCAGCCGTCTGGGCGATGCGCACCTGTATGTGCTCGCCTTCAATGGAAATGATTACGCCATCATGTTTTATTTGTTCGTTCATTGTGTTCTCTTGCGTGTCGCATACAAGCGTATATGTATAAAATATGCACATGTATGATTTAAGGCAATAATGTTGCTTGCAAAGTTATATTATTTTTTTGAATAATGAAAGAAAAATAACAGATTTTCACAATGAAAAGATGAAAACATGCTAAAAAATCTTCAATTCTTCGTAAATTCTTTGTACAGGCAGTCCCATAACATTGAAATATGAGCCTTCGAGCTTTGTCACGCCAATATAGCCTATCCATTCTTGAACGCCATAAGAACCGGCTTTGTCAAGAGGGTGGTAGTTTGATACGTAATATTCGATTTGCTCGTCTGTAAGGTTGGCAAAAGTGACATCGGTTTTCACGCTGAAATGGCGCATTTTCGCTTTTGTGCGGAGGCAGACTCCGGTGATGACATGGTGGGTTTTGCCACTGAGTTTGCGCAACATAAGGCACGCATCCTTATCGTCTTTCGGTTTTCCCAGCACTTCGCCGTTAAGGATGACGACAGTATCGGCTGTGAGTATAATGTCCTCATCGGTGAATTCGCCGATATTTTCATCATTGAAATAGGGAATAGTCTTCTTTTGTGCTATGTATTCCGGGACAACTTCCGCTTTCATTGTACTAGGGTAAGACTCGTCGATACCCGGGATGACCCATGTCCTGAACTCCATGTCCAGTCCGCCAAGAAGTTCTTTTCGTCTTGGGGAATTACTTGCAAGGATAATCATTTGTGTGTTTAAGAATATGGTTTCTGTATGTTGTTTTATGGCTGTTGTGTATGTTTCTTTTGTATACTACGACAGGCGTCTTGAAATGCAGTGTGAGAGATGGTGTTGCGAAAGGTAACCTTTTGCATTGTCAACCGTAATCTTTTGTATGGTAAAAAGTAACCTTTTATGTGGTAAAGTGTTACCTTTTGTTTTGCAGTGTAAAGTTTTGGGTGAAATAAAGTATCACAACTCACTATATAACAGATATATAAACTAAAATTTACCGATATGAACATTCTCCCATTTTAACCTGTCTTCGTTCTGTGGCTTGCGTTCATCCGTTGCAAAACCAAATGCGAGTACACAAAGGATGTGCTGCTCCTCAGGAATGTCCAGTATGCCCCGGATGACCTCGTTGGCACTTGTACCGTCGCTAAGTCCGCGCTTGTCCATCTGTGCCCAGCATGAACCGATGCCCAATTCTTCTGCCTGGTACTGCATGCTTATTGCCGCGATAGAGCAGTCCTCTATCCAGCAGTCCGATTCGTAAGGGCTTGCCGTGACGACGATTGCAAGCGGAGCATTCTTGATAAATGTACCGCCGAGGTCTTTTGCGTCAGAAAGTTTCTCAAGGTCAGTCTTGTCCTCCACAACGATAAAATGCCATGCGCGTGTGGATTTGCTTGTTGGCGCCATAAGCCCGGCACGAAGTATCAGTCTTACGTCCTCTCCGTCAAGCGGTTTCTCTGAGAATTTGCGGTGCGAACGTCGCGTCTGCACCAGTGTTTTGAAGTCTGTCATAATCCTTATTGTTGTCGGTTGCTGTGAATTATTGTGAATTTTTTGCAAAGTTACAAATTAATGTCAATAAAGGAAGCATGAATTATGTTTTTTTTATTACCTTTGCAAAGATTTCCTGAAAAATGACATATAATATAGTACACGTTATTTGATTATGATAAAGAAATTATTGGCAGTCATCGTGTTATGCTGTGCTTTGGCCGCATTCCTGTTTTTCGCCCCGATGTCAAACGCCGAAGGCATTCGTTATGTCTATGTTGATGCAGACGATAATGCCGACTCTGTCTACGCAAAGCTGGATACGATAAGCCACGGCTATTCGCTTGCTGCTTTCAAGTGTCTGTCTTCAGTGTCAGGCTATGCAGGACATGTCCGTACCGGACGTTATGCCTTGGAGAGTGGGGTGGGTGCGTTGCAGATGCTGCGCCACATGCGCAATGGTCAGCAAGCTCCTGTCATGCTGACCGTTCCTTCAGTAAGAACCATTGACAGATTTGCCGAAGAAATGTCCAAGCGGCTGATGATGTCAGAGGAAGAACTGCTGTCCGCGCTTACCGATGAAGTGATATGCGAGAAATACGGTTTCGACACTCTGACGATACAGTGCATGTTCATCCCTAACACTTACGACATCTACTGGAATGTCCCTGTAGAGAAATTCCTTGACAGGATGAAGAAAGAATCCGACAGATTCTGGACTTCCGAGCGCAAGGCAAAGGCGAAGGAGGCGGGAATGACGCCTGTTGAGGTTATCACACTGGCAAGTATTGTCGACGAAGAGACTGCAAACGATGGCGAGAAACCCATGGTTGCCGGCATGTATGTCAACCGTTTGAAGAAAGGAATGCCGCTCCAGGCAGACCCGACAGTCAAGTATGCTTGGAAGCGTTTTGACCTGAAACGCATCTACAACAAGCTGCTTTTTATCGATTCGCCATATAACACATACCGCAATGCCGGTCTTCCACCGGGACCAATACGCATCCCTTCCGTGGCAGGCATAGACGCTGTTCTTAATCATGTCCGCCACGACTACATGTATATGTGTGCAAAAGAGGATTTCTCCGGCACCCACAATTTTGCCGTGACTTACCATGAGCACCTTAAAAACGCTGCGAAATACACGGCAGCCCTTAATGCACGTGGCATAAAATAAATGTTTACCCTATGATTTCAATAGACAATCTTCACGTAGAATTCAGCGCACGCCCCTTGTATGACCATATCTCGTTTGTGATAAACGACAGAGACCGCATCGCCCTTGTGGGCAAGAATGGTGCGGGAAAATCTACACTCCTCAAAATAATCAGCGGCATACAGACTCCGACAAGTGGCAATGTCACGATTCCTAATGGTACTACGGTCGGCTATCTTCCGCAGGTGATGAAGATCCAGGACGACACCACTGTCCGCGATGAGACACGCAAGGCGTTTTCCGACACAATACAAATGGGCAAGAAACTCGAGGCGATGCAGCAGGAAATGGCTGAGCGCACAGACTATGAAAGCCGGGAGTACATGGACCTTGTGGAGCGTTTCACCAACCTCCATGACCGCTATATGATGCTGGGAGGGGAGCAGTACGAGGCAGAGATGGAGCGCACGCTTCAGGGACTCGGCTTCTCACGTCCTGACTTGGACAGACCGACGGCGGAGTTTTCCGGTGGCTGGCGCATGCGTATAGAGCTTGCAAAGATTCTGTTGCAGAAGCCTGACATCCTGCTGCTTGACGAGCCTACCAATCATCTTGACATAGAGTCTATACAATGGTTAGAGCAGTATCTGGCACAATCGTCATGTGCTGTTGTCCTTGTGTCCCATGACCGTGCTTTCATCAATAACGTAACAAACCGTACAATAGAGATTGTCTGCGGGCATATCGAGGACTATAAAGTAAAGTATAATGAATATGTTGTTCTCAGAAAAGAGCGCCGCGAGCAGCAGTTGCGTGCTTATGAGAACCAGCAGAAAGAGATTGCGGACACCAAGGCGTTCATCGAGCGCTTCCGTTATCAGGCAACCAAAGCAGTGCAGGTTCAGCAGCGCATCCGCCAATTGGAGAAGATTGTGCCGATAGAGGTTGATGAGGTTGACACTTCCGCCCTGCGCCTGAAGTTCCCTCCATGCCTGCGTTCCGGCGATTATCCCGTGATATGCGAAGATGTGGAGAAGACATACCAGCATCTGGTCTTTGAGAATGTCAATCTCATCATCAAACGTGGCGAGAAAGTTGCCTTTGTCGGCAGGAATGGCGAAGGAAAGTCTACGCTTGTGAAATGTATCATGGGTGAGATACCTTTTGGCGGAACACTGAAAATAGGGCATAACATCCAGATTGGATATTTTGCCCAGAACCAGGCACAGATGCTTGACGACGAGTTGACAGTGTTTGAGACGATAGACCGTGTGGCAAAGGGAGAAGTTCGTCTCCGTATCAATGATATCCTCGGAGCTTTCATGTTCGGTGGTGAAGCGTCAGAGAAGAAAGTGAAATTCCTTTCCGGTGGTGAGCGTTCTCGACTTGCCATGATTCGTCTTCTTTTGGAGCCTGTCAATTTCCTTATCCTTGATGAGCCGACCAATCATCTCGATATGCAATCAAAGGATGTGCTGAAAGAAGCAATCAAGGCTTTTGATGGCACAGTCATTGTTGTGTCCCACGACCGTGAATTCCTTGACGGACTTGTCGACAAAGTCTATGAATTCGGTGGAGGTAAGGTGCGCGAATACCTTGGCGGTATATACGATTGGATACGTTCTCATGAACAATCAAAGGCGGAAATATCACAACCGAAAGCAAAAGAAGTTGTGGAAACTCCTGTGCAGAATGACGTTGCGCAGACGGAAGAACCTTCAAAGGACGACATACTGAGCTACGCGGAGCGTAAGGAACGCAACAAGAAAATCTCCAAATTGGAAAAGTCAATCAAGGAGGTGGAGGGGAAAATAGAGACTCTTGAAAAGCGTATCAAGGAGTTTGATGCTGTACTGTGCTCGCCGGAAGGAGCAAGTGACATGGCTGTTGTCAGTGAGTACACTTCCACCAAGCAAGTGATTGACGCAGAGACGACCCGTTGGGAACAACTATGCGAGGAACTTGAAGGATTGCGTTAATGGTAAGGCTTTTGAGGAATGTGTCTGACAAACCTATTTATATTATAGTGAACATATATCGAATTATATAAACAAAGAAAATGAATTTCAAAAACTTAATGGCGATAATGACTATCGCAGCAGCACCGGTTGTTGCCGGAGCACAAGAGTTTGGAGCCGGAATCAAGATGGAAAATCTTGATAAGACAGCTAATCCGACAGAAGATTTCTATCAGTATGCTTGCGGAGGTTGGATGAAACTCAATCCACTTCCTGCGGCTTATTCACGCTTTGGCAGCTTTGACCAGCTTGGTGAGGATAACAACAAGCGTGTTAACGCCATCCTTGACGATATGCTCAAAGGCAGTTTCAATGAGGGAACCATTGAACGTAAATTGGGTGATTTTTATAAAATGGCTTTGGACCAGAAGCGTCGCAACAAGGAAGGTGTCAAGCCGGTAATGCCAATCATCAATGACATTGAGGCAGCCAAGAGTGTCGCTGACTTGCAGGCTCTCCAGTTGAAGTACACTCCGTTCGGCTATGGTGTGCCAATGGGAATGGGCTTTGGAGCTGACGAGAAGAATGCAAAGATGAACATTCTCAATGTTTACCAGGGCGGTCTGACTCTCGGACAGAAGGAGTATTATCTTGATGACGATAAGGCTACAAGCGACATCCGTGCCGCTTACAAGCAGCATGTTGTAAACATGTTCCGGTTGTTCGGCTTTAAGCAAGCTGTAGCTCAGAAAAAAATGGAGGCTGTCCTTAAGGTTGAGACAGCATTGGCAAAGGTTTCCAAATCAAGAACTGAACTTCGTGATGTAGAAGCCAACTACAATAAGATGACTCTTAAGGAGTTCAAGGCTAAGTATCCTAATGTGAAACTTGAGGAGCTTATGAATGCCGAGGGCGCAAAGAGTGAGTATATGCAGGAACTTATTGTAGGTCAGCCGGCGTTTGTAGAGGGTGCCAATAAGGTGCTTGGCGAGATGACTGCTGATGAAATGAAGGCATATATGGAGTGGGATGTCATCCATAGCGCAGCGAACTATCTCAGTGACAAGGTGCGTCAGGAGAACTTTGATTTCTTTGGCAAGACCATGCGTGGCAGCAAGGAAGAGCACCCGCTTTGGAAGCGTGCTACCGCACAGGTGGAAAGTGTCATGGGAGAGGCTCTTGGCAAAATCTATTGTGAGCGTTATTTCCCTGCATCGTCAAAGGCAAGAATGGAGAAGCTTGTTGAGAACCTTCAGGTTTCACTTGCAGAGCGCATCCTTGCCCAGGACTGGATGAGCACAAAGACTAAGATGGCTGCTCTTGAGAAGCTAAGCAAGTTCTATGTAAAGATTGGTTATCCTAACAAATGGAAGGACATGAGTGGTCTGACAATAGACCCTTCAAAGTCATATTATGAGAATGTCAAGGCTTGCCGCGCTCACTGGAACAGTGTGGAAGTCAAGGAGAAAGCCGGTCAGCCTGTCGACAGAGATGAGTGGTTCATGACTCCTCAGACTGTAAACGCTTATTACAATCCTACAACCAATGAGATTTGTTTCCCGGCAGGAATCCTTCAGTATCCGTTCTTTGACCCGGCATCGGATGACGCATTCAACTATGGTGCTATCGGTGTTGTCATTGGTCATGAGATGACCCACGGCTTTGATGACCAGGGCTGTCATTTCGATGGTGACGGAAACATGCGTGACTGGTGGACAAAGGAGGATGCAGAGAACTTCAAGAAAATCGGCAACCAGTGTGCGGACTTTTTCTCTGAAATCAATGTGCTTCCTGATCTGAAGGCTAATGGCCGCTTTACTTTGGGTGAGAACCTGGCTGACCATGGAGGACTTATGGTAGCATTCAATGCATACAAGAACGCTACAAAGAATGCTCCGTTGAAGACCATTGATGGTCTGACACCTGAACAGCGTTTCTTTTTGGCTTATTCCGGTGTTTGGGCTGGCAACATCACAGAGAAGGAAATCCGTAATCGTACAAAGAGCGATCCTCACTCCCTTGGTCGCTGGAGAGTGAATGGCACGCTTCCGCACATCGATATGTGGTACGATGCTTTCAACGTCAAGTCTTCTGACAAGATGTACATCGCTCCTGAAAAGCGTCTGAAACTTTGGTAATAGAATATACAGATGATAATAAAGACAGCAGAATATTCAATATCTTCTCCGACTGTCGGACAATGTCCGAATGATACAAAGAACGAGTTCGCATTCATCGGTAGGAGTAATGTCGGCAAGTCCTCGCTAATCAATATGCTTTGCAGGCATCGAGGACTTGCCAAGACATCTGCTACACCGGGAAAGACATTGATGATAAACCACTTCATTATAAATAAGGAGTGGTATCTTGTGGACCTTCCAGGATATGGTTTCGCAAAACGTTCTAAAACTGTTCAGCAGAAACTTGAGCAGATGATTGCCGGATACATCCTCCAACGGCAGCAGTTGGTGTGCACTTTCGTGCTTATCGATGTCCGTCACGACCCACAACTGATAGACCGTGAGTTCATCGATTGGCTTGGAGAGTCGAACATACCTTTTGCCATAATCTTCACAAAGGCGGACAAACTCGGAATTGTCAAGGCTCGTGCAGCGGCAAGCGCATGGATGGAGAAAATGCGTGACCGCTGGGAAGAACTGCCTCCATATTTTATAACCTCGTCAGACAAAGCCATAGGCAGAGATGAGGTTCTTGACTATATTGAATCAATCAACAACGAATTGGCAAATGGCTAATCCTGTTCTTGACGTACAGAATCTGACAAAATCCTTCGGCGAGAGAGTGCTGTTCCGTAATATCAGCTTTTCTATCGCCGAAGGACAGCATGTCGGTCTTATTGCTCAGAACGGCACGGGCAAATCAACCCTTCTCTCTATGCTTATGGGCATTGAGGGATCTGATACCGGTTCTATAATTTATCGCAATGATACAAAGACCGGCTTCCTCTGCCAGACTCCGGACTTTGATCCGGAAAAATCAGTATTGGAAACTTGTACGGCAGGGCAGACAGAGCATGAACAGCATCTGAATGCAAAGCAGATTCTTACACAACTCAAAATCCGTGATTTGAATCAGCCCATGGGGCAATTGTCCGGCGGACAGCAGAAGCGTGTCGCCCTTGCAGCCGTTTTGATGACAGACCCGGATTTCCTGATATTGGATGAACCGACAAACCACCTTGACCTTGAAATGATAGAGTGGCTTGAAGGATTTCTTTCTCGTGGCAACAAGACCATTCTTATGGTCACACATGATAGATTTTTCCTTGACCGTGTATGCTCTGTGATACTTGAACTTGACGGTGGAAATCTTTATACTTACCGTGGTAATTATTCGTACTACCTTGAGAAACGTCAGGAACGTATAGACAATCAGCGTGCCGAGATTCAACGCGCAAACAATCTCTACCGCCGTGAATTAGAGTGGATGCGCCGCCAGCCACAGGCACGCGGACATAAGGCACGCTATCGTGAAGAGGCTTTCTATGAATTGGAAGCTATTGCAAAGCGGCGTATGGAAGAACGCCAGATACGGTTGAAGGCATCAACGGTATATATTGGTTCAAAGATTTTCGAGTGCCAGTACATCAGCAAGTCATGGGAGCGTGAAGGCAAAGAACCGCTTGTGATTATGAAGGACTTCTACTACAATTTCACACGTTTCGAGAAAATGGGTATTGTAGGTAGTAATGGTGCCGGAAAGTCAACGTTTATCAAGATGCTCCTTGGTCTGGAAAAGCCTGACGCAGGACGCTTTGACATTGGCGAGACTGTGCGTTTCGGCTATTTCTCACAGGAAGGTTTGAAATTCCGCGATGACCAGAAGGTTATAGATGTCATCCGTGAGATAGCCGATTATATAGACTTGGGACAGGGACGCCATCTTACAGCATCACAATTCTTACTGTATTTCTTGTTTACTCCTGAACAGCAATATAATTATGTATATAAACTTTCCGGAGGAGAAAAGAGAAAACTGTATCTGTGCACGGTATTGATGAAGAATCCAAATTTCCTTGTTCTTGACGAACCTACCAATGACCTTGACATTAAGACGTTGCAGGTTCTTGAGGAATATTTACAGGATTTTCCGGGATGCGTGATAGTTGTTTCCCACGATCGTTATTTCACGGATAAAATTGTTGACCATTTGCTTGTGTTCCATGGCAATGGTGAAATACAGGATTTTCCCGGCAACTATACACAGTACCGTGAATACCAGAAGCTATTGCCGAAAGAATCTTTGTCTGTCTCTCGTTCAGACTCAGCCTCTCTGCAGACAGTCTCTAAACAAACCGGCGGTCGACGTGATGGGGGAGAAAACAGACGGCGCATGTCGTTTAAGGAAAAACGTGAGTTTGAACAATTGGAAAAAGACATAGAACAACTCACAAAAGAGAAAAAAGACATAGAAAGCGCATTATCCTCCGGAACGGCAAGTGTGGAGGAAATCACTGAAATGTCGAAAAGATTCCCGATAGTTAACGAGGAATTGGATATGAAGGAACTCCGTTGGCTTGAACTGAGTGAGCTTCTATAAAAAACGAATTATTAAAATGAAAATCCGTTAACGGGTTATGAATACATTTAAAGTAGCATTATTCGACCTCGATGGTACTCTTATGGACACTGAGGGACAGTACACTGTGTTTTGGGGAAAGATGGCGGCGAAGTATCGTCCTGATGTTCCCAATCTTGAACAGATTATCAAAGGCACAACGCTTACTCAGATTTTTGAGCGTTATTTCCCAGACAAGAATTGGCAGGAGGAGATAACATTGGCTCTTGACGAGTGGGAGAAGCAGATGGATTATGTCTTCATCCCAGGCGCACTTGACTTTATCCATGACATTAAAAGTCATGGAGTGCGTTGTGCCATAGTTACCAGTTCCAACATAAAGAAGATGGAGGTTGTTGCCGATAAGGTTCCTGAATTCCGCACCCTTTTTGACCGTATCCTCACGTCTGAGGATTTCGCTGCGTCAAAACCTAATCCGGATTGCTATCTGAAAGGTGCATCCGTATTTGATTGTAAAAAGGAGGAATGTGTCGTATTTGAAGACGCCTTTACAGGCTTGCAGGCAGGTATGTCTGCCGGGATATATACAATAGGATTGGCAACAAACAATAGCCGTGCTCAGATTCAGGACAAGTGCAACCATGTCCTTGACAATTTTGAAGGACTGACATACGATAGAGTTACGGCTCTGATTAACGAATAATCTACTTTTATTAACCATTTAATCAACTTATGGCAAAGAAGAAAGTAGAAAATGTTGAGACTACGGTCTCAGAACAGCCGAAATTACAGGAGGATGAAAAGAAAACTCCTGCAAAACGCACTTCGCGTAAGAAAACAACAAAAGAGCAGAAAGACACTTCTGCAGAAGAAACTGCCGGTACAGAGGCACAGCCGAAACGTACGGTTCGCAGAAAGAACACCAAGAAAGCAGAAGTGAAGCAAGAAGAAATAAAGGTTGAGGAAGTGCTTCCGGAGCCAACAGTGGAAGTGGCTGATGCAGTAAACACAGCCAAACTGGAAGAACAATCTTCTAATAATCATACTGAAAAGAAACAAGAACCAAAACCAGTACCACCATGTCCTACATTGCTTATAAAGGATATTGTAGATCTTGTCAATGCTCCACAACGCCAGCTGCTTTTGAATGACCAGCAGATACAGCTGCTGACCGCAGAAGAGGCTGCAAAACGTTTCCGTTGGATAGAAGGCACTCTTGCGCTTGTGCTGAATTACGATGTTGTCCTTTCTGATACGAATATTTGGATAGAACTCCTTACAGGGCACACCTCTTCCCACTCTGATCCGCGGTTTAATGCACGTCTGCAGTTTGAGCGACAATTGGAATTCATCTCAAGACTTTCAAAATTCCGTGGTGCCCGTTTCTCCATGATGTCCGAGACGTATGAGGAGATTGACCGTTTTGCCACACAAATGGAACCTCCGGCAGTAGATGCAGATATGAAAGACGAGGTTGTTTGCAGGAATATAGCAGCACGACTTGCCAAGCGTCTGATACTTTCGCAACAGCGTGAGAACCGTCTACGTATAGAAGGCATCGGAGCCGAGAGCCATCATAGTGCTTTCGCTGACCCTGCCATCATCCGCCGTTGTGTGGAACTGTTCTCACAAGGAAAGAGGGTTCTGCTCCTCACGAATGATGCATCTGTTGCAATCCGCTCTATGGGAATGTGCGATGACCTTCAGAGAACCAATGGGATAGATGACGAGACTTGGGATAGCGTTTATGCACCGCTTCGTCCGATGGTAATGACATTTGATGACCTGAAGATTCTCGATGCCTACACCCGCCAGTATCATTTCTTGCAGATGGCAGCCGGAAAGCAGTGGATGGAAGATGTGCCACAGCAAATGTGCAAGTCTGTTGTAAATCCGTTGGAACTGTGGATTGACGGATTCCGTCCGGGCGACCGCCATTCTGACAAACAAGGAAATAAGCAGAAACATGGCAATGAGCAGAAAAACCGTGCGAATGCCAATCAAGGTCAGAGGCAGAAACAAAATAATGCTCAGGAGCAGAAGAAAGAAAACACAAAGCAACAGAAGAAAGCAGAACAGGTGCAGACTCAGGAAGAGACACCAAAGACAGACACAACTACACCTGTGTCACAGGCAGAAACCCCACAGCAGACAGAGGAACAACAGGAAAAGAAAACAAAGCACCGTGGTGGACGGCGTGGTGGACGTAAACCGAAAGTCCAAAGTCAGGAGCCTGTCAGTGTACCGTAGCAGAAATAAACGTTAACAATATAAATATGGGACGTAATAAATATTCTCAACACGAGATAGACATCATCGGAATGCTTCTTAAAAAGAAATGTTCCGGAACTCGTTTCCAGCAGAAACTCATACGACATCAGTTGCGGACAAATTTTGAGTTCAACATCTCTGATTTCAATGAACCGGGAAAAGCGTTTGGTTATGATGAACTGCAGGCTGCAATCCAACGAGGTGCTATCCGCATTCTTGATGATGCAACCATCGCTGATATGAAGGCGAAGCGTCAAAGAGACCGTGAACATGATGCTGCATTGGCTGTGGAACAGGCTGTTGACAATGGTGAACAGACTGATTGGCAAGAGGTTATGCGTGAATGGGAAGAATGGGAAAACTCCAATAAAGAATAATTCCACAACGGCAATCATGATGGAACTTACATTTGTCAACATAATAGATTATATAGGAACTTTCGCTTTTGCGATAAGTGGAATACGTCTTGCATCGGAAAAGAACTTCGACCTCTTCGGTGCATTTATCGTTGGCATGGCAACAGCCTGTGGTGGTGGCACTTTGAGAGATATTATGCTGGGTATGAATCCGTTCTGGATGACACAGTGGGTATATCTTGCCATTACAGGTTTCGCAATTCTCCTTTATATTCCGTTTCACAAGTTCATAAACAAGATTGGAACGACAATGTTTCTTTTCGATTCCATCGGTTTGGCACTGTTCACCGTCGTCGGATTCCAGAAAACCATGGATGCCGGCTTCCCTTTCTGGACGGCAAACATAATGGGTGTAATGACCGGTGCAGCAGGAGGTGTTATTCGTGATATTCTAATCAATGAGGAACCGCTTATCTTCCGCAGGGATATATATGCCCTCGCATGTGTTGTCGGTGGAATAGTCTATACTGTAGTACTTCTGTTAGGACTGTCAACCATCACAGCACAGATAGCATGTGCCGTTTCTGTAATTGTAATGCGTGTTGGTGCAATAACATACCATTGGCAATTGCCAATATTAAATGAAGATTGAAAATGAAGTATAACAATATTATATGGGACCTTGACGGGACTCTCATGAACACACTGGAAGACTTGGCAGATGCAACAAATTTCGCATTGCAGGCTTTCGACATGCCTGAGAGAACAATAGATGAAATCCGTCAGTTTGTAGGCAATGGAGTCAGAACACTGATAATCCGTGCTGTTCCCGATGGTGAGGATAATCCTCGGTTTGAAGAAGTTTTTGCAAAGTTCAAGGAGTATTACATGATACATTGCCAAGACCATACAGACCTTTATCCGGGCATTGCGGACACGTTGCAAGAGTTGCATAAGAAAGGTTTCCGAATGGCAGTCGTCAGCAATAAAATACAAGAAGGCGTGTCAGAACTTCATGAAAAGTTTTTCAAAGATACAATTGCCATAGCCATTGGCGAACGTCCGAATGTACAGAGAAAGCCTGCTCCGGACATGGTGCATATCGCAATGAAAGAGTTGGGTTGCACTGCTGAAGACACGATATACATAGGAGATTCGGATGTGGACATTATGACAGCAAAAAACTCCGGAATACCTTGCATCTCTGTCCTTTGGGGATTTCGTGACAAAGAATTCTTACTTGCCAATGGCGCAGAAAATTTTGCAGCAGTTCCTGCTGACATCCTAACAATGGTGGAGTAGGGCTATTTCATTAATCCACCTTTTGTTTGTTGCAATGGTCATAGAGCTTGCAACCGGCACATCCTCCATTGCATTCTGTCGGGTTCTTGAAAGAAGAATATATTCTCCTTGCCATAAAGATAATGGCAAGGAGAATTATAATACCAACGATAATATATTGTATCATTTCCATACGTTTTTGTTAAATACACTTACAATATAAGTAGTCCAATCCGGTATACCAAGGCAGAAACTATCCATGCCACAGCAGTGGTATATATAATTGCAAACACTGCCCACCACCATGAGCCGGATTCGTTTTTTATTGCGATTATGGCAGCCGTACAAGGGAAATACAGCAGCACAAACAACAGAAAGGCAACTGCACTCAATGCTGTTATACCCTCTGCTTCCATCTTTTGACGAAGGAGACTGTACTTTGTATCTCCGCTAACGACTTCCTCGTCGTCACCAAACGAACTGTCTCCGGAATACAGCACTCCTATTGTGGAAGCGACAATCTCTTTTGCACCGACACCGGCAACCAGTCCCACATCAAGTTTCCAGTTGAATCCTTGTGCATAAAATACAGGTTCTATGGCTTTGCCTATCCTGCCTATATAGCTCTGCTCCTGATGCTGTGACAACGGAGTGCCTTCAGGTGTCCGCGGGAAATAGCCGAGAGCCCATACTATTATAGATGCCACAAGAATGATGCCACCCATCTTCTTCAGGTACTGCTTGCCTTTTTCCCATGTATGGCGCAGGATTGCTTTTGCCGTAGGGAAACGATACGGTGGCAGTTCCATTACAAACGGTGTATCTTCCCCTTTTACAAGAAAACGTGAGAGTATACGGCTTGCCAAGACTGCAGTCAATATACCGGTGGCATATATGCAGATAAGGATAAAAGCCTGATATTCGACAGCAAAGAATGCTCCTACAATCATTATATATATAGGCAGGCGCGCCGAACATGACACGAATGGCATTATAAGCATGGTTATCAGACGCGACCGCCTGCTCTCCACCGTGCGCGTAGCCATTATTGCAGGGACATTGCATCCAAATCCCATAATCAAAGGAATGAACGATTTTCCATGCAATCCCATTTTGTGCATAGGCTTGTCCATGATGAAGGCAGCACGTGCCATATAACCGGAGTCTTCCATGAACGAAATGAATGTATACAGGATGAGAATCTGTGGTAGGAAGACTATCACAGAACCAACACCACCAATAATGCCATCTATGGTCATGTCCTTCAGCGGACCATCCGGCATGTATGTACTTACATAGTTTCCGAACCATGCCACAGCCTCTTCAATCCAGTCGGCAGGATATTGCCCAATGGTGAATGTCACTTCAAACATGAGGAAGATAACGGCAAAGAACAGTGGGAAACCAAGATATTTGTGCGTGATGACATGGTCAATAAGGTGTGTCACCTCGTATGTGTCCTGTTTTGCCCCAATGCCATATTCCGTTTCTTGCAGTGCGCCATTGATAAACCCATACTTAGCGTCCATTATGGCAGTCTCTGCATCCGTTTTCAGTTCTTGTTCTATCTCCTTGGCAGCCTTGTCTCTTACAGTGAATATCTCTTCTGCATGAGGGAGTGTCCGTGCATATTCTTCTATCTGGCTGTCACCTTCAAGGAGTTTTATTGCCACGAAACGAGTAGAGTAGCGACGCTTCACACCTTCATACGTATATAGCAAGTCGCGCACATCTTCGATACCTTTTTCTATATATTTTCCATGATTGATATGTATATGCCCCTCTTTTATCTTTCCTTCATAGATTTCAATTATTGTATGGAATAGTTCTTGCACACCTCTGCCGGTCTTGAACACAGTCGGCACCATAGGTATTGCAAGAAGGTTTCCCAAACTTTTGTGGTCAATGCTGTCGCCACGTTTCTCAGCCTCGTCAAACATGTTGAGAGCGCACACCATACGCAAGTGCATATCAATCAGTTGTGTCGTAAGGTAAAGGTTTCTCTCAAGGTTTGATGCATCGAGAACATTAAGTATTACATCAGGAGTATGGTTTACAATCTGCTTTCTCACATAGAGTTCTTCCGGGCTATATGCTGACAGGGAATAGGTTCCGGGCAAGTCGACGATGTGGAACTCATAGTCCTCAAAATAAGCGATACCTTCCTTGGCGTCAACGGTCACACCGGAATAATTGCCGACACGCTCATGCGCGCCTGACACATAGTTGAACAATGAAGTCTTGCCACAGTTCGGATTTCCCACAAGTGCAACGTCTATATGGTGGCGTTTCTTCTTTGCCATTTCATACATGGCTTCTTCTTTGCCACAGTCAAGCAGCAAGTCTTGCACCTCTTGCTGATTCTGCACCTTCTGTATGTCCTGTGACGAGACGACCTCAATCATGTCTGCCTCATCCCTGCGCATGGAAACTTCATATCCCATAATGAGATATTTGACAGGGTCTTGCAAAGGAGCATTAAGCAACACTGTGATTTCCTTTCCTGTTACGAAGCCCATCTCAACAATACGCTTGCGGAAACCTCCATGGCCAAGCACTTTCACAATGACTCCTTTTTCACCTGTATGTAGCTCTGATAATCTCATGTTCTTGATAATTTTGAATGCAAAATTAATTATTATTTATGAGATAATCAAATGTTTTCCACCATCACAAATCACAAATACCAACTATTAGGTATGAAATGTGAAAAATGTTTACATCAATTTGGGAAGATTTGGAGTTATAGCGATAAATTTGTAACTTTGCAGAAAGATGAATACATTTGATTGGTTGGTTTAATATTATGCGGATATGATTGATTTTGATGTGCCGGAAGAGAAACAGTATAGCGCACGTATAAGCCGTCAGAAACTCATGGAAATAAAAAACGGCGTCCAGAAGTATGTTTTTGCAGGGCGACGCTACAGAAATGTCAATTTCACGGCTGCGCAGCTGGCGAAGAATATTGGCACCAACACGCGATACCTAAGTGCTGCGATAAGGCTGCACTACGGATGCAATTTCTCGGAACTTGTCAACAAACTGCGTGTGGATGAGGCAAAGCAAATCATGCTTGAGCCCCACAGCACTCTGACCATGGAGGACATATCTTACTCTGCCGGTTTCTCCACACGTCAAAGTTTTTACAATGCCTTCAGCAAGTTTGTTGGAATGAAGCCTAAGGAATGGCTTGCCAATGAATTGGAAAAGAAACGCGAAGAGGAGGAGAAGCAGCGCGAAGAGTTAAAGGCTACTGCGCCTTTTGGCGGCATTGCTTTTGAATGACATCTTACAAACAAGGATTATTATTATTACATATTATGGAACGTTTTGCTGATATTCAACTATTAAGATACAAACTGAAAGACTTTGAAACACTCACCATTCGTCAGAAGCGTTTGGTGTATTGCTTGTCGCAGGCGACATTATGGGGTAGGGACATAACTTTCGACCAACATGGAAGTTACAACCTGAAGATAAGGAAAATACTTGAAATATGTTTCCCTGACTCTGAATACCTGAAACGAGTATGGTTCTCAAGTGGTATACATCATCACTACAGCTGTCAGAAATTCTTACCGGATTTTACGAAACAGGATTTCATTCAGGCTGTCATGTCATGCCCTAAGGAGAACCTTCCTTTGGATAAAGGGCAGACTGTGGATGACCTTATAGCGGAGCTTCTTCCGGTGATGTTCGATTCGGAAGTTATGCCACAGCGTGTCAACCAACGCCAAGGGGAAGACCTCGTCGCAACGTCTGCATGCAATTTCTATAACGGTGTCACGCAAGAAGAAGCTGTTTCATTCTACGAAAACAAGAAGAAAGAATGGGTAGAGAACCATCCTGAGGCATCGAAGGATGAACTACCGTCTTTCGGACTGAACTCACGTCTTGTGAAAAACGGCACGGACATAACAGAAGAAACATATAAAATAGGTGGAAAATACTCTGCATATATAGAGAAAATCGTATTCTGGCTGGAGAAGGCAATAGAATTTGCAGAGGATGAATTCCAAAAGGAAGTGATTGCCTCGCTGGTCTCCTATTACAAAAGTGGTGACCTTAAGGAATTTGATGAGTATTCCATAAAGTGGGTAGGGCAGACCTCTCCGCGAGTAGATTTCATCAATGGCTTCATAGAAGTCTATGGCGACCCAATCGGATTGAAAGGTTCATGGGAAGGCATCGTGCACTATAAGGACCTTGAAGCGACACATCGCACAGAGATACTGGCAGAAAATGCTCAGTGGTTTGAGGACAATTCTCCTGTTGACAGCCGTTTCAAGAAGCCTGTTGTCACAGGTGTTACGGCAAACGTTGTATGCTGTGCCATGCTTGGCGGTGACGAATATCCGGCGACAGCGATAGGCATAAACCTTCCTAATGCCGATTGGATAAGGGCAAAGCACGGCTCTAAGTCAATCACAATATCAAACATCACTGCTGCTTACGATAACGCTTCCAAGCACAGTGGCTTCAGGGAAGAATACATTGATGATGCGGATACTCTGCAACTCATCGGAAAGTACGGATATATAACGGACGATTTGCATACAGACTTGCATGAATGCCTTGGTCATGGTTCAGGACAAATGGCATCGGGAGTTTCGCTTGACATGCTGAAATCCTATGCATCGACAATCGAGGAAGCACGTGCAGACCTTTTCGGGCTGTATTATATGGCAGACCCGAAACTCGTAGAGCTCAGTCTGCTGCCAAATGAAGAGGCTTATAAAGCACAGTATTACACATACATGCTTAACGGTCTGCTGACACAATGCGTACGCATTCCTATTGGCGAGGACATCCAAGAGGCTCACATGCGTAACCGTGCCATTATTGCCAATTGGGTTTACGCAAAGGCAAAATGTGCATGTGAGGAAAAATCGTCACAAAAACCTTGTGTTGAATTGTACGAGGTGAATGGAAAGACGTATATGCGTATCAATGATTATCCTGCGCTCCGCACGCTTTTTGGAGAGCTTCTTGCTGAGGTGCAACGCATAAAAAGCGAAGGCGACCATGACGCAGCACGTGACCTCGTTGAGACTTATGGCGTGAAAATCAATCAAAAGACGCATAAGGAGATAAAGAACCGTTACGAGAAACTTGGGATAGCTCCATACAAGGGCTTCATCAATCCGGTACTGACAGAGGTCGTTGATGCAGACGGAAATGTCACAGACGTAGTTGCCAACTATACAGAATCTTACTCAGAGCAGATGATGCGCTATTCAAAAGAATACTCTGCATGAGACATTGCAAATCATATTCGCATGCAATGTGTTTTCTGTGTTTTGCAGAAGTGCCAGCAACTGGTTTGCAAAAGGTTACCTTTCATCGTACAAAGTGTTACCTTTGGCATGCCAAAAGGTTATCTTTTGGCGGGTGAAGTGCCACCTTTTGTGTATTGCGGAATTATGCTCTGATTTTCAAGTTGTTATGAATAAATTATAAGTTATGAACAGTCACGAGACAGCAAGGGATATTCGTTCGCGTTTTCGTTCGCTTATGGACGGTGTGGTTTCCGAGAACATGCGTAACAGTGGTGCAAGCTACCGTATTAATTGGGGTGTGTCACTTATGCACATCAAGGATTTGGCAAAAGACTATGAGCCTGATTTCCATGTAGCATTAGAGTTGTGGAAGGACAATGTCCGTGAATCAAAGATTATGGCTCTCCTGCTTATGCCGGCAGAAGAGTTCACTCCTGACATCGCCGGTGTATGGGTGGATGACATAAAATCGCAGGAAATAGCGGAGATGGCGGCAACACTATTGTTCTCGAAAGTGGAGTATGCTCCTGAAATGGCATACAAACTGATTGCACAGGGTGATGCCATGCACCAAATACTCGGCTACAACATCCTTTCACGCTTGTTCTCCGAGGGGGAAATCCCTGACGCACGGGGACTTGAAGAACTGATGGACCAAATTGGTCTTGCATTGAAAGATGATGGAATATCTGTCAGGCATGCTGCCTATAATTGCTTCCAGAAACTTGACACGTGTGACAAATTGGCAGACAGCCCGTATTGGCATGCTTTATGTAAGTCAATCCTGTAGAACATTACAAATCAAAAATAACAGAATTATGACAATTAAACCATTAGCAGACCGCGTATTGGTACAACCAATGGCGGCAGAAGAAAAAATCGGAGGTATCATTATTCCTGACACAGCAAGTAAGGAAAAACCTATCCAGGGAACTGTTGTCGCAGTAGGAAACGGCACAAAGGATGAGGAGATGATTCTCAAAGCCGGTGACAATGTGCTTTACGGAAAGTATGCCGGAACAGAGGTTGATTTGGAGGGCGAGAAGTATCTTATCATGCGTCAGTCTGATGTACTGGCAGTTTTAGCATAATAGAATCATAACAGAACTAACAAAAGAGAAGAAAAATGGCAAAGGATATTAAATTCAATAGTGACGCTCGCGAACTTTTGAAGCGTGGCGTTGACCAGCTTGCAAACGCAGTGAAAGTGACTCTTGGTCCTAAGGGACGCAATGTTGTCATTGAAAAGAAATTTGGTGCACCTCAGATTACAAAGGACGGTGTTACTGTCGCTAAAGAGATTGAACTTGAAGACAAGTTTGAAAACACAGGTGCACAGCTCGTTAAGAGTGTTGCTTCAAAGACTGGTGATGATGCCGGCGACGGAACAACAACAGCAACAATCCTCACACAGTCTATTGTCAATGAGGGACTTAAGAACGTTACCGCAGGTGCAAACCCTATGGATTTGAAGCGTGGTATAGACAAGGCTGTCAAGGCTGTTGTGGAGCACATTGCAAAGAATGCAGAGAAGGTTGACGACAATTATGAAAAGATTGAGCAGGTTGCTACAGTGTCTGCCAATAACGACCCTGAAATCGGCAAACTTCTTGCAGAGGCTTTCCGCAAGGTCAGCAAGGATGGTGTCATCACAATTGAGGAATCAAAGTCTCGCGAGACATACATTGGTGTTGTCGAGGGTATGCAGTTCGACCGTGGCTACTTGTCCGGCTATTTCGTAACTGATACAGAGAAAATGGAGTGCCAGTACGAGAACCCATACATTCTTCTTTATGACAAGAAGATTTCAAACATCAAGGAGTTCCTGCCAATCCTTCAGCCTGCAGCAGAGAGTGGACGTCCGCTTCTCGTTATAGCAGAGGATGTAGACTCTGAGGCTCTTACCACACTTGTTGTCAACCGTCTTCGCGGTGGCTTGAAGATTTGTGCTGTCAAGGCTCCGGGTTTCGGTGACCGTCGCAAGGCTATGCTTGAGGACATCGCTACATTGACAGGTGGTGTTGTAATCTCTGAAGAGAAGGGTTTGAAACTCGAGCAGGCTACAATAGAGATGCTTGGTTCTTGTGACAAGGTTGTTGTTGGAAAGGACAATACAACGATAGTCAACGGTCACGGTGAGTCACAGATGATAAAGGATCGTGTTAACCAGATAAAGAACGAGATTAACTCTACAACATCTTCTTACGACAAGGAGAAACTTCAGGAGCGTCTTGCTAAGCTCGCCGGCGGTGTAGCTGTGCTTTATGTAGGTGCAAACTCTGAAGTGGAGATGAAGGAGAAGAAGGATCGTGTTGATGATGCTCTTTGCGCTACTCGTGCAGCGATAGAAGAGGGTGTTGTCGCAGGTGGCGGAACAACATATATCCGTGCACTTGAAGCTCTGAATGGCTTGAAGGGAGATAATCAGGACGAGGAGACAGGTATCCGTATCGTTGAGCGTGCCGTTGAGGAGCCATTGCGCCAGATATGCTTCAATGCCGGTGTTGAGGGTGCTGTCGTTGTCAATAAGGTCGCTGAGGGTGAAGGTGACTTTGGTTATAATGCTCGTACAGGAGAATATGAGGATCTTCGCAAGGCCGGTATCATTGACCCGGCAAAGGTTAGTCGTGTCGCTCTTGAGAATGCAGCATCGATTGCAGGCATATTCCTGACAACGGAGGCTTGCATCTGTGATGCTCCGGCACCGGAAGCACCAATGCCTCCAATGGGTGGCGCACCTGGAATGGGTATGATGTAATTGCCATAATACAATATAGAATTGGTTTATAATGGAAATCCCTGCTTTGCATGCAAAGCAGGGATTTGTTTGGTTATAGAACTTTATTAACGCTTGGCAGGTGTTATGCCTGTTTCTGGATTGTGGATGTATTTGCTTTTACATTATTCTTATTGCTGTATGCCATGAACATTACGGCACAGAGGATAAGGACAATGCCGATAATGTTTCCACCTGTTATAACTCCACCGAATGCAGCAAGTGATACAGCCAATGCTGTGATAGGTTCGAGTGCACCAATTATGCTTGCCGGTGTGCTGCCAATGATATGTATGGATTTGGTTATGAGCAATAATGATATTACTGTCGGGAAAACAGCCAGGCCAAAAGCGTTGCCCCATGATTGCATGTCAGGCAGGGGAATTATGTCCATACCAAAATTACCGGAAATGAAGAATACTATCGTTCCGAATGCCAAAGCAAAGAATGACAGGCGTGATATGCTCATGTCCTTTAATATGCTTCTGTTTACACCAATAAGGTATATTGCGTATGTCAGTCCTGACAGTATGGCTAATGTCATTCCTATCAGACTGAAACCGCCACCTGCCCCATCTTGTTTCAGCATACATATACCTAACGATGTGACAATTATGCAAAGGAATGTGGTGCGGGACATGTGCTCATGAAACACAAGCCATGAAAGCAAGGCGACAAACAATGGATAGGTGAATAATATTACTGAAGCAAGTCCGGGATCCATGTATTTGAAACTGTAAAAGAGTCCTGCCGATGAACTTGCGAACAGTGTTCCCATAATTATTGTTGCCAATGCTTCGCTTTTGGTGAGCCGGAAGGATTTTCCTTTAGCCAGCATATAGATGCCTATTATTGCTGTTGATATTGCATAGCGATAGAACAATACATTCATTGGGGTGATGCCATTGTTATAAAGTGGTATGGCAAATAATGGGTTCAGTCCATAGCAAGCGGACCCGATTACTGCCAACATATACCCCCAAACCAATGACATTGTGTTTTGTTTGAGTCTCATGGAATATGCTTCATAGTTAATTTTAGCAGACCACAGTGTGTTTGTCTGCTAATTAAAGGGAAGAGAAAATAAGATTGTATAAGGAGTTTGCTTATCGGAATGAATCGGTAAGTAGTTTTATCTCCACTTGTGGTGCGATGCGTTCATATAATATATTGTGTACGGCATCAAGGATTGGCATGTTGACATGCATTCTGCGGTTTATCTCTGTCATACACTTTGTTCCGAAATATCCCTCTGCTATCATTTCCATCTCTATCTGTGCCGATTTTACAGAATATCCCTTGCCAATCATCGTTCCAAAAGTGCGGTTGCGTGAGAAATGAGAATATCCTGTCACAAGGAGGTCACCCATGTATGCGGAATCAACAGTGAACGAGTATTCTTGGTCTTCTGCTGCGCATACCACTTGCAGGAAGCGGTTCATTTCCTGCAGAGCATTAGAGATAAGTACGGCTTGGAAATTGTCTCCGTATTTCAGTCCGGAGCATATTCCGGCAGCTATGGCATAGACATTCTTCAGGACAGAGCCGTATTCAATTCCGAGGACATCGGATGATGTCTTTGTCTTTATTGAATTTGATTTCAGTACCTCTGCAAATGCTTGGGCTTTTGCAGTGTCGGCACAGCCGATGGTAAGATATGTGAGACGGTCCAATGCCACTTCTTCTGCATGTGACGGTCCTCCTATGCAGGCAAGGTTTGCGTATGGGACATCATAAACCTGATGAAAGTATTCAGAGCATACCAGATTCTCGTCAGGGACAATACCTTTTATGGCAGTGACAATAAATTTGTCAGATATTCGCGCACGCAGTTTATTCAAGTGGTTCTTGAGGTAAGGTGAAGGTGTGACGAACACTAATGTGTCATAGTTCTGTACTATCTCGTTGAGGTCGGAAGAAAAGAAGATTTCGTTTATATTGAAATGAACGCCTGTGAGGTATGCAGGGTTATGCTGCAGATTCTTGAAATCCTCTATGCGGTCATTCCTTCGCATGTACCAGCCGATGTGATGTGTATGTGCGACAACAATCTTGGCGATAGCTGTTGCCCAGCTACCGCCTCCGATTATTGCTATTTTTCCACAATCAAACATAAGTTTAAGTGTTATGCGTTGGCTTTTTCAATCATTGACTCAAACTCGTCTACCTTAGGATTCTCAAGTCCGAGTTTGTACTTTTTGTTTACGCCGCAAACATCCATCTGAAGCTTTTGTGCTTTGACATTCTTGATGTCTGAAACGAGATAATAACCTGCTTTGTTGAAGAGCGGCACCCATTCCTCCGGCACTCCGACAGCTGCCCATTCAGCATTTGTTGAGCGCGGAGCTTTCTTCTCAGGCTTCATCTGAGGGAAGAGCATTATCTCACCGATGGCGAACTTTCCGGTCATGAGCATCACAAGGCGGTCGATACCGATACCGATACCTGATGTCGGTGGCATACCGTATTGCAAAGCACGAAGGAAATCATGGTCGATAATCATTGCTTCGTCGTCACCCTTGTCAGCAAGTTTCATTTGGTCGATGAACCTCTCTTCTTGGTCGATAGGGTCATTCAGCTCAGAGTAAGCATTAGCAAGCTCTTTACCGTTGACCATGAGCTCAAATCGCTCTGTAAGTCCCGGCTTTGAGCGGTGCATCTTTGTAAGCGGGGACATTTCGACAGGGTAGTCAGTGATGAATGTCGGCTGTATGAATGTTCCTTCGCAAGTCTCGCCGAAGATTTCGTCGATGAGCTTTCCTTTTCCCATAGTCTCGTCAACCTCGACACCGACTTTCTTTGCCACTTCGCGCATTTCGTCCTCACTCATTCCGTTGAGGTCATAACCGGTCTTCTCCTTAATCGCGTCAAGGATAGGCAGACGGCGGTATGGTGCTTTGAAGGAGATGACCTTGCCGTCGATTTCCACTTCCGGCTTGCCATTCACTGCAACACAGATTTCCTCGAGCATCTTCTCCGTGAAATTCATCATCCAGTTGTAGTCCTTATAGGAAACGTACAGTTCCATACATGTGAATTCCGGATTGTGGGTCTTGTCCATTCCCTCGTTGCGGAAGTTCTTTCCCATCTCATAAACACCCTCGAATCCACCGACAATTAGTCGCTTCAGGTACAACTCCGTGGCGATACGCATGTACATATCCTGATTGAGAGCGTTGAAATGCGTGATGAAAGGACGTGCGCTTGCACCGCCGGCGATGTTCTGCAGTATCGGAGTGTCAACCTCTGTATATCCCGCCTCATCAAGTATTCTGCGCATGGTGCGCACTACGGTAGCACGTTTGAGGAAAGTGTCCTTCACGCCTTCGTTGACAACAAGGTCGACATAACGCTGGCGATAACGCAGCTCAGGGTCATCGAACTTGTCATAAGCCACACCGTCCTTGTACTTCACGATAGGCAGTGGCTTCAAACTCTTGCAGAGCACAGTCAGTTCCATGGCATGAACGGAAATCTCACCAGTCTGTGTGCGGAACACATAGCCTTTGACACCGATGAAATCGCCGATGTCAAGGAGCTTCTTGAACACTTTGTTGTAAAGGTCTTTGTTCTCGTCAGGGCAGATTGCGTCACGCTGCACATAAACCTGTATGCGTCCCTTGGAGTCCTGTATCTCGGCAAAAGCTGCCTTGCCCATGATGCGCTGTGACATCATGCGTCCTGCTATGCATACCATGCGGGAGTTCTCCGGTGTCGCCTTTCCGGGGATTTCGTTTCCTTCCTCATCCTTTTCTTTAGGAAGGTCGACAAAGTTCTCTATGATTTCTGTGGAGAAAGCGTCTGTCGGGTATTCTGCCGCAGGATATGGATCGATTCCCATATTGCGCAATTCTTCGAGTGACTGACGGCGTACAATCTCCTGTTCTGAAAGTTCTAAAATGTTCATATCTCTTCTTGTTGCTTAATGTTCTGATTTTACTTTAGTTTGCAAATTTAATGATAAATAATGTAATGACAAAACCTTCCCATGTTATTTTATTAAAAATTAAGGCAAATGATTGTGCGCTGACATATAGTAGGTGTGCTACATGTATCTGATTGCAAAACCTTTGGATTTTGAGTGCACACCTCAATATGTTTATGTAACTTTGCACACGAAAAAATATCCTTTCAGGGGTTGGGAAAATCAAATGTTTATTGTCATATAATCAAACAACACGACAACAATGCATACTACAGAGTACGACATAGACATTATTTACAAGAAAAATCAAAGCAAGATGCTTCGTTTGGCGACGCTTCTGCTGAAGGACATACAGGCTGCGGAAGATATTGTCGGCGATGTGTTCCTGTCATTATCCGACTGCGGCATTGACAATGTTACAAACATTGAAGGCTATCTCATTACGACGGTTCGCAACAGATGCTTGAACAGACTCAAGAGTCTGAGTTACAGGGAAAAGGTGAAGAAATCTGCCTATAGAGAGCGTTCCGGACAATGTTTCATGCAATGATTATAGCATGGAAGCGGAAGAGCGAATGCAAGCTATTGAGGCATTCATCCTCGAACAACTCACTCCGCAGACGCAGACAGTGATGCGGATGCGATTCCAAGAGAACATGAAATATGCGGAAATAGCAACTGAACTGAACATCAGCGAGGCTGCTGTATATAAACACCTTGCGCAAGGAATCCGAAAGTTGAAACAGAGATTCAATCCATAATAGTACCAACCTTGAAAAAGATAATTCAATGGAGAAAACAGATCTTATACTCAAACTTATTGAGAAGCCGGAGAATTTTACCGAAGAGCAAATCGCAGAGATACTCTCCGATGAGGAATGCCTCAAATTGTATCTCACCGTGTGCGATGTTGACAGTATGTATAAGGCATCACGCCGCAGCAAGAAGAAGTCTTTTGTGCAAAGATACCAGTGGGCAGCGTCTCTCGCGGCACTTTTTGTGTCGGGAATAGCTATTGCTGCTGTGAGTACCGGCTTCTTCCGCCATGATGATGGTTCTGCCGGACAGAATGAAAACGTGAAAAGCGAGCGGCAAGTGACACTGGCAAAGCAAACAGTGCCGTCAAAGACAACAACCTCAAACGCAATACGGAAAACATTCGACAATGCCACACTTGAGGATGTTTTCGCAGAGATGGCGCGCCATTACGGTTTTACTGTTGTATTCGAGAATGAGAAAGCGAAGCAAATCAGAATCTTCTACGAATGGGACAGCGCAATGCCACTCTCTGATGTTGTCAAAGAACTATCCAATTTCAATAAAATCTCCCTGTCTCTGACAGAAGACAACGAGCAGATTTTGCTTACCGTCGAATAAAACGCATACCATAGTCATGAACAGAATTATTTTCACAATAATATTATGTGCAGCACTCTTCTCTGCACACGCACAGAAGATTGTCCGCAATTACCACGGCACACCATTGCCGGAAGTTCTCAAGGATTTAAGCAAGACAACATGTTGCAGGCAGTGTAAGTTGAGCAGAAGGAGGCTGTGCGTGATGGCGATAGGGTGAAGTTCTATCCTTCAAAGGATTTGAAAAACAATGCTTACAATGGATACAGTGCGCTTTCTTTGATGACTCTTCCAGGCATCGATGTTGATGTTGTAAACAAGAGCATCACAAAACTTGGTGCGCCCGGACTCCTCATTTGTCTCAACGGACGCCCCGTTGAGAGCGACGAGATTGAGACAATCAATCCAAAGGATATTGAGCACATCGACTACTATCCTTATTACAACGCTGACTATCCCACAGCAGGTACAGTTATTGATTTCAGGGTAAAGCGCAGAAACCACGGCGGACAGATGTATCTCCATGCAGGCGAAGACCTTAACATTGTCTCAGGCAACGACATTGCAGACAGGAAGATATATAGCAAAAACACAGAATATAACGTGAAAGTGTCAGGCGATTATGCCCATTTCAGCCGTCCGCGTGGCACAGAGGAGGAAACAAACATGATGTTCCCTTCAGAAGAGATAACAAAAACCACAGCAAACACGCCCTCAAAGATGCACAATAATATCGGTGGGAAACTCTCACTCTTGCACTACATCGGCAAGAAGGATATGTTTCAGGCTGCGGCCTTCCTCAGCAAAAGCCATGATGCAAAAGGCAGCAATCTTGTCGAGAGATTCTCTAACGAGGCAGACTCGCGCTCAACCACCGACAGAACGCACAGCGACAACATTTCTACGTCGCACGATTGTATTGGAAGAAATCTTTCGACTGCGGTCTGCAGATTCGGGCAACGATGAGAGGCAGTTACACAAGGAACCACAACCACCGTGACTACATGACTGTGAAGAGCATCCTCTCGGAGACAAAGGAGGACTACTACGCATTGTTCCCGAGCCTTAGCATCAATATGCCATGGAAGAAGCACGCCTTCGCGCTAAAAAGCGTCTACTATTATGACAATTCCGAGATAACGTATCTTGAGAACGCTAATTCCGATGGCAGCACGCTGAAATTCGGACAGCTCATCATTGACCTCGTTGACAACATCCGCTTCTCGAAGAAATTCCAGCTGTCGATAGACCTTCAGCAACGCTTTGTGAACGTTGACAACAGCATCATGTCGTACAACAAAAGCTATTTCACTCCGAAGGCGTACATCACCATCGAGATGCCAAAGAGCAGCCAGCTGTCTTTGGGTGCTTTCATGGGAGTGTTCAACCCTGACTTCAATCTCTATGACACAACGGTGAAGTCCATCGACCCATACCAGACCCTTACCGACAACCCTGATTTGCCGATTAGAGACGTGTGGTCGGCATACTATAGCTTCTATATGCAGCGAAACTGGGGCTATCTGCAGTTGTACGGCTCTGAGTCAAAATACATCAGCCTTGGCAAGACTGTGACAATGCCAGCCTTACTCAGATTCTCTGCAGGATACAACTACAAAGGCTTAAACCTTAACTTCAGCACTAGGAATCCGTTCATGCGCTGCCACACTAAGAGGGTCTACTCCGTTGATGACTTCAACCAGACGTCACGCTCTTATACACCGTACGAATCCTACGAATTCTTCAACATCAGCGTATCTTATCGCTTCAACTACGGCAAGAAACACAAATTCAATGACGTGGATGTCGATACGCAAAAGAAATCAGCGATATTGTGATGTCATTATGCAGAAATACCTTTACACTGTTTAGTTGTTAAAACGGTGTAAAGGTATTTTTGTACAACGACACTATGCCGGACAGCCTCTTCTAAAAAGCATATTCTTCCGCGGCAGGTTTCGTGACAATGCCTTTTTTCTTCATGCCGTCAATCTTTGCTACCAATGGGCTTTCAAGTCTGATTTGGCGGATGTGTTTTGTCTCGTTGTGTGCCGGCAGGCTGTCAAGCCATTCCTTGTCAAACAGTCCGTCATCCTTGTATGGGTTGATTGTGAAATAAGCAACGCCAAGTGAAGTGAGGTTCTGGAAGAAATGCGTGCCTTGTGAAGGGTCAATGCGGTAATTTGTTAAGCCACATTCGACAATCACCCGTGCACCGGAGATGGCAGGCCATTTCACCGGGATGCCGAGCCAAGGATCGCTTGAGCCCCATCTTCCGGGACCTACAAGGATATAGCCTTTCCCTTCCTGAAGCATACTGTCATTGATTTTCTCCATTTCGTCGGCAATTTCAGGATTCATGGAAGCGTTGTATCCGTCTGTCTTGACATACACAATATCATGCAGGTCGGGCATTATGCCGTGTCCTATCGCACTTTCGGAGCGCAGTACAAGGTCTTCGTCATTGACAGCGTCAAGGTCTTCGTCAAGCATCATCTTGTTGTCAACCATCGGTCGGATTTGCAGTAGATAGAACTCGCCGGTCTTGTCATCATTGACTGTGCTGGCAAACTCTATCTCCACGGGGCGCATCATTTCCTTTGCGCCATATTCAAGAATTTTCTGAAGCACTTGTGGCAATGGCAGCACGTTGTACTGGAGTATGCCGCTGAAGGATATAATCTTGCGGTTTCTCCCTTCATAATATCCGTCGCGTATCACCTGGTCATACGGGTCAAACGTGGAGCACAGCCATTTCAGCACTCCGTCCTTGTCAGCCTGACGCACGGAAAGGTTCAGTAAATTGAAGCCGTCGTCTGTCTTGAAGTTGAGCTTTGTCTGTGCAAGGTCAAGCGCAAGGAACCGTGTCTGTGTCTCACGCAGTGCGATTTCCATTTCCGACAACTGCATAATCTTTTTCGGCAAGTAAGGGTCAACACGCAGATTCTCGCCTCCGTCCACGATATATTTGCCGAGACCGAGAGCCATGTTCACGATTCCGTCCTCTGCCTTCTGGTCTTCGACGGGATAGTAGTTTATGGAACGCGCCACGCCCGATATGTGCGGATAGAAGCGTGTCTCGTGAGTCTGTCCCACAAGTTCCTGAATGATGACCGCCATCTTCTCCTGGTCGATGATGTTTGCCGTAGCAGTCATGTATGCTTTGGAATCCTTGTAGAACACTGATGCATAAACAGCCTTTATCGCATCGGCAAGCATTTCGAGACGCTCACCGGTATCTTCTGTGGGAGGAATCATGTAGGTTGAATAGATTCCAGCAAACGGCTGATAGTGTGCGTCTTCAAGAAGTGAGGAAGAACGTATTGCGAGTGGTCCTTGTACCACATCGACAAGGCATTTGAAGTCCTCCTCCAGCCTTTGGGGAAGATGCGCTTTGATGAACGCGTCAAGAATCTCCTCGTCGGAAGCATTGGACAATGCCATGGGGTAAAGGTCGTTTTTCTCCATGAACTCGTCAAAGACATCCGTACACAAGACCACAGTCTTCGGTATCATGACCGGCAACTGCTCAAAGCTGTTCAGGTCGGCGTGCTTCTTTATCAAGTGGTCAAGGAAGGCAAGTCCGCGTCCTTTTCCTCCAAGTGAGCCGTCGCCGATGCGTGCGAAATTGGAGAAATGGTCGAAGCGTTCGCGGTGGAAGACCGCCACAACACCCTGGTTCTTCATTCTGCGGTATGCCACAATGGCATCGTAGATAATCTGCCTGTGCTTGTCAACATCCTGCAATGACTGCCACGTGATTTTCTTAAGGAATTCCGAAATAGGGAAGAGTGCCCTTGAGCAGAGCCATCGGGAGACATTGTTGCGTTGGATGTGCATCAGCAACGCCTCGCGCGGAAGAGTGAAGATGTTGTCCTGCAGCTCCTTGAGGTTGTGAATTCGCACAAGCGGCTCGAGAGTTTCTGAGTTGCGGAAGATGAAATCTCCGAAACCAAACTTGTGTAGGATGATTTTCCTCAGGTCATGGTCGAGTGACTTTGAGTTCTTGTTGATGAATGAAGCGTCACACGATACTGCCGCTTTCACATTGCTTTCTTCGGAAGAGTCCATAATCAACGGCACGAATCTGTCAACGGCACGGACGGCGCGAAGCAGCTGCACACCGGCATCGGGCACAGCCTTGCCACCGTCAGTCATAGGGAAACGACAGTCGGAAATCACTCCTAAAGTATTGTCTGAGTATTTTTGGTATAACTCCCATGCTTCCCGGTAATTGCGTGCAAGGACAATTTTTGGTCTTCCACGCATTCGAAGCGTCTCCAAAGTGTTGTTCAATGCTTCGGACGCGAAGTTCAATGACTGTTGCAGAATGAACTTGTAAAGTATGGGAAGGAAAGAAGAATAGAAGCGTACGGAGTCCTCTACAAGCAGAATCATCTGTGCTCCGGCAGACAAGTCTTTCTCCAGATTCATCTTATCCTCCATGAGTTTGATGATGGACAGCAGCAGATCGGCATTGCCAAGCCAGCAGAAGACATACTCGAAGGCAGACAAATCCTCGTTCTTCATGCGCTCATTCACACCGTGGGAGAATGGTGTGAGCACAACGATTGGAAGGTTTGGATAGGCGGCTTTTATCTGACGTGCAATGTCAAATACGTCGTTTGACTCCGTACTTGGCATGCAGATAATCAAATCCGGCTGCTTGTCTGTCCATTTCTCAACATCTTCACGTGAATAAGCACGGAAGAAACGTGGCGGATAGCGTAGTCCGAGACGTACATATTCATTGAAAAGTTTCTCGTCGATACGCCCGTCATCCTCCAACATAAACGCATCGTATGGATTTGCGACAATGAGCACATTGAATATTCGCCTTTGCATCATTGACATGAAGTCTGTATCTCTGAGAGTCAGTCTGTTTTTCTTAGGTAACACCTCTGTTGGCTTCTGTTCTTCCATTGTATTCTTTTGTTTTCGTTCCTTTGGCAAAGTTACTAAATAAAATCAAGGTTTATTAAAATAAAAAGGAAAAATTATAATTTGTTTGCAGAGAAGCGGAGCGACCAGTCTGCCTTTCTGTGCAATCATTGGTTGGATTTTCTTTTTGTGGACGATGTGGAATGTCATAATGAAAGGTAACGCTTCATTGTGTAAAAGGTAACACTTGACTTGGTGAAAGGTAACGCTTTGCATGGTTAAGTGTTACCTTTCATTGTATATGTGGTGTTTTAATGTCTGTTAGTTTTTTTAGTTTGCCAAAAGAGGTGGTGCGCAAGACAAATTGCAAGCGTCTGCCCTGTATTTGTGGCAAATTGTCAAACGACAATGCTTTTGTCTTTTAACGGGGCTTTCTGTTACCAACTGTCACTCTCTAAATATGATTTTTGCACACCAAACGGTAGTCTGTAATATATGCGAAATGTGCCCCATTTCATTCTTTAGGCTTGTATTTATGGTGCTTCACCGCTTTTTGCGGAGTGATATCCATAGGCGAGGAATGCGCCTGTCCTCTGTATCCGGCGTATCTTTGCATTATCTTGCTGACATAGCCAACTGTTTCCGTACCTCGCATATAGCCGTATTTCACAACAGGGTCATTATAATATTGTGCTTGGGACAGCTTCAGCACATACTCTTGGACATTACTCCATTGGTGGTGATCCTTGCCGTGTTTTTGTGTCAGAGCCATTGCGTCGCGTATATGATGCTTGCCTCCATTGTATGCCGCCAAGGCGAAACGTATGCGGTCTCCATTGCGCGGGATGTCCCGGAATTCAGACATCAGCATCTTCATATACCGCATTGCAGCAGCTATGTTATGCTCCGGAGAATAGATGTCCTGCATGGACAGCCCAAGCACCTGTGCCGTCGACGGCATTATCTGCATCAGTCCGCATGCTCCCGCCCATGAGTGGGCGCGTGGGTCAAAGCACGATTCCTGATAGCATTGCGCCGCAACGAGCCGCCAATCAAGCCGCGCCGTCGGGGCGTATTTCCTGAACATGCCGTCCCACCGTGAGATGATGCCTTTCTGCCTGTCCATCATCGGTTGGTAGACATGGCGTGTCACGCCACCGGTGGCAAGCAGCGATTTCTGCATTTTTTCTGTTTCGGCAAGCATACTGTTATGATACCATTGCTTGATACTTTCAGCCACATCCCTGTTGTTTGTCAGCCATTTTGGTCCACAACTGTAAAGCCCTTTTCCGGCTTTGACCTTTGATTCCGGGACAATTACAATGTCCCCCTCGCCGGAAGCAAGTTTGCCAATCATTTCAGCACTGTCACGACATACTTCAACACGCAGCTTGACTCCAAGTCTCTGAGCATACTTTTCGGCAAGAAGATAATGCAGCCCCATCCCGTGACCACGGTATTCATAATAGGTGTCAGGACCATTTGTCGTGAAAGCGATGAGTTCACCTTGGGAGACAATGTCGTCAAGAGACAATTCTGTGGCAGAATCAGCCTCAACTTCTTCTGTAACAACATCACCCCATGGAGTCTCTATTTCTTCATGTGACTGTTTCTGTGTGCACGCAGTTATGACAAATGGCAATATTAATAAAGATATATATTTCATTTTTATATTTAACAAGTACAAAATTAGACATTTTATTGCGCATGTCAAAATTTTATTGTAACTTTGCCACGAATTATAAGATTTATTTACACAACAGGTGCTTCTGTTCAGGGGTGCCATTTTCAGGAACAACAAATATGTTAAGAATCGCTGTACAGTCAAAAGGCCGCCTTTACGAGGATACAATGAACCTCCTTAAAGAGACGGGAATCAAAATCAACAGTGCCCGCCGCACACTTCTTGTGCAATCGGCAAATTTCCCATTGGAAGTGCTTTACCTCCGTGACGATGACATTCCGGAGTGCGTTGCAAGTGGTGTTGCGGACATAGGCATTGTGGGTGAGAACGAGTTTGTCGAGCGTGGAGAAGACGCAAACATAGTGAAACGTCTCGGCTTCTCCAAGTGCCGCATTTCGCTTGCCATACCGGAGGCTGTGGAATATACCGGTGTGAAATGGTTTGACGGAAAGAAAATCGCGACATCTTACCCGAACATTCTCAGGAAATTCGCTGAAAAGGAAGGCATAAGCATGGACATCCACGTCATCCAAGGCTCTGTGGAGATTGCTCCCGGCATCGGGCTTTCGGATGGAATCTTTGACATTGTCAGCTCCGGTTCAACACTTGTCAGCAACAAGTTGCGCGAAGTGGAGACAGTCATGAAGAGTGAGGCTTTGCTTATCTGTAATAAGGAACTGACTACGGAGAAGCAGGCTGTTTTGGACGAACTGCTTTTCAGGATGCAGTCTGTCCTTGTTGCCGATGACAAGAAGTATGTCCTTATGAACGCTCCTTCGGATAAGGTGAAGGATATTTGTGCCATACTTCCCGGCATAAAGTCTCCTACAATCCTTCCTTTGGCGACAGAAGGCTGGACATCAATCCATACCGTGATAGACCAAAAGCACTTTTGGGAGATTGTAAACCAGTTGAAGACTGCAGGAGCAGAAGGTATCCTTGTGCTTCCTATCGAAAAAATGATTCTTTAGTCCAATATGCCTGTTGCCATGAATGGCAAGCGCGTTTTTGGTGCAGGCTGTATTTCATATTTGTTTCCGGAAATGAATATAATAAAGTATCCGACTGTATCTGAATACAAGAAAATATGTGAGCGTCCTCATTTCGACGCTACACAGTTGAATAAGGTTGTCTGTGGCATTCTTGATGATGTGCGTTGCCGAGGCGATATTGCCGTAAGGGAATATTGTGAAAAGTTTGACAAGGCATGCATTGAGGACCTTTTGGTTACCAATGCGGAAATAGAAGAGGCGTACGACTCTGTAGCCCTGGAACTTCGTGATGCCATCATCCTTGCTCACAAGAATATCAAGGAGTTCCATGAGTCGCAACGGTTTGAGAGTAAACCTGTTGAAACAGCTCCGGGCGTTGTCTGCTGGCAGAAATCAGTTTCCATAGAGAAAGTTGGATTATACATTCCCGGTGGCACAGCCCCTTTGTTCTCTACGGTTCTTATGCTTGCCACTCCGGCGAAGATAGCGGGATGCAAAGAGATTGTACTGTGCACTCCGCCTGACAGAGAAGGTAAGGTAAACCCTGCCGTCCTTGTTGCTGCAAAGGTTGCAGGAGTCTCCAAAATATTCAAGATTGGTGGTGTGCAGGCCATCGGAGCAATGGCTTATGGCACGGAGTCAGTGCCGAAGGTCTATAAGATTTTTGGTCCGGGAAACCAATATGTCATGGCAGCCAAGCAGCAGGTTTCACTCTCTGATGTCGCAATCGACATGCCGGCAGGACCGAGTGAGGTGTGTGTCGTTGCCGATGAGACAAGTAACGCAGAGTTCGTTGCTGCCGACCTTCTGTCACAAGCAGAGCATGGCGTGGACTCGCAGGTGATTCTTATATGCACATCCGAGGACAAAGTCAATGAAGTGCAAGCAGAGGTTGCCCGCCAACTGGCATTGCTGCCACGCAAGGAGATTGCAGCAAAGACACTTGAAAATTCACAGTTTGTGCTTGTGGAAGACACGCATGCTGCCATGGATTTATCCAATGCCTATGCACCTGAACACCTTATTATATGTACCAAGGATTATAATGAGTTGGCAGGCATGGTTGTCAATGCAGGAAGCGTATTCCTCGGGGAATACGCATGTGAGAGTGCGGGCGATTATGCTTCAGGCACGAATCACACATTGCCCACCCACGGGTATGCGACGACATATAGCGGCGTGAATCTTGACAGTTATAACAGAAAAGTAACCTTCCAGCATTTGACAGAAGAAGGCGTGAGGTCAATAGGGCGCGCGGTAGAGGTGATGGCAGAGAATGAGCATCTTGACGCTCATAGGAATGCCATGACAGTGCGTCGGGTGAAAGTGGAGGGGATTTAGTGTTGAATAAAAGGAAATTGCCGATAAATGAGACAGTTAAAGGAACTTGTAAGAAAGAATATTTGGGCTTTGAAGCCTTATAGCAGCGCACGTGACGAATATAGCGGGCATGTTGCTCATGTGTTTCTTGACGCAAATGAGAATCCGTACAATGGTCCATACAACCGTTATCCGGACCCTTTGCAGCATGAAGTCAAAGATGCACTATCTAGGATAAAAGGTGTTTCCTCTGATTGCATCTTTCTTGGGAATGGATCTGACGAGGCAATAGATTTGGTTTTCAGATGTTTCTGCGAACCGGGTATCGACAATGTCGTCGCCATAGAGCCGACGTATGGAATGTACAAGGTTTGTGCAGACATTAATGGTGTTGAGTACAGACCGGTCTTGCTTGATGCCAACTATTGCATGTCATCAAGTGCTGTCCTTTCAGCTTGCGACAAATATACAAAGGTTGTGTGGATATGCAGTCCCAACAATCCATGTGGCAATGACATCGACAGGGAAGAGATAAAAAAAGTCATAGAAGGCTTTTCCGGAATTGTTGTTATTGATGAGGCTTATTCGGATTTCTCCGCACAAAAGACTTTCAGAGCAGAACTGGATGCTTATCCTAACATTGTAATACTCAATACGATGAGTAAGGCGTGGGGATGTGCGGCGATACGTCTTGGCATGGCATTTGCATCAAAGGAGATTATTGGCATTTTCAATAAAGTGAAATATCCTTACAATGTCAATCTTATGACTCAGCAGAAAGCACTTGAGATTCTGCAAGCCAATGCAGATGTCTGCCATTGGGTGAACATATTGTTGGAAGAACGTCATCGTGTCATTGCTGCTTTCAAAGAGTTGCCTATATGTGTGAAGACTTTTCCGACATCGGCAAATTTCTTCCTTGCGAAAGTCTCTGATGCACAAGGTATTTATGATTATTTGGTAGACAAAGGTATTATTGTTCGGAATCGTACAAATGTACAGTTGTGTGACAACTGTCTCCGAATAACGATAGGAACTCGCACAGAGAACAATGAATTGCTGGGTGCATTACGTACATATACAGCAAACAACTGATTTGTGCGAAAACAGAACATGTGTTTTTGCTGATTAATGTTTCTGAAATGATAAAGGAATTACAAATACGTGTATCGCCACAAATAGCTTCACAGCAAAGTCTGATTCGCGATTATATTAGTCGTGAACATGGAATTGATGCCAGGACGATAACCCATATACGAGTGCTGAAACGCTCTATTGATGCCAGACAGCGTCAGATTTATATAAATCTCACATTACGGATGTATATAAATGAGGAGCCACAGGATGAAGAATATGAGAAGGTTGTGTATAATGACGTGTCAGGAGCACGCCAGGTTGTCGTTGTTGGTGCCGGTCCCGGCGGTTTGTTTGCGGCTCTAAGATTGATAGAATTGGGATTACGTCCCATAGTCATAGAACGTGGCAAGGATGTGCATGAACGCAAAAAAGACCTTGCCCGAATCAAAAGGGAGCAGGCTGTCGATGCAGAATCAAACTATTGCTTTGGTGAAGGTGGTGCAGGAGCTTATTCGGATGGAAAGCTATACACTCGTTCCAAGAAGCGTGGGAATGTTGACAAGATATTGCGTGTGTTCTGTCAGCATGGCGCGCCTTTGTCCATTTTGTCGGATGCTCATCCGCATATAGGCACAGATAAATTGCCAAGCGTTATCGAGTCCATGCGCAACACAATCATAAAATGTGGAGGAGAAGTGCATTTTCAAACGAAAATGACAGAGCTGATTCTGCAAAATGATACTGTGACTGGTGTTATTGCCAATGGGAAGGAATTCTTTGGACCAGTGATTCTGGCAACAGGACATAGTGCCCGAGATGTCTATCGTTATCTTGCACTCGCCAATATAAAAATGGAGGCAAAAGGCATAGCAGTCGGAGTGAGGTTGGAACATCCGTCAGAATTGATAGACCAAATACAGTATCACTCAAAACAGGGCAGGGGAAAGTACCTTCCTGCAGCAGAATACAGTTTTGTGAACCAAGTCGATGGACGTGGTGTATATTCTTTCTGCATGTGCCCCGGAGGATATGTGATTCCTGCTGCAACTGATAAAGAGCAGATAGTTGTGAATGGAATGTCGCCAAGTTCACGTGGAGGCAAATGGTCTAACAGTGGCATGGTTGTCGAAGTACGTCCTGATGACATTGAAGGAGGAACGTATGATTCATTGAGCATGATGCGTTTTCAGGAGAAACTGGAAAAAGATTGTTGGCAGCAAGGAAACATGAAACAAACGGCGCCTGCCCAAAGAATGGCGGATTTTGTCAATGGAAAATTAAGTTATGACCTGCCACAGTCATCCTACACACCGGGACTGATAAGTTCTCCACTTCATTTTTGGCTGCCTCAGCAAATAAGCAAACGGTTGCAGGAGGGATTCAGAATGTTTGGCAGGCGCTCACATGGATTTCTTACCAATGAGGCTTGCATGATAGCTGTTGAGACAAGAACATCGGCTCCGGTACGTGTGCTTCGTAACAGTGACAATTTACAGCATGTGGAAATAAACGGATTGTTCCCTTGCGGTGAAGGTGCAGGATATGCCGGTGGAATTGTTTCTGCCGGTGTTGACGGAGAACGGTGTGCAGAAATGGTAAACTTTTATTTCTCATAGCAGATAAAAGTTTACCATTTCTGTCATGATGTGTAATTATGTCTGTTACCGCAAATGTATAGACTGTTTGTTTTGAATTTTGCTTGTATTTTATTGTTTCACAATGTGTTATATGTGGTGCTGTAAAATATTTCCAAAATAGTTGTAGTAATATTTTGAGTTTTGTTTTTTTTGTATTACCTTTGCAAAAGATTTCCAAAACGGAAAACTTTCAGGTTTGAATTTTGGAAAAAGTTTCCCAAAATGGAAAATTATTTTTAGAAATCAAGGTAATTAAATTGCAGGATTTTTTACATTCTTATACTCATATTTGAACAATAAATGGAAATCAAGAACTTTACAATTACAAAGCGTGACGGAACCAAAGATGCATTCTCGCTTGACAAAATCATGAATGCAATAATCAAGGCGTTCAATTCTGTTAACGAACCGGTTGATTTGGGGCGTATTTCAAAGATTTTGAGCAATCTTGATATAAATGATGGGGTCACAGTAGAAGATATCCAGAACCAGACGGAGATTGCTTTAATGAAAGAAGGCTACTATAAGGTAGCCAAATCATTCATGCTTTACCGCCAGCGCCATACAGAGACACGTGACGAATTGGATCGTATGAAGTTCTTGGCAGATTATTGCCATGCGTCAAATGCTGCAACAGGAAGCAAATTTGATGCAAATGCCAATGTGGAACACAAAAACATAGCAACTCTTATAGGAGAGCTGCCAAAGGGCTCGTTCATAAAATTGAATCGTCGCATGCTTACTGACCGTATAAAGACAATGTACGGAAAGGAACTTGCAGACGAGTACATGCAGCTCTTGCAGACACATTTTATATATAAGAATGATGAAACCTCCCTTGCGAACTATTGTGCTTCCATAACAATGTATCCATGGCTGATAAACGGAACAGACGGCATTGGCGGCAATTCTACAGCACCGACAAACCTGAAGTCTTTCTGTGGTGGTTTCATCAACATGGTGTTTATTGTCAGTTCCATGCTGTCCGGTGCTTGCGCTACTCCCGAGTTCCTGATGTACATGAACTATTTTATAGGCAAGGAATATGGTCTTGACTATTGGAAGCATCCTGAACAGCAAGGTGATCTGTCATTGAAAAAACGTTCAATTGATAAAATCATTACAGACTGCTTTGAGCAGATTGTCTATTCCATAAACCAGCCGACAGGAGCCCGCAATTTCCAGGCTGTATTCTGGAATGTGGCATATTATGATAAGTGTTATTTCCAGTCATTGTTTGAGAACTTCTATTTCCCTGACGGCTCACAGCCTGACTGGGAAGGACTGTCATGGCTGCAGAAGCGTTTCATGAAATGGTTCAACAAGGAACGCACAAAGACAGTGCTGACTTTCCCTGTTGAAACCATGGCTCTTCTGACAGAGAATGGAGAACCTCGTGATAAGGAGTGGGGAGATTTTACGGCAGAAATGTATGCAGAGGGACATTCATTCTTTACATATATGTCGGATAATGCAGACTCTCTGTCATCTTGCTGTCGCTTGCGTAATGAAATCCAGGATAATGGATTCTCCTACACTCTTGGCGCAGGTGGAGTGTCAACAGGTTCAAAATCAGTGTTGACAATAAACCTTAACCGCTGCATTCAGTATGCAGTGAATAACGGCAAAGACTATAAGGAGTTTCTTGAGCATATCATAGATTTGTGCCATAAAGTCCAAACGGCTTATAATGAGAATCTTAAGGAACTGCAACAAAATGGTATGCTCCCACTGTTTGATGCAGGGTATATCAACATTAACCGCCAGTACCTGACAATAGGTGTGAACGGTTTGGTTGAGGCTGCGGAGTTCATGGGGCTAAAAATAAATGATAATCCAGAATATAAGACTTTTGTACAAGAGATTCTTGGTCTTGTTGAAAAATACAACAAACAATATCGTACAAAAGAATTGATGTTCAACTGCGAGATGATTCCGGCAGAGAATGTAGGCGTAAAACATGCAAAATGGGATAGGGAAGACGGTTATTTCGTTCCACGTGATTGCTATAATTCCTATTTCTATGCTGTTGAGGATACATCTTTGACAATCATAGACAAATTCAAGTTGCATGGTGCACCTTATATAGAGCATCTTACCGGTGGTTCTGCTCTGCACATGAATCTTGAAGAGCATTTGTCAAAAGAACAGTATAAGCAGCTTATACATGTTGCTGCTGTTGAAGGATGCAACTATTTTACATTCAATATTCCTAATACAATCTGTAATGATTGTGGCACCATAGATAAGCGTTATCTGCACGAATGTCCTAAATGCAAATCCCATAATGTGGACTATATGACACGTATTATTGGATACCTAAAGCGAGTAAGCAATTTCTCTCAAGCAAGGCAGGAAGAGGCACAGCGCCGGTATTATGCAGGTTCTGATAAGATGTAGTTTTTTATATTATCAACATTAATATTTCATTTACCGAGGGACTCGACATGGCTTGTTGGAAAGTCCCTCGGTTTTTTACAGAATAATACAATCTTTGTTATATAATTATGAAGTTTGTCAACGAAAGTATTGTCTTTCAGGAAATTCCTGATGAAGTTACGCTAGCAATAAACATAAGCAATTGTCCTTGCCGTTGCCCTGGCTGTCATAGCAAATATTTGTGGGGAGATATAGGAGATATTCTTACACACGACTTGTTGGAGAAAATGATAACGAAATATGACAACGCTATCACTTGTGTAGCATTTATGGGTGGAGATGCCACAATCAATGATTTGAATGATTTGGCTATCTATATGAAAAATATACATCCGGCATTAAAGGTCGCATGGTATAGTGGTAAAACTTTGATTGCACCAACGTTGCATAAAGAATACTTTGATTACATTAAGATAGGTCCTTACATTGAACATCTTGGCCCCTTAAATAAAAAAACAACGAACCAAAGATTATACATGAAACAAGGTTCTGAATGGTGTGATATAACTTGTAGATTTTGGGATAAATAATTTATCCAACAATTATTCTTTTATAATCAAAGAATGCGCATTATGATAAATAGGATATAGCTAATAATTGCTTAAAGGAAAGTATCCTACTGTTTTACAAAATACATAATTACAAAATACATAAAACGAAATAAGTGATGTTAACCAACACTGCATAAATAAGGCAACGGTTATATTTTTTTCCTTCAGCCTTGGTCGTCATTCGCCATAAAGCGTATGCAGGAAAGACTATCAGAGCTGGCAAATCCAAACCAAAGGCTAAAATAGAAAAGCATGGCATAAGTAATACATATATAAACATTATGTACTCAGCACCACGACGACCAACACGGACTGGTATAGTACGTTTCCCTACAGGTATATCATCATTTATATCACGAAGATTGTTTATCATTAGAACACACATAGATATTAAACCACAGACAGCACCAGCATAATATGATTTCACCATTAGTGTACTAATTAGTTCCGGATGCGAGCCATTTGATGACAGTAGCAGATATGTTGTTCCACTGCTTGCAATGACTCCATAATATAGGAAGACAAAAATATCGGCAATTCCAAGATATGCCAAAGAATGGCTTGTTGCAGTATACAGCCATGCAAAAAGTAGTGCAGACAGTCCGATGGCAAGTATCACCCAACCACCAATAAGGATAAGAGGAAGCCCAAGCAGGCATGCTATGAATGCAGTTATAAGGCATGCACGCCGCATACCGGAGACACTAATGCTTCCTTCTGCAATTGCACGCTTGTACCCTACTCTGCCTGCTTTATCCGCACCTTTAAGGAAATCATAATAATCGTTTGTCAGATTGGAGAGTACTTGAAGAGAAACGGCACACAATGCAGTCAGCACTGCTGTCATTGTGTTTACAGAAGTTCCGCTTTTATCCACAACTACAACGGCTATCAGAACTGGTATGAGTGATAGCAAAAGAGTTTGTGGGCGTATGGTGCGGAACCAAAGTGCAATGCTATTACATATAGAACTCATATTTTGCGATTATTTCGTTGCTGTATAGATAGTTGTTATTCCAAATGTCAGTGGTTGGAAATGAACATTTTTGAATCCAGCGTCTTTTATGTGGCTTACCATTTCCTCTCCCCACATAAATTCTTTTACAGAGCGGTTCAGATAAGTGTATGCTGACTTGTCATGGCTGAAAATGCGTCCGACAAAAGGCAATACATGTGTAAAGAACAGGTCATAGCCAAACCGTATGATACAATTCTCCGGATAAGAAAATTCCAATATAACCAACTGGGCTCCAGGCTGCATGACACGGTAAAACTCAGCCAAACCTTTATCAGCATCAGGGAAATTCCTGAGTCCATAGGCACAAGTGAGAGCGTCGAAACTGTTGTCTGCATAAGGCATCTCAAGTGCACTGCCGTAATCAAAATGAATACTATCAGCAAAGCCAGCCTTGCACACCTTCTCTTGACCGATACGCATCATTTCTCTTGACACATCGATGCCTTGTATGTTGATGGATTTTCGCTGCCGCATAATCTCTATAGATAAATCAGCAGTACCAATCGCCACATCCAAAAGGTTTGATGCAGGTGTTAGTTTTTGTACAGTCTTGCGACGCCATGATTTGTCTATGTTAAGCGACAAAAGATGATTCAGCATATCATAAGTTCCTGCTATGCCATCAAAAAGTGTTCCTATAGTTTTTTTCTCTTCCAACATTCTGTGTGTCAATTATTTTTCCAGTTGCTTGCAAAACTCCCGCCCTATCTGCAGTCCTTCATCATAGAGGGACTGCATTTTTGTTGCATTTCGTTCTATGCGGTCTACTTTTATCGGTCTTTCCGGTCTGATTACTATGATTTTGCCTTCTTCCTCCAGTTTTTCAACCATTTCCAACTGATTGTTGTAGACCTCGCTTCTCTGATTCAATGATTTGCGGAAATGTGGATATTTTGGATAGAAAAGCAAGCGCATGGCATAAGACAAAGCTGAAACAACCCAATTATGCTTAATTTTCTTTCGATAGCCTTTATTTCGTGTCAATATGACAATACATTTCTTATACCCTAATTCCATGGCACGCAATACCGGGATACTGTCTACAATTCCTCCATCAAGCATAGGAGTCCCCAAAACATTGACAACATTGCCGACATAAGGCAAACTGCTGGAAGCGCGAACGACGTCAAGAGACAGTTGGCTGGCACTTTCACTATTGCCAATGCTTTCATAGGCAGGCATGTGGTTGGAGAGATATTCTGCCTTGCCGGTCAGCATGTTTGTAGTAACCATTTCAAATGTTTCCGGTGTGGAAAAATACTTGTTGAAATCATAAGGCCACAGTTCATAAGGCAGAGCACGGTAGAGCAAATCCACATTGAAGATGCAGCCCGTCTTGAGAAATTGGCGGATTCCAAGATACTTGTGCCCGTAGTCCTTCAGCATGGTGACGTTGGAGAAGTGCGCCCTCCCCTTCTGCTTTGTCAGGAAGCTGCATCCATTGCACGCTCCGGCAGACACACCGACAGAATAAGGAAACTGTAGCCCGGCTTCCATGAATGCGTCCAGCACACCGGCTGTAAAGACACCTCTCATTCCTCCACCTTCAAGAACAAGTGCTGTATTTTCCATTCTTTTTAATTTAAATAAATGTAAATTTCAGTCAATAACTTTGCAAAGTTAATAATTTCTCGGAAATAATTTGTAACTTTGCAAAGTTTATTAACACCTCTTAAAACTATCTTTCATAGCAAACTTGTTATTCAATTTATAGGCTCATGTTTACAAAAGAAACATATATAGAGCGCAGAAAAACGCTTAAGCAACTTGTAGGCAATGGCATCATTGTGCTGTTTGGCAACAATGAGTCACCATGTAACTACCCGTCCAACTGTTATTATCCATTCCGCCAGGACTCCTCTTTCCTGTATTATTTCGGTCTGAATGAAATCGGGCTTATCGGAGTAATCGATTGTGAGAGTGGCGATGAGTGGCTGTTAGGCAATGATGTTGATGTTGAGGACATTGTATGGTATGGCACGGTTCCTACTATCAGTGACCTTGCGGCAATTGTTGGTGTAGAGAAGTCTGCTCCGGTAAACACCATCAGCAAGATAGTGGCAGATGCAAAGCAGAAGAGCAGGAGAATCCACCTGCTTCCTCCGTATCGTCATGACAATCAGATTCAGATAATGGACTTGATCGGCATCCATCCTGCCTGCCAGAAGGAAGCTGCGTCGCTTGACCTGATAAAAGCTGTTGTCGAGATGCGTTCCACAAAGACAGCGGAAGAGATTGCAGAGTTGGAGCGTGCATCAATGATTGGTTATGAAATGCACACAAAGGCAATGCGCATGGTTCGCCCGGGAAGGACAGAGAAATTCATTGCCGGACACATTGACGGTGTGGCACATTCCTTGGGAGCACACGAGTCTTTTGCCACAATCTTCTCACAGCATGGCGAGATTATGCACGGCGGACCATCCATGGACAAACTTGAATCTGGTCGCCTTGTGCTCTGCGATTGTGGAGGAGAGACAATAAACAATTATTGCTCAGACCACACACGCACAATGCCGGTGAACGGAAAGTACACCCGGCAGCAGAAGGAAATTTATGACATTGTGGACGAATGCCACGATTTGGTGCTGGATATAGCGAAGCCGGAAATGAAGTATTTCGATGTCCATCTTGCAGTTTGCCGCCTGATGACAGAACGCCTGAAAGAACTCGGACTGATGAAAGGTGATGTCGACGAGGCTGTTGCACAAGGCGCACACGCTATGTTCCTGCCTCACGGATTGGGCCACATGATGGGAATGGATGTCCATGATATGGAAGGTCTCGGACAGATTCATGTAGGTTTCGATGAGGAGACACGCCCTAATCTTGAGCAGTTCGGAACAAACTGCCTGCGCATGGGAAGGCGGCTGAAGGAAGGCTTTGTCGTGACAGACGAACCCGGAATCTATTTCATACCGGCACTCATCGATGACTGGAAGGCGAAAGGTCACTGCAAAGACTTCCTGAACTTCGATTTGCTCGACAAATACAGGGATTTCGGAGGCATCCGCATTGAGGACGACCTGCTTATCACAAGTGACGGCTGTCGCTTCCTTGGTGAGAAGAGAATCCCTTACCACACAGCCGATGTGGAGAAATATATGGAAGAAAATGCAGAGTAGAAAAAGCATATTAAACTAACAATAAAAACAAATTCAGAATGAAAAAAGTTATTATCATGGCTTCAATGATGCTTGCAACAGCATCATTGATGGCGCAGACGACAGAAAAAAAAGATTCTGTAAACCCTAACGCGCCGGTATTCACTGTGATAAAGGAGAACCCTATCACATCAATAAAGAACCAGGCAAGGTCAGGCACCTGTTGGAACTACTCCACCCTCTCCTACTTTGAGGCTGAGATTCTCAAGAAGTCCAAGAAGACGTACGACCTCTGCGAGATGTTCGTGTGCAACAAGAACTACATGGATCGTGCTGTCCTGACAGTGCGCATGCATGGCGATGCACAGTTCTCACAGGGCGGCTCTGCTTATGATGTCCTCTATGTTCTCAAGAACTATGGTATCTGTCCTGAAGAGGCTATGCCACTTCCCGGAACAATGTACGGCGACACACTGAACAATTTCAATGAGTTCTTCTCTGTAATGGAGCCTTTTGTCGACGCTGTGGCACATAGCAAGGCAAAGACAATAAGCCCGACATGGAAGACAGCCTTCCAAGGCATTCTGGACGCATACCTCGGCAAATGCCCGGAGACATTCAAGTATGAGGGAAAGGAATACACTCCAAAATCATTCGCGCAGTCACTCGGCTTGGACTGGAACGACTATGTCACAGTGACTTCCTACACTCACCATCCTTTCTACACAGAGTTCCCTGTCGAAGTGCAGGACAACTGGCGTCAGCCGGGTTCTTGGAACCTTCCTATGGACGAGATGGCACGCATCATTGACAACGCTGTCATGAACGGCTACACTGTCGCTTGGGGTGGTGACGTAAGTGAGGACGGTTTCACACGCGATGGTCTTGCGCTCCTCATCGATACAAAGAATCAGGCACTTGACGGCTCTGACATGGCTCGTTGGCTCAAACTCACTCCTGCACAGAAGAAGGACAAAATCAAGGAAGCAGGTGTGACAGTCAAAGAAATGACTCCTTCACAGGAGCAGCGTCAGAAGGAGTACGACAACTGGACACTTACTGATGACCACGGCATGCTTATCTACGGTATTGCAAAGGATCAGACAGGTCGTGAGTACTACATGGTGAAGAACTCTTGGGGCAAGACAGGTGACTATCAGGGCACTTGGTACATGTCAAAGAACTTCATTGTTGCAAAGACTATGGACTACATGGTCAACAAGAATGCCATACCAAAGGACATCCGCAAGAAGATGGGCATCTGATTCTCTGCGGCCTGTTTGTTTTCACATAACCCCTGCGAATAGTTTGGCAATCCGCTTGTTTTCTATCAGATAATGGGATGTTACCGGTCAAAAAACAAACCATTACCTTTGGCACAACAAAGTGATACCTTTTGCATTATAAAGCAATACCTTTTATGATGCAAAGTGTTACCTTTTGTAATGTAACGAGCAAGTCGTTGATAGCCAAGGAAATATCAATTGGGATTCGCTGAATGTCGCTAATGGGTTTTATACACCAATGGGTTCTACAAATTGCGTATATATTAATGTGGTTTGTAGAACCCATAACTCTAAAATAAAAGGACAATAAATATGCATTTCAAATGGAAATATACTCTGACCTCAGAGGCTGAGGAAAGCATGGCACAGACACTGGCTGCAAAACTGAACATTGCCCCTGTGCTTGCTCGACTACTACTGAGGCGTGGCATTACCACTGAATCGGCAGCAAAGCGTTTCTTCCGTCCGCAGCTGACGGACCTTATCAATCCATTTCTTATGAAAGACATGGACCTTGCGGTTGACCGCCTCAATGATGCGATTGGCCGCAAAGAGCGTATCCTTGTCTATGGAGACTATGATGTGGATGGCTGTACAGCCGTGGCTTTAGTCTACAAGTTTCTGAAACAGTTCTACTCCAACATAGATTATTATATCCCTGACCGTTATGATGAAGGTTATGGAGTTTCAAAGAAAGGTATTGGCTATGCTAAGGAGACCGGTGTGTCCTTGATTATCATCCTTGACTGTGGCATAAAGGCTGTTGATGAGATTGCTTATGCCAAAGAACAAGGTATAGACTTCATCATCTGTGACCATCATGTACCTGATGAGAAACTTCCTCCGGCGGTAGCAATCCTCAACCCAAAACGAGCGGATGACAGCTATCCGTTCAAACACCTTTGCGGATGTGGAGTAGGATTCAAATTCATGCAGGGCTTTGCCCGTAACAATGGAATACCATTCTCACAACTGCAGCCACTGCTTGACTTGTGTGCCGTCAGCATAGCTGCCGACCTTGTTCCGGTTGAGAATGAGAACAGGATTCTCGCCTATCATGGTCTGCGTCAGTTGAACCAGTCTCCGTCTATCGGTCTGAAAGCTATCATTGAGATATGCGGACTTCAGGACAGACAGATTACAATGTCTGAGATTATCTTTAAGATTGGACCGCGCATTAATGCCAGCGGGCGCATGGAGAACGGCAAAGAGAGTGTTGACCTTCTTGTCGAAAGGGACTATAACGCTGCCATACTGATATCCGAACATATAAATGAATACAATGAACAGCGCAAGGATATTGATAAACAGATGACCGAAGAGGCAAATAATATTGTCGCACGCCTTGAAAGCCAACGTCATCAGACGTCCATTGTCCTTTATGACGAAAACTGGAAAAAAGGTATTGTTGGCATTGTAGCCTCACGACTTACAGAACTGTATTTCCGCCCTACGGTTGTCATCACTCGTGATGGCGATGTCGCAACAGGTTCAGCACGCAGTGTGGCTGGGTTTGATGTGTATTCTGCAATAAAGTCATGCCGTGACCTTTTGCTTAATTTCGGAGGGCACACTTACGCCTGTGGACTGACATTGAAATGGGATGATGTCAAGGAATTCCAGCGCAGGTTCCAGAAATATGTGGAGTTGCATATCATGCCGGAACAAACCGAGCCTATATTGGAAATTGACGCATCTCTTGAATTCCGTGACATAAACAAGAAATTCCATTCCGATTTGAAGAAATTCGCACCGTTTGGACCTAAGAATCCAAAACCGCTTTTTGTCACGAAGGATGTCTATGATTTCGGAACATCAAAGGTTGTAGGACGACAGCAGGAACACATAAAACTGGAACTTGTGGACTCAAAGTCTAATAATGTCATGAATGGCATTGCGTTTGGGCAATCAGGGGCAGCAAGATACATAAAATCACGCCGTTCTTTTGACATAGCTTACACCATAGAGGATAATGTCTATCGCCACGGTGCCCCACAGCTACAGATTGAGGACATACATACAGTAAATGACTGACACTTTGGAACCGGATTACAAGCAAATACTCAAGCAATATTTTGGTTACGATAATTTCCGCGGAATACAGCAGGAGATTATCGAAAGCATCGGAGCCGGACATGACACGCTCGGGCTTATGCCGACCGGTGGCGGCAAATCCGTTACGTTCCAAGTGCCGGCTTTGAGTATGCCCGGAGTGTGTCTTGTCATCACTCCACTCATCTCCCTGATGAAAGACCAAGTGGACCACCTGCGCCAAAGAGGGATTACGGCATACGCCCTGCATTCCGGATTGTCGCATAATGATGTGGTGCAGATTCTTGACAACTGTATCTATGGCAACATCAAATTCCTGTATGTATCACCGGAGCGTCTTTCATCCTATATCTTTCTTGCCAAGCTACGGCACATAAAGGTGAGTTTTATCACCATTGATGAGGCACACTGCATCTCGCAATGGGGATATGATTTCCGTCCTGCCTACCTGCGTATTGCCGATTTGCGTGCGTTGCTTCCCGGCAAAGCCGTTCTCGCGCTTACAGCCACCGCTACGCCCCCTGTCATTGAGGACATACAGAAGCAGCTTGCTTTCAATGAAGGCAGGGTGTTCCGAATGTCTTTCCGCCGTGACAACATATCATATATTGTACGGGAAACGGTTGACAGGCGAGGAGAGATAATCCATATTCTTAATAGTGTCAGTGGCAGCGCTATTGTGTATGTCAATAGCCGGCAGGCTACCAAGGAATTCAGCTCTGTGCTCAATCAAGCAGGCATCTCAGCAACATTCTTTCATGCGGGACTTGACATTGCCGTAAAGACAAAGCGCCAGCATGATTGGCATTGCGGTACAACTCGTGTCATTGTGGCGACAAACGCCTTTGGCATGGGCATTGACAAGCCAGATGTACGTCTTGTTATCCATGCCGATGTCCCTTCTTCCATAGAGGCTTATTTCCAAGAGGCAGGCAGAGCCGGACGTGACGGAAAATTATCCTATGCGGTGCTGATAACCATGAAAAGCACCCCGGCATTCATGCGTCGCCGCCTCTTGCAATGTTTTCCGGACAAGGAGTATATAAGAAAGGTGTATGAACGGCTTGCATATTTCTATGAGATAGGTGTTGGCATGGGAAAGGGGCTGTCGGTAATATTCCCTTTGGACAAGTTCTGTCTTGTATACAGCTACTCAACCTATGCTGTTGATGCAGCCTTGCATATTCTTGACAATGCCGGATACATCAGCTATGACACGACCCCTGATGACAATTCGAGAGTGAAATTCATTGTGAATCGTGATGACCTTTATCGTTTGCGCTCAATTCCGAAAGAGGAAGAAGACATGATTGACGCAATGATGAGAATATATTCCGGACTTTTCAGTGACTTTGTGTATGTTGATATAAGGGCGATAGCCTTTAAGTGCTCATCCACTCCACAACGCATATACACTCTATTCAAAGACCTTCGTCAGAGAGGAATCATTGAGTTCATTCCTCCAAGAACGGAACCACGACTGACTTTTCTGGTAAGCAGAGTTGATGAAAGCCATGTGTATATACCCGAAGAAGCATACGACAATCTGCGTGACAGAATGGTTGAACACATAGAAAGCATGATTCATTATATTAACTGTGATGCCATTTGCCGCCAGCAGCAGCTTATCAGATATTTTGGTGAAGCTTCCGATTACGAGTGTGGAAAGTGTGATGTCTGTATAGAAAAGAAAAAGCATCCGCAAGACCCACCTGCCGAAATCAAAAAGACTATATTGGATTTGCTTGCAGATGGCAACAAACACCATATCATGGAAATTGCACAATTGCCTTATAAAAGAGAACTCATAAATCAAACCATAGCAGAGCTTTTTGAGAATGATGACATAACATCCGACGGTATAATGGTTAAAATTTACTAATGCAACAGCACTTTTCCTAACATTTTCTTGCTGAAAAGATGTAAAATGTGTAATTTTGCCATCAAATAATACAAATAAATATGAATAAGTCATTTACATACTTCTTTTACTTTTACTTTTACTTTGCAGGGTCATGTAAAGTGGGAAGTTGCGTGTAAATTTCAACTTATGAAATCAGATATATAAACATAAAATATATGCAGAATCCCGCTAAGATAACAATCTGGTGGGATTTTTCATTTTTATTATAAAAACAACAGATAACAAATGAAGCGAATAGCAATACAAGGTTTTGAAGGCAGTTTCCATGACATTACAGCGCATCACTATTTCCAAGGGGAACAAATACAGATGATTTGTTGCGCCACGTTTGAGGAAGTTTTCGAACAAATGAAGAATGACCCGACAGTAATCGGTCTGACTGCTATAGAGAATACCATTGCAGGTTCTCTTCTCCATAACTATGAACTGCTGCTGCAAAGTGGTATGACAGTTGTAGGTGAGGACAAGACACACATCAGTCACTGCCTTTGCTGCCTTCCGTCACAAAGCATAAAAGATATAAAAGAGGTTCACTCCCACCCTGTTGCATTGATGCAGTGCCGCAAATATCTGTCACAACATCAGAACATGAAAATCATTGAAGCTGATGATACAGCAGGGGCGGCACAGTGGATTGCTGAAAACCAAGTTACAGGGGTTGCCGCCATTTGCCATGCCGATGCCGCAAAACTTTATGGACTGACTATACTCGAGAACAACATAGAGGACAACAAGCACAATTACACACGTTTCCTTGTACTTTCCGACCCGCGCAAGGCTGACATGCTCCGCCCTATCAATGAAACAAACAAGTCAAGCCTTGTATTCTCTTTACCGCATGAAGAAGGCTCATTGTCGCAAGTGCTCTCTATCCTGAGCTTCTATACTATGCAGTTGACAAAGATACAGTCATTGCCTATAATCGGCAGAGAATGGGAATATATGTTTTATGTTGACATCACTTATGACAATCTTGTGAGATACCGACAGGCAGTCGATGCTATAATCCCATTGACACGTGAATTGAAAATCCTTGGCGAATACAAAGCCGCATAATGATAAAATGCTAATACGACTATGATACAGCCCGCAGACAGACTGAATTTGGTTCAGGAATATTATTTCAGCAGAAAATTAAAGGAAGTTGCAAAACTTAATGCTGAAGGTAAAGATATTATCTCACTTGCCATCGGCTCACCTGACATGCCACCGTCAGACAGCACAGTGAAGAGACTGTGTGAAGTGGCCAATGACCCTACTGCACACGGTTATCAGCCGACGGTAGGCACGCCGGAGCTAAGGAAAGCCATGGCAGGATATTACAAAAGATGGTTTGGTGTAGACCTTGACTGGCAGACAGAAATCCAGCCTCTCATCGGCTCAAAGGAGGGAATCCTGCATATTACTCTTGCTTTCTGCAATCCGGGAGACAAGGTGCTTGTCCCAAATCCGGGCTATCCGACCTATACCTCACTTTCCAAACTGCTCGGACAGGAAATCATCAATTACAACCTCTGTGAAAAAAACGGGTGGCAGCCAGATTGGGAACAACTTGAAAGCATGGATTTGTCCAATGTGAAACTGATGTGGACAAACTATCCTAACATGCCTACCGGAGGCAATGCACAGATAGAGACTTACGAAAGGCTTGTTGATTTTGCAAAGCGAAAGAATATTGTTGTTGTGAATGATAATCCATATTCTTTTATAATCAACGATAATCCAATATCACTTCTCCAAGTAAAAGGAGCCAAGGAATGCTGCATAGAGTTGAATTCCATGTCCAAAAGCCATAACATGCCGGGATGGCGTGTAGGGCTTTGCGCATCAAACAAGGAATTCATCTCTTGGATTCTGAAAGTGAAGTCAAACATTGATTCCGGCACTTTCCGCGGACTGCAGCTTGCGGCAGCAGAAGCCTACCTGAACACTGACGAATGGCATCATGAGGCAAACTACACGACATACAAGCGCCGTCGTGTCATCGCAGAAGAAATCATGACAACCTTGGGATGCACTTTTGACAAAGACCAAGTGGGAATGTTCCTTTGGGGAAGGATTCCTGGCAGCTACAAAGATTGCGAAGAACTTACAGAGAAAGTGCTCCATGAGGCTCGAGTGTTCATAACTCCGGGATTCATCTTCGGCTCTAATGGAGAGCGTTTTATACGAATCTCCCTCTGTGCCAAGGATGAGAAAATGAAAGAGGCACTGGAGCGTATCAAGGCTGTCATGTAAAACGTGAAAAGAACAAATACGTGCAGCAATATGCTGTAATAACAATAGTAACAACGAATATCTTAATAAAATAATGGAACTCAATCTTAAACCACTGAATTTACCAAGCGATCAGAAACGCCCGTTTGTCATCGCAGGACCTTGCTCCGCAGAGACAGAGGACCAGATAATGACCACTGCAACAGAACTTGCAGCAAAAGGCTGCCACATGTTCCGTGCCGGAGTGTGGAAGCCACGTACCAAACCGGGTGGCTTTGAAGGACATGGCGAACCGGCTCTGCAGTGGATGAAGCAAGTTAAGGATGCCACCGGCATGTACATCGGTACAGAAGTAGCCACACCGGAGCATGTCGAACTCGCAATGAAATACGGCATTGACATTCTTTGGATTGGTGCGCGCACCTCGGCGAACCCATTTGCCATGCAGGCTCTCGCCGATTCCATGAAAGGACTTGACATTCCAGTGTTTGTCAAGAACCCTGTCAATCCGGACCTCGAACTGTGGATTGGCGCGCTTGAAAGACTGAATGCCGCCGGTATAGAGAAACTCGCAGTGATTCATCGCGGATTCTCCTCATTCGACAAGACCATCTACCGTAACCAGCCGATGTGGCAGATTCCAATAGAATTGCGCCGCCGCATTCCTGAGCTGCCAATCATCTGCGACCCTTCTCACATGGGAGGCAAGCGCGAACTCATTGCGCCACTCTGCCAGCAAGCTCTCGACCTCGGTGTCGACGGACTGATGGTGGAAGCTCATTGCAATCCTGATAAGGCGTGGTCTGACGCAAAGCAGCAGGTTACTCCTGATGTCCTTGACTACATACTGTCATTGCTTGTTGTCCGTGATTCCGCTTGGACAACGGAGGGAATACAGCAGCTGCGCCATGAAATTGATGTCCTGGACAACCAACTTATGGACCTTCTTTCAAAACGCATGCGTATCTGCCGTGAGATAGGACAGTACAAGAAAGAGCATAACATGACTGTCCTTCAGACAGGACGCTACAATGAGATTCTCAACAAGCGCGCCGCGCAAGGCTCACTTTGCGGTATGGCACCTGAGTTCGTGAAGCAAGTCTTTGAACATATCCACGAAGAGTCTGTGCGTCAGCAGCTTGAGATTGTAGGGAAATAAAAAGACCGCTATATGAAAATTCTTGTTTTGGGAGCGGGAAAGATGGGCAGCTTCTTCATCGACTTGCTGAGTTTCGACCATGAAGTCGCAGCATTCGAGAAAGACCCGAAGCGTCTCCGTTTCACATACAACTGCCAACGTTTCTCCACATTGGATGAGATTAAGGCATTTGAACCGGAACTTGTCATCAATGCTGTTACAGTAAAGTTCACTGTTTCTGCATTCAATGAGGTTCTGCCATACATTCCGGAAAGCTGCATACTGTCCGATATAAGTTCTGTAAAGACCGGCTTGCGCGAATATTACGAAACTACGGGACACCGTTATGTCTCAACCCACCCCATGTTCGGACCGACATTCGCCAATCTTCAGCAACTCTCCGAAGAGAACGCAATCATCATAAACGAGGGCGACTACATGGGACGCTGCTTCTTCAAAGACCTTTACTCACGCCTTGGACTGAACATCTACGAGTACAGCTTTGAGGAACACGACCGCACAATGGCTTATTCGTTGAGCATTCCCTTTGTCTCCACCTTTGTCTTCTCCGCCGTCATGGAGCATCAGGACGCACCGGGCACGACCTTCAAGCGCCACATGCGCATAGCAAAAGGCGTGCTCAATGAAGATGACTACTTGTTGCAGGAAGTTCTTTTCAACCCATATACTCACGACAATGTGGCAAAGATACGTACGGAATTGAAAGAACTCCTGGACATCATCGACCACAAGGACGCGACAGGCATGCGCCATTATCTTGATAAAATCCGCCATAATGTAGAGCGGGACATCAAAGAGATAAAGTGATTGAGATTATGCCAAGGAAAAAGCTCAACAAGAGCATTTTCCCGAGTCAGCGACTCGAGGTTGTCAAGTCGCTGACTCGAGCATCTCGAGTCGGCGACTCGGGAAAGTGATGTCAGTGACACAAAAAAACACTAATATAGCAAAATGACCAAAAAGATTATATTCATGGGACTTCTGAGTTTTGTTTGCAGCCTTTTGGGATGCAATGCCCAAACGGGCATGTTCAAGAGTGTAGAGGTGGAGGAATTCCATACTGTCATAGCAGATTCCACGACGCTGCTGTTGGATGTGCGGACACCTGAAGAATATGCGGAGGGACATATCGGTAACGCAATGAACATTGATGTGCTGAATGGTAATTTCTTGGCAGAAGCCTTGAAATCATTGCCAAAGGAAAAGACCATCGCCCTCTACTGCCGTAGTGGCAGGCGGAGCAAGAAAGCCGCAACAATTCTTGCAAAGAACGGCTATAGTGTCGTGGAACTGAACTCCGGTTATCTTGGTTGGACAAAAGCAAGTTCAATTCCGTTGAATAAATTTTGATAAGTAGTGTTTTGTGACTGAGTTAACAAAGATAGAGCGCAGAAAGGTGGTATGAAAGAAAGATTCACCACTTTTCTGTGCTTTTTGCATTGTTCCACGATTTGGCTTGTCCTCTCGCTTCTTGTATCTCTTCAAAATGAAGGTGTCCCCACTCTATCACATAGCCTATCTCTTTCAGGAAACTTGCGCCAAGTGGTGTAATGGAATACTCGACACTTGGCGGAAAAGTGTTGCGGACATTACGGACTGCGAGTCCCTCTGATTCAAGGTTATCAAGGGTTGAGGCGAGCATCTTTTCCGAAATTCCGGGGATTTCACGGAACAAATCTCCAAAGCGCACACCGGCAGGGCTTTGTGCGGATTGCTTCATAGGAGAGTTGCACAATACTTCCATGCGAAGCAACACCACCAACGCCCACTTGCGGCTCATCCATTCAAGGACAGGGGCAGCCTTACAATAATCATAGTCCAATCTTTTCATTGTTTTTGCATTTGTATATGTTATTTTCTTGCAAAGTTAAAGAAAATATTCATAAGTAAGGACGCTACTAACCTGCAAGTAAGGGGAATAATGTGCGCTTTGTTTTCAAATTGGTGTTTTTGCAATTACCTTTGTGGCTTGAAAACCATAAAAGTAATAAAAACATGAGTTCAACATTACATTTCAACAATCCGGTATGGCGTCCGCCATACGAGGCTGCATCCCAACTGTTGCAGGTCACAACGGGATGCACATGGCACAAATGCAAGTTCTGCACATTGTACGGAGAACAACGGTTCCGTATGTCTCCAATGGACGAGATAGAGAGTGACCTGCAACTTATCGGCAATTGCAACCCACGTGTTCATCGCATATTCCTTACCGGTGCCAACCCCTTTGTGCTCACGGCAGGCAGACTTGCTGACATTGCGGCACTTGTCCGCAAATATATTGAAAAGGGAGAGCCGACCATAGGCTGTTTTGCAAGGATAACAGACATAAGGGACAAATCTCTTGATGACCTGAAGTTGCTGCACCAGTTAGGGTTTGACTATCTGACAATCGGTGTGGAAAGTGGTGACAGCGAAACATTGGAACGTGTCTGCAAAGGATACTCTGCGGAGGACATCATCATGCAATGCCGAAAACTTGAAGACGCCGGCATCCGCTACAACTTCTTTTATCTTGCAGGACTTGCCGGCTCCGGCAATGGCAAGCGCAACGCTTTGCGGTCAGCAAAACTGTTCAGTCGGTTGACGCCTGCCAGCATAGGAATACTGTCGCTTACGCTCTTTCCTGAAAGCGAGTTGTACAAGGAAATGCAGAACGGGCTGTTTGGGGAAGCCGCTGAGCATGAAAGGCTTGATGAGATAATATGCCTCGTCAGAAACCTGCATTGCAAAACCCATATCCTTGGGCGGACAGTCAGCAACCCTGTCCCGTTTACAGGCTATCTGCCGACTGACCGCCAAAGTATCATAGACAGGCTTACGGAAGCAAAAACAATGCTTAGTGAAGAACAGTTACGTTCATACCGCGATAGCATTGTGTCGTTATGACAAGCATTGGTTTCAAATCATAAACGAATGCTGTAGGCTTCAATTGCTGACGTGTGCTTATGCCTGTTGTCTGTCTTGCCAACGTGTAAGCTGAAACATCTTGTTTGCTTGCAAAATGATAGGAATAGCAGTGAATCTGCAAACATAAAAGTTGTCAAATGTTAAAATACGGTTGGTATGACAAAAGGTAACACTTGACTTGGCAAAAGGTAACGCTTTATATGATCAAGTGTTACCTTTTGTTATTCAAAGTATTACCTTTCACTGTGCTATCAAAGTGGGATAGTTTGGTTGTTTGTCCCCCCCCCCACACAAACTTTATTTGCTCATCGGGTTAGGGGTGGATGCCATAGTTTTCTCTGTCTGTTACTCCTTATTGATATAATCCAGAACCTGTTCTGCATGGATTTTTGTCTTTATTTCTTTTGGGGAGAAGATTTTCTCTATGACACCATCTTCATTGACAAGATAAGTTGTGCGCAAAGTGCCGATGGTGCGTCTGCCACATGCCACCTTCTCACCCCAGCATCCGAGAGCCTGCAGAAGTGTTGTCTCTGTGTCCGCAATCAGTGGGAATTCAAGTCCTTGGGTCTCTGCAAACTTCTTTTGCAGTGACTCTTTGTCCTTGCTTACGCCGATGATAGCGTAGCCGGCAGCTTCAAGTTCCGCCTTATGAGCCTGCAAAGAGCAAGCCTCGGCAGTGCATCCGCTCGTGTTTGCCTTTGGATAACTATAGAGCACAATCTTACGTCCACGGTAATCGCTGCTCTTGATTTCATTGCCGTTCTGGTCTCTTCCGAGTATCTCCGGGATTCTGTCACCTACATTCATAATATTGTTGTTTAAGTTGTTTGTATAAATACCTGTTTGTTGGTTGTGCTTCTTTATTTCATGAAAGAATGCACTATTTATAGAATGATACATATTCGTTGAACTCCGGTTCATCGTATCTTGTACTTACTCCGACTCCTATGGCCACAAGCCGCTCAGCCGGAATGTTGTGCTTCTCTTCAAGATATTTCTTTACATTGGCAGCCCTCTCTTCGCATATAGAGTTGACATTGGCTACCGATGTTGCAGCACTTGTATATCCACCGATAATGATTTTCTTGTCAGGGTTTCTTGTCATATATTCTGCAATATTGGCTATTATCAGTTTCTGGGACTCACTTATGTTCACTGAATCCTTCTGGAAACGCACGGTTTTGTTCAGAGGTGTCTGTGCACCTGCGGCAAATATCATCATTGCAGCCGCGAAAGTCATTATTGTCCTTTTCATATGGTTTTATATATTTGGTTTAACGGCTGCAAAGGTAGTCATTTTTTGCGTGACATGAAATTTTTCTTTTTCATTATAGGCTATATTACTGAACATTAAAGAAATTTGGCATACAAAAATAAAAGATGAAAATTGTTAATGAAAAACAATCTCCATCTTCTGTTTCTTGTTGTCCTGCTTCATCTTACCGTGACATGGAAGCACCCCTGCTTCACCTCGTATTTTATATAGCACCGCCCTGCCTCACGGAAATCCCTCAGCACTTCGGAAAGAATCCATTTGAGAGTGTCGTTCTGCACTTCACGGCGGAAGCCCTGACGAGGGTCGTAGACGGTCTTGTAACGGTTTTGTGCTATGTCGAATGTCGTGCCGTAAAGGTGGCAGGAGTTGTCCGTTGCATTGATGTTCCGCTTTTGCAGCTTGCCAATATCCTCACGGGTGCGCAGCACACTGGTGATAAGGATTTTGTGAAACGGTATGCCTTTTACGTACAATGAGTCAAAATAAGCTCTGCCAATGTCGTTCAGCAGTGTTGACGCCCGTGGCACAAGATACGGTATGCTGCTCTTCAGGTTGTCAACATAGAAATATGGATTCGCCCCGATATATACCAGTTCCGACATCCTTTTCTCAGCATCAAGGCGATTGGTGACAGGCTTTACTCCCCATTTCTCTGCTTCGGAGAGGTGGACAGCCTGGCTGTCAGGGAAACAGTCCTTGAATCTTGGCACAGAGTAGATTGGGTGAGGAACAAATGCTTTGTCGTATGTTACGGCAGGTTCCGGGCTATGGACGTATTGCGTTGCAGTCGGAATGTTGCCGACGATGTCACGGGTCGTTATCGTATCTGTCGTGGATGCTCCGCCATGGCCTCCTGCCATTGCCAGGGAGTCCTTCTGCATGCGCTCTGTTTTGGTCATAGCCACTTCAGGACAGGCACACCTGAATAATGCAAGCACAACAACCACAATACCAAAGACCTGCAAATATAAGGATTTTGATACTTTCATTCTTAAAGTTTATTTAATTCGGAGCACAAAGTTAAGGAAAAAGATTGAAATCTGTAAACTTTTTTGTAACTTTGCAGGGAATTTTTAAGATTTAATAAAGGTTGATAGAGAAACATATCATAATAGAAGATGTTGACCCTGTAATGTTCTATGGGGTTGGCAATGTTCATTTGCAGATGTTGAAATCCCTGTTTCCCAAACTGCGTATCAATGCCCGTGGCAATGTCATCAAAGTGCTTGGGGATGAGGAGGAAATGTGCCAGTTTGAGGAGAACATAGAGACGATGCGCAAGCATTTGATAAAGTACAATTCTATCAACGAGGAGGATATAATCGACATTGTCAAGGGAAAGCAGACGAAGGCTGACGCTGTGAAAGGCGTTGTGTGCTACAGCATTTCAGGTCGTCCGATAAAGAGCCGTTCTGCCAACCAGCAGAAACTGATAGAGGCGTTTGAAAGGGATGACATGGCATTTGCAGTCGGTCCGGCAGGAACAGGCAAGACATATCTGTCCATAGCCCTTGCAGTAAAGGCATTGAAGGAGAAGCAAGTGAAGCGGCTTATACTCTCCCGCCCTGCTGTTGAGGCAGGAGAAAAACTGGGATTCCTGCCAGGAGACATGAAAGATAAGATTGACCCATACCTCCAACCGCTTTATGACGCGCTTGAGGACATGATTCCTGCGACCAAACTGCAAGACATGATGGACAAGCACATCATACAGATTGCTCCGCTTGCCTTTATGCGAGGAAGGACGCTGAATGATGCTGTGGTGATACTTGATGAAGCTCAGAACACGACAACGGCACAGATAAAGATGTTCCTGACACGCATGGGATGGAACACAAAGATGATTATCACAGGCGATCTCACTCAGATTGACCTGCCAAGGAATGCTCGTTCCGGTCTCGGCGAGGCATTGAAGATACTTGAAGGGGTTGAGGGAATTTCAATAATCAATCTTGACCAGAGCGACATTGTGCGCCACAAACTCGTTACAAGAATAGTAAACGCATTTAACAAATACGACAATGAAAGCATTGACTAAGACAGATTTCCGGTTTGCCGGACAGAAAAGTGTGTATCACGGCAAAGTGCGCGATGTGTATAACATCGACGATGATTTGATGGTAATGGTTGCCACAGACCGTATTTCGGCATTTGACGTAATCCTTCCAAAGGGCATTCCTTTCAAAGGACAGGTGCTGAATCAGATTGCAGCGAAGTTCCTTGATGCAACCAGTGACATTTGCCCTAACTGGAAACTTGCCACTCCGGACCCTCAGGTCACTGTCGGATTGAAGTGTGAAGGCTTCCGTGTTGAGATGATTATCCGTGGCATACTCACCGGTTCTGCATGGCGCGATTATCAGAAGGGATGCCGTGAAATCTGCAGTGTGAAACTGCCGGAGGGAATGCGTGAGAACGAACGTTTCCCTGAACCGATAATAACCCCAACTACAAAGGCTGACGAGGGTCATGACCTCAACATTTCCAAGGAAGAGATTATCGCACAAGGAATCGTGTCTGCTGAGGACTACGCTGTAATGGAAGACTACACACGCAAGCTTTTTGCACGTGGTCAGGAGATTGCCGCTAAGCAGGGGCTCATACTTGTAGACACAAAATATGAGTTCGGAAAGCGTGACGGCAAGGTTTATCTTATTGACGAAATCCATACACCGGACTCTTCACGTTATTTCTATGCTGACGGTTATGAGGAGAAGTTCGAGAAAGGCGAGCCGCAGAAGCAGCTTTCAAAGGAGTTTGTACGTCAGTGGCTTATAGAGCATGACTTCATGAACGAGCCTGGACAGACCATGCCTGAAATCACAGATGAGTATGCGGAAAGCGTGTCCGAGCGTTATATCGAACTCTACGAAGGCATTACCGGTGAGAAGTTCGACAAGGCTCAGGATGTCAGCGACATCAATGACCGCATAGAGAAGAACGTTTCCGCATATCTTGCGTCCCGTAAAGGATAAGTGGTTGCCAACGGTGGAAACTACGCTATAAGCCGATTTGTGTATTTCGTAACATAAATTCAGAAACTCATTTCACAACGATGGATAAATATGGAATTATAGGGCATCCTCTCGGACACTCTTTTTCTCCTGGATTTTTCAATGAAAAGTTCTTGAACGAGAATATCGATGCTGTCTATGAGAAGTTTGACCTTCCGCAGATAGAAGCGGTCATAGAGGTTCTGGCATCCAATCCGGAACTACGCGGACTGAATGTCACTATCCCATACAAGCAGCAGATAATGCAGTATCTTGATGAGTTGAGTGATGAAGCACGCGAGATAGGAGCGGTAAATGTTGTACGAATCTCTCACAATAATGGTACGGTGTACATGAAGGGCTATAATAGTGATGTCATTGGATTCACACGCTCAATAGAACCGCTGTTGGAGAAATATCACAAAAAGGCTCTTATCCTTGGTACCGGTGGAGCCTCAAAGGCCGTGGAATATGGCTTGAAGAAACTTGGCATTGAGATTGTGAAGGTCAGCCGTTATGAACGTCCGGACACTATACAGTATGATAAAATCACTGCAGATGTTATCAAGGAATACAATGTCATCGTCAACTGCACTCCGGTGGGAATGTATCCTAATACGGAGGAATGTCCGCAACTCCCGTATGAAGCTATGGACAGCCATACTCTGCTTTATGACCTTGTATATAATCCGGATGAAACCCTTTTCATGAAGAAGGGACGTGAAAGAGGTGCCGTTACGAAGAACGGGCTTGAGATGCTTCTGCTTCAGGCGTACGCTTCTTGGGATTTCTGGAATGAATAAATGAAAAAGGAAGGATAAAAGTCCGAATATATTGACGGCTGTGTCCTTCCGTTTTCCGTATTTCATACAAGTGGCTTAAAATAAAAAGAAAAGAACGTATTTTGTTAAATACACTATATTCAAAAGACAAATGAGTAATAATCGTTATATGATGCGCGGTGTGAGTGCCGCAAAGGAAGATGTGCATAACGCTATCAAGAACATTGACAAGGGAGTGTTCCCACAAGCTTTCTGTAAGATAATCCCGGACATTCTGGGCGGTGACCCAGAATATTGCAACATAATGCATGCCGATGGCGCAGGCACAAAGTCATCCTTGGCATATATGTACTGGAAGGAAACCGGAGATATTAATGTCTGGAAAGGCATTGCACAGGATGCTATTGTGATGAATACCGATGACCTCCTTTGTGTAGGTGCTGTTGACAATATCCTTGTCTCATCAACCATCGGACGAAACAAGATGCTTATCCCGGGTGAGGTTATCTCTGCTGTCATCAATGGCACAGACGAACTTCTTTCTGAAATGCGTGAAATGGGTGTCGGCATCTACCCTACCGGCGGCGAGACTGCCGATGTAGGCGACCTTGTACGTACAATCATTGTGGATTCTACCGTGACTTGCCGCATGAAGCGCAGTGATGTCATTGACAACAAGAACATACAGCCAGGCGATGTGATTGTCGGTCTGTCATCATGTGGTCAGGCTACATACGAGAAGCAATATAACGGCGGAATGGGTTCAAACGGTCTCACTTCTGCCCGCCATGATGTGTTCTCAAAATATCTTGCAGAGAAATATCCGGAATCTTACGACCGGAAAGTTCCTGATGAACTTGTATATTCCGGCACAAAGAAGCTCACCGATGCAATAGAAGGACTTGGAGTTGACGCCGGCCAGCTTGTGCTTTCACCAACACGCACTTACGCTCCTGTAATCAAGAGAATCCTTGACGAACTGCGTCCGGAGGTTCATGGCATGGTACACTGTACAGGCGGAGCGCAGACAAAGGTTCTTCATTTCGTGAGTGACAACTGCCGTGTCATAAAGGACAACATGTTCCCTGTGCCTCCTCTCTTCAAGATGATTCATGATGAAAGCGGAACGGATTGGAAAGAAATGTATCAGGTCTTCAATATGGGACACCGTATGGAAATTTATGTCCGCCCTGAGATAGCAGAGCAGGTTATTGCAATCAGCAAGTCGTTCAACATTGATGCACAGATAGTTGGTCATATTGAGGAAGGCCAGAAATCGCTTACAATCAAGTCGGAGTTCGGCGAGTTCAATTATTAAGATTTTATAAAAAACAACCAAGTGTTAATATGACAGAAAATAATAGCATATTACAGAAACTTGATGGCTTGGAGGCACGATACGAAGAGGTTTCCACACTGATAACCGACCCGAATGTCATCGCCGACCAGCAGCGTTATGTCAAGTTGACACGCGAATATAAGGATCTTGAGGACATCATGAAGCTCCGCAAGCAATACGTTGATTGCCTTGAAGGAATTGCCGAAGCAAAGGATATAATCATGAACGAGTCTGACGCCGACATGAAGGAGATGGCTCGCGAACAACTTGCGGAGAATGAAACGTTGATGCCGGAACTGGAAGAGAACATCAAACTGGCTCTCATTCCAAAAGACCCGGAGGACGCGAAGAATGTGGAAATGGAAATCCGTGCAGGTACAGGTGGTGACGAGGCGTGTCTGTTTGCCGGAGATTTGTTCAAGATGTACAAGTCCTATTGCGAGTCAAAAGGATGGAACCTCTCTGTTACTGATGTCTCAGAGGGTGCTGTCGGCGGATTCAAGGAAATCGACTTTGCCGTTTCCGGCGAGAATGTCTATGGCATTCTGAAATATGAGTCCGGTGTCCACCGTGTTCAGCGTGTGCCTGTGACAGAATCCAATGGTCGTATGCAGACAAGTGCTGCCACTGTTGCCGTACTCCCGGAGGCAGAAGCGTTTGACGTTCAGATTAATGAGGGCGAGATAAAATGGGATACATTCCGCTCATCAGGTGCCGGCGGTCAGAATGTCAACAAGGTGGAATCCGGTGTCCGCGCCCGCTATATGTGGAAGAATCCGAACACAGGCGAAACGGAAGAAATCCTTATCGAATGTACTGAGACGCGCGACCAGCCGAAGAACAAGGAAAGAGCACTTGCCCGTCTGCGCACTTACATTTATGACAAGGAACACCAGAAATATCTTGATGATATAGCCTTACGCCGCAAATCCCTTGTATCTACAGGCGACCGCTCTGCGAAGATACGCACATACAATTTCCCGCAGGGACGTGTCACCGACCACCGTATCGGCTTTACCACCCATGACCTTCAAGGTTTCCTTGGTGGCAACATTCAGGACATGATTGACGCTCTCACTGTTGCGGAGAATGCAGAACGCATGAAGGAAGCAGAACTGTAAGCCGTTGGCAGACAAAATGATTCACATATAAATCAATAAAAACAAGATACAGACATGACAAGAGAAGAGCTGGTAGCACAAATAGCAAAGAAGAAAAGTTTTCTCTGCGTAGGACTTGATGTTGACTTGAACAAGATTCCTGAACATCTGCTGAAAGAGGAAGACCCGATTTTCGCTTTCAACAAAGCCATAATTGATGCCACTGCACCATATTGTGTAGCCTACAAGCCGAATCTCGCATTCTATGAAGCGTTCGGAGTAAAAGGCATTCAGGCTTTCGAGAAGACAGTGAGCTATCTGAAAGAGAATTATCCGGAGCAGTTTGTCATTGCTGACGCAAAGCGTGGCGACATAGGCAACACATCAAAAATGTATGCAAGGACTTTCTTCGGAGAATATAATGTTGATGCGCTCACAGTTGCTCCATATATGGGGGAAGACTCGGTGACACCATTCCTTGATGGATATGATGGCAAATGGGTTATCCTGCTTGCATTGACATCAAACAAAGGCTCCTTTGATTTCCAATTAACAGAAGATGAAAATGGAGAGCGATTATTTGAGAAAGTCATAAAGAAGTCCCGGCAATGGGGCAATGATGAGAATATGATGTATGTGGTAGGTGCAACTCGTGGTGAGATGTTCAAGGACATTCGCAAGGTAGCTCCGAACTCATTCCTTCTCGTTCCCGGCGTAGGCGCACAGGGAGGCTCTCTTGAGGAAGTATGCAAATACGGCATGATAAAGGATTGCGGCCTGCTTGTCAATTCCTCACGTGGAATCATCTATGCTTCCAACGGAACGGACTTTGCTGAGATTGCTGGGCAAAAGGCAAAAGAACTGCAAGCAGAAATGGAGGCACTGCTGCAATCATAACGATTAACCGGAAATTGATGAAAATAATCAACGACCCTGTCCATGGATTCATAAAGATACCAAAAGGGCTGCTCCTACAAATAGTCCAACATCCATTGATGCAACGACTTACACGTATCAGGCAATTAGGGATGTCGAGTTTTGTGTACCCAGGAGCACAACATACAAGATTCCAACACTCGATAGGTGCATACCACCTAACGAGTGAGGCTGTTCATGCCCTTACACAAAAAGGTATATTCATTTTTGATTCTGAAGCAGAAGCCGTTGAAGCCGCAATTCTAATGCATGATATTGGGCATGGACCATTCTCTCATGTATTGGAAAACACTTTGATTTCTGGAATATGCCATGAAGACATTTCTTTGAAGATGATGGAGCAAATCAATCATGACCTTGGTGGTCAACTGAATCTTGCTTTGTCAATCTTCAAGAATGAGTATCACAAGCATTTCTTACACCAGCTAATATCGTCACAGTTGGATATGGACCGCCTTGATTATCTTAACCGTGACTCATTTTTTACAGGTGTGCAAGAAGGGGTTGTCGGTGGTGCAAGAATTTTGAAAATGCTTAATGTCATTGAGGATGAGCTTGTAATAGATGAAAAAGGAATATATTCCATTGAAAACTATCTGACATCACGTCGCTCTATGTATTGGCAGGTTTATCTTCATAAAACAGTTGTCGCTTGTGAGAAGGTTCTTGTCAATCTACTCTTACGTGCCAAATATTTAGCTAATAATGGTGTGGAATTGTTCTGTTCCCCATATCTTAGATATTTTATATATAACAATATAAATAAGGATATTTTCGAGAAAGATTCGCAAGCATTGTACAACTATGCCATGCTTGATGATAATGACATTTGGTCTGCGGTAAAAGTCTGGGCAAATCATGATGACAAGATACTTAGCATGCTGGCTAACGCTCTAATCAATCGCAAGCAGTTTAAGGTGGAAATTCATGACGAGATAATCTCTGAAGAATACATTGCAAACATGCAGCAAAGGTTAGCGGAGCGTTGTGGCGTATCACAAGAAGACACAAAATATCTGTACAGTGTAGATTCTGTCAAAAAGAACATGTACGACATAGACGGAGAGAGCATCAAGGTTCTTTCGAAGGATGGTTCCACAGAAGATATTTGCAAAGTCTCAGACCTTCTTAATGCTGCGCTATTATCACGTCAAAAACCGAAATATTATCTATCTTACCATAGGGCTATCGCCAATGAATAATGTAAAACGCTGAAAACATTATCAAATTCTTTGTAAATACAAAAACTTTTTGTATTTTTGCAAAAATTATAAGTTCAAATATGGAATTCACAGCAAAACAAATAGCAGAGTTTATCCAGGGACATGTAGAAGGTGACGATAATGCTACCGTAAACACATTTGCCAAGATAGAAGAAGGTAAGCCTGGGGCAATCTCATTTTTATCAAATTCAAAATATACACATTATATTTATGAGACGGAAGCGTCTATTGTACTTGTAGATGACAGCCTTAAACTTGATAAAGAGGTTAGCTGCACGCTGATTCGTGTAAAGAGTGCTTATGAGGCAGTTGCCAAGCTGCTTCAGCTTTATGAGTCAATGAAGCCTAAAAAGAAAGGCGTCAGTTCGCTTGCTTTCATTGATTCAACAGCCAAAATTGGAGAAGACTGCTATATAGGTCCTTTCGTGGCTATAGGTGCAAACGCAACCGTTGGTGACGGTTGCATACTTCATCCTCATGTAACTGTTAGTGATGGTGCAGTCATTGGTGAAGATACAGAAATACATAGCAATGCCGTGATATATCATGGATGTAAAATCGGAAAACGTTGCATACTTCATGCCGGTTGTGTTGTCGGTGCTGACGGATTTGGGTTCGCTCCGTCAGAGAATGGATACGACAAGATTCCGCAAATCGGCATAGTGACCATTGAAGACGATGTTGAAATCGGCGCAAACACTTGTATTGACCGTTCAACAATGGGCTCGACATTTGTGCGTAAAGGCGTGAAACTTGACAATCTTGTGCAGATTGCCCATAATACTGATATCGGTGCAAATACAGTGATGTCAAGCCAAGTCGGTGTTGCCGGTTCGACAAAAGTCGGAGAATGGTGCATGTTCGGCGGTCAGGTAGGTGTTTCTGGACATATCACCATTGGCAACAAAGTCATGCTTGGAGCACAATCAGGAGTTCCCAGTTCCATTAAGGATAATCAGCAGCTTATCGGCACGCCTCCTATGGAAATGAAACCTTATTTCCGTTCCCAGGCAATCTTCAGAAGACTTCCTGACATGTATAAAGAATTGAACGAGTTAAGAAAAGAAATTGAGGCACTCAAATCTAATAAGTAATGTCTAAGCAGAAAACACTAAAAGGAAGTTTTTCCCTTTGTGGAAAAGGACTTCATACAGGATTACACCTTACCGTGACCTTTAATCCTGCCGCTGAAAATACCGGCTACAAAATTCAACGTATTGATATAGAAGGTGAACCTATCATAGAGGCTGTTGCAGAGCGTGTCGTTGACACTCAGCGTGGTACAGTAGTTGGAAAGGGTGATGTTTATGTCTCTACAGTAGAACACGGTCTTTCTGCACTCTATGCACTTGGTATAGACAACTGCCTAATCCAAGTCAACGGACCGGAATTTCCTATTCTGGATGGTTCTGCTGCTCCTTATGTCGAAAAAATAAACGCAGTAGGCATCGAAGAGCAGAATGCGCCAAAGGATTACTATATCATACGCAAGAAAATAGAAGTAAAGGACGAAGAGACAGGCTCATGCATAACGATTTTCCCTGACGAGGAATTCTCCATCACTGCCATGTGTTCTTTTGACTCAAAGTTCATAAGCAGTCAATTCGCGACTCTTGATCACATGGACAATTATGTGGAGGAAATATCAAAAGCTCGTACATTCGTTTTTGTGCGTGACATATTCCCACTGCTGCAAGCCGGTCTCATCAAAGGTGGTGACATGGACAATGCCATCATCATCTATGAGCGCGAACAGTCACAAGAACAAGTTGACACACTTTGCAATACACTTGGAGTGCCACGCATTGATGCGACAAAGCTTGGGTACATCCAGCACCGCCCTCTTGTATGGGACAACGAATGCACTCGTCACAAACTTCTTGACATCATAGGTGATATGGCACTCATCGGCAAGCATATCAAGGGAAGGATTGTGGCGACACGTCCGGGACATACAATCAACAACAAGTTTGCGCGCTTGATTCGCAAGGAAATAAAGAAACATGAGATTCAGGCGCCGATATATGACCCGACAACAGAACCTGTGATGGACGTCAACCGCATCCGTGAACTCCTGCCCCACCGTTATCCGATGCAGTTGGTCGACAAAGTTATAGAACTTGGTCCTAATTCGATTGTTGGTTTGAAGAATATAACCACTGATGAGCCATTCTTCACAGGACATTTCCCTAACGAGCCTGTAATGCCGGGAGTGCTGCAGATTGAGGCCATGGCACAGTGCGGAGGACTGCTTATTCTCAACACACTTGAGAATCCTGAAAGCTGGTCAACATATTTCTTGGCTATAACGGATGTGAAGTTCAAGAAAAAAGTTGTTCCGGGGGACACTTTGTTGTTCAGAGTGGAGCTCTTAGGACCGGTACGCCATGGAATAGCGACAATGAAAGGCTACATGTTCGTTGGCGACAAGGTTGTCAGTGAGGCAACATTCACTGCTCAAATAATAAAAAACAAATAGTATATGGCAAACCAAATCAGCCCTATGGCTTATGTTCACCCGGATGCAAAGATAGGTGATAACAATATTATCGGTCCTTTCTGCTATATTGATGCCGATGTCATTATTGGCGACAATAATAAGATGCAGAATTCTGTAACCTTGAACCAAGGTACAAGAATGGGGTCAAACAATGAGATTTTCCCAGGTGCGAGTATCTCTACAAAACCTCAGGACCTCAAATATAGAGGCGAGGCTACAATCTGTGAGATTGGTGACAACAATTCCATTCGTGAGAGTGTGACCATATCTCGTGGCACTGCAAGTAAGGGGAAAACCAAAGTGGGTTCCAATAACTTGCTTATGGAAAATATGCATATTGCACATGATTGTGTCATAGGAAATTATTGTATTATCGGCAATTCCACAAAATTTGCCGGTGAGGTCGTTGTTGATGACTTTGCGATAATCTCAGCAGAATGCCTGTTCCACCAATTCACGCATATTGGAGGTTATGTCATGATTCAAGGAGGAAGTCGCACCAGTCAGGACATTCCACCTTATGTTATTGCAGGCAAAGAGCCAATCCGCTTTGCCGGACTCAATCTTGTAGGTCTGCGTCGCCGTGGTTTCTCAAACGAGACAATAGCATCCATACGTGAAGCTTACAATAAGATTTATGCGAAAGGCATTCTGAAAGAAGGAATCCAAGAAGTCAAGGACACAATGGAAGTTACCAAAGAAATACAATACATCATTGATTTCATTGAGACCGCCCAGCGTGGCATACTAAGATAATGCAAACACTTGTTGTCATACTCGGATCAACAGGTGTAGGCAAGACTGATTTGTGCATAAATATTGCAAAGCACCTTGGCTGTGAGATAATAAACTGCGATTCACGGCAGTTCTTCCGTGAAATACCAATAGGCACTGCCGCACCTACTGCTGAACAACAGCAGCGGGTGCGGCATCATTTTGTTGGTAATCTGTCTGTTGATGATTACTATTCCGCTTCGGAATACGAACAGGATGTTCTGCGTTTCCTTGAAAAGCAAGATAAGGATGCGACCTTTCTGCTTACAGGCGGTTCAATGATGTACCTTGATGCAGTATGCAATGGCATAGACGAAATGCCGACTATTGAAGAGTCAATCCGCATCAAACTGAAGACCCGATTAGAGGAAGAAGGGCTTGAGCCTCTTGTAGCAGAACTTCATGAACTTGACCCAATGCACTGGAATACAGTGGACAAAAAGAATCCGCGGCGCATACTCCATGCCCTTGAAGTTTGTCTTCAGACAGGTAAGCCCTACTCTTCTTTTATGACAAAAGAGAAACCAAAGCGACCGTTCAAAGTCGTCAAAATCGGTCTCACACGACCACGTGGGGAACTCTTTGGTCGTATCAATGAACGAGTGGTTCAAATGATTAAAATGGGTTTGGAAGAAGAGGCACGCAGCGTTTACCACAAACGTGGACTCAATTCATTGAACACTGTTGGATATAAGGAGATGTTCTCCTATTTTGATGGGGAAATAACAAAAGAAGAAGCTATACGCAAGATACAGTCAAACTCCCGTCATTACATGAAGAAACAGGAAACATGGTTCAAGAGGGACAAAGATATAAAATGGTTTAACCCAAAGGAATATAAAGAAATCATAAATTATATAGACATCTCTCTTAAGTAAAGATAAAAATGCGTAACTTTGCATTCTAACGTGAAACGTACAAATATCATGAAGAAAACAAAGCGTTATATCGGGAAAGTCAAAAAATGGTCTAAGCAGTTCTGGGCTTGGTATAAAAATCTTTACAAAGGCAAACCATGGTACAAAAAGACTGCTGCAGGCATAGTCTCCATGTTCGTACTCTTGTTTGTCTATCTTGGAGCCGTGGACTTGAACTTTTTATGGCTGTTTGGAAAGTCTCCTGGCTTTTTTGACATCATGCACCCAAAAACAAACGAAGCTTCGGTGATATACTCTGCCGATGGTGTGCAGATTGGCAAATACTTCAATGAAAACAGAACACCGGTTGAATACAAAGATGTCAACCCGCAGTTTTGGCGCGCGCTCATAGATACAGAAGATGAGCGTTTCTACAAGCATGCAGGCATAGACCCCATAGGACTCTTTGGTGCGGTGAAGGACGCTGCTACAGGTCGTGGAGGAAGAGGTGCATCGACAATAACGCAGCAGCTCGCAAAAAACCTTTTCCGCGTGCGTACAAACTATTCGACGGGACTTTTCGGTCGCATTCCGGGCATTAAGATACTCATAATGAAGTCTAAAGAGTGGATTCTTGCCATAAAGCTTGAAATGTGCTACTCAAAAGAAGAAATCATCACCATGTATGCCAATACTGTGGATTTCGGTAGCAATGCTTTTGGTATAAAGACTGCTTCAAAGACATATTTCAATACAACTCCGGACAAACTTAAGACAGAAGAGGCTGCCGTGCTCGTGGGAATGCTGAAAGCAACCACATTCTACAATCCGCTTGTAAACCCAGAAAACTCGAAAAACAGGCGCAACCAAGTGCTGGAAAACATGGTTGCCCATAACGATTTGTCACGTACAGCGTGTGATACTCTGAAAGCGAAAGACATTACGCTTAATTACAGTGTTGAGAAGAATTATGACGGCAAAGCACAGTATTTCCGTAATGCTGTTGCTGACTATCTGAAAGATTGGTGCAAAGACGAAGGTTATGACCTTTACAGCGACGGTCTGAAAATCTATACTACCATAGACACTCGCATGCAGAAATATGCAGAACAGGCTGCCATAAAACAGATGAAGCAAGTTCAGCAGAACTTCAACAACCATTGGGGACTGCGCCGCACACAAGATAATTTCATGCCGGGACAGAAACCGTGGCAGGATGAGAAGCATCAGGAGATAGAGGGATTCATTGAAGGAATCGCACAAAAACAGCCTTGTTACAAGGCGTTGGTTGCCAAATATGGTGAGAACTCCGATTCTGTAAACTATTACCTTAACAAGCCACACACTGTAAAACTCTTCGATTATGAGAAAGGTGAGATAGAGAGAACTATGTCGACTATGGACTCTATCCGCTATATGGTCAGCTACATGCATTGCGCATTCATCGCCATGGAGCCAAACACCGGACATGTGAAGGCTTGGGTTGGAGACATTGATTTTGACCATTGGAAATACGATAAGGTCACCGCCATGCGTCAGCCGGGTTCAACATTCAAGCTGTTTGTTTATACAGAAGCCATGAATCAGGGACTTACTCCGTGTGACAAACGACGTGATGAATATTTCTCAATGCAAGTCTATGACGAGCGAGAGAAAAAAGAGGTGACATGGGCACCGACAAATGCCAACGGATACTTCACCAACGATTCCATGGCGCTGAAATCAGCATTTGCAAGGAGTATCAACTCTGTTGCTGTCCGTCTCGGTCAGGAAATGGGAATAAAGAATATCGCACGCACGGCACACGACATGGGCATCAAGTCCCCACTTGACGAAACCCCTTCTCTCCCACTCGGCTCCAGTGATGTGAACCTGCTTGAACTTGCGGACGCCTACTGTACTGTGGCAAACAACGGCATGCAGCATGAACCTGTCCTTGTGACACGTATCCTTGACCATGACGGCAAGGAAATTTACGTTGGACCGACAGAGGAGACTCAGGTCATACCATACAAGTCTGCATTCCTTATGCAGCAGCTCTTGCAGGGAGGCATGCGCGAACCGGGAGGAACAAGCCAGGCGCTTTGGGGATATGTCGGAGAATTCCGTGATACAGAGTTTGGAGGAAAGACAGGAACATCAAACAATCATTCCGATGCATGGTTCGTTGGAATCTCCCCGAAACTTGTTGTCGGTGCATGGGTTGGCGGTGAGTACCGGTGTATCCATTTCCGTACAGGTGCTCTTGGACAAGGTTCTCGCACAGCTTTGCCTATCTGTGGATATTTCTTGCAATCCGTACTTAACGACCCGAACTTCAAGCACTATCGTGCAAAGTTTGATATACCGAAAGACCCAGACATAGAGCGTGGCATGTATATCTGTGACAGCTATTACGAGCACAAAAAAGACACATTCGATGTTGACAGTCTTGATTTCGAAGACTATATGATAGAAATAGACGACGATGGTAATCCTGTCAACCAGCCGGCACCGGCAGCTGCAGAACCGGCACAGAAGCAGGAGCAACAGATTATGCTTGAAGACCTTTAATGCTCTATGCACGATGCCCCCTGATTAACGCATATAATATCGTGGAATAACAGCGCACATATCAAAAGGTGACCTTTTATATGGTGAAAGGTCACCTTTCGCTACCCTAAGTGTTACCTTTTACCCAATAAAGTGTTACTTTTTTGTGTTGCGATGTTATGTAGCTGATTTTAAGAAAATTACCTGTTAAAATCTATAGGCTGAAAGTACAAGAATATGTCAGAAGGATTGGATTTTTCAAACAAGCAATTCAAGGATGCGCTTAACATAATCGAGCGCACCCGGAATTCCCTTTTCTTCACAGGAAAGGCAGGAACCGGCAAATCCACATTCCTCCGGCATATCGACGCGACAACAAAGAAGAAGCATATAATCCTTGCGCCGACAGGTATTGCTGCTATAAATGTTGGCGGGCAGACATTGCATTCGTTTTTTAAGATACCGTTTCATCCTTTGCTGCCAACCGATGTTCAGTATAATGCCAGGAACATTCGCGGCACACTGAAATATAGCGCGGAAAAGATAAAGCTTATACGCGAACTTGAACTAATCATTATAGATGAAATCTCCATGGTTCGCGCAGACATCATAGATTTCATTGACAAGGTTCTCAGGGTGTACTCTCAGAACATGAGACAGCCTTTCGGAGGAAAGCAACTGCTGCTTGTTGGTGACATTTATCAGCTTGAACCAGTCCTGAAGGATGATGACAGAAAACTTCTTCAGCCATTCTACACCTCAGGATATTTCTTTGCAGCACACGTGTGGCGACAAATGCAGCTTGTAAGCATAGAACTGAAAAAGGTGTACAGGCAGTCTGACAAGGAATTCATAAACATCCTTGACCGTATACGCGAATCAGCTGTTTTGGAATCGGACATCAAGGCTATCAACAGCAGAGTCACCACTGCGCCTGTGAAACAACAAAATGCAGACGACTCAATAGCCATAACGCTCTCCACACGGCGTGACACTGTTGATTATATCAACCATAAGGAACTGAATGAACTTGAAGGTGAAGTATCCGTCTACAAGGGACGTATCACAGGCGATTTCCCGGAGTCCATGCTCCCTACCCTTATGGAGTTGGAGCTAAAGCCTGGTGCGCAAATCATCTTTATTAAGAATGACCAGAACAAACGGTGGGTGAACGGCACGCTGGGAATTATCACGGGAATGGATGAAGGCGAAGGAAAACTCTATGTCCACACAGAAGCCGGTGAGGATTTCGATGTGGAGCAAGCCCAATGGTCCAATGTCCGCTATACGTTCAATGAAAAAGAAAAGAAGGTTGAAGAAGAAGAACTTGGCACATTCACCCAATATCCACTCCGCCTTGCATGGGCTATTACAGTCCATAAGTCACAAGGTCTGACATTCAATAATGTTAATATAGACCTGACAGGAGGCGCTTTTGCAGGAGGACAGACTTATGTTGCCTTGTCACGTTGCCGCTCTTTGGAAGGCATTACACTGAAAGAACCTCTCCGTAAGAAGGACATTTTTGTGCGTGAGGAAGTGAAGCATTTCGCCAGACAATATAATGACCAAAGGGCGATAGACACAGCATTGCGACAGTCTCAGGCTGATATTGAGTATGCTGAAGCCATTGACTGTTTTGACAAGGGAGACTTTCAAAATGCTCTTGACCATTTCTTCGTCGCCATACACCGGCGCTATGACATTGAAAAGCCTGTGGCACGCCGACTGATAAGGAAGAAACTGTCGAAGATTACTTTGCTTGAGCAGGAAATAAACCGCCTCAATGAAGAAATCAGCAGGCAAAAGGAGGAACGAGAAAAGCATGATGAATTTCTCAAGGAACTTGCCGTTGAATATGTCATTATGGGCAAGGAATGTGAAAAAGAGCATCTTCCCACTGCTGCAATCTCCAATTATGAGAAGGCACTGCGACTTTGCCCAACATATAATGACGCAAACAAACGGCTGACGAAACTGAAATCACAACAAAAGAACCAATAGATTCACACTTTATGAAAACAATTTTTATATCACTTTTGGCAGATGAGTCAATGCACCAAGTATTGAAAGCTAAATTCATAGAGGGCAATCCTCTGTTCATGTCGTTTGTGGCTATCGCCCTCATCATTGGATTGACATTCTGTATAGAACGTATCATATACCTTGCCCTTGCTGACATAAATACAAAGAAATTCCTTTCAAAACTCGAAGAACTGTACAAAGGAGGGGATAAAGAGGCTGCGCTGGACTTCTGTCGTAACACTCGCGGACCAGTGGCAAGCATCTGCTTTCAGGGCTTATTGCATTCTGAGGACACAGCAGATGACATAGAGCGCACAATAACATCTTATGCGGACTTGGAATTGGCAAAGCTCGAAAAAGGATGCTCATGGATTACATTGTTCATAGCTATTGCACCATCTCTCGGATTTCTCGGCACTGTAATCGGTATGGTTATGGCATTCGATGACATAGAAATGGCAGGCGATATCTCTCCAACAATCGTTGCCGGAGGTATGAAAGTCGCATTGATAACAACAATCTTCGGCATCATCTCCGCCGTGGTGCTACAAATATTCTATAACTATATACTCTCACGTATAGAACATCTGACATCACAAATGGAGCAGGCTGCCATCGAACTGATTGAGATTTTACGAAAACAGTAGACTACAAAAAGAAGAAATACCTTATCCAACATGATAGAACTAATCATAATCTTGATGTATCTTGCCATTGTCACGATATTATGCGTGACAATATGGTCTGTGTGCCGGGAACTCAGAATTGTGGGAAAGACATCCGGAGTCTCCAATGGCATAAAGAAGCGCAAGATATGTATTACAGTAAGAGCAGGCATGTTGTTGATGCTCATTTTGTCATTCGTATTTGCGGATACCACTCCTATAAAAACCAATTTTGTTTTATATACTGACATCTTTTGGTTGAAGGCATCCAATATGCTTGTATTCACAGGATGCATGGCTGTATTACTTGCTGCATGTGCTACCATTTATTGCTTTTTCTTAAACATTAAGGCGAATGATAAGATTATCAAATAGACTACGCAAGCACCAAAAGCACCGTGTACCGCAACTGAACACGACATCGACTGCAGACATTTCTTTCATGCTGCTCATATTCTTTCTCGTGACAACCTCAATGGATTCTGACAAAGGATTGCGCCAGCAGCTGCCTCCAAAGAATGAGGACAAAGAAACAGTCGCTACCGATGTTGACCTCAATACCGTAATGGCTGTTGGCATAACAGCGGAAAACGAGTACACATACAGCCTCCCGGGGCAGGCTGAGCCGACACCATGCACAGATGCGGAATTGCGCAAGCAGTTGGCAATCTTTATCCCACGACTCGGAGACAAGCATATAATAGAGATACAGGCAAGTCGCACTGCATCGTATGACAGATATTTCCGTTTGCAGAATATCCTGACATGTGTTTACCGTGATGACCTGAAACGAAAGTATAAACAACGAATAAGTGAAACCTATGTTCCGTAAAAGAGACAGAAAAATACCTACACTGAACACATCCGCTTTGCCTGACCTTATATTTACAATCCTTTTCTTTTTCATGATAGTCACGCACATGAGGCAGACTGACGTGAAGGTAAGGCTTGAATCTCCACAAGGCACTCAGTTGCAAAAACTTCAGAAGAAGTATGCCACAGCATATATTTATATAGGTAAGGACAAAAATGATGATGTGAAAGTGCAGTTCAATAATGAAATCGTTGATTTCAACCAACTTACAGAATATGCCGGAAAGCAACGCGAAGCTTTGCCCATAGAAGAACAACAGTATTTCACTGTTTCAATAAAAGCAGACAGAGACATTCCACTTGGTGTCCTTGCACAAGTGAAAAAGGCTTTGCGAGAAGCTCATGCATTGAAAATAAACTATTCTGCTACAGAAATAACAGAAAGCCAACAAAAGGAAGAAAACAAGTAAAAACAGATAATTATGCCCAAATACACTCTTGATGCTCTGGATAAGAAAATTATCCGAATGATCAGCAATGACGCACGAGTGCCATTCTTGGAAGTGGCACGTGCATGCAATGTCAGTGGCGCAGCAATACACCAACGCATTCAAAAACTGCAGAGCCTTGGAATTGTAAAAGGCTCACAATTCATAATTGACCCTGAGAAGATAGGTTATGAAACTTGTGCCTATGTGGGATTGTATCTGAAGTACCCTGAGCGTTTTGACAATGTTGTGGAGGAACTGAGGAAGATGCCGGAAGTTGTGGAATGCCATTACACGACCGGTGGTATGGATATGTTCATAAAACTATATGCAAAGAACAACCATCATCTGTTAAGTATCATACACGATAAACTGCAGCCACTCGGACTTTCACGCTCAGAGACCATCATATCATTCAATGCTGCCATATCGCGCCCACTGAATGTTGCTGATATTAACGATGAGGATTAACTGCCTATTTTTGGAGCAAATCCTGCTAACACCATATGAAAAAGTGTGAAACCCGTCACATTGTACGGAATTATTGTTAATATAAGCATGACAAATATGTAGTTGTTGGGAAAATATCAGTAATTTTGCGGTCACAGAGCAAATGTCGGGAAAGCAGCCATCCTATTTGAGAACGTCTCTGTGAAATAATTATTAGTATTAACCTCAAAAACAAAATGCGTATGAAAAAGTTAGCACTTATCCTCACTTGTCTACTCACTGTATTCACAGTCGTTGCTTTTGCCGGCAATGACAAAGTCATAACTGTAAAGCAGTTGCCAAATAACGCACAGCTTTTTCTGAAATCACATTTCAACGCCAATAAAGTGGCGCTTGTGAAAATGGAAAACAAAATCATTACAAAGGATTATGAAGTGACATTTGTCAATGGAAATAAAATAGACTTTGACAGCAACGGAAATTGGGAAGAAATAGACTGTAAGGCTACGGTTGTCCCCAAAAAGGTTGTTCCTGTTAAAATATACAACTATGTAAAAAGCAACTATCCGAAAGAAAAAATCGTAAAGATAGAGCGGGACAGAAAAGGGTATGCGATAAAACTCTCTAACCGTATGGAACTTGATTTCAACAATAATTTCCAATTGACGGAAATAGATAGATAGGCGTGAATCCCTGAACAAGAAAGGCTATATGGAATAAACATACACCATATGGCCTTTTTATTATGCCCTTTCCATGGAAAATAAACGGCATGAGTTTTCTAATTCTCTATTTATCATAATAGTAAAAAACGATGCTTCCGGAGGTAACAGACAGCACTTAACTTTGCCAGCAGTGAGCTTTCATGCTACAAATGGTTATCTTTTGAACAGGAAAAACTGACCTTTTGCAGTCAATAAGGATAGGAAAAGCACAATGGTTCGTTATCAAGAACGAGTGAAAGGTAACGAATCATTGTGCCTTTTTATGTGTGTGATTTTTGTTTTTAATGATAATGTGTTGATACGTAGGAAGATAGAGTGATTTTAGACTCCGTGCGATATTTAGCTGTCTCTGCCCTCTATATTGTTTCTATGCAAAATACGGAGGGCAAAAAAGTCATGAGTTTTTCAATCCTCCTATCTTGTCTGCTTGTTCTGATTTACTCATTATGCCTGACAATATCTTAAGTGCATCTCCAACAGTAGGAACGTTGGAGATGACAATACGTGGCGAACCGCTGACAGACTTAAACTGACAACGACGTGGGTTGGATGTGGCATATCCAATGATACTTCCAAATGCCTTGGTCTTGTAATAAGGGCTGCTTTGGTCACGAAGGAGATGCAACTGCATCAGTCCCTGCTTAAGCACAATTTTCTCACAACCAAGCCTCTTGCCAAGTCTGCGCAGCATAACCACAGACATCAGCTCCTCGCCTTCGTGGGGAACAGGACCGAATCTGTCTTCCAATCTCTTGCGATAGTCCTCCAAATCCTTGTCTGTCTCTATTTTGTCAAGCTCGCGGTAAAGCAGCATACGTTCAGCACTTCCCGGCACATACATGTCAGGGAAATACATTTCCAAGTCACTTTCAACACCGCAGTCATCGACAAAGTCCAGGCTTTCCATGCAACGTCCTTCGCTCTGTGCTTCAAGCAGTTGCTCTTCCTGAAGGTCTTGGAACTCTTCATTCTTAAGTTCTTGCACTGCCTGTTTCAGGATTTTCTGATAAGTCTCATATCCAAGGTCTTCCATGAATCCGCTTTGCTCCGCTCCCAGCAAATTGCCTGCTCCTCGCAGGTCAAGGTCTTGCATGGCAAGCGAGAAGCCGCTTCCCAAATCAGAGAAAGTCTCCAAAGCTTCCAAACGTGTCCTTGCATCATGGGACAGATAAGACAGAGGTGGAGACAACAAGTAGCAGAATGCCTTTTTGTTACCTCTGCCGACACGCCCACGCATCTGATGCAAGTCACTAAGCCCGAATTTGTGCGCATCGTTTATGATTATAGTGTTGGCATTCGGGACATCAATGCCGTTCTCCACTATTGTTGTGGACAGCAGGACATCATAATCATAGTTCATGAATCCCATGATAATCTTCTCCAGAGCATCCGGATTCATTTGTCCATGACCTATGGCAACCCTGCAATCAGGAACATGTTTTTCTATAAGCCGTGCAATTTCAGTAAGGTTTGAAATGCGTGGGTTTACAAAAAACACTTGCCCGTTGCGTGACATCTCAAACTCAATCGCATCGGTTATGATTTCGTGGCCATAAGACCCTAACTCCGTGTGTATAGGATGACGGTTTGGTGGAGGGGTGCGCATAATGCTCATGTCTCTTGCACCCATCAGCGAAAACTGAAGAGTACGTGGGATAGGTGTGGCTGACATCGTCAGCGTATCGATGTTTGTCTTCACCTGACGAAGCTTTTCCTTTGTCGAAACACCGAATTTCTGCTCCTCGTCTATTATCAGCAGTCCAAGGTCTTTCCATTTTACCGACTTTCCTATGAGTTTGTGAGTGCCGACGAGTATGTCGATTTTTCCTTCTGCAAGGTCTTTCAGCACCATTGAGGTTTGTTTGGAAGTTCGTGCACGAGACAGGTAGTCCACTCTCACAGGCAGTCCGTCAAGGCGTTTTGCAAATGTCTTGTAATGCTGGAATGCAAGCACCGTAGTTGGCACTAACACAGCAACTTGCTTGCTGTCGCACGCAGCCTTGAACGCTGCACGTATCGCCACCTCTGTTTTTCCAAAACCTACATCACCGCAAACAAGCCTGTCCATTGGGCGTGACGACTCCATGTCGTGCTTCACCTCCTGCGTCGCTTTCAGCTGATCAGGTGTGTCTTCGTACAAGAATGAGGCCTCAAGCTCGTTTTGCAAGTAGCAATCAGGAGAAAAGCCAAAGCCCTTTTCATGACGCCGCTTTGCATACAGCTTGATCAGGTCGCGTGCAATATCCTTTATCTTCTTCTTTGCACGCTCTTTCAGACGTTCCCATGCACCTGTGCCAAGATGTGACAAACGTGGCGGCTCACCGGTTGTGCTACTGCGATATTTGCTTATTTTATAAAGAGAATGTATCGAAACATCCACTTTGTCATTGTTCTGATAGACAATACGGATAACCTCCTGATATGAGTTTCCGACAGGTACACGCACCAGACCTGCAAATTTTCCGATGCCGAAATCAACATGGACGATGAAATCTCCGGGCTCCATTTCTTGTAACTCCTTCATCGTAAGAGCCATTTTGCCATGCCGCGCATTGTCGGACTTCAGATTATATTTATGGAATCTGTCGAAAATCTGATGGTCGGTGAAAAGACAGAGCTTCAAATCGTTGTCGATAAAGCCTTCATGCAGAGTAAAGCCTATACTTTGGAACTCTATCCTGCAAGTATTCACATAGTTATCACTTGTTGCCGAAAGTATCTCATTAAGTCTTTCAACCTGCTTTTCACTGTCAGCGAGTACGCCTATTTTGTATCCGGAATCAACATGTTGGCGAAGTGTCTCACGCAATAAATCGAAATTTTTGTGGAAGAGAGGTTGTGGGACAATGTGAAATCGCATTGTCGCATCATATTGTTTGCTACCTTGTATCTGAGAGCCATACTCCACAATCTTCATTCTCGCGAACTCTTCCTGCATAATCCTCTGTGAGCATAGCTGAGAGTCACGGCGCATCTCCTTTATTATCTGCGCCTGCTCCATTTCCGTTGCATTGGCAAGGCGTTCTTCAAGTGCCTGTTTCGAGAAACCTTCTTCGTAAATCTGCCCCACCCTTTCAAGGACAAAAGCAGCATCTTTGGTTATTAGCGGAATACTGTTTGGGAAAAAAGAGGTCAATGGGCGTTTCTCTGTTTCCACTACCGACAGTTGCGGTACAATGATGACTTGCTCCATTCTGTCCTTTGACAACTGAGTTTCAACCTCAAAAGTTCGTATCGTATCTATCTCATCGTCAAAGAAGTCTATCCTTATAGGCAGTTCGGACGAGAAAGAATAAACATCAAGGATGGAACCTCTGACTGCAAACTGCCCGGGTTCATAGACATAGTCTACCTGCATAAAGCCAAGTTCTCGAAGCTGACGTTCTACCTCGACAATGTCTATATGCTGTTCACGTGCCAACGGCAGCTTGCGCGTGTCAACATCGTGCTTGGAGACAACAAGTTCCGCTAATGCCTCCGGATATGTCACAACCAGCAGGCGTCCGCCACAAGTGTGCTTTCCAAAATTCTGCCTTTCAGACAGTTTTGCCAATACTTCCGTACGCAAAATCTCATTTGCAGGGTCATGCTGACCATATTTCACGGCACGCTTGTAGGATGAGGGGAAAAAGAACACCTCACTATCACCAACCAATCGGCACAAGTCTGCATACAAATACCCTGCTTCGTCTGCATCGTTGAGCACAAAAAGCATTGTACCGCCAAATGCTACATCTTTTTCCGATGCCTTCATTGTATCGGCAAGCCTGACGCTGACGGAAGACAGCAGCAAAGGAACTGCTGAGCATGACAGTCCCTCCAAAAAGACAGTATGCACAGACTTGTCCGCCAGCTCTTTGGTAAGAGCTCCAGCCTGTGCTGACTCCGCATAACGCGAAAGGATAGTGTTTTCTTTCATCTCTTTTAATGATTCTTTTACAACAGCAACCACAAGACACCGGATTACCGATGCCTTGTGTCAAAATAATAGCCTAAAAGGTTTTGTTTGCAAAATTACAATAATATTTCCTAATATGCAACAATTTGCTACATGAACTCGATTAACATGTTGAAAACAAAACATAAATACAACCGTAATTATTTCGCAAAAGAACACCAAAAGCACGTTTTGCAAGTCTGTGTTTGCCAATCAATTGCCTTTTTGTGTGCAATTGATTCCATGCCGACGACAGTAGAAGTACCTTGCATAAATGACATTATGTGCACATATTAGTGAATAATTGTAACACACACGTGAATTTGTTTAATATATTTTGTCAATATCATTTTTTTTCAGTACCTTTGCAGGCAAAAAACATAAAGAATTAATGAAAAAGTCATGCTTCCTCGTACTGTCCCTGCTTATGTGCTGCCATATCAGCACTTTTGCACAATATATGGAAGTTCCGAGGGATACATCATACACGATTATTTCAACGTTTTTACATAACAAGAAATATCATCCAAACATAGAACTGGCAAAACAGGAATTGCCTGAAAATGTTGTTGCTTATGAGAATGTTGTATATACAACACTGCACAACACCCCTTATGGTGAGCGAGAGCTTCGCCTGAACATCTATCGCCCAAAAGGCAAAAATGTTTATCCTGCCCTTATCATGGTGCATGGTGGAGGCTGGAATTCCGGTGACAAATCGTTGCAAGTCCCTATGGCAATGGCTATCGCAGCACAAGGTTATGTCACAATTACTGTCGAATACCGCCTTCGTCCGGAAGCCAACTACCCTGCCGCTTTGCACGATCTGAAGACGGCTGTACGTTGGGCTCGTGCCAACGCAGCACAGTATGGCATAGACAAAAAGCGGATTGCAATGTCCGGCTGCTCAGCAGGAGGACAGCTTGCCACACTTGTAGGCATGACCAATGGCTCGAAACGCCATGAAGGTAATGGAGAATGGGCAAAGCAGAGCAGCAAAATACAAGCTGTTGTCAGTATGGATGGCTGTTCAACATTCATATCGCAGAATAACATCGATGATACGAATGAAAAGGCGCGCAAGCATAATAAGATGCCAATGACAGCTCAATGGCTTGGCGGACTGTATAAGGATGCCAAAGAAAACTGGACAGAGGCTTCGCCTGTGGTGTGGGTTTCAAGGCATTCTGCACCAGTCTGCTTCATAAACAGCCAGCTTTCACGTTATTCTGACGGCAAAGAAGAACTCATAAAAAAGCTGGACGCTTATGGCATTTATCACGAAAGTTATATACATGATGCGCCATTGCACACATTCTGGTTCTTTCATCCTTGGTTTCAGCCTACAGTAAATTACACGGTAAAATTCCTTGATAAAATATTCAAAAACACAGGAAAAAGGAAGTAAGATAGACTTTGTAACTCAGTAAACAAAGCTCTACAACTCAACAAACTTGGGAACGTATAGTAAATGAACAAATATCTTGACATAGCAAAAAAATCCGTTACAGGACTCAACAAATTTGAAGTCACACTCCTAATCACGATACTTGCTCTCACAGCAATAGGCTTTTTGATTAAGGGTGAGGTGACAATCAATACTACTATTGCTGCCATTGCAGCCATATTGGGAGTGTTCTGTGTCGTACTTGGGGCAAAAGGATCTATCGCGAATTGGATATTCGGTACGGTGGAAGCCTTCCTGCATATATATATATGCTTTTTCACACATATATATGGTGATATGCTGCAGAGGTTGGTGTACAACCTGCCAATGCAGTTTGTTGGCTGGAAGAAATGGAAAAAACGCATGCGTGATGATAATTCGCAGACTATCCACACACGCTACATGACATGTCAGCAGCGGTTTTTGACAGCCGTGGCTGTAGCGACAGGCACTCTTGCCCTTGGAGTGTTCCTTATATATTTTGGTCCATGGATGATAGATACGTTGCAAGCCGTATTGCCGGACATGCAGTTTAAGACACTGAAACTGGACTATGACCACCCAATGCAGCTATGGCTTGACTCTTTCACCACTGTGATGTCGGTAATCACGATGTATGTATCTGTCAAAGCATTTGTTGAACAGTGGTATATGTGGCTTGCAATCAATGTCGCCTATATAGCAATGTGGCTGATGTCCGCTTCGGAATTTTCCTTTATGACAGTGGCAAAGTACAGTGTCTATCTCATCAACTCTTTCTACGGAATCTATATGTGGAATAAGTTGAGTAAAGACTAAACGATAAAATAGATGCCTGATAAGGCAGCAAAAGACTTAAATACACTTTGAATCATGAAAAGTGACAGCATAATAATCATACCGACTTATAACGAGAAGGAGAACATTGAAAAGATCGTGCGTGCGGTGTTCGGGCTTGAGAAGGCTTTCAATATCCTCGTAATCGATGATGGCTCTCCTGACGGTACAGCGGATATAGTGAAACGGTTAATGGAAAAGGAGTTCAAAGAACGCCTGTTCCTTATCGAACGTTCTGGCAAACTTGGGCTTGGCACGGCATATATACAAGGATTCAAATGGGCTCTCAGGGAAGGTTATGACTATATTTTTGAAATGGATGCCGATTTTTCACATGACCCTAACGACCTTCCACGCCTGTATTCAGCATGCGCTGACGAGGGAAACGATGTCGCTATCGGCTCGCGTTATGTCAGTGGCGTGAATGTTGTCAACTGGCCTATGGGACGAGTACTTATGTCCTATTTTGCATCAAAGTATGTAAAGGCTGTCACAGGATTCAATATTCATGACACCACTGCTGGATTCAAGTGCTACAAACGCCGTGTCCTGAATACCATAGAGCTTGACAAAATAAAGTTCAAGGGCTACGCTTTCCAAATAGAGATGAAATTTACTGCTTATAAAATAGGCTTTAAAATCAAGGAAATCCCGGTTATTTTCGTGAATCGGCGTGAGGGAACCAGCAAGATGTCCGGTGGTATTTTTGGCGAGGCATTCTTCGGCGTGATGAGACTGAGGCTTGACGGATGGTTCAGGAAATATCCTTCCATAAAGGATTAAGGTCTTGCTTTTCATGATTCCTCGGTATTTTTTTTCCATAATCGCATTAATAGACAAATACAGCAACGCTTAGAACTCCAATGAAGGTAGCCATAGTAAAATATAACGCAGGAAACATATATTCCGTTGTCAATGCTTTACGCCGTATAGGCATAGAGCCGATACTTACTGACAACGCCGAACAGATTCGCAATGCTGACAAGGTGATATTTCCGGGACAAGGCGAGGCAAAGTCTGCTATGGAATATCTGCGTGCGCGTGGTCTTGACAGCGTTATACGCTCATTGAAGCAGCCGGTTCTTGGTATATGTGTGGGACAGCAGCTTCTTTGCCGCCATTCGGAAGAAGGGGACACGGACTGTATCGGCATATTCCCAATGGAAGTGAAACGCTTCTGCCCTACTTGCCATGAAGAAAAAATTCCACAAATGGGTTGGAACAGCATTACGGACTTGAAGTCTCTGCTGTTTGACAATGTCATGGAAAACGATTATGTCTATTTCGTGCATAGTTATTATGTGCCTCTTCATAAAGACTATACTATCGCGACAGTTGACTTCACTCTGCCATATTCGGCAGCCATCCATACGGAAAATTTCTACGCCACTCAGTTTCATCCTGAAAAAAGCGGCGATGTCGGTTCCCGTATCTTGGAGAATTTCATAAAACTTTAACAGCGGCATATCCGCAAACTACAGAAAGAATAATGATAGAACTCATACCGGCCATAGATATCATTGACGGCAAATGCGTCCGACTTACCAAAGGGGACTATGACTGTAAGAAGGTGTACAACGACGACCCTGTTGCCGTTGCCATTGAATTTGAGCGTCTTGGTTTCAAGCGTTTGCACGTTGTTGACCTTGACGGTGCGAAGTCACGTCACATTGTAAATGATGCCACACTTCGTGCAATAACCTC
>JAAGKN010000270.1_pt1 | contig 91790 bp, 80 predicted proteins | sample 6206371 | NCBI WGS metagenome assembly JAAGKN01 (sample SAMN11533720, study PRJNA540317) | gut metagenome | isolation source: fecal pellets from male and female animal of same cohort | host: Peromyscus leucopus | place: USA:CA | collected 2017 | reverse complement strand
ACTTCCTCGGCGACACCCGCACTTCCATCTTCGACGCCAAGGCCGGTATCGCCTTGACCGACACCTTCGTTAAGGTTGTATCCTGGTACGACAACGAGATCGGCTACTCCAACAAGGTGCTCGACCTCATCGCCCACATGGCAAAGGTTAACGGCTAATCGTTATCAGGCTAACAACCTCAAACTAAATAAGGCCACGACAGATTCACTCTGTCGCGGCCTTATTCGTATGGAAACAGACAAAAGCGAAATGGCGGCCGACTGAAAATAAAGTTCGCTATAAAAAAGTAATACTTTCACCACTGAAGCATAAGGTTCAGCTACAGATAATAAAGCCACAGCTATAGGAAACGGAAAAGCAGTTACCGGCAACTACGGCTCCAACGTGTGGACACGGCACACGTGAACATGAACACACTATTCCCGCGTGTGCCCGTAAAGCAGTTGTAAGGAAAGGCGGCAAGGTTTGCCATCGAAATATTTGTCGAGCACACGTTCAAAGATATTTCCTTCCTCGGAGACAGAGGAAAAGAGCGTCATGCAGGAACGTAGCTTAAGGTCGTCGGGCGAACCGAATATATCATGTGCCGTCCGGGCATTATCGAGCGCGAGCAAAGCGCCGGCCATTTTCTCCAGTCGGGGCCCGAGCACAGGGTGCGCCAGATAGGCCTCAGCCTCAGGCAAACCGGTTATGCCGTACAAACGGGACATGCGGCTGCTACCCAGTCCGTTGAGCTGGGGAAATACGTACCACATCCAGTGCGTCTGCTTGCGGCCTGCTTCCACCTCACACAACGCCCGCTCATAGTCATCAGCCTGCGCGTTGACGAAACGTTGCAGATTAAACACATCGTCGGCATCAGATGCCTCAACGGCTGCCGGTTCGGAGCGGAAGAGCCCCGTAAGGAAGTTGCCCATCTCCTGCACGTAACCGGTTTGCCTGCTGCGCGCGGCAGGATTGACCAGCACATTGAAACTGCCGGGCACAAGCTCCACCGTCACCTCACGGCCCATCGTCAGGGGGTCGCCGTCGCAGTGTACGGCCCCCTCCGCCTGCCGCACAACACGTATGCGGCGCGTCTTGATGATGCGCACATGGCTGTTGCCCGGAAGCGTCTTGGTGAACATCTGCAGCAGCACCTGGGCACCTTCAATAGGATTGACAGGCGACATGATGATGACATCCATCAGGCCATCTTTCATGGAAGCGTTGGGAGCGATATAGGCATTGTTGCCGTATTGCGAAGCGTTGGCGCAGGCTATGAGAAAAGCGTCGACGCGTTCCTTCCCCTGGTCGGTTTCAATTTCATAGCTCTCGCCGCGATAAGTCAGTCCTATGCCGATGGTGTTGCGGGCATACTGCACCAGACCACGATGGCCGCTCTGCGCGAATTTCATGCTCACAAAAGCGTCGAACCCCATACCGCAGGTACAGAAGAAGGGATGCCCGTTGATTTTACCATAGTCCAGACAATGCACCACGTAGCTGTTGATTATCTCGAGCGCCCGCTTTTTGTTTTGCGGTATTTGCAAATGACGCGCCAGGCCGTTGCCCGAGCCACAGGGTATGATGGCCAGGGCCGTGGCTGTATGCACCAGCGCCCGGGCCACCTCGTTGACGGTACCGTCGCCGCCCACGGCGCACACCACATCCACACCGGCCGCGGCCGCCCCGGCAGCTATCTCCGTGGCGTGACCGGCATATTCGGTATATTTTATTTCAAAATCAAAAAGATTACGGTCGAGATACCGCTCAATGTCACCCGGCACGGACCGCTTGTGCTTCGTACCGGAAATAGGGTTGATGATAAAAAGTATTCGGCGCTTCATGATGGGAGATGATGTGTTCGTTTTGCTATGGCACGCCCGCCGTAAGGCATACGGCGTTACGGACAATCCGCAACATTGCCTGTACGGAAAGTGGGAAGCCTTGCCACAAAAGTGGGAAGCAATGCCACAAAAGTGGGAAGGCATCCCACTTTTTCCCCAACCGGCGGAACGGACGCGCAATTAATTATAATGGGTGTAAAATTACGAATATAATCCCTTAGAAAGTTCCCTCGCACAGAGAAAATAGATGTAATGTAAAAAAATGTTGATAAAAATAAAGTAATAAATATAAAATGCGTATCTTTGCCAAGTTTTGTAAACAAAGCGTCGCTATTGCCTGACGCGAAATTACTCTGAAAGAGCCGCGAAGCAACATTGGCCGCAATAGCGCCGATTGCACGCACCGCGACCCGTTGCAGGCCCTCTCCGCAGACACTGTACGGCAGGATAACCACAACGGCAGGCACACACGCAACATATTACACATTTTATATGGGTATCTTACAAGAAAGATTAGCAAAGTACACGCTTCCGCAGCAATATATGGCGCAAGGCGTGTACCCCTATTTCCGTGAAATAGAAGGCAAACAGGGAACTGAAGTTGAAATGGGCGGGCACCAGGTGCTCATGTTCGGCTCGAATGCCTATACAGGCCTGCCGGGCGACGACCGCGTGATTGAAGCCGGCGTGAAGGCGTTGCGTCAATACGGCGCAGGCTGTGCCGGTTCGCGCTTCCTCAACGGAACGCTCGACCTCCACGTGCAACTCGAAAAAGAGCTGGCGGCCTTCGTGGGCAAGGATGAAGCGCTCTGCTTCTCAACCGGTTTCACCGTCAATTCGGGCGTCATCGCCTGCCTCACCGGACGCGAGGACTACATCATCTGCGACGACCGCGACCACGCCTCCATCGTAGACGGCTGCCGCCTCTCGTTCTCCACACGTCTGAAATACAAGCACAACGATATGGCCGACTTGGAGCGCCAACTTCAGAAGTGCCCCCCCGAAGTGGTGAAACTCATCATCGTGGACGGCGTATTCTCCATGGAAGGCGACCTGGCCAACCTGCCCGAAATCGTGCGCCTCAAGCATAAGTACAACGCCACCATCATGGTGGACGAGGCCCACGGCGTAGGCGTGTTCGGCCGGCAGGGACGCGGCGTGTGCGACCACTTCGGCCTGACCGACGAGGTGGACCTCATCATGGGCACCTTCAGCAAGTCGCTCGCCTCCATCGGTGGTTTCATAGCAGCCGACTCGAGCATCATCAACTGGCTGCGGCACAACGCGCGCACCTATATCTTCAGCGCCTCCAACACACCTGCCGCCACAGCGGCTGCAATCGAGGCCCTGCACATTCTGCAACGCGAACCCGAACGCATCGAAGCCCTTTGGGAGGTGACGCGCTACGCCCTGGGCCGCTTCCGCGAGGAAGGCTTCGAAATCGGTGAAACCGAATCGCCCATCATCCCGCTCTACGTGCGCGACGCCGAAAAGACATTCATAGCCACCGCACGTGCCTTTGACGAAGGCGTGTTCATCAACCCCGTGATTCCGCCCGCCTGCGCGCCGCAGGACACCCTGGTGCGCGTAGCCCTCATGGCCACCCACACCAAAGAGCAGGTGGACCGTGCCGTCAAGGCCCTGAAAAAAGTATTCGTGGAACTCGGCATCATCAAATAAGAGCCGCTTCGCGTTCCAGCACATCAGATGACACGGATTTAACAGGCCGGCACACAACATCCAACACCGTGACGCCGCCACCTGCTAAATCCGTGTCGCTCATTCAGTCCGGAACCGGCAAAATTACTATCTTTGCAGAGACAAACACACTCATGCACCACACCAATACCTCATCAAACAGATGCAACAGAAAATAATCATCCTCGACTTCGGTTCGCAAACAACCCAGCTCATCGGCCGGCGCGTACGCGAGCTCAACACTTTCTGCGAAATTCTGCCCTACAACAAATTTCCGCACGACGATCCCTCCGTCATAGGCGTCATCCTCTCGGGCTCACCCTACAGCGTATACGACCCCGAGGCATTCAAGGTTGACCTCTCGGCCATACGCGGACGCCTGCCCATACTCGGCATCTGCTACGGCGCGCAATACATGGCCCACACCTACGGCGGAAAAGTGGAACCGGCCGGCAGCCGCGAATACGGACGGGCAAACCTGGCGTACATCAAGCAAAACAATGAGCTCTTCGCCGGTTTTGACGAACACTCGCAGGTGTGGATGAGCCACGGCGACACCATCACCGCCATTCCCGAAGGATTCCACCGCATAGCCTCGACCGACAAAGTGGAGTTCGCCGCCTACCAGGCCGACAAGGAGCCGCTGTGGGGCGTACAGTTCCACCCCGAGGTGTTCCACTCGTTGCAAGGCAGCCTGCTGCTGAAAAACTTTGTAGTAGACATCTGCGGTAGCCGTCAGGACTGGAGCGCCGCCTCGTTTATCGACACCACCGTGGCCGAACTCAAGCAACAATTGGGCAACGACCGCGTCATCCTTGGCCTCTCGGGCGGCGTAGACAGTTCGGTGGCAGCCGTCCTGCTGCACCGCGCCATCGGCAAGAACCTGACCTGCATCTTCGTTGATCACGGTATGCTCCGCAAAAATGAGTTCCACGACGTTCTGCACGACTACGAATGCCTCGGCCTCAATGTCATAGGCGTAGACGCCAGCAAAAAATTCTTCAGCGAACTCGCCGGCGTCACCGACCCCGAGCGCAAACGCAAAATCATCGGCAAGGGCTTTATTGATGTATTCGATGCCGAAGCACAAAAGATAACCGACGCCAAATGGCTGGCACAGGGCACCATCTATCCGGACTGCATCGAGAGCCTCAACATTACGGGCAAAGTCATCAAAAGCCATCACAACGTGGGCGGACTGCCCGAAAAGATGAACCTTCGCCTTTGCGAGCCCTTACGCTGGTTATTCAAAGATGAAGTGCGCCGCGTGGGCCGTCAGCTCGGCATGCCCGAACACCTCATCACCCGCCACCCGTTCCCCGGCCCCGGTCTCGCCGTGCGCATCCTCGGCGATATCACCCCCGAGAAGGTACGCATCCTGCAAGATGCCGACGATATCTTTATCCGCGGTCTGCGTGAATGGAAAGTAACCGACGCGGACGGCCATGAGGACACGCTCTACAACAAAGTATGGCAGGCTGGCGTCATCTTGCTCCCCATCAAGAGTGTTGGCGTAATGGGCGACGAACGCACCTATGAGCAGGCGGTGGCACTACGCGCCGTGACAAGCACCGACGCCATGACGGCCGACTGGGCACACCTGCCCTACGACTTCATGGCCAAGGTGTCGAACGAAATCATCAACCACGTCAAGGGTGTCAACCGCGTCTGCTATGACATCTCCTCGAAGCCGCCTTCGACCATCGAGTGGGAGTGACCAAGGCTCTTTCAGACACCTCTGAACTATAGCCGATTACCCCACTTTAGAACAATCCACATAGATTGATACCAATTACTTACAAGCAATCCACGGTTAACTCGCTGAGTTTTCCGTGGATTGTCTATTTTGCCAATTTGGGAAGAAATAACCCCGTTATTCGTCCCCGAAATACGAAAACGCCCCCGCTCCTTCCTTTGCATACTCTTTCCATTCTCTCAGTTGAGAGAAGAAATCATCTCCATCCTCCACTTGCTGTTGTCTTCGAGATCTCCGCTCTTGCAGACAACGATAATGGAAGCGACAACAAAGAGGGCAATAAGAGAGACATACCCACCTACTATCTTCAGTCGCAACCGCATCAAAGAATCTATCTGTTTCATCCAATCTTTCTACCTTAATTAACTCATTGTATAAATTGAGCCGACAATGGTACGAAAAATATGTGGAAAACGGACGCCTTGCCTCTCTTTGTGTGTAAATATACACCCAAAATTGAGATAAGACAATCCTGAAATTCCTTTTTTAGTATCTTGAACATATGGTTGATGCACTATTTCTTCTGCTCCATGTTCGGATGAACATAAAGATTGAGAATCGTGCAGAAATTCGCATGATCAAGTATGCCACTAATTGTCTTGTAGTCACACTGACTTTCAATGCATCTTGCTGCATATGAATAGCGCAGCCCGTGATACTTCAAAGAGGGTATCCTTAGTAGTTTCTGTAGTTGCTTGTAGTATTTATGGTAGGTACTTGGCTCTGTTGGCTTCGCTTCATTGATAATCATTTATTATAAAATTCTCAAATAAAAAAGAGGAGCAACACCCCTCTTCATTAGTATATATTTACTTCGTTTTTAATGGTTCTAGAAAATCTGATGCCTTTAGGCTATTAAGTTTTTCTTGTCGAGAACCTGAAGATGCTTTTTGAATCTTCTTTAAATCGTAGTTGAACTTATACCAGACACCAAAGGCAATCAGCAGAGCAATTAGTGTAAATGCCCATGAATGGATAAGAGCAAACTGTAGGACTACGATTAAAGCCATTGCACCTAAACATATGCTCTTTCTTAAATTTAGCTGACGCTCTACCTCTCTTGATTCTGTGTCTTGCGGAAGAGATACATGCTTTACATAATCTTTTCGACATACACAGCGATAAGTATTTCCCTTATAGTCATATTCTATAATCGCAACTTCCTCAAAAGCTGATGAAATAGAATCCATTCCTGGACTATCATCAAGACAGAATCCATTATCTTTAATATTCAATTTATCAACAGACCCTAAACTATTTCTCAGATCTTCTCGCGTTTGTTCTTTAAATAGCTGGGCCATGTCTTTGCCCCAAAAAGTTAACACCTCTTGAATATCTCCTGCTTCTGGTTCTACAATTGACCATCCCACCTTATGCTTTTCCAAATTTTCTGGTGGTATATATGTTGTAGAATAGTCCGGATCAAACATCTCCACAGGAATCCAAGCTTCTTTGGGAACATCAGATCCCACATATGCAGGTAACTTGTAACACACAGGCCGCACATATGTATCCTCATAATGATAGATTTTGTCTCCTTTCTTCTTTTCGTACGAATAAAGTGCTTCTATGTGACCAACAACGAAATAGATTGGCAAGAAATAATGTACATCAGATGTCAACTTTAAATGTTCAAAGATGTCATTTGGCACATTGTTTTCTCTAGCTAATGACTGCAATATGGTTCTCACATCCTCAGAAATCTCCATATTTCTAAATACATTCTTCATTTTTGAGAAATCTGGCATCTCGATTGAATTGTTATTATCCATAATCTTATAGTTTTATTTGTTAATAATTAATTATGTCAACCTCTAACGATTAGTAAAAACGTGTTAGCGAAGGACATCTTCTTGCAAAGGCTTCAATTGTAGTGAAAGCTTCTTGCTTAATGTCCTCAATTCTTTTTTGACCATATGCAGAACTATCATCAATAGTACCGCTACTTATGTTGTAATCAGCATATTTCATTCCACCAATCTCAAGTATTAATCTGATAGAGTCAATTCCTTTATCCTCTGTCCACGAACGGTCTTGATAATAATTTATTTCCCTTCGACTATGGTCATCAAACATTAATTGATTAAACAAACTTGCCTCTTTTACTTCATGCCCAACACGCTCACGAGTTGTATACTTTTCTATCTTTCTATGACTATCGAAATAAACATGTAGCACATCGTAAGAGCATTCCTTAAACCCAACAAATGACTTATCTTTATATTCGGAGTATATCATCATCCGCAAGGAATCAAAAAACAAGAATGTATAGAAATTATTGCATGAATCCTTTAATCCCACAGTCTTTAATTCGTCCTTCTTAATAAGTAACATATCATCAGGTTCAGTAGTAATGTTTAACGGCCATTTTTTATAATTGGCTAAATCAATACAATTGAGGACACCATCATCCTTACAAAATAGCAATCGGTCTTTATCAACTCTTTCAAGCAAGTCATCTGGCAGTGAATCTGCAGTTAATAGTTTCTGGTAATCTCCAGACTTAACTCGATGAAGTTGACCGATACTCTTACTAAACAAATAAAGAGAATCGCCTATATCTTTAACCTTGAAATCATTGACAAAACTGTTATCGACAACCCATCCTTCTTCTTGCAAGTTTTTTATACTTTTCAATGTGATTTTGCTAAAACTTGTTTTGACTGAAAGTAACTTAAAGCGATTTCGGTCTATAACATAGCATTGACTTGTGGACAAAAAATGTTCGTCCATATCAATGTCTTCTACTATTTCTGAGGAATGAGCAGATGTGCCAAAGGCTGCTATAGTAATAGTGTGTTTGCTTTCATCATAATAAAGTTTTAGAGAGTCATTTCCTATAGTTACTAGATGACTTATATCACCTATGCTATTTTCATATGCAGCCTGTTGTTTCCTTCTGTAATGAGTGATGATTGCACCAATAATTGCTGCTATTATTCCTATAATAATAGCACCTCCCACTATATATAATAAAAAGTAAATATCGCCCCAAAATCAATAGAAATAGAACCGCCTGCAATTAAAGCGTAGAAGCATAATATCAGTGAAGAAATAATAAGCCTTCCCCAACTGCTATCTTTTAATGTATTCATATCCTATGTAAATAAGCATTGGTATAATATAACAAATCAAATCACAACTATCATAAGTCCCTATCAAAATACCAAAGAGTTGTAATAACTCTGTAATAACAGCAACGCAAGGTAGTGAGATTGTCCATATTAATCTAAATAAGAACCTTTTGTTACTCCATATAGTTGTCATCAACAAAATATATGAAGCACACCATAACCCGTCAGGGAGGCTATATTTGCCCCAATCAGAAATGAATAACTGCGAAGTGTTTTCTCTTGCGTAATTAAGCGAGTTATCCATCCCTATGAACCTAACCCACTCAAACATCAACAAAGAGTCGTCCCTAAATAACAAATATATCATCCCACCCACAATCAGCATCAATACTGATATGGATAGGGATGATATTTGATACGTACTCAGAAACGAATTCTTTCCTTCCATTAACTAACGATATAAGACATAATTCCTTATATAGTTTACAGCAGCCCAAAAGACGAGCAAACAAACTATAAGAACTATTACAATTAAAGATATAAACCAAGCGATGTGATGTTGGCTATTATCATCTTCTACTGTTTTTGCCCCATCACTCCATGTTGTTGTCGTTCGGATTGTCTGTGCTCCTAAAATCATACTTGCTAACGCGCCAAATACCCAACTCAGAGCCCCTTTACCAGTATTCCCTTTTAGCTCTTTACGATAAAGCATAAAATTTGGAGTAAGACTGGCAAAATAATATATAACGCCACTGATTATACAGAAAGAAACACCACTCCAACCAGCAGTATTATACATCAAAATACCAAATAATGCCAACAAAACATAGATAAGTTTTGATCCTGTAAAAACTCGTTTTCTACTTTCTGCCAACATCTCTATATAGCCATTTACGCCTTCAACTAAATCAGGATCTGTTGGCCGTAATTTTTTAATCTGAGCAATTGTACTTTCTGCATGATCTAATTGCTTCTTGGTCGTAATAATTCTTGTACCTTCCGGGTCATTTGGTATAGGTGTCCATAGTTCAAATTCTTGTTGAGCAAGATTTGCACATTGCTGCACATCGTCTTCTAACATGTCTACAGATTGTCCGAATTCTCTGCGCTGATTTTGCATTTCTTGAATTGAGATTGGAGTAAAAGGATTCTTTTTTATGAACAACTCGTACACCATGTGTCCTATCATCCATAAGAAACCAACACTCATCAGGATATTTAATAATATATCCCAAACACTCTCGCCATTTGAAGATGTTGACGAACTTGACTGACCAAATGCCGCAAAGCATGTTGCGAACATTACAAGTAATAATAACGATTTTTTATTCATACTAGTATGGTTTTAATATTTATAATTGTCCAGAACGAGCTAATTGGAGAACACCTTCCCATCCAACTTGTTGGTATTTTGAATAAACATGCCGAAAGCCATCGCCGTATACTGGATCTGGGTTTTCTTGCATAACCTTCAAAAAATATGGAGTTTTACTCGATTTTATAGTATTATATGCAAGCCATGATCCCAAATTGCACAAACCCTCACATTGGGGTGCTGCAAGCTTAACTTGATTTTCATTTTGCCACACATGCATCATTTCATGTGCCAAAGTGGCAGCAAACTCTATTTTAATTAGGTTGTCTAAGATATAAATATGATGGGACATCTTTGGAGTTGAGCCAAATAATTTCCCACCTAATGTCATTTCTGAACGTGTGAGAGTTAATCCTTTTTGAGTAATTGAAGGAGGTTGATTCCTTAATTGAGCTAAGCGATTGACATTTACAATCTCAATGGGTACAGACTCCAGCTTTTTGTCTTGAAACCTTACTCCTTCATCAATTAGCCTATTCATCACCAGTTTTTTTATCTTTAATATTTGGTCAGGTTGACTTATTACTTGTGCTCTACACACAGAACACAAATACCTGACGTCAGGTAAAGCATACTGCCTTTCTTTAGCCATTATCGAAGAACAGGACGAACAGAAAACTGTTTCTCCTTTTTCATGATGTTCGGCACAGACAGCATTCTTCCAATAATCAAGATAATATCTTCCAGTAATTACACGATGACAAATCAGACACTCCATATGTTAATAACTATAATCATTCTCTTCTTGCTGTTGGGCTTCTTCTATCTCTCCTTGATAGTGATCCCATACTTGTTCTCTTGCTTCAGAATATTGATCAAAATTGCGATCTTGCAAATTTTCATATTCACCATATTTTTCTACCTCGGCAGATGCATCTTCCCCTCGAGATTGTTTCTCGTTTGCTTGACTTTTTACCTCTTCTTTCTGAGCTTCAACATCTGACTGGCGTTCGCGATATTCAGATTCCATCTGTGATAATCGCTGGTCTCTTTCGTTTTCTAATTCGGATATTCTACTCATGTGACTAAAATTTTATAATTGTACTAATACCAAGAATTCTCGCAATATTCTTCCTCCTTGGCCTCTTCTATTTGGTCATCATAATATTTGCTCACTTTTTCTTCAGCTTCTTTCTCCCAGAGTTCTTCTCTGTTTTTTCCTACTTCTGACATATATTCTTTAGACCATTCTTCTTGATAATTTTCTCCATTTTTCATCTTTTCCAACTTCTGGTTTCCCGCCTCTCTTCGTTGGCTTTCCCAATCAGAGATGCGACTATCATAATCGCGTCTCATCTGATTCAGACGACAGTTCTTTTCCTCTTCGAGAGTTTCAACTTTACCCATAATCTCATTATTTTAAAATTGTAACATTTTTACTGAATTCTCCATAAAATTCCAAATCTTGATAATATCTAATTTTACCACTTAAGATTGGATATGGGCATTTGTTTTTATAGAAAACGAATTGTACACTATACGCGTTTCCTGTAGTTACTTCAAATGGAGTAATCAGAGGCACTGCTTCCTTGGTCAATGTTTGTCCACTGGTGTGAGAATGTCCGATTTGAATACTTTTAGAGAAGGAATAGCTGTCAGTATAATTTTCCGAAGTTCCAGACGAGGTACCACTTCCACCAGAATGACTAAAATTGAAACCCTGATATGAATAACCACTATTCTTTGATACTTGTTCACTTGTTCCACGCCCAGAAGATCTGCTTTGGCTATCAGAGTAACTTTCACCTCTAGACGTACTTTCAGAAGTTGTATATGCTTCTTTGTATATTGTTGTTTGTCCTGCTGCTTCGCTTACAATCTTCGCTGTTTCTTGGTCGTTTACTCCGAAATATTGTTGAACATCACAGTTTCCAACTATAGTTTGCCATTCTTTTTCGTAATCGCTTTGTATTTGGGCTATGTTTTGCCATATTGTCCAAACTACCACTCCCTTAGAACGGTATATGCTTAACAAATTTGGCAGATATTGTAGATTTCCAAGTTGAGCAATTTCATCCAGCATAAATAGTAATTTCTCTTTAGCGACTGTTCTAACTGACGCTCCCATCATACATGTAGTGATAATTAAACGGACTAATGGTTTGTAATTATCACTAACGAAAAGCAATTTATCCATGTCCAAAATCAAATATAATGAAGTCGGATTTGTTTTTAGCTCTAATATGTTTATGTTGGAAGTTTCAAATGCTTTGCTTACTCTTACATTTGACAAGAATTCTGTAGCTTGCTGAGCAAAAGAAAAAATATCTGCAAAAGATCTTGCCTTACTCTTCAAGTTGTCATCTAGCCAATTCATTAAGTCAATTACCATTGGGTGTAATTTCTTGCCAGAGGCTTTTAAAGATGAATAAACTTTTACCAGTTTAACCATCAAATCTCTGCCTTGCATTGTGACTAATGCCCGAACTGAAAGCATATTTCTATCAGGGCTACCCATTGGCATAGTTGTACACACAAAAACAATTAACCTAGCAATTAGAGTTTCAGCACCATTATAAAAAAAATCCCCGCTTGAGTCCGTACGAAGGATTAGACTAGAAGCTAACATTCGAGCGTTATCTTCAATGTCAAGACTGTCTGGAGAGATAAAATCAAGTGGATTTATCGTTGCTTTAATTGCTCCATGAACAACGGTACCATGATTTAGTTTATTGTAACTATCAATTACTTCCCAAGGATCATAATAGAACACCTTATTGCCTAAATCCTTTCTTTTCTTTGCAGTTATAATAAAGTTTTCCCCTTTAGGGTCAAGAACAACAGCAGAACCTTTATGGCGTAATAAATTGGGAATAACCACACCTACGCCTTTTCCGCTACCAACAGAAGCTATTGTTAAAATATGACTATCATAACGGCCAGTATAAACATATGATCCATATCCCAATTTACCAATAATAAAGCCTTCTTGTTTAAGCATACCTGCTTTCCTAAGATCTTCAAGCTGGGCCCAACGCTGTTTACCTCCATGCATTTTCTCATCATCGGGCACCAAATCCGCAGGTGGAGGTGCTGTTTGTTGAAAACCTTGAAGCTCTGTTTCAATATTTTCTTCAAGTTCCTCTGCTTCCATTAGGCTTAATTCCTTCTTTGCTGAATAAGGATTAATTTCGGGCTTTCGTACCAAATGCTGAACATAATCGAAGAATTCACTAATATCATAATGATCTATATCGTTTAACTTTCGATTAACCTTTATCTCTAGTTGTCTATTCTCATTAAAATATGCTACCGTTTCTGGAGTTGGTTTAACAAACTTCCATGGTCTTTTAGGATTATCCCTAAATGAGATTGGATTATTCGGCTTTGCCGTAATAGAAACCTCATTCATCGGCTCATGTAATTCCAATTGATAGAAAGCGTTTGAGGTTCTATACGACCACATATTTTCAGTAATCTTTGATATCTGCCCAACTTTTGCGAAGTTCAACATTGTTTCAATGAAATATGATGCCCCCTGATAATTCTTCATAAGTGATTGTAAATCAGTTTCAGAAATAGGATAGTTTATCGAACTAATAAACTGAAGAGCTATCTGATGCTTTGAAATCATAAAATTCAAATCATCAGTAGTGGCTGAGGACATATCTCTATCAACATTGTCACTATAAGTTTTAAGTGTACGTTCTGTTTCATTACAATAATTGACCATCTGCACAATCATAGCATACTCTTTAGCTTCTTGGGGAATACCTGCTTTAACTTGTTCTGCAAACGATAGCATTCTGCTATTTTCTTTTCTTGCGGACTCTATTTTGTTTACAATGTCATGTAATGTCTTGATATTCTGCTTCTCCCCATATTTCTTAGCTCCTGATACGCATAACGAAATTAAGACGCTTGTCAGTTTTGATATTATGGAAATAACACCAGATACCAAGCTAACAAGCAACTGAAAGAAAATGGTAAATAACTGTGCCATAATATATGATTTTACTATGAAACGCCTAAATTCTTAAGAATGCTGATAAATAGTGAGGTAAGTCTTTCTCTAAATACCGGGCTCACACTTGCTATGTCAAACTTCACATTGCGGAATGAACCTTTTGCAGCATCAACGAGATTGCTAAGACCGAGTTCTTCACGCATAAACTGTTCTATTCCCAAATCATCTCCTGTAGTTGGATAGCTACAAGCTTCAAGATACCCTGTATCTGCTTTAACACAGATAAACATAAAGTCTATGCTCTTTGTCTTTCTTCCAACAGATTCCAATATGTTTTTTAGAGTTGAGAATGTTCCATCTACAGAGAAATGTTCTGGAGAAGAGTGCTTGCTTAACCATTTTTCTATATTTTCGCTTGGCGGATTAAAAGCATAGTCTATCATGGCAGGGTCTATAACAAACACAATGGTTTGAACATTCCTATAAAAATCCATAGCTGTTTTACTAGCCGTAGATGCCTGATTAAATTTCTCGCCAGCGACATCGTAGAAGAACAGATGATATGGTACAGGATTCATCTTACGATTAAGCATTACCTGTACGGCTTTATATGAGTCTTTCAAGTCAGTTTGAATACTCAGTCCTTTTTCTATTCGCTTGATATTGTCAGCTATATTTGTATCATATTCTGCATCTATTTGGCTTACTCGATCACCATAATAGTTCTTAAGTGCCCCCAAAGCAGTATACAACAAGAATGATTTTCCTGATGAACGGTGTCCGACAACACCAATATGCTTTTCTGTTCCAAAGGTCTTATCTGCATCAGCTTTCATAAAACTTCCACAACTGGTACATTTACGCAACAGTTTCCCTTTTCCATTAAAAAGCATAGTTGGAACTTTTTCACCTGTTTCTGGATTCTTCTGTGTAAACACACCATATACTCCAGGATGCAAAGGTACAGGATGCTTATGGTGTTCATCTACCCAATATTCTGGTGTGTGTGTACTGCCACATGAAGGGCAAGGTCGTCTTACACTATATACCTTCATAACAGAGAACTCTAATCCCATTAAGAGGAAAACAATAAGCATTATTAATATTGCAAATGCTGAGAATATAACTATAGGTGTTAAGAATGATGCCAAAATAACATCCCAGAATTTTGTGAATAGTCCTAGCCCCCATGAGAACAGGTTTAAATCGTTCATAAAAGAAAAGCCCCACTCAACAATGGAATCTCCATAGTTTCTTATTGGTTTTTCAAAAAAAACGATAACTCCACCGATAATCATAGGAAGACAGCCTGCAGGTTCTTTGCCAAAAAAGACAGCAAGTCCACCAAGTACAAGGCAAATCCAGCCTATCCATACAATAGCAATAAGAATCCACTTAATGGCAAACAAAACACCATATGTTACTCCGCCGACTGCTAAGAGAAGTAAAATTGAGGAAACAAAAGCTAATAACAGTAACAAAATGGAGATACCTACTTTAAGATATGGCTCTTTATTAAACATCCATAACCGTTTCATTCCGTTACTATCTAACTGGCCCCCAAAGTTATTAAAGAGATTATGTTTTTTATGCGCCCATCGATAATAGCCCCACGCACAGAGTAATGTTAAACCTAATAAAACTATAAACAGTATCCCTGTTGGAGTGTTATTGCTAGCATTATTCTCTATTAAGCGATATTCTGCATCGGAAATATAGTCTTTGATAAAATTGCCTGTAACGACAGGACTTGCTATAGCAGCAGTCTGTGCCTCAGCATTCTCTGGATTAACAATGTTCCCCAAAGTATACATCCTTTCTAAACGAGCAACGATCTTACCTCTTTTATTTTTCTTAATAGCCTTTGTCCAATTGCCATTCTCGTCATCTGTATAACTGTAATAATAAGTCGCTTTAAGTTTTAAAGGGTCACCTTCATATTCTCGTTCTGCAATTAGTCGGCCTGAAATAGAATCGTATTCTTCTTCATTTGCAAATTGTAGTCCTCTAGAAACTGTGGATGCCAATTTCCCATTAGGGTGATATGCATATTCTGTTGACTCACTATCACTTTCCCAATAGTTGGTGTAGTGAAGTTTAACCTTCCCTTCTGGTGTGTACTCATAAACATCTTCGTATTCTGGAGTTTCTTCTCCTCCTTCTATTCTGCTATATCTAATTGTCTGAAGCTGATTTCTTTCATCATAAATAATTTCTACTTTTCGGTTATCGCTTTCAACGTTTTCTAGCTTAGTGCCAGAATAAACATACTTGAATGAACTTGAATAATCTATATCATTACGATTAATAGATACCGACGTAATGAAACCATTACTATTAATGTCATATTTGCTAGTCCTAATAAGATTACCTCGTTTGTCGTATTCATTTTCTTCAACCACGGCTGCATTTGTCGGACATGAGAAACTAGCAGCCTTAAATGTGTCAGGAAGAGTGTATTGTTTGGATTCTTTCGTATTGCATGCAGTAATGCAAAATACTGAAAGAACAAACAAAAGTTTGAATATATGATATTTCTGTTTCATAATTATTATTTTTTATTAGTTAGCATATTAACAATTGCTGAAGTTCCTTTGCGTACAAGTTTACGTATGAAAGAATTCTCCTCAACCAAAATGTGTTTAAGTTCTTTTTCTGAAAGGTACTCAGATACAACTTTTATACTATATTTACGCCAGCTCATGTTGTCTGTGACATGAAGAATATAATCAGTGCGTTTCTTTTTGGGCAAAGTATTCCATATCGTTTCTATTATGCGAGCAGCATCTTTAGGATTGCCACAAACATTATTTGCAAAGTTCGAGACCTCGTTGGCTCGTGGATTAGAATTTATCCACACATCAAAGATACTTAACAAATATTCCTTATTCTTTGAAATAGTCTGAGCAAGAGTGATTATTTTTGTATCCACATAAGTCAGATGTTGTTCTTTTAGAATTGCTAAGAGAAGACTACATCTTTTTTTCGTAACTGGCTGGATTAATAATGAATCCCTAACTTGTAATAGGAAACTTTCATCTATTTGACTTGGATGGCTTTCAACATAACTTAAATAAGTATTAGTAATCTTGTCATTGTCAAATAAATCACGCGCCTCTTTATTAATGGAAAGGAAATAACGCATGGCATCATTAGCTTTCCTTTCTACTTGTTGCACAAAGAACACGGTGATAAGACTGTTAAAAGTTTTAGCTACCTCAATATTACCATTAATTAAATCTTTCCAATCGTCTATACACTCGTCAATTGGGAAAAGTGTATTGACGAGTTCTTCCTTGTTTTGAACGTTAGAATCGAGAATGTGATTTACGATGATTCCAATATTGTCACTTAAATCTTGACCATAATATAACTTAATAAACTTTTCCCAATGAATTTGCTGGTTTGAAGTATTTAAAGAATTGTAAAAGGAATACTCGTTGGGAATAAATTTTTGAGCATTCTTTATCATATAAATGGCACCATCCAGTCTTTCTTTACTACTGCCAAGAATTCCAATAAACATTTCACTTTTATTGAATAGCAAGTCTATTACAAAATCACAGCTATTGGGAGTTAATGATAAATGATGGGGGCATTTGTTATTTAAATAATTTACGTCTTCTAATGCAGACCAAATATCACTAGCTTGGCATGGCACAGAAAAAACTCTATTAATTGCATTGTTAACCTTTTCCCATATAGCACGTTCATCATTTGAACTTAATGAGGCAGACACAATCTTATCTAATGTGTCAATATTTAATTGCTCTATCGATAATTCTTTTGAAGTAGAAGCCAAGAGCATCAATTTGTATACGAACGGATAATCGATTTCTTTGTCGAATTTCAACCCAAGGAACAGCTTGACTATTTTTAACAGAGTTTCGGTATCGCCTTCTTGACAACAATTGATAATTTGGTCATAGAGATAATTGCTTTCAATATTTTCTGTTTTGGGAACACTCTCTAACAAATTGACTGTTATGTGATAACTATCATCTGTAGGAGTCTCTTCTTTTTCATTTATAATGAGCATGTTTAGCCCATCAGGAACACTTGACATTAGTCGAGTGTTTGCTTGAAAGAAAACCTTTTCTGTTAACTCATTAGGTAGAGACCCTAATGAACACAGCAATTTGTCTACTTTCTGGTGATTTACCTTAAAAAGAATCTTATTCTGTCCATTAGATAATCCACACTTGCTGTTCTTGAACAATTGAAGTAGTGCAATTATTAACCAACCAAATTCAATGTCCGCATTATTTATTTTAATTATATCCTCATTACTAATAACTCCATCATTTAGAGGAGTAGGATCTCCAACAAGATATGAACATAATTCCTTGTTTTCTGGTGTACAAATAGTGTTTTGCGGTAAAAAGGTTTTTTGGACGATAGCATTTGACATAACCATAACACTTGGACACTCCTTGAATACCAGTAAATGAGCAATATAGTTAGATCCAGCCCTGCGAGCACCTTCCATTTGGGCAAAATAACCGTAATCCAAACCAAGATATAATGTTTTTGCAACAATATATCTTGTTTCACCACTATTCAATGTGATTTCTCTAAAAGTGTATAGACTTGGGTATTCTGATTCAATATCAGGATTAGACATAATGGCCTCTTCTGTAGCCATATTGTCCATAGGAAGGCGGTAATTAATACCACACTTAGTAAACAACTCGTCTGCTTCCATATCGGAAATGCCTGGACTTTTTGAACGCACCCCAAATCCTGGGGAACCTGTAGTTATAGATTTTTGCGATGATGCACAAATAATCTGTTCATAATGAATGGTACTCATATTGCAATCTCCTTTATTTATTAATTGGCAATGAATATTTAAACTGACTTAGAATCCAAACCAGAGGATCCAAGACACGATATGGTCTTACTTTGGGAATTTTGTTGCCAGTATCCGGCTGACCTCCTAAAGCTGAAATTCCAAAATATTTAGCATTCTTATAGTTGTTTCGAATAGTGGACACGAAATTACTTTCATCCCATGCCATTAAAGCCCCCTGAAGGCTGTTGCTAATACTGTCAAATTCGGATAATGAAACACCACTACCACTTAGGAAGGAACTATTACTTTCCATCGACATTCCAGCTATTGACGTATCCGCAAATAACTCGTCATTATTAAGAATTGCGTCAATCTTGCTGAACACAAGAGCCATGGGTTTTTTAAAATGTGCATTACGAACAGCTGGATTACCTTCCTTAAAGTGGGTAAGAAGATTGTCTATAATTGTATTATAGCGCAATTCTATAGGATCTTTAACACCAAGTTTGTCATGAACATAAGGAACGGCAAATGTATCAAGAAGGAAGATGACAGCATCTGACTCATTTAAGAACTTGACATTCCCTGCAATATTGTTAATATTTGCAAAGTTCTCACCAGCAGTATCATAAAACACAAGATATATTGAATCGCCTTTCTCCTGGCTCAGCTCATATATCAGTGGAATACGGCTTTTGGGATCATTTATATCTGTTTGGGGAGGACATTTCCCTTGTCTATATAACACATCGAAGAAATCACGTTCATATCGCTGTTGAGTGTTATTGCGCGGATCGTCAGTTACATTGGCTGCAGTTGTACCTATGTTACCAAGGTGTCTGCCGTGGCGGAACAACTCATTTATTAATGTTGTTATATAATTGGTTTTTCCACTGCTACGTGCACCAATGATAGAAATGATATATCCCTTTTTCTTTACCATCTCTTTCGGAATACGGTTATGACATTCAGGGCATATCATCAGAAATGATTTCTCACCACATTCAGGGCATTTAGCTGATTCTGGCATACCCTGCTTTAAACCGAGGAAACCTCCTGAGGGCTTAATGGGGACCCCCGTAATCTGAGGTGTACCCCAAAACTTGTATAAGATGGGATCATCTTCATGTTTGCAACGACTTATGTTATTGCAGCGGAATTCGACGTCATTCCTTTCGAATTGTTCAAAACAATATGGACAGACTACTTTACTCATAAATAATTATTTTATTTGTCTTGTTTCAGGCGTAACTACAACTTGCTTTGCATAACCACGATTTGCTGCTATTAAGCGAAAATGTACACTTTGCCCTCTCATCTTTCTTTTGAATGTGAAAGGAATCTCAATCGGCATATTTGGTTTTATATCTGATTGGCTTATTATTGCAGTAGGGGTATAATGAACAAGATCTATTGGTGGAAATTGTTCTTGAACCAACAAATGCAGGTCACAGGGTAATATCGAATCTGCCTTAATCGTAATTGTATAATCATCTGAGGCAAGAAAACCAAATTTTCTCCTGTTCTTAACATCTGTAAATACGACCTTTGAGGCCTTCATGCTAATTACCTTTTTAGAAGCTTTGCCTAATAATTCTTTCCCTCCTGATATAACTAGTGACATTATACTTACCTCTACCGATTTTGCAGAGGGCGGAATTTGGATTATATGACAAGGCAAGCTAGTTTTAGCCTTAAAAACATCTTCTTTTCTTTTTGGTCCATCGTCTATTGTATAGAAAATTCGAACAGCCGAGATGCTTTCCCATCCCCATTTAACTTCAATCTTATTGTCGTCACGAGAAATGGAAACATTCGTAAGTGGTGACAGAGAAATTATACTAACAATATTGCCGACCACCCCCATATTACCTTGAATAGTAACAGGTATATAAAAGCGTTCTCCGCTAAAATCCTTATTAATTGTACATGAATTCCCTGTTACATTTAGGCGCTCAGCTTTAAATGTATCAACAGATATTACATCGTTCTTATTGTATTTAATAAGATTATCAGTATAATATATACATAGGGTTCCCACACTTGGAGACTCCCACTTAAGTTGAGCCTGTTTCTCTCCATCTTGTAATTTCAATTCAACAGGTTTGGGCTTAGGCATGGGAGTAAATTGCAGGACTATACCTTTTGACTTATGGCTATTACCCATAGAATCATGATAGACAGCAACGAATCTATAGTTATAAGTGTTTCGAGTTTGCAATCCACTGTCAATATAAGACGTACCCGTTAGAGTCTTTATAAGTTTGTTATCACGGTATATTTCAATAGCAAACAAACCGCGCGGAAAATCAAACAAGAATTCAAGGGAAGTTTCCTGCGGATTTACTCTAATGATTTTGGGATCTATTTCTTCGACACGCATTACTGGCGTTGTAAGCAATGCTGGTTTTGTTGAAACATAATCAGCACATTTACTATATACAGCATAAAAATAACTAATTCCTGCTGTTGCTTTACTGTCATCAAAAGAAGAATTATTTGTCGAGCCTAAACTTTCCCCATCATTTATGTTTGATGGTTGAGCATTTTCCTTTCTAACAATCTGGAAAGAGATAAAGTTAGATGATGATTTTTGCCACGAGAGCCTAACATTAGAGCCTAAAACAGTTGCACTTAATCCCGCAGGAGCTTGAGGAGGTGTTTGTTTTAACTTGTTATTAGCCTTTTTACAATCAGCGCAACCAGAGAGTGCTTGAATATAATAATCAAGTTTTAGGTTTGAGTCACTTGTGCTTTCTGCTTTTCGGAGTAGATCTTCTGCTGTTTCTATAGCTCCTTCAATTTCTTTGCGCAGAACATGATTCGAAGGTAATGCTGATATATGTTGTAAGGCATTATAATAATGCTTCTTGCTACATAGTTCTTTTATTTTATCAACAACTCCCTGTACAACTACTTTCTTTTCATCAATTTCTTTATTGAGCGAATTTATATCAGGGCAATTAGGCCAGAAACGAGCAGCCAATAACAACTCCTTTTCTGCATCGTCTATACTATTACCAGATAATGCAGTTCGTGCCATTGTGATGTGAATTCTTGCATCTTTCATGTCGATGAGTGAGAATCCACACTTGGTACAGCGATAATCATCATCAGCACTCTCTTTCCCACACTTGGGACAGACAACTTTGACAGGCATGCCACATGACCGGCATGAATGTGTTGAGCGCTCATTTAATGCTCCACAATATCGGCATGTAACCATTTCGCCAACAGTTCCTTCATCTACATCAATACCAGCCTTTTCTGCAGTTGTATAAATAAGATATTCTGCTTTGCTTTTTGTTATTCCGTTTTGGGTACAAGTATCTAACAATTGTTTATATTGAGATGGAGAAATATACTTAGTACCAACTTTCATCATCTCAATAGTTTCGCGGACACTAGAAAATCCTTCATTTTCCAAAGCCTTATCATAACTTCGTCGGCTTTTTTCGTCTTTGAAAATTGGAGTACACAATTTAATGAGTCCGTCTGTAGCATTAACTATAGGATCGGTTTTATTACTATTGCCCGTAACCCATTTAAATTTAGCATTTGCAGCATTTGAGACCTGTTCCAATGGAGAATTAGGTGGTACTCCAAGAAAATCATAAATGTGTTTCTTACCAAGAATACTGAGCTTCTCAGCAATTTGTTTCATCTTTCCTGATTCTAGCTCTTTTATACCATCATCTTTATAGGTAAAAACCTTCTTTTGTTTTACCTTGGCTCCAAGTAATTTCAAAATCTCAGGTTCACTGAGTTTCGTTTCATTTGCTAATTGAGTCAGATTCTGCTGTGCTATCATTCCGTCCCTGACAAATAGATTTCCCTTTTCACGAATAGTTTTTTCGCGCTCTATTTGCTTTTGCCGGGCAATTTCCGCATAAGCTGCTGCGTGTTGCTTAATTATATCTGGATTTTCAGATATTTGCGCTCTCAAAGTTTTTAAGGCTTTCGTTTTAATTGGGACAATAGCCTTGTATTTAGGATTATTAATCTTCTTGCCATACCATTTGATTTTTTCGTCAATGGCTTTGAGAACTGAATCAACATCTGTTTGATTTACATTCAGTTCCTCTTCAAGTCCTTCGTATATATTAGCTATTTCGTTTGCCATAGTTCAAATATATATATTTATTTATTCCATTTTAATCCACTTGCACCACCACTTTGACTGATTTCCTGAGCAATGCTTCCAAATGAATCAACAAGGTTGTCCAAATTTGTCATCAGTGCATTTTCACTGTTTGTTGAAATCCTTTCAAGAAACTTTCTGTCTGCACTTCCAAATCCAATTGCTACCACCTCATACCCAACTTCACGGCAGTAATCGGATGATCTTATGGCATCTTTAGGGTATGACCAAACGCCATCTGTCAGAATAATCAAAATGTTCTTTGTATCAGGCTGCGATGAGAATATATCGATAGCATCTGATAATGGATTATTACTATTGCCATACCCAACTCCGCCCGCATTACAATCCAAACGCTGAACAGCTTTTTGAGTTTCGTTTTGGTTGTTTGTTAATGTGCAAAACATTTTCGATTTATTGGCAAATCCCATAATTCCGATACGATGTACCTTCATATCAATTTGCTTGATAAATTCCAATGCGGCTTCTTGAGCTTTTTTCATTGGTTTGCCAGACATGGAACCCGATAAATCTACTGCTATAATTATACTTAGCGGTAATGATTTTCCTCGAGGTCGCTCAAATAACCACTGCATATCATCACCGATTGGAGCCTTCTCTATCTGAAGTTCCTTTTTGGTTTCTTGCTGTGTTCCATTTACAACAATCAAACCATTCTCATCATATGAGTATTCTATGTTTATCCTTGTCTCACCACTAGAAATATGTTCAATCGCGTGAAATACATATTTTCCTACGACTATACAATCTCTAAGATTGGTAGATTCTCCTTGGGTGAGATACACTTCCAAGTCATTATCAGTTTCCTTTTTTGTATGATGAAGAAATACTTTTTGCTCAGTTACAGGAATGGCTTTGTTCTTTTGAATAATAATAGAATTAACGTATTTCTCCCCATCTTCACTTACTGCGACAGCACCTAATGAATGACTCATTACATCAACAATTTTCTTAGACCCCGCTAAACGAAATTGTTGATTAGACGAAGTACTGCCTCCTAATCTGAATTTCTCCCTCCTTTGCATTTCTATACCAGCCTGTATAGCTGCACCTAAAGAAACGGCTTCATCTACGTTAACTCCACGTAGAGGCTCTTTTCCAGACATCTGCCGAACCCAATTTTCCACCATTGGCATTCTGGTACTTCCGCCAACCAATAATGCCCCATCTAAATCAGCCCACGTTAATCCAGCTTCCTCCAAAACGTATTCTGTCATTGTTTTGGTACTTCTTAATTGGGCTTCTGTAAGTTCCTCAAACTTCTCCCGCGTAATGGTATAGCGTCCGCGCATACCATTATAACGCACACTTATTGTTGCACTTTCTTTCGAAGATAACTGTTTTTTTAATCTCTCGCAATCATATGCGAGATCGTTGTAGACTTCTACTGATTCTGTTGGATCGGCCCCAAATTCTATTTGGAATTGTTCAACAATATGATTTATTAGCATATCGTCCCAATCTTTGCCCCCCAACTCATGGTCTCCTCCTGTGGCAAGGACCTTTATAGTGTCAGGTGTTATTTGTAATACAGTCACGTCGAATGTTCCTCCACCAAGATCATAAACAAGAAGTTGTTGATTATTAGACCTACTTATCCCGTATGTTATAGCTGCAGCGGTTGGCTCGTTTATAATGCGTAGTACATTAAGCCCAGCCTCTACCCCTGCAGATACTGTTTCAGAACGTTGCAAATCATTAAAATAGGCAGGAACAGTAATCACGGCGTTAGTAACCTCTCCACCTAATGCATCTTCTGCATCATTTTTCAATTTACGGAGAAGTATTGCTGACAGTTCTTTCGCTGTGTATTCACGGTCGTGGACATAGAAGCGGAATACTTCATCTCCCATAAACCTTTTAAAGAACATAGCAACATTTTCCTCACCGCTCTGCAATAGTTCTTTTGCTTCAGAGCCTACGATTGGATTGTTAGACTCGTCAAAGTATATTACGGATGGGGTCAATGACTCCCCATTGTGTTTTTTTAATATTACAGGCTTACCGTACTCGTCGATGGTGGCCACCGACGAGTACGTTGTCCCTAAATCTATTCCAATAAATCGCTCCATTAGAATGTTACACAAGTCTTAAACTATTAACTTTCTTTATCTCTTCGTCCAATTCTTCTTGGGTAAGAGCATTTTGCAATTTGACATCAAGATGTTTGGTAGCACCACTTGGTTTATGTTCTGCATCTATAGAAAGTAGGCCATTCTCGTCTATTTTGAAGATGACGTCAATAGGAGCGTTAGCAGGAAGATTTTCCGGCAATGGACCAAGTTCTCCATCAACCAAAGGTTTGCACAGTTCTTCCTCGACATATTCATCATTGCTTGCATTTTCATAGATTTCAATAAGCACAGAGGTCTGATTAGCTTGATGTGTTCCAGCATGCAATTCATGAGTACAGGGGATTTCTGTATTCTTATATATCTGGTTTACGATATGTTCTTTATTATCATCACAAATCAGTTTAACAGCTATACTTTGGCTTATCACATTCACTATCGTAAGTGGTTTTGCCTGAGCACCTCCCCCGAATTTAAAGATAGGATTGTTCTTGATTTCATTCTGAGTCTCTTCTGATATTTTAACATCACCTTCAGACAAATTGAAAGCAGCCATGTTAATTCCGTAAATTGCAGCCCCCTTTGCGACACTTTGGTCTGGATCGCAGAATTCAATTGGTGTATCTGGGAATTCCTGCTTTAATCTTTCCATCACTTGAGGCATTCGAGTACTACCACCAACAAGTAATATCTTATCATAACTTGTCACACCTTTCTTGGCTGCATCTTCCATAGTCTCATGGGTCTTAGTGATAGTACTTTCAAGTTGATCCCGAGTTTTTTCATCAAACAATTCTCGTGAAATTTCAATCTTTTCGCCATTCAATTTGATGACCGCCTTCTCTTTTTGGGTGAGTTGCTTTTTGGCCGTCTCTGCTTTTAATTCGAGGTCACCCATTGTTTCACTGTCGTCATAAACGCTATCGGAGGATTCACCTGTCTGCTCGCAATAGGCGTTAATAGCATATTCACGAATTGCATCATCCCAGTCTTTACCTCCCATCATATGGTCACCACCTGTTGCCACAACTCGAATTTTACCATTCTCAACTTTAATTATAGTTACGTCAAAAGTTCCACCACCAAGATCGTACACCATAATCGTTTGGGGATTCTCTACCTGCATTCCATAAGAGATGGCAGCTGCTGTTGGCTCATTAAGAATACCTATAACATTCAAACCTGCAATTTTCCCGGCTTCCTTTGTTGCATTCCGTTCATCTAAGCCAAAATAGGCTGGACATGTTATGACAACATCTTTTACATCTTCGCCTAATACTTCGCTGGCATCCTTCGTTATCTTTTGCAGTATAAACGAAGATATAGACTGTGGTGTGTAATCTACGCCAAAAGCATTAAACATAAAATCCTTTTTTCCCATCTGTCGCTTAATTGTAGAGCATACATTGTCTGGATCACTATTTAGTGTCTCCTTTGCTGCACTACCGACTGAGTAGCCTCCGCCTTCCTCGAATGCAACAACAGATGGAGTTACTGGTGAGCTGTCTTGGTTGTTAACAACTTCTGCCACACCGTATTCGTTTACATAAGCAATACAACTATAAGTTGTACCTAAATCAATTCCGAAAATTTTTCCCATGATAGTTTGTTTAATTTGTTATTATTTTATTCTTGGATAGTTGTTGTCACTTCGGATTCAGGTGTTGAGGGAGTTTCTTCCTTCGAATTGTTATCTACTTGTGATAACTCCGCAGGCTCAACATATCCCTCTTTATATTTAAATATTTTCACCATTTCCGGTTTAAGCATTACTCCATTCCATCTATAACCCTTGCGTGCATGCTCAACGACAACATTTTCCAATTCAATATTGCCTGTCAGTATAGTTTTAATCACACGCTGCGTTTTAGGATTGAATTTCTCTGTGTCATCACTATACCTTTCAACTCCGTTGTTATCAAGAATGCTTTCTAAATCATCAGGAATGCCAATAACGTACTTCTTTAGCTTCTCGTGGTCAACAGTATCTATTCGCTCTATAAGTCTTTCATAATCATCTAATAGTGAAATTGTCTCATTTACAAATGGTCCGACAAGTTTTGCATATAAATCTTTTTTGTACGAAGCAAGTTCTTCGTACATTTTATCGAATAGACTGTTTTTATGTGTGTCTTCCGCTATCTTTTTATCAAACTTCTCATCCAATTTTAATAATCTTTCTTGGAGATTGTTCAGCAAAATCATCTGTTCTGATGGAACTTTTTCGAAATCCGATGGTTTTGACATTTCTGTAAAGGGATTGTTAGGAGTGGCTTCGATGTCGCCATCTGCATTATCTTCCAAATTGCTTTGGTTTTCTAATGATTCTTTCGAATCACCATTCTGTTCAGAGGGGACTATAACCCCATTGTCTGGTGTAACATCGTTGATGATGAAATCTTGTTCCATCACGTCTTCGTTTATAAAAGCATTATCGTTCATGATGTTAATTAGTTATAGAGTTAAATACCTTTATCATTGTCTTCATCTTTTGAATACATCTGGTCTTCGTATTTTTGATAAGTTTCCCAGTTTTCCTTATCAAATTTATATTTATCTTTAGCTTTCTGTTCTTCATCGGAAGCTTTCTGATACTCATCGTACTTTCTATCTCGTTCCGCTTCCAGTGCTTCCCGTTTGCTAGAAGTATTACCTGGTGGAACATCATTACCCCATTGACCAGAGGCTTCTTTCTCATGAAAGTCATACTCGTTCTGAGCACCTTCGTACGCATTCTTGGCCTGCTCTTTTTCCCACTGGGCTTTGTCTAGGTCTTTCTTGGATTCGTTATAACGATTCTCAAGATCATCTCTCATTTCTGTATGTACTGGCATAATCTTTTATTTAAAGTTAGTGAAATCTTTTAGACATGTTGATTGAAAGTTACACATAAGGCAGAAAGTCCTCCAACGTCCGCCAAAAGGCAGATCGTTGAGGACTTTCTGTTATATCCCTTCAATCCTTTACGGATTCCTATGTCGTTGAGCATTCGGTGCATCTTTAAGGATGGGCTAGCCCTTTTGCTCTTGCGACCTCCTACAAGAAAGTTATTGGTATGATATAATACTACACAAATAAAAAAAGCGTGAGATCCGTACTCGCTACTTATCTCACAATCCAGGCCTTCGAACTTGCCTCCACGTTTAGATAAGCAACTTCGAAGCCCACGCCGAATATGTATATAGTACCCCTACGGAAAAATTACATAAACACATCTTTGCGCCTATATTTCCAAAGGGGATGCGTATAAACACATCCCGAGGACATCTACCATTGCAACATCTGCTACGTGGATTCCAAGTGTTCGAAGTTTGGATTGTAGCGATGAAGCGTTGAGTAAACGCCTTTCTACAAAATGTAGTGACTCCCGCATTTCCCACCCAATGCCCGCCTTGTTGGGGCGGCATCGCCTCACTTGGCCCGGCGTGGACATCTTTAGTCTTGGTGATTGTAGGACACGTCCTGCGCCTCACGTTGACTCCAGACTGCGAAAATCGGGTGTAAAATTACAAAAATTCCATGAAATGAGGAAACAATGTTCTCGAAAAGTGACATCGTGGGGCAATTTTTATAATTTTTATTAATTCTGAACCGTTTTTACTTCAAAAACCTATTATATGTTCATTTTTGCTCACTAATTGTTTACAGTAAAAACCGCCTGCCTAAATACATAGGCAGGCGGTTCTGTTTATGTAAAATTATGGATGTAGTCCTTTACTTGACGTTTCCTTATGCGGTGACACATCAACAGGTTCCCCGTTTGCTACGGCTTGCTGCTGTTGTGGCTCATTGTCTTTCGCCAACTCCAGTTGGATCTTTCGGTCGAGTGCTGCCAATTCAGACTTCAAGCCTTTCAGTTCATCTTCTTTCTTCCACTGCTTGCCTGCAATCTCCTTCAGTAGTGGGATGTCCTTTTCAAGTGCGGCATTCTTCTCTTTGTACTGCTCGATGGTCTGCGGTATGCGCTCCAGTGAGTTGATGAAGTTTCGGGCAGCGGCTATCGGGTCTGCAAGGGCAATGAAGCCGTTGTTGTACTTATACTTGTAGTTGCCCTCCACGCAGAACTTGTTTTGGAACATGCCCAGCCCATCCTTGTCGAGCGGTTCACTGCACATCAGGATGGTAAAGCCGTGTATCTCGCCGATGCGTCGGTACTCGCCCTTGGTGTCCTTCTCCTTGGCTATCTTCTGGAGTTGCTTGCCGATGCTTTCTTCATCCGTAGGCTTGAAACCGTCAAGACGGATGGGGTTCAGCAGATTGCCCTCACCGTCGAGTTTCCGCTGCGACTTGTGCTTGTCGAAGTCCTCCTGCAGTTTGGCAATGACCTCATTGTTACGTTCAATGTCACCCTGCCTGTTTTCCAGTTTCCAGACGGATTCATTGTGGGCTTTGTTGAACGACTTGCGTTCACCCTCCAATGCGGCAATCTTCTTTTCCAGTTTTGCCTTGTCCAGCAGGTCTGTGTTGCCTGAGAGGATCGCCATGTACTCCGAGAAATTCATTCCTGATTTCTCGTCCATAGCACCCTCGTCAATGGTTCTCGCACCGAGTGCGCCGGATTTCAGCTGTGCAATGAAAGTGGCCTTGCAGTGGAGAAGATTGAACTTGTAGCTGTCAAGCGATTTCTCTACTGCATAGATGATTACGTCCACTTTGTTGTCGGCAAAGTGCTTAGCAATCTCATTCCTTGCACGTACCGCCCGACCGTTGCGCTGCTCCAAGTCGGACGGACGATCGGGTAGGTCAAGGGCATTGCTGCCCTCTTCCCCCCTAAGAACCGTACGTGAGAGTTTCCCCTCATACGGCTCAAGCTCTTCTAAGCCTCTGTTTGTGTGCAGAGGCCGGCTCAAATTACTTCTTGTTGACATTTTGTTTACGATTAAGTTTGAAGCATTCATCATGAACCAATAACTTACATTTATTGCCGTAACGTGTTGTTTCCATCACGTTCCATGCCTTATGCGTGTCAATCGGTTCACCACATATCGGACAGACTCTTTTCTGCTTTTCCCATAGGTAAAGCAGTGATTTCCGTCCTTTGAGTGATACAAGCATATCCGCCTTGACTCTTTGATTGAGATAGAGTTTCCATTCAGGGTCAAACGGGTTTACATCTCCCTTTATCTGTTTATAGGGGATATAGGCACATGCCGAAGTCAGAGTCAACAATGTCAGTTGGTCTTCCTTGCCGTTTGCTTTCTTGAACTTTGAGGCGAATGTCCAGTTATTTCCTCGGATATTATGCCAATAACGGTCTTTAATCCACCGCTTCCCCTTTTTGGAGTGGCGGCGTTTAGCCCATTGCCATAGGGAAAGGAATATCTCATGGTCAACACGATGAAATGAATCTCGGGTTGCGCCATGCCGATAATAGTTTCCCCATCCTCGGATTCTGGCGTTCAACATTCTGATTAACGACTCCTGCTTGCAACCTTTGTTGCCTTTGATTATCTTACGGATATTCTCCATAAAACGTTTCTCGGCTTCTTTGGTTGGTTTTGTCAATACTTCCTTGCCGTATTTGCGTATATTGAAACCAAGAAAATCAAAACCATCGTTCACATTAGTGATTACCGTTTTTTCTTCAGAAAGGGTCAGTCCCCTCTCTGCCATAAATTCGGCAACAAGCGGCTTGATTTCTTTTTCAAGGGTCTCTCTGTTCTCGCAGGTGATGATGAAGTCATCAGCGTAACGTACAAGATTCACCATTGGAGAGTAATGTTGCCCTTTAATGGTTCTCCTCTTGTATTTCTCTGCAAGGACTTTCTGCAATCCGTCAAGCGTCATATTGGCAAGAGTCGGTGAGATTATGCCACCTTGCGGTGTTCCCTCCTCAGTCGGAAAGAGTTGTTTGTTAAACACGAATCCACATTTGAGCCATTTCTTCAACATCACTTTATCCATAGGGATATTGTTCAGTAGCCATTCATGGCTGATATGGTCGAAGCAACCTTTAATATCCCCCTCCAAAATCCATTCTGGAGAATAGCCTTTTCGGAGAATATTGTGACATTGTTGTATCGCGTCCATGCACTTACGTTTCTTTCTGAAACCGTATGAACGTGTGTCTGCGGTTGTCTCTGACACTGGTTCCAATGCCAAGAGATACAATGCCTGCATTGCTCTGTCTTTCAAGGTAGGTATTCCCAACGGTCGCATTTTGCCGTTTTTCTTCTTGATGTGAACTCTTCTCAATGGCTTCGGCTGATAGCCTCTGCGTTTGAGTTGAGACACTGCTTGCGATTTATCTTCGGGCTTTTCCCATGTTTCCATGTCAACCCCAGGAGTGTCACCACCCCCGTTAGAAGTAACTCTCTTTACGGCTAAGGCTTTTGCGTAAAAAGAGTGGGTAAGCGTCCACTGCAAGGCTCTCACCTTGTTGTGTCTGCCTTCCTTTTGAGCCTTTACAATACGTGCTTGTAGCTTTCTAACAGCAGCCTCTGCCTTGACCCAGTCTATGTTGTCCCAAGATGTCGGCTGATTGTCAGCAGGTGCACACGATTTATGTTTCTCGTTCATTTGCTTTCCTCCTTTGAAAAGTTCTAAAAGTTAATTGTAAAGAATTACCATTTGACTATAGTCGGGTTTTGAGCCTCCCGACTAAAGTCACAGAAGTCTGCCCACTTTCGTGTCGGATAATGTAGCCCTCTGCCATGCATGGCAATGGGGTCAATCCGTATCCGCTCCATTACAGAGCGGCATTCGCTTTTTCTGTTATCTTCTGCCTGCACTCCATTCGGCCTCCATTGCTTTCGGCTTACCTGCCATGTTGACATGACAGGAGAAATACAGGTTTACCGAGTTTCGCATAGATAACAACGGATAGGTTAGGTTCTGTCTCATCCTCCGGCGGTGCTAAAGTCCGTGTAATCCTACCATGGAGAGGATTAACCGACCGCTTCCCTTTTGGGTAGAGTGTATGTAGTATCTTCCACTCTTTTAAGACATTACGAAGTTTGCTAACAGTTCGCTTACGCTAACCATACTATCCAGCCTCGCCACTCTACGGTATGATACTAACCGCACTTGACTTCCCCTCGCGGTTCTGTCTTGTCTTGCGAAAGTGTACTTTGTCCCAACCGCTTAATACATATTAAGGTGCATCGGTTGGTAGGCTACCGCTGACGGAACAGCGGGTTAAATCTGATTCCCAACTCTTTGGGCAATCACTTTAACAATTATCTATGCGACTTCTCGTCGCACCCACGGCGTGTCCAAATGATGAATCGCCACCGCCCGCTTCTGGGCATTGACTCCTGTGCCGAGCATGGAGGTGGAGCCGAACAGCACACGGACGCTGCCCCCGTTCATGGCGGATATGACCGCCTTCTTCGCCTTCTCGTTCTTACACTCCTGTATGAAACGTATCTCATTGGCTGGGATACCGTAGTCCTCCACCAGTTTGCGTTTGATTTCTGAATAGACCGACCAGCACTCATTACCTTGCCATGTTCCTAAGTCCGAAAATACAAATTGTGTACCCTTCTGTGCATCGAAGCGACGGTAATACTCCGCAATCATCTTGGCACAGTGGCTGGCCTTGTTGTTCGGGATCATCTTCATAATTCGGGTCATCATTCGCATATCGAGAGCCATCTTTCGGGCATAGTCCGTGGCTATGAGCATCTTCGCCTTTTCCTCCGTTTCAGAGAGTGGCGGACTGCCCGAGCAGGGTGGCATCGCCCGTCTTGGCAAACTCCATCAGCCGCTTGATAAACTCTTCCTGGTCTGGCGTCGGTGGAATGTTATGCAAAATCTCGTTCTTCTCTAGTCTGTCCACACCCACGTCTGCCGCAGTGCGATAGTCGGTGATTTCATTGTAGAACGCCGCCAATTCCGGCACTTTGATAAAGTAGCGGAAACGCTCCTTCTGCACCATGTTGTTTGTGACGTTAAACTCAAAGTCGGTTGTCTTCTTGGCGAAGATAGCCGCCCACGCATCGAAGCACCGGATCTCCTGACGCTCCAACTCTTTGGGACGCAGATACTTGAACAGCAAGTAAAGTTCCGTCAACGAGTTGCTGATGGTCGTACCCGAAAGGAAGGTAGCACCGAGGTCTCTGCCCGTCCTCTCCTGTATGGTACGGATGGCAAAGAGCATGTTCAAGGCCCGTTGGCTACCCTCCGAGTTGCCGAGTCCTGCCACGCGGTCATGCCGGGTATTGAACATGAGGTTTTTGAACTGGTGGCTTTCATCGACAAAAAGATGGTCGATGCCCATCTGCTTGAAGTCGCAGACATCATCCGTGCGTGTCTCTATCTGATAGGCAATCCTCTCCAACTTCGCTTCGAGGTTGAACTTCCACTTTTCCAGCCCGCGCAGCATCTTCTTACTCACCTCCTCGCCCTGCGCCCGCAGAACTTCAAGGTTCTCTTCCACGCTGTCAAGTTCCGCCTGCAGGATCTGCTGCTGCATCTCCGGTGACTGCGGTATCTTGCCGAACTGGTCGTGCGACATTATCACGCAGTCATAGTCATTGTTCTTGATGGTATTGAAGAACTTGATGCGGTTTGCAGTCGAAAAGTCTTTTTCGCTTGCATAGAGGATTCGGGCATTGGGATATGCCGTCTATAGGTCATGGCAATCTCCGCGACATTCGCTTTCATGCCGATAATCATCGGTTTGTTGGCGAGTCCGAGACGCTTCATTTCGTGCGCTGCAATGCACATTATCAGCGTTTTACCTGTGCCGACCTCATGGTCGCAGATCCCTCCGCCGTTCTGTTTCAGCATCCATATACAGTCCTTCTGTGAGCCGTAGATGCTCTTGATGCCATAGCGTCGCTCCAGCGACTTCATGTCAAGGTCAGGGAATGTCTGGTGACTGCCGTCGTATTTCGGACGCACGAAACAGTTGAACTTGCGGTTATACATGTCCGCAGCCGTTCCTTGAACTCCGGCGACTGCTCTTCCAGCCATTCGGAGAAACCGTTTCGTATCTCGTCAATCTTGGAGTTTGCCAGCTGTATGCCCTCGCTGTCGCGCACCTTGATGTCGTTGCCGTTGTCATCCTTGCCGATACTCTTCATCATGTCGGGGCAGGTGTTATGCAGGGCATGTTTCAGCAGGTTGATACCATCATACGTGCGATAGTAACCCTTCACACAGAACTCTTCCGTAATCTTCATGTTCTTCTCGCTGCAAGCCACCGAGAACTCATCCATACTCTCCGAGTAGCCGATACGGATGTCCGTGCCGTAGAGTTGGGTCATATAAGCGGAAAAGACACCCGTAGGAATCCATCGCTCACCGAAGTTGAAGTCGAGGTCAGCAAACTGGATGCGCTCAGGAAAGGCTTCCTTCAGGGCCTCCAACGACTCAGCGACAGACGGGTCAACGACGTATTCTTCACCATCCTCTTCCCTCCGTTGTCGTTGCATCTCAATCCACCTTTCTATTCTTTCAGCCTTGTCGATGACATTTCCTGCAACAAAGCGGTCTTTTACCTCATAGCCCGTAGTCTGCGGATTGAAATAGATACGTCCTTTCAGTCCGTCAATCAGTTCCCCGATTTCCATGCTGGTAAGCCATGCCATGTAGCCGAGGTTCACGCCACCGTATTTGTTGAGAGATGCAGACAAGGCTTCCTCTGGTGTATCCACCTGCGTCACCTCGTTGATATTGAACGAAACGGGGTGGTCGAAGATGTCTGCCTTGATAAACTCGCCGTTCTCCACACGCTCAATAGCGAGGGTGTCACGCCCATGTGCGTCCATCAGCAGCAACTTGGTCATCTGCCCCATGTTCAGATGCCCGAAGTCCTTCACGAACTGGTCATAGAGGGTGTTCAGTTCCTCACGCAGTTTCTTATTTTCCTCATGGTTGTCTGCCTCGTAGGTATAAAGCGTTTCGTATGTGTCACGCATGGGAATGTATGCCGTCAGCCGTGCCGTCTGCGAGGCATTCAGTTCCAACGGATGGAAGGTGGCACCATATTCCGACACGCTGCGCAGGTGTCCGAGATTGCCATCCTTGTCCAGAACTATCGTCCCATCACGGTAGAATGGCTGCATGTCGCCGTCAAAGGGTCGTGGATTGAGGTCTACAGACTTCTGTGCCTGTGCGATCTGGCTCTTTCCTGTGATCTGACCATCAGCATGATGACTACCGTATTTCTCCATCGCCTCCTTGGTGGGAAGAAAAGCGGGATTCATCGTGTCCGTCAGTCCCTGCCGTTTCAATTCCGCCTGTCGGTATTCCTCCGCCATGACACGCAGTTTGATACGCTGCTTTGGGGTCATATCCATCATAACCTCATAGAAGCCGTTGATGGGCGGATTCTCCTCCCAATTGATGTCGACATAGATGTCGTCAGGATTGTCGGGAACACCCTCTTTTTCCTGTTTCTTGCCTTTCCCCATGTTGAGCGTAGCCGAGAAATCCAGTGCCAGCGTCTGCTGGATGACTTCGTTCTTTTTCTTCCTAGGCTTTGGCTCAGATTGTTTCTTTCCCTTCTGCTTCGGCTTTTCCGCTGGCAGGTCTGGTGCCTTTACCTGCTCTATTTCCTCACCGTTTTCTTTCCAAAGGTCAAAAAGGGAAAGCATCGGGGAGGGGGATGCTGGTTGCTTATGTTCTGTGACTTCCTTTTGCTCAACTTCCTCATGCACGGTTTCCACCTCCTTGATGGACTCGCCTTTGTAAAGTGAGTAGTTGAAGTGTTTGCTGATGTCGGCCTGCACCACATTCGCCATATCCACTGAAATGCCGTTTACACCGCCCTCATAGAAGTATTCCATTGCCGGTTTGCCGTATGGGTCTGTGCCACGCTTGGCAGAAGTATGGATGATGTGGTCACCATGCGCCACAAAATAGGAACTTGTCACGATGCCGTCCACGTCCTCATCGTCGATGAAGAGCCTGTCGGCTTCCGTCAGTCCCTGCTTGGCGATGTTCTTCTGGAGGATGATGAGGTCACTGCCCACCTCAGTGTTGGCACTCCGATAAAAGGGACATTTCGCTCTATTTCGGGGTTAACCAGACGGCGGTCTTAGAGAACTACATGGAGGCTATACGTTGCATACGCAATATATGTGCTCATGATTCTGTATTATATGACGCAAGGATGTACCAGTTAATCAAGAGTGGTCCGGCTGGTAAAATAACAGCTGATGAATCATATAGCCTTGGAGGTGCTATCAAGGTCATTGCTTACCTGATAGGGAGAATATCCAGTAACAGACAGCATGACCTTATCGTAGAACTCAACAAGGCATATATGGTATTGAAGAACAAAGGGGCAGGGTTGCAGCAAGTTGTTGAGAGAGCGACACACATGACATGGGAATTGGCTTCTATTTCCCAATTACAAGTGCCAAATGACAAAAAATTTATTGTTGTTTGAAGAACAAACTGCCATAAAGCACGGTTATAAGAACATCATATCGCACTTTTTACCTAACTTTGCAAAATAACTGCGACACATACCGCAACTATCCGGCACGACACGCACCAGCACCTCCTGCTACCCGCAGCTGGCGCAACTCCATAATTTCATGGTGGGCTGATTATTTTCCAATACTTCATCCCTATAAAATAAATAACAGTATATGCCAGACGTCCCTTCCCTCCTTCAGAAACATCCGGAACGCAATCTGGAGAAACGCCTGCGGCGGCGTTTTTCGGAAGGTCTGCGCGAACTATCGCTCATTGAGCACGGCGACCATGTACTCGTAGGGCTTTCAGGAGGTAAGGATTCGCTCGCATTGTTAGAACTCTTGGGCGACGCCCGCCGTCGCTCCGGCGAACGATTCAAGGTGACGGCACTCCACGTAAGGATGTCCAACATCGACTACCGCAGCGACACCGCCTACCTTGAGCAGGTGACAGCAGAAGCAGGCGTGCCGCTACTAGTGAAGACCGCGGCCTTCGGGCCCGACCGCAATGAGCGTCGCTCTCCCTGCTTTCTCTGCTCCTGGACACGCCGCAAAATATTGTTCGGCGTGGCGCAGGAATTGGGTTGCAACAAGATTGCACTCGGGCATCATCAGGACGACTTACTCCTGACAACACTGATGAACCTCACCTTCGCTGGAAGTTTTGCCACAATGCCAGCAAAACTTCAAATGAAAAAGTTTCCCGTAACCATCATCCGGCCGCTATGCAAAGTTCCTGAAGATGAACTGAAAGCCTGGGCCGGACATCGCCAATACCGACCGCTCGAAAAAACCTGCCCCTACGACAAAGCATCGAACCGCACAGCCATACGCCAACTATTCGACACCATGCAGCAACTCAATCCCGAAGCGCGCCATAGCTTGTGGCACGCGCTGGAAAAGGAAGGCAAACTGGCGGAATACGCCCAGGAAACATAACACACTTTCGTAACGACACGCCCTATAGTCCGCTTTCCTCACTACACCTCCTCAATTACGCACCACTCATTATTGTATATATTAAAGTGACTTCCAATCCCGAAACAGAATACGCCCGGCGCATCATCGAATATACCGACACCCACCTCTTCCTGACTGGAAAGGCAGGAACCGGCAAAACGACTTTTCTGCGTCGGCTCAAAGAAGAGTCGGCCAAACGGATGGTGGTGCTTGCACCTACCGGAATAGCCGCCATCAATGCCGGAGGAACAACCATCCACTCGTTCTTTCAACTGCCGTTCGCACCTTTTATTCCGGGAGCTAACTACAGTAAGGAACAATTCAAGATGGGGAAAAACAAGCTCAAGCTTATCCGCTCACTCGACTTACTCGTCATCGACGAAATATCGATGGTGCGAGCCGATCTCCTCGACAGCGTAGACGCCGCCTTACGGCGCTACCGCGGCAACGGCAGGCCCTTCGGCGGTGTGCAATTGCTCATGATAGGCGACTTACAGCAATTGGCCCCGGTAGTAACCGAAAACGAACAGGCCCTGCTCTCCGCACATTACGACACCTGCTTCTTTTTCAGCAGCCATGCCCTGCGACAGACAAGCTACCTCACCATAGAGCTAAAACAGGTGTACCGACAAAATGACCCGACCTTTATAGACATTCTCAACAAGGTGCGCGAAGGACGCGCCGATGCCGGCACCCTGCAATTACTCAACGCCCGCTACCGGCCGCAATTCTCACCGCGCCCAGAGGAGGGCTACATCCGCCTCGTAACCCACAACTACCAGGCTGCCCAAATCAATCATCGGGAACTGGCTGAGCTACCGGGCGAGACCTACACATTCAAGGCCACGACCGAAGGTACTTTTCCGGAATCGTCCTACCCTACCAACGGCATACTCGAACTGAAAAAAGACGCCCAGATCATGTTTGTAAAAAACGATGTGGAAGGACGCTACTACAACGGTATGATAGGAAAGGTGACGGCCATCGGTCTACAGGGATTCAGTGTGCAACCACTGGAGAAGCCCCAGGAAGACATCAGCCTCAGCCCGGAGGAATGGACCAACGCCCGCTACGTGCTCAACGAGAAGACGGGAGAAATAGAAGAGACCGTCGACGGCATCTTCCGCCAATATCCTGTAAAGTTAGCTTGGGCCATCACCATCCACAAGAGCCAGGGCCTCACCTTCGAGCGCGCTATCATAGACGCGCACCAGTCCTTTGCACACGGACAGACCTACGTAGCCTTGAGCCGGTTGAAGACGCTCGACGGCTTAGTACTCTCGTCCTGCGTACCACCTTCTGCCATCATCACCGATACGGCTGTCAGCCAATACTCCGAAGACATGGCAGCTCACAGTCCGGACGAAGCGCGGCTCAACCAGCTCTGCGCCGATTTTGCCCTACGCACATTGTCGTCGCTCTTTGAGTTCGGCCAATTGCAACAACAGACGGAGCGGGTCATCCGGGTATTGCACGAATTCTATGCCCGCCTTTTTCCCGACACCGCCGAATCCTGGCTACAGGCCCAGCACCAGTTCAAGGAAGAAGTAACAGATATATCCCAGCGCTTCCTCGTGCAACTACGGAACCTGATGGCCGGAAACGCCGACATAGAAAAAAATGAAAAGTTGCAGGAGCGCGTCAAGAAAGGAGCCACCTACTTCATGGAGCATCTGTCGCCGCTGGCAATATTGGCAACAAAGCTCAATCTGCCCACCGACAACGCCGTAGGCCGCAAGCGGCTGAAAACTGCCGCAGAGGAGCTGAACGAAACCCTCGGATTGCGGTTGGCCCTGCTCCGCCACATAGAGCAGCACGGCTTCTCGCTGGCGGCGCTCCAGGAAGCCAAGGCGCAAGCCTATGCCGGAAAATCAGCGGCCAGGCAGGCCCCTGCCGGCGGCAAAACGACCAGGAAGGAACGCGAACGTGTGGTGGTGCCTGCTGAAATAGAACAGCCCGAACTCTACCAAAAGCTCGTGGACTGGCGCTACGCAAAGGCAAAAAGCGAGCAACGTCCGGCCTATGTGGTACTGCAACAGAAAGCCCTGCACGGTATTGCCAATCTCATGCCCGACAGTATGGAACGTCTAAAGCTGATACCTTATATAGGCAAAAGAACAGCGGAACTCTATGGCAAGGATATTCTGAAAATTGTTGCCGCCTACCTTGAAGTCCACAACCTGCGAAGCAAAGAGATACAAACGGAAAAGGTGCCCGTCGCCTCCGCTTCCGAGCACGTCGATACAGCCGAAGCGAGCCTGCATCTCTTCCGCAAAGGACTCTCGATAGACGAGATAGCCGCGCAACGCCAGCTGACGCCAGCCACTATATTCTCGCACATCGCCCGCCACGTGCTTGACGGCACGGTGGAGTTAAACGCTCTCGTCGATGCCGGAAAAGTGGCACGCATCAAGACCTACTTTTCACAGAACGGCGCACTGCAAAACGGCCGTTCACTCGGCGAAATCCGCAAAGCCATCGGCGAGGACATCGGCTACGGAGAAATTAAGTTAGTGGAAACGCTTCTGAAAAAGCAGGCAGACATTTAAGTTTCCCGATATACACCCTCACGGAAGAAGATGATTGCCGCCTCGTTTTTCACCCTCTCGCGGACGCACGCCTTATATATAATAATGTGCGAAGTCGCCAAGGCGTGTTTTCCGCTCCTGACCGGCCTCATCTTCTCCGCCTCGCTCACTGCCCAGATCTACACCGCCGGGCGCGAGTTCTACACCACTTGGGAAGATTTCGTAGAACAATACTACAACGCCGCCGAAGAAGAGGACGACAATCAGAAGGAACGGGCCGACCACCTGTTGCAACTCCAGGAACTCTACGAGCACCCTCTCAACATCAACACAGCCGGGCGCGACGCCTTGCTGGAAATTCCCTTTCTGACAGACCAACAGGCCGACTCGCTGCTGTCCTACCGGGCGCGCAAGCACCTGTTCCGCTCGTTGGGCGAACTGCAATTCATCAGTCCGCTCAACCGCGAGATGCGCCAATGGCTGTCGCTCTTCACCTATGCCGGCGACACGCTCGCGCCGCGGCGCTCAGCGGCCGACGCCCTTTGGGGCGGACGCCACGAACTGACGGTCCACCTCTCCGTCCCGTGCTACCGGCGCGACGGCAACCGCCCACACAGCGACGAGGTATTGCAGAAATATCCCAACCGCCAATACCTCGGCAACGGTCTCTCCAATACCATACGCTACCGGTACAGAAGTCTGCGCGACGGCATTGCCTATGGCCTCACACTGCAGAAAGATGCCGGCGAACCATTTGCCTGTCGCGGCAACTACCCTTACGACTACACATCGGCCTATTTCAACCTGGCACCGCCCAACCGCCGCTGGGCGCTGTGGCTCGGCGACTACGAGCTGAACGTGGCCCAGGGCCTGCTGGCCGGCACGCGCCACTACGACAGCCGCCTCATGCTCGGCGCCGGCCTCGTGCGCCAGCCCGCCCCCATACGCCCGCACACCTCTGCCGCCGAGAGCGATTTTATGCGGGGAGGAGCCGTCCGCCTGCGCCTCGGCTCCTGGCAACTCACAGCCTTCGCCGCCTGGCAGCGCATAGACGGAACGCTGCGGGGCGACACACTGACAGCACTGAAAACAGACGGCATGCACCGCACACTGGGCGAGATGGAGCGACGACGCACCGCAGGACGTCTGACCGCAGGAGCCGGAGCCGACTACATAGCCCACACGTGGCATGCCGGACTGACCGTCGTGGCCGACCGCTATGACAAAACGATATTCCCACCCCTGCGCACAGACAACCGCTACACACTGCGCGGCCGGAACGCGGCTGGCGCCAGTGCGCACTACGCCTGGCAAGCCACCCGGCGCTTCAGCGCCGCCGGCGAAGTGGCCGCCGACCGCCTCGGCCACTTCGCCACCCTCCACACAATGCGCTTCTCGCCCCTGCCGACCCTCGACCTCAGTCTGCAAATGCGCCACCTCTCTCCACGCTACGTCGCTCCCCACGCCAAAGCACTTGTCAGAAACTCGCGCCAGCAGAACGAAACGGGACTGACCCTCCTCGCCAACTGGCGAACAGCCGAGCGCTTCACCACGACGGCCTATGCCGATCTCTTCCGCTTTCCCCAGCCCACCTACAAAGCCTCGCAACCCGGCTCGAAGGGCATGGAGCTCTTTCTGCAGGAAACTTACACACCCACCCGGCACACCATCCTGGCACTACGCTACAAACTGCAGACACGGCAAGAGGACATCAAGAACTTCGACGGCATGCTGCAATACGCCACCACCCACCGGCTGCGACTGAGTTATAGTGCCGCCACCCAGCCACACCTCAGCCTGCACACGGCCGTAGACGCCGCCTTCACACAGAGCCAGACCGCCAGCACACAATGCGGCTACATGCTGTCAGCCCGGGCCAGCTACACCGCCCGGCGCTTTTCCGCGAGCGCCTTCGCCGCCATTTTCTTTACCGACGATTACGCCACACGCCTCTACGCCTACCAGCCGCAGCTGCCCGGCACCGGCAGTTTCCCCTCCTTTGCCTATCACGGCTACAGCCTCGTCATTCAAGCTATCATAAAGATCACTCCCCGCCTGCGCCTGGCCCTGCGCGACAATCTGCTCCATTATTTCAACAAAAAAACGATAGGCAGCGGCGCACAACGCATAGACAGTCCCACGAAAAACGATCTCAGCGCACAAATAAAGTGGAGTTTCTGACGTCACCGCCCCCCCTTCTTTCTCCCAATCATGCAATAAGAACAAAAGTGGGAAGGTATCCCACTTTTGTGGCACCGCTTCCCACTTTTGTGGCAAGGCACCCCACTTTTCCCACAAAAGTTCCATTTTCCGCCACATGGCCATCGCCCTCCTCTGCGAGCACCGCAAAAGTCATTTCCAGTCGCCAACAGCCCCACAAAGCCCCTTTTTCAAAAAAAATGCGCATAAATTGCATTTTTTCTCTGCAAAAGTTTGGAGGTTGAGAAAAAAGCCGTATCTTTGCACCGCGTTTGAGAGAAAGCGCTACAATGCGGAAATAGCTCAGTTGGTAGAGCACAACCTTGCCAAGGTTGGGGTCGCGAGTTCGAGTCTCGTTTTCCGCTCACAGATTGAACAAATGAAACCTTCGGGCCCAGGTGGCGGAATGGTAGACGCGCTCGTTTCAGGTGCGAGTGTTTAACGACGTGCAGGTTCGAGTCCTGTTCTGGGCACAGGCTAAAAAGGTATTCATTAGCATTACAATGGAGAGGTGGCGGAATTGGTAGACGCGCTACTTTGAGGGGGTAGTGTCAATTGCGACGTGGGAGTTCGAGTCTCCTCCTCTTCACTTGTTTGCGGAAATAGCTCAGTTGGTAGAGCACAACCTTGCCAAGGTTGGGGTCGCGAGTTCGAGTCTCGTTTTCCGCTCATAGATTTCTATGAGAGCTTGAGACTACTCAAGTTTTCATAGAAATTATTTTTTATATATAAAAGACTGCCTCAAGGCAATCATGAAACACGTTTAGTGAAAAATGAATATATACGCAAGATATTTTGACCACGACACCTTGGTCCACTCCGTAGACGAACTCATCGACTTCCTCTCGTCCATTCCCGACATACACGTTACGCCGGAACTCGTCAACGAAGTGCAGGAATACGTCAGAAACGGAATGCCCTATCCCCGGCGCTACAAGGTCAGACCCCGCGTCTACTTCATACTCATCAAAACGAACGCCGCCACAATGGAGGAGTTCAAGGCGCACCGCAAACAAATAGCCCCGCAAAACAGTTCTGAAAACGAAACCGTCAGCAAGAAGGAACTGAAAAACTCCCAGCTCTCAGAGAAACGCGAAGGCTGGTACAAGGCCGACATTTCCTTCAAGCGTGTCATCCAAATACCGGGAACCATCAAATTCCAGTATCAAGACACCGACTTCACCGCCCTCGTCCGGGCCGAAAGCGCTCAAGACAGCTACAACAAGGTGATCAACCACCTCAAAGGCCGCAACGACATCGACCTCCGCAGCCAATTCCCCTCCGCCAGAGGGCAAAACTACCGCTACACCTTCATCGGAGAACAACTCCCCGCAGATTTTATTAAAAAACATCATCTGACAATAAAGTAACACGCTTAAGCACACTTCAAATTAACAATTGTTCAAAAAATCTACGGGCTGCAAGTTTGCCATCTGCAATAGATTTTGTAAATTTGCACCCGGTTTCGGTTCCGTAGCTCAGTTGGATTAGAGCAACGCCCTTCTAAGGCGTGGGTCTAGGGTTCGAATCCCTACGGAATCACATGGCCGGCGAAAATTTCGCCGGCCATCTTAATAAATTAACGTACATGCTCTTCCGTCATGCACATAACCGAAACACAGCATGAAGAAGTTTGAACTGCACTCCCAATACAAACCGACAGGCGACCAGCCGGAAGCCATACGCCAACTCACAGAAGGGGCACGCGAAGGCGCACCCGCACAAACTCTGCTGGGAGTGACCGGTTCAGGAAAGACCTTTACCATCGCCAATGTCATAGCGAATCTCAACAAACCTACCCTCGTGCTGAGCCACAACAAAACGCTGGCGGCACAACTCTACTCCGAATTCAAAGGTTTCTTTCCCAACAACGCCGTTGAATACTACGTTTCCTATTACGATTACTATCAGCCCGAAGCTTACATAGCTTCGACCGACACCTATATAGAAAAAGACCTCGCCATCAATGAGGAAATCGACAAACTCCGCCTTGCCGCCACGTCATCGCTGCTTTCAGGGCGTAATGACGTTATTGTTGTCTCATCAGTATCATGTATCTACGGCATGGGGAACCCCGCCGCTTTCTACGAGAATGTCATCGAACTGAAAGTGGGCCGGCGCATCGCGCTCAATGCCTTGCTCCGACGCCTTGTCGACAGCCTTTATACCCGCAACGACGCCGCCCCGAAATCCGGTAACTTCCGTGTAAAAGGCGACACCGTAGACGTTTACCTTGCCTATGCCGACGAAATGATACGCATTTCCTTTTGGGACGACGAGATTGACAGCATTGAAGAAATAAATGCACTGAGCGGCACAAGGATGGCGACCTTCGACGAATATAAGATATACCCCGCCAACCTTTTTCTGACTTCAAAGGAGACACAGGAACTGGCCATCCGCAACATCCAGGACGACCTCGTGGAACAAGTCGAATGGCTACAATCGCAGGGCAAGGCACTGGAAGCCAAGCGCCTCAACGAACGCGTCAGCTACGACATAGAGATGATACGCGAGTTAGGCCATTGCTCCGGCATTGAGAACTATTCGCGCTACTTCGACGGCCGCGAACCGGGCACCCGCCCCTATTGCCTGCTGGATTTCTTCCCCGACGATTTTCTGATAGTCATCGACGAAAGCCACGTCAGCGTTCCGCAAATCAGTGCGATGTACGGTGGCGACCGCTCCCGCAAGGAGTCGCTCGTCAACTACGGTTTCCGCTTGCCGGCCGCCCTGGACAATCGCCCACTCACCTTCGAGGAATTTCACGAACTGGCCAGGCAGGTCATATACATAAGCGCCACGCCGGCGGAATACGAGTTGAACGAAAGCGAAGGTGTGGTGGTGGAGCAGGTGATACGTCCCACCGGACTTTTAGACCCGCCTATAGAGGTGCGCCCCGCAGACTTTCCGGTGGACGACCTCATGGAGGAAATACACAAATGCATGGAGCGCGACGAGCGTACACTCGTGACCACACTGACCAAACGCATGGCCGAGGAACTGACCGATTATCTTATAAAGAACGGCGTGCACACAGCCTACATACACAGCGATGTAGACACCCTTGAACGTGTGCGGATCATGGAAGACCTGCGCAAGGGCATCTACAGCGTCCTGGTCGGCGTCAACCTGCTCCGCGAAGGACTCGACTTACCCGAAGTGGCCCTGGTGGCCATTCTCGATGCCGACAAAGAGGGCTTTCTCCGCTCCCACCGTTCGCTCACGCAAACCGCTGGCCGCGCGGCCCGCAACATCAACGGGCGCGTCATCATGTATGCCAACAAGATAACGCCCTCCATGCAACAGACAATAGACGAAACGGAGCGCCGCCGCATGAAGCAGTTGCACTACAATGAAGTGAACGGCATCACACCGCGCCAAGTACGCAAAGCGATAGACGGCAACGAGTTGGCCCAACTGAAGAAAGCGCCCGAGAATGCCGGCGCCGCCCCCCTCTCCCACAGCACCTACGCCATGCCGGCTGAAACCCTTACGCCCCGCGCTGCCGAGATGCCGGCCAGCTACGGCAAGGCCAAGAAGGAAATCCCCGTAGAGCAGCGCATCGAGCAGCTGCGCAAACAGATGAAGGAAGCGGCGGCACGGCTCGACTTCGTGCTGGCCGCACAACTGCGCGACGAAATGCTCCAACTGGAAAAGTCAAGCCAACGTTAGCACCATGACATCGTTTATAAAATTCCTAAAGAACTGGACGCTCCCCATAGCCATGCTTACCGGCGCGGCGGGCTACTTTTTCTGTGCCGCCATCCCGGTTCTCCGCAACATGCGTCCGCTCCTGCTGAACAGCATCGCCATCATTCAGCCTGTACTCATCTTCCTGATGCTGTTCATCACATTCTGCAAAATCGACCCGCACACGCTCAAGCTCCGGCGCTGGCACGGCTGGCTCCTGCTCGTGCAGACCCTCTCCTTTGCCGCACTCACGCTGGCCATAGCCCTGGCAGGAAAAGAGCTGTCTCCCGGCGTCCGGGTCATTATCGAAGGAGCCATGCTCTGCCTCATCTGCCCCACCGCCACCGCCGCGGCAGTGGTCACGGGTAAGTTGGGCGGCGACGCGGCCGGACTCACCGCCTACACCATCCTGATCAACCTGACAGCGGCCACCGTCATTCCGGCCTTCGTCCCATTCATCCATCCACACGCCGGCACAGATTTTATCTCCTCCTTCATGCTCATCATCGGCAAAGTATTTCCCTTGCTCATCTGCCCCTTCCTGGCAGCCCTGTCAGTGCGGCGTTTCCTGCCCGGCCTGCTGAAAGTGGTGACTGGCTGCAAGGACCTGGCCTTTCACCTATGGGCTGTAGCCCTGGCCTTAGCCATCGCCGTCACCGTCCGCAGCATCGTCCATACGGACATAGCCTTTGTCTACCAGGCCGGCATCGCCATCGTCAGCCTGCTTTGCTGCATCCTTCAGTTCTACGTAGGCCGCCGCATAGGCAGGCATTACGGCAGCCCTGTCAGTTGCGGACAGAGCCTCGGACAGAAGAACACCGTTTTTGCAATATGGCTGGGCTATACGTTCCTTACTCCCGTAAGCGCCATAGCCGGCGGCTTTTACAGCGTATGGCACAACATTTTCAACTCTTGGCAACTTTATCAAAAACGCAAGAAGGAGCATCAGTCTCCTGACATCACCTGATTCTTCCCGAGGGGAGGAAAAAGACAAAGCAAGGGCCGCATCTCACTGTGAGACACGGCCCTTGCTTATTGATAGCCTACTAAAAAGCCGGGCTCAAGCTTTCAGATAATCGTTCACGTTGCGCCCGATGCGCGCGGTCACATCCGTTTCGTCGGCCGGAACGAACTTCTCGCCGGTGATATGCTCATAGAGCTCCACGTAGCGCTCGGAAATGCTCTTCACCACCTCTGGCGTCATCTCGGGCACCTGCTGGCCTTCCTTGCCCTGGAAACCGTTGTCCATCAGCCATTCGCGCACAAACTCCTTCGATAGCTGCTTCTGCGGCTCGCCGGCGGCAAAACGCTCCTCGTAGCCTTCGCTGTAGAAATAGCGGGAAGAGTCGGGCGTGTGTATTTCGTCCATCAGATAGATGGTGCCGTTGTGTTTGCCAAACTCATATTTCGTGTCGACGAGTATGAGACCACGCTGCGCGGCTATTTCCGTGCCGCGGCGGAAGAGAGCAAGGGTGTACTTCTCAAGCACCTCATATTCCTCGGGCGTAGCCAGTCCGCGGGCCAGAATCTCCTCTTTCGAGATATCCTGGTCGTGCTCGCCAATCTCAGCCTTGGTGGTAGGCGTCACGATAGGTTCGGGAAACTTCTGGTTCTCACGCATGCCCTCGGGCAACGTCACGCCGCATATCTCGCGCACGCCGCTCTTGTAGGCCCGCCAGGCACTGCCGCAAAGGTAGCCGCGCACAATCATCTCGACGGGGAAACCTTCACACATCACACCGGCCGTCACCATAGGGTCGGGCGTGGCCAGCTTCCAGTTAGGACAAATGTCGGCCGTTGCGTCCAGAAATTTCGCAGCGATCTGGTTAAGCACCTGTCCCTTGAAGGGGATACCCTCCGGCAATACGACATCGAAGGCCGAGATGCGGTCGGTAGCCACCATCACGAGCTTGTCGCCCAAATCATACACATCACGAACTTTACCGTGGTACACTCCCTGCTGTCCGGGAAAATTGAAATCAGTTTTAGTCAAAGCACTCATTGTGTCTATCGCATTAATGTTCTTTTAATTCTCTTTCTCTTCCTGCCACACCGGCCGGTGGCCGGCGCCGCCGGTACCTTGCCGCGCGTCAGGGGCCTGCACAGCATCGTTTCCAGAGCGTTGCTCCGGCGACGCAGCCGCCTTGGCCGCATGCTCATAAGCCTCCACAATGCGCGACACGAGGCGGTGGCGCACGATATCCTGCCTGTTCATCATGACAAAGCCGATGCCGGACACACCGGCCAGGATGCGGAGCGCCTCCGTCAGACCGCTGCGCTGCGAGGGTGGCAGGTCTATCTGCGTGGTGTCGCCGGTAACAATCATCTTCGTGTTCCAGCCCATACGGGTGAGGAACATCTTGAGCTGGGCCGTGGTCGTGTTCTGCGCCTCGTCGAGTATGACCACCGCATCATTGAGCGTGCGTCCGCGCATGAAGGCCAAGGGGGCTATCTGTATGACGTTGGTAGCCATATACTCCTGCAACTTGGCCGGGGGCACCATCTCCTGCAAAGCGTCATAAAGCGGTTGCAGATAAGGGTCGATTTTCTCCTTCATGTCGCCAGGCAGGAAACCGAGCTTTTCACCGGCCTCCACCGCGGGCCTGCTGAGTATGATTTTCTTGACCTCCTTGTTTTTCAGCGCCCTTACGGCCAAGGCTATGGCCACGTAGGTTTTGCCCGTTCCAGCCGGCCCGACCGCAAAGAGCATGTCGTTGTCGCGATAAGCCTCCACCAGGCACCGCTGGTTGGCACTGCGCGGCGCAATAGGTTTGCCCCCTGTGCTGTAGACGATAACATCATCCGACGGCGCGGCGGCGGTTCTGCGGTGCTTCACGATGTTGAGGATATCCTCCTCGGCCAACATATTGTAGAGCGCGCAATGTTTTTCGAGTTCGCGGAACAATTGTTCAAAACCGCTCATCTCTTCTTCATCGCCCAATACCTTCACCACATTGTCGCGGCCCATGATGCGCAACTTCGGACACAGGGCCCGGAGCAGCCTCAAATTGGCATTGTTCACGCCGAAAAACACTACAGGATCGGCTTCTTCAAGTATAAAATGTTTCTCTATCATGCTTTGCTCGTGGATGAATTACGCGCGCAACCGCAGCAACCGGCGAACCGCTGCAGAAAAGCGTGCCGGCAGCGGCCATGAGGCCTGCGCATCCGCTTTATTACGTGCAAATTTAAGCAATCCGTATGAGAAATACCTCATTTTTTAGTACTTTTGTAAGCAGATGGTACCGCCACGCCACACAGGGCCGCCGCCGGCTGGAGCAACCATGCCTGCCGCGCCCCCTACTGCTCATACAACTAAAAGAAACACCGATGTCTTCACAGGAACCCGTGCCGAACCTCCAGCGACCGCAAGTAAGGCGCAAACTCAGTCCGCGCAAAATAACACGCCTTATCATTGTCATAACCGCCCTTGCAACCGGCATCGTAGGCTTGTGCCGCCACGGGAAGGAGACTGCCGGCGAAACGGAAAAAGACCGCCGGCCGAAGGTTCAGACGGACACCGTGCTGCAGCACAGCCGCTATGTGGACAGCATCATGTCGCTGCCGCGCCGCCCGCTCGTGCTGACCGATGCCAACGGGAAAAACATCCGGAACAAGATTAAGGGGGTGGGCGACTGCAACAAGGCGTTTCCCGACCTGAACGACCTGCAACTGGCCACAGCCCGCCGGCTGGGCATAGCCGAAACCGAAGACCGCGAGGCGGCACACCAGGCCAAGACCCAATTGATATACATCGGCAACAGCCCTTACTACCGGGTGGAACGCCTCTCCCACTCCATTCCTTACCTCGTGCCGCGGGCGCAACGGCTACTCGACGAGATTTCGCGCAACTTCATCGACTCACTGCAAAGAAAGGGACTGCCATTCTACAAGCCCATCGTCACCTCCGTGCTGCGCACGAAGAAGGATGTGGCATGCCTGCGCCGCATCAACCGGAATGCTTCGGAAAACAGTTGCCACCAGTTCGGCACGACCTTCGACATCTGCTACAATAGTTTTTACCGTGTCATTGATCCCAACGATCCTAATGCGCGCCAGGTGTGGGACGGCCGCCTGAAAGAGGTGCTGGCTGAAGTGTTGCGCGACCTGCGCGGGCAGGGGCTGTGCTACGTGCGCTACGAGGTGCACCAGACCTGCTTTCACATCACTGCCCGCTGACTCCTGCCGCGCCAGACCCGACCGGCACACACACCTGAATGACGGACACACGGTCTGCCCCCTGGCAAACAGTCCTACGCGCGCGTATGAACAACTTTATTGTAATTTATCATTCAGCAAGCCGTAATCAGCTATTACCCAAACAATTCGGCTGAAGGATAGTACAAATTCCATTCAGCGTCCCGCCAGCCCTTCCGCCAAACCTCCGGCGGACAAAAAGCACTTACCCGTGTGGCGAAAAGCATTACTTGGAATTTTTACACGAATACGGACTTTTTAAATTCCAAGTAGTGCTTTTTCAGAAAAACGTACACGCGGAAGGTGCGGCGTGCATCGTCTTGAAAGATTCCTGTATTTTTTTCTGTAAAAAAACGGTAATAAATCCATCGCTCAACGCCCCACTCCGCCGCGCGGAGGAAAGGCTGAAGGAAGCATGCCATATCCTTCAGCCGAAGTCACTAATACGCAGCGGTTTACATGGAACTGAATGATAAAATAAGAATACCTTTTACACGCGCGCGCATAAGAACGGGACCGGACGGAGCCCTTTTCAGCAGTCGATGACAAGACCGTCATAGGCCAAGTGCACTCCTGGCGGCAAGGCCGCCTCGACCTCGGCATGCAGACCCGCGTGGTGGCTCACGTGGATGAGATAGGTGACCGCCGGCGCGAGGCGGTGCGCAAGGGCCACGGCATCGTCAATGGTCTGATGGGTGGCATGCGGTTCGAAGCGCAGACCGTTGACCACCAATGTGGAGATGCCCTCAAGCGCGGCAAGGTCGGCGGACGACGCGCCGGACATGTCGGTGATATAGGCCAGGTCTCCTACCCGGAAACCGGCGATGGGCAGCCGGCCGTGCATGACGCGCACCGGCAGAACACTTTGTTCCTTCACACGGAAAGCCTGCCCCACCTCAAAGAGGCGGAGGTCGAGTTGCGGGACGCCAGGATATTTGTGCTCGGCGAAGCAATAGGGCAAGCGCTCCTTCAGATGTTGCAGGCAGAAGGGCTCGGCGTAAATTTTCAACCCGGCAAAAACACTGAAGGGACGGAGATCGTCGATTCCGCCCACATGATCATAATGTTCGTGGGTGATGAGCACCGCATCGAGCGGCAGGAAATCGATGGCCAGCATCTGCTCGCGGAAGTCGGGACCGCAGTCGAAGAGGATGCGCGTGCCGGCATCCGTCTCAAGAAGAGCCGAGGTGCGCAGCCGACGGTCGCGGGCGTCGGCCGAAGTGCACACCGCACAGCGGCAACCAATCTGGGGCACGCCGGTGCTGGTGCCCGTGCCAAGAAAGCGTAGTCGCATAATCAGCCGTTTATATGAAATTGACCTCAGGACAGATCTCTATGCCGAAACGCTCGCGTACGTCGCGACGGACGGCCTCGCTCAGGCGGACGATGTCCTGTCCGGTGGCGCCACCAAGATTGACCAGAACCAGCGCCTGCTTATCATAAACGCCGGCACGGCCAAGGCTGCGCCCCTTCCAGCCGCACCGCTCGATAAGCCAGCCGGCCGGCACTTTCACACGGCCGTCGGGCAAATCGTAGTGGGGCACATCGGGACAGGTGGCCGAAAGGCGGGTAAAGACATCGGCATCGACCACAGGATTCATGAAGAAGGAGCCGGCACTGCCCGTCACATGCGGATCGGGCAACTTGCTGCGACGCACATCCGACACGACCTCGCAGAGCTGGCGGGCGGTAAGCGTTTCGGCCGTCAGGCCGCGGCTCTCCACCTCGCGCAGCAGAGCGGCATAGCGCAGATTGGGCACAAAGCGACGCGACAGACGATAGTCGACATGCGTTACGACATAGCGGCCGCGCAACGTGGTCTTGAACACACTCTGCCGGTAGGCATAGCCACATTCTCCGCGAGAGAACGTGCGCTCCTCACCCGTAAGGGCATCTATCGTATGAACGCGGATGATAAGGTCGCCGGCTTCCACGCCGTAGGCACCGACATTCTGCACAGCCGAAGCGCCTACCTCGCCGGGAATAAGGGCCAGATTCTCCAGCCCGTAAAAACCTTGTTCCACACACCAGCGCACAAAGCCGTCCCAGTCTTCGCCCGAAGCCGCCCGCACCACGACGTCATCGGCGGTCTCTTCCACCACCCGGCACCCCAGGAGACGGGAGTGGAGCACCGTGCCGTCGTAGTCGGCGGTAAACAGAAGATTGCTGCCCTGCCCGATATGTATCCAACGCTCGTCAGGACGCCGGGCCAGTTCGCACAAAGCTGCGCGCAATTCGTCGGTCGTGGTGTACTCTATCATACGCCGGCACGACACATCGAGACCGAAAGTATTATGACCAAGTAATGAAGGCATATTTATTATTTATATAAGATGAACCGGAAACAGAAAAAAGTGACAGCATGGGGAGGGCGGTATTCAAAGGTCTTCCAGACGCGTGAGCCGCCAGCTTCCTTTGTGGCGCTTAAATACTAACGTGCAGCTCAAGCCTGCCGAAGCACTTGTAAGAACCACCACACGCGTGGCACTGCCGGCATAATGCTGATTATAGTTGATGCTGACCACCCCGCCGGCCGGCAGTTCCGGCCGAAAATCCGGCCACTGCTCGACATCCAGCACCCCGTCTATCTCCTGAAAGGTATCGGAGTCGTAAGTACGGAACTCAAAAGGATTTTTGATATGCGCATGCTGAAAAGACATGTCGGCGGCAAATTTCTTATAAAAAGGCCAGAAGTCATCACCATCCGAAGCGAGCGATGAGTAAAACTCCTGCTTCACAAGACACCACCTACCACTTTCTTTTTCAAACAGGTATCGTACCGTCTCGTTCTTATTAAAATCCATTTTATCAACCACGACACAGGCGAGTGACAGCTGTTTCTCACACCCCACGGCCGCCTCGGAAGCATACACCATGGCATAAAGGGGGACATGCGCATAGAGAGCATCGAAAATCCACTTGTCGGCCGAGACAGTCTCCTGCTTTCCATCAACAGAACGACTTAGAGGAAAACTTATCCGTGAATACTGGAAATACCTGTTGCTCATAAAATTATAAATAAAATCATCAAACAATCCATCGGCAGCGGCCGGTGGCTCGTCCAATAGAGTATCAGCAGGGTCAGCTATTATTTCCAAGCTCGCGGAGTCAATGCCGTCCTCTGCTGAAACTACAGTTTTTCCCTCAGGACGACAGGCCGTCAGAAAGACGGACACCGCCAGCATTATCACCAATAAACTTCTCATCTATACCATTATTGAGCGGCAAAGTTAAGGCAAGGCGCGCTAAGAGCAAAACAAAATCTGCAAAAATCAACATTAATTTACGTTTGCAAGCAATGATTACTTTCAAAACAGAACAAAACTTTCGCACGAAGACTTTGCCATTTAAAGAAAAAGTGGTACTTTTGCACGCCGATTATTATCAAGCAGGGGTAAAATCCTGCACCACTGGCTGTTTGGCAATCGCGTTCATTGGCCGAGCGACGGCTGCCACAAAAGAAACAGACAGAAAAGATAAAAACAGTAGTTACAAAAAATTAAAACAAAAGAAAGTGGACACTTTAAGTTACAAGACCATTTCTGCGAACAAAGAGACCGCCAAGAAAGAATGGGTCGTGGTAGACGCCACCGACCAGGTTTTGGGTCGTCTTTGCACGAAAGTCGCCAAGCTGTTGCGTGGTAAGTACAAGCCTAACTTCACTCCTCACGTTGACTGCGGCGACAATGTTATTATCATCAATGCCGACAAGGTGAAACTCACCGGCAACAAGTGGTCCGACCGCACTTACTACACCTACACAGGTTATCCCGGCGGTCAGCGCGAACACACGCCTGCCAGCATCATGGCTAAGCCCAACGGTGCCGACAAACTGCTGCGCCGTGTCGTAAAAGGCATGCTCCCCAAGAACCGCCTCGGCGCGAAGATGCTCGGCAATATGTACGTGTACGAAGGCAGCGAGCACAAGCACGAAGCACAGAGCCCCAAAGCAATTGATATTAACTTGTATAAATAATCACCGCAGATATGGAAATGATTAATGCATTAGGCCGTCGCAAAAGTGCCATCGCCCGCATATACCTGACGGAAGGCACCGGTAAGATTACCATCAACAAAAGAGACTTGACGGAATATTTCCCTTCTTCTATCCTCCAGTTCGTCGTTAAGCAGCCTTTAGCCCTCCTCGACGTTGCTGAAAAATATGACATCAAGGTCAATCTCACCGGCGGTGGTTACACTGGTCAGAGCCAGGCTCTGCGTCTGGCTATTGCCCGCGCTTTGGTGAAAATCAACGCAGACGACAAGAAAGCCCTCCGCGCTGAAGGCTTCATGACGCGTGACCCCCGTGAAGTTGAACGTAAAAAGCCGGGACGTCCCAAGGCTCGCCGTCGCTTCCAGTTCAGCAAACGTTAATATCGGCCGTTATTGCTGCTGGATTACGTTTAGTATCTAAATCGGGAGGACTTCAATGACAACTTTGACGGACTACCTGCCGATTGGTTGAACTAAAACAAAGGTGCTGCCGATGCACTTCATCGCTATCGGAAACACCGCAACTAAAAAGAAAGTAAACGAACAAACTCATTACCCAAAATGTCAAGAACAAATTTTGAGACTTTACTTGAGGCCGGCTGCCACTTCGGCCACCTCAAACGCAAATGGAATCCCGCTATGGCTCCTTACATCTTCATGGAGCGCAACGGTATCCACATCATCGACCTCTACAAGACTGTTGCTAAAATCGACGAGGCCGCCGAAGCCTTGAAGCAGGTTGCAAAGTCGGGTCGCAAGATTCTTTTTGTAGCTACTAAAAAACAAGCCAAGCAGGTGGTTGCTGAGAAAGCAGCTTCTGTAAATATGCCGTACGTTACGGAACGCTGGCCGGGCGGTATGCTCACCAACTTCCTGACCATTCGTAAAGCTGTCAAGAAAATGGCCAACATCGACAAGCTTATGAACGACGGCACCTTCGACAACCTCTCAAAGCGCGAAAACCTCCAGATTACCCGTCAGCGCGCCAAACTCGAGAAGAACCTCGGTTCTATCGCCGACCTCACCAAGCTCCCCGCTGCCCTCTTCGTCATCGACGTCATGAAGGAGCACATCGCCGTCAAGGAGGCTCAGCGCCTGGGTATCCCCGTATTCGGTATCGTTGACACCAACTCCAACCCCAACTGCGTAGACTACCTGATTCCCGCTAACGACGATGCCAACAAGAGCATCGAGGTTATCCTCGAGGCTTGCTGCGCCGCTATCGCCGAGGGCATTGAGGAGCGCAAGGCTGAAAAGGTTGACACCGAAGCCGCCGGCGAAGGCGAGAAGCCCGCACGCAAACGCACTGCCAAAGCACGCGTAGAGAAGGAAGAAGCTCAAGCCGAAACAGTTGAGACCGAAGAGGCTAAGGCTGAATAATCAAAAACAATCACAATTTAAAGAAACACTACAATGGGTGTAGGATTAGAAGATATCAAAAAACTTCGCACCATGACCGGCGCAGGCCTCGGCGATTGCAAAAAAGCCTTGGCTGAGTCGGAGGGCAACATCGAAGCCGCTATCGAGATTATTCGTAAAAAAGGACAGGCCGTAGCAGCTAAGCGCTCGGACCGCGAAGCTGCCGAAGGTGCTGTACTTTGCAAGGCTGAAAATGGCTTTGGCGCTATCATCGCCTTGAAGTGCGAAACTGATTTCGTTGCTAAGAATGAAGACTTTGTGCGCCTCGCACAAGCCATCCTTGACGCTGCTGTTGCCAACAAGTGCAAGACCCTTGAAGAAGTGAAGAACCTTCCCATGGGCAACGGAACGGTGGCTGATGCCATCACCGACCGCAGCGGTATCACCGGCGAAAAAATGGAGCTCGACGGCTACTCTGTCATCGAAAGCGACCATATTTCCTGCTACAACCACCAGGGCAAGAACATGCTCTGCACGATGGTTGCCTTGAACAAGGCTGTAGATCCTGCATACGGTCACGCCGTAGCTATGCAGGTTGCTGCCATGAACCCCGTTTCGCTCTGCGAGCAGGATGTTCCCGAAAAGGTACGCAAGGAAGAATACGAAATCGCTGCTGACAAAGCTCGTCAGGAAGGCAAGCCCGAGAACATGATCGAGCGCATCGCCCAGGGTCGTATGCAGAAGTTCTACAAGGAAGCCTGCCTGCTGAACCAAGAGTTCATTCAGGACAGCAAGCTCTCTGTGTCGGACTACCTGAAACAAGCAGACAAGGAGTGCACCGTGACGGCTTTCAGCCGCTTCACACTGCGCGCCGAATAATATAGACATTATTTCCTATATTGAGAAAAAGGCCTTGTTAATATTAACAGGGCCTTTCTCTTATTTTACCTTTTAAAAACAAGGGATATTTCATATATGGCGAGTATCTATATTTTTATTTGTCCGGGAATTAATATAAAAATACCGAAGACTTCCCTAAAGAGAAGTCTTCGGCATTCCGCTATTATATTGAGTAATTATTAATGCGGCTGCCAACTAAGCAGACCGTTCCCTGATACAGGCTTAATAACTTTCCGAAGTATTAGGGAAATCGCTACTTTTCACATCCGAGACATAAGCTCCTATGGCGTCTGTCATAATAGTGTGTAAATCAGCGTAGCGGCGCAAGAACTTGGGACTAAATCCTTTATTCTTTCCCAACATATCGTCGATAACCAATACTTGTCCATCGGCTGACCCGGCGCCTATTCCTATGATGGGGATATTGACACTTTCCACCACACGGGCTGTGAGTGCTGCCGGTACTTTTTCCAATACAATGCCGCAGCAACCAACTTCCTCTAACAAACGGGCATCGGCCATCAGTTTATTCGCTTCCGCCTCCTCCTTGGCACGTACTGCATAGGTGCCGAATTTATTAATGCTCTGAGGAGTCAGGCCGAGATGTCCCATTACAGGAATACCAGCGTCGATAATCTTTTTGATTACATCAATAATTTCTGCACCACCCTCCAGTTTCAAAGCATCGCAACCGGTCTGTTGCATGATTTTTATGGCGTTGCTGACACCTTCGAGAGGACTGACCTGATAAGTACCGAACGGCATGTCGCAAACAACCAATGCCCGCTTAACGCCTCTGACTACGGACTTTGCATGATAAATCATCTGGTCGAGCGTGATAGGCAAAGTAGTTTGATTACCGGCCATTACATTAGAAGCACTATCACCCACCAGGATAACATCCACTCCAGCAGCATCGACAATCGAAGCCGTTGTAAAATCATAGGAAGTCAGCATTGCGATTTTTTTGCCCTGCTCCTTCATTTCCTTAAGCCGCAACGTGGTGACTTTCCGGGTATCTTCTACTAAATATCCTGCCATTGTTTCTTACTATTTTAATGAAAATAAAATTTTAATCTTATTCAGATTTTCTTCGCTGAAATCGCTGATAACCATATCACAAAGAGGCGCTAAGACTTCACTCGGATGCGTCGTAGCCACTCCTGTTACATAGGCGCCGGAAAGGCGACCGGCCTCAATGCCGTTTAAGCTATCCTCAAAAACGACACATTCCTCAGGCTGCAAACCTAACTGCGCGGCAGCAGAAATGTAACACTCTGGCGAAGGCTTCGAGTGTGTGTAATGCTCTGCCGTAAGTATGTGTGTGAAAAGCGACTTGAAACCGGGAATTGCAGAATAGAGGTTTCTCATTTTATCCTGATTGGAACTCGTCACAATAACAGCGGGCACACCAGCGTTCCGCAACTGCTGCAAAAAGGTTTGCACGCCTTTTATGTAAGGGTACTTCATCACACTTTCAAAAGCCTGCAACCTAATCTGCAATTGCTCCTGCTGCGCTTTTTCTGGGAAATACTCCGAATAAATGCTGGTTAGCGCCTTGCCTTTTATCTGCAAGGGAAAAGCCGGATTGTCGGGAAAACACATGCGCTGTATCTCCGTCCAGAATGCAGTGTACTGACTTTCAGTGTCGACTACCACACCGTCCAAATCAAATAATGCAGCTTTCATTTCTACAACCTCACGTTTTTTTATTGAAGCGCAAAGTTACGAAAGTTTATCGGGAGAACCCACAGCTCCACACCTATTTATAAAAAAGCTTCATATTGCCCCAAAGTTACAAACAGAAGTCCGGTCAAATTAGAAATAAATGCTTACCTTTGCACAAAATAATACACTCCTTTCTATAGTGTGCAGGAAGTAAAGGTCAAGCATCGCTTTTAAAGAGGAAGTAGGGAAACATGGTCAAAGATATCGTGTTATGAAACAGTACCGCCGATATAATCTGAATGGTACGGGTTTGCCTTGCCGAGAAGGTCGGGATAAACTCGGCGGTAGGAGTTTCTTTTCCCATTCTCCGGCATATTCATGCGGCAAGCAATACGTTTCAGAGAATAAAGAGCTGAAAACGCTGAGGTATCATTCTCTTTTTGTAGCCTTGTCTTACCCACAGCCTCCCGCTATTGCCGCTCATGGCGCATCCACTCCCTATGCTTGCATTTATTCCAATTACGGGCCACCCTTTGGCGCTCCAGCGACTCAAAGTGTGGCTCTCGTTGTGTTTGAAGAAAACAATGACCGGACAGCTATGCGCCGCCGTCAACTCCCCCTGCGACAGACCGGATACAGATTCGCAGTATTTCCAGTTGCCGGGTAACTGACGACTCTTGCACCAGTTAAAATGAAAAATAGTAAATAAAACGATATGCGAAACGTAACACTTATCTTAGACAACGGCATTAAGTTTCACGGTACTTCATTCGGCTATGAAAAACCGGTTGCCGGCGAAGTTGTATTCAGCACCTCCATGGTGGGCTATCCCGAGAGTCTGACCGACCCCTCCTACGCCGGCCAGTTGCTCGTACTGACCTACCCGCTTATAGGCAACTACGGTGTACCACCGCTCACCATCGCCGAAAACGGGATATGCGACTTCACTGAAAGCGAGAAAATACACCCGTTAGCCCTCATCGTGACAGACTACAGCGAGACTTACAGCCACTGGAATGCCCAGGAGAGCCTTGCCGAATGGCTGATAAGAGAAGAAGTGCCGGGCATCACCGGTATCGATACCCGTGAACTGACAAAAGTATTGCGCGAACACGGCGTTATGACTGGAAAAATCGTTTTTGACGATGCTCCTGCCGCCACCGAACCAGAGAATTACTCGGCCGTTAATTACGTAGCCCGCGTATCATGCAAGGAAATCATCAGATACAACGAAGGTTGCGGCAAGAAAGTCGTATTGGTGGATTGCGGTGTCAAGCACAATATCATCCGCAGTCTGGTAAAGCGTGGTGTAGAAGTAATCCGCGTACCCTGGGACTATGACTTCAACAACCTGGAATTCGACGGTCTGTTCCTCTCCAACGGCCCTGGCGACCCCAACCTTTGCGAGGCGACGGTAAACAATATCCGCAAATTCCTCCAAAACCCCAATGTGCGCCCCTGCATGGGTATCTGTATGGGCAACCAGTTGCTCTCCAAGGCTGCCGGCGCCTCCATCTACAAATTGAAATACGGTCACCGCAGCCACAACCAGCCCGTGAGAATGGTCGGCACCAACAGTTGTTTCATCACCAGCCAGAACCACGGCTTTGCGGTCGACAACAACACATTACCCGCCGAATGGGAGCCTTACTTCATCAACATGAACGATGGCTCCAACGAAGGCATCCGCCACAAAACCAATCCTTGGTTCACGGCGCAATTCCACCCCGAAGCCTCCAGCGGGCCGGTAGACACAAGCATTCTCTTCGACCAATTCGTAAAGCTGCTCTGAAAGCAAGCATCACAACAGCAACTCCCCTTGTAAAACATTTCCCATAAATAAAGATAGCGATATGATTTCCGCCAACATAAAGAAAGTTCTGCTTTTAGGGTCAGGCGCCCTCAAAATCGGCGAAGCCGGCGAATTCGACTACTCCGGCTCACAGGCTCTGAAAGCCCTGAAAGAAGAAGGTATAGAAACCGTACTCATCAACCCCAATATAGCAACCGTACAAACCAGCGAAGGGGTTGCAGACCGTATTTACTTCCTGCCTGTCACCCCCTTCTTCGTAGAAAAAGTCATACAAAAAGAGCAGCCACAAGGCATCATGCTTGCCTTTGGCGGACAAACAGCTCTCAACTGCGGCGTAGAGCTCTTCAAGAGCGGTATCCTTGAAAAATATAATCTTCAGGTGCTCGGCACGCCTGTACAGGCCATCATGGATACGGAAGACCGCGAACTCTTCGTGCAGAAACTCGACGAAATAGATGTAAAGACCATCAAGAGCGAAGCTTGCGAGTCAATAGAACATGCCCGCCGCGCTGCAGCCGAACTGGGGTACCCGGTAATTCTGCGTGCTGCCTATGCTCTCGGCGGCCTCGGCTCGGGTTTCTGCGACAACGAAGAAGAGCTCAACCGCCTGGCAGAAAAGGCATTCTCCTTTTCACCGCAGGTTTTGGTAGAAAAGAGTCTGAAAGGCTGGAAAGAGATTGAATATGAAGTGGTGCGCGACCGTTTCGACAATTGCATGACGGTGTGCAACATGGAAAACTTCGATCCGCTCGGCATACACACCGGTGAAAGCATTGTTATCGCGCCCTCGCAAACACTGACCGACTCCGAGTTGAACAAACTGCGCGAACTGGCCATCCGCATCGTGCGTCACATAGGCATTGTGGGCGAATGCAACGTGCAGTATGCCTTCGACCCCAACTCCGATGGACTACCGCGTGATTGAGGTCAACGCCCGCCTGAGCCGCTCATCGGCCTTGGCGTCAAAGGCCACCGGCTATCCCCTGGCCTTCGTGGCCGCCAAGCTCGGCCTGGGCTACGGACTCTTTGACCTCAAGAACTCCGTGACCAAAACGACCTCGGCCTTCTTCGAGCCGGCTCTCGACTACATCGTCTGCAAGATACCCCGCTGGGACCTCGGCAAGTTCCACGGCGTGCGCCGCGAGATCGGCTCGTCCATGAAGTGTGTGGGCGAGGTGATGGCCATAGGCCGCACCTTCGAGGAAGCCATCCAGAAAGGCCTCCGCATGATCGGCCAGGGTATGCACGGCTTCGTAGACAACAAAGAACTCAAGATAGACAATGTGGACGAAGCCCTGCAGGAACCCACCGACAAGCGCATATTCGTCATCGCCAAAGCCTTTGCAGCCGGATACACTATCGATCAGATACACCAGCTCACGAAGATAGACCGCTGGTTCCTCCAGAAACTCCATAACATTCACACCACCGACCGCGAGCTCCACGCATGCACCAGCATCAATGTGCTCGACAACACCCTTCTGCGCAAAGCCAAGATTCAGGGATTCACCGATTTCCAGATAGCCCGCGCCGTAGGCATGGAGCAGGACATGGATATAGAGAAAGCCAGCATGGCTGTCAGAGCCCGCCGCAAACAAGCCGGCATCATCCCCGTGGTGAAGCAGATAGACACACTCGCGGCCGAATATCCCGCGCAAACCAACTATCTCTACCTGACCTACAGCGGCGTGGCCCACGACATCAACTTCGAACAGGACAAGCGCTCCGTCGTAGTGCTTGGCTCGGGCGCCTACCGCATCGGCTCCTCCGTTGAGTTCGACTGGTGCGGCGTGCAGGCGCTCAACACCATCCGCAAGGAGGGCTACCGCTCGGTGATGATCAACTATAACCCGGAGACGGTATCGACCGACTACGACATGTGCGACCGCCTCTACTTCGACGAGCTCACCTTCGAGCGCGTCATGGACATCCTCGACCTTGAGTGCCCCACGGTGTCATTGTGTCGACCGGCGGACAGATCCCCAACAACCTCGCCATGCGTCTCGACGCCGAACGCGTCAATATCCTCGGCACACAGGCACGCTACATCGACAATGCCGAAGACCGCGAGAAGTTCTCGGCCATGCTCAACCGCATCGGCGTAGACCAACCCGAGTGGAGCGCCCTGACGTCGATGGAGGACATACAAGACTTCATCAAACGCGTAGGTTTCCCCGTTCTGGTACGCCCCTCCTACGTGCTTTCGGGCGCTGCCATGAATGTATGCTCCAACCAGGAAGAACTGGAGCGCTTCCTCAAACTGGCCGCCAACGTATCGAAGAAACACCCGGTGGTGGTCAGCCGCTTCATGCAGCATGCCAAGGAGGTGGAGATGGACGCCGTGGCCCGCGACGGCGAAATCATAGCCTACGCCATCTCGGAGCATATCGAGTTTGCCGGCGTCCACTCGGGCGACGCCACCATCCAGTTCCCGCCCCAGAAACTCTATGTCGAGACCGTGCGCCGCATCAAGAAAATATCGAAACAGATAGCCAAGGAGCTCAACATCTCGGGCCCGTTCAACATCCAGTTCCTGGCCAAGAACAACGACATCAAGGTCATCGAGTGCAACCTGCGCGCCTCGCGCTCGTTCCCCTTCGTGAGCAAGGTGCTCAAGATCAACTTCATCGACCTCGCCACCCGCATCATGCTCGGCCTGCCCGTGAGAAACCCGCCAAAACGCCTTCGACCTCGACTACGTGGGCATCAAGGCCTCGCAGTTCTCCTTCAACCGCCTGCAAAGGCCGACCCCGTGCTCGGCGTCGACATGGCCTCTACCGGCGAGGTGGGCTGCCTTGGCGAAGACTCGCGTGCAGCTCTGCTCAAGTCGATGATTTCCGTAGGCCACAGCATTCCTGAGAAAAACATCCTTCTCTCCACCGGCGACGGTAAGCAGAAGGCCGAGATGCTCGCCGCCAGCCGTATGCTCATGGAGCACGGCTACAAGCTCTACGCCACCGGCGGCACCAGCCGTTACCTTACTGAAAACGGCATAGAAAACACGCTCGTCTACTGGCCCAGCGAGGAAGGCACACCGCAGGCGCTCGACATGTTGCACAAGCGCGAGATCGACATGGTGGTCAACGTGCCCAAAAACCTCTCGTCCGGCGAACTGACCAACGGTTACAAGATACGCCGCGCCGCCATCGACCTCAACATTCCGCTCATCACCAACGCCCGCCTGGCATCGGCCTTCATCTATGCTTTCTGCACGCAGAAACTCGAAGACCTCGACATCAAGTGTTGGCAGGAATACTAAAAAGCTGAGCGGCTGCGACAACTCCGAGCCGTTCCGCTCTCTCAAAAACTTCGCGCCGGTGCAGCCTACATAAGGTTGCACCGGCGCTGCCTTATCAACAAAGAAGCCAACTGGCTCCCCCCCAAAAAATCCCGCACCTCAGCCATCTCACAGCGCATAAGAAAACAAACTGCTGAAAGACACCTATAACAGCAGTCAACGATCGGAGCCGGCAGCCCGAACCGCATTTTAACACTATTTGCTTTTCGCCGAAAAATGTTGTATCTTTGCTTCCGCAAGGCGGGACTTTACAGGCTAAGTCCCGCCTTTTCCATGCTTTTCAAGCTCCAAACAAGGAATTTTCGCCGTATTGCTTTTGCCAAATGCACTTATTCCCGTTTTTACGGCAAGTAGTCGCGTCAGAAATCCAATAAGGACTTTTCGCAGCACCCCACTTCGCGCCCCGATTCTGCCTCTCCGAAAAGTTGCAGAAAGTTAAAAACGTTAAAACCGGGATAGGCCAAGCCCGGCAAACTCCCTGCCGCAGACAGACCGTCCTTCCTCCCGGAAGCGCAAAGCCACCGGCGCAAAATCAGCAGGAAAGCGATGCCCCAGAGAGCCTGCCAGGCAAAATTGAAGCGGAACGCGCAAATTAAGACCTATATTTTCAACATTTTTTTTATTAATCAAAACAAAAAATCGTATCTTTGCAGACGCTATGGCAAGTACGAACAACCTTCATATCGATTTGCTCGAAGCAGCCCGAAACGGTAGTCCTCTGTCTGTCAACGTGTCCGACGACTTCTTTAAAGCGTTGGATCAAGACGAAATCACAGGGGGCGCGTTGGATGTGACTATAATCGTGGCGCAAACAGCCGGCGATTTTTTCCGCATAGACTACACGCTGGCGGGAAAAGTGCGCGTGGCGTGCGACCGTTGCTTAGACGATTTAGACCTGGGAATAGCAACATCCGACAGCGTCAAGGTGTATTACGGCGACGCCCCGCTCACGGGCGACGAAGATGTGAGGGAGCTGCCTGCCGGCTCGAATGTTTACGACCTGTCGTGGGACATCTACGAAATAGCCGAATCGTCGCTGCCGCTGATGCGGACACACGAGGAAGGAGACTGCAACACCGAAATGATGGAAAAGCTCCTGCGTCACACGGCCCGTCAGGAACACGAAGAATAAAATATTAATCATTAAAGCATAATAAAGAAATGGCACATCCTAAAAGAAGACAATCGAAAACCAGAACTCTGAAACGTAGAACTCACGACAAGGCTGCCATGCCCACCATGGCCATCTGCTCCAACTGCGGCGCCTGGCACATCTATCACACCGTATGCCCCACGTGTGGCTACTACCGCGGCAAATTGGCTGTTGTGAAAGAAGAAGTTGCAGAATAATTGATTCTTACAAGAGGAGGACGCGGCCGCCCAAGACCAGTTCTCCTCTTTGTTTTTTTATTTACACATCGCAGTTTTCGATAGCTTCTACAAATATGGAAAAGATTAATGCAGTTATCACCGGCGTCGGCGGATACGTACCCGAATATGTACTGAACAACGAAGAGCTCTCGCGCATGGTCGACACCAACGACGAATGGATCATGACGCGCATCGGCATCAAGGAACGCCGCATCCTCAACGAAGAAGGACTCGGCACCAGCTACATGGCTCGCAAGGCTGTGAAGCAACTGCTCGAAAAAACCGGCACCGACCCGCAGGAAATCGACTGCCTCATCGTGGCCACCACAACGCCCGACTATCATTTCCCCTCCACCTCCTCGATTGTCATCGGCCGCGTAGGCATGAAAAACGCCTTTGCCATCGACATGCAGGCCGCCTGCTGCGGTTTCCTCTTTGCCATGGATGCCGCCTCGGGCATGATACAGAGCGGCCGCTACAAGAAAATCATCGTGTGCGGTGCCGACAAGATGTCGAGCATCGTCGACTACACCGACCGCGCCACCTGCCCCATCTTCGGCGACGGCGCGGCAGCCGTGCTCGTGGAGCCCACCACCGAGGACCTCGGCTGGAAAGACTCCTACCTGCGCGCCGACGGCAAGGGCCTGCCCTTCCTCTGCCAGAAAGCCGGCGGCTCCGTCTGCGCCCCCTCCTACTTCACCATTGACCACCGCATGCACTACCTCCACCAGGAAGGCCGCACCGTGTTCAAGTTCGCCGTCACCAACATGAGCGACGCCAGCGCGCTCATTGCCAAACGCAACAATCTCAACAAGGACAACATAGCCTGGGTTATTCCCCACCAGGCCAACGTGCGCATCATCGAGGCCGTGGCCAACCGCCTCGAACTCCCCATGGACAAAGTGATGCTCAACATCCAGCGCTACGGCAACACCTCGGCCGGAACACTTCCCCTGGCCCTGTGGGACTACGAGAAGCAGCTCAAGAAGGGCGACAACCTCATCCTCACCGCCTTCGGCGCCGGCTTCACCTGGGGCGCAGCCTACATGAAGTGGGGATACGACGGCAAATAAACCATATTTCCACACCTTTTCCACCAACTCATGCACAAAGCCGGATTCGTTAACATCGTAGGCAATCCCAACGTGGGCAAAAGCACGCTGATGAATCTCCTCGTCGGCGAACGCATCAGCATAGCCACCTTCAAGGCGCAGACCACACGCCACCGCATCATGGGCATCATCAACACGGACGACACGCAAATCGTATTCTCCGACACACCGGGTGTGCTCAAGCCCAACTACAAGTTGCAGGAGTCCATGCTGGCCTTCTCCGAGTCAGCCCTGCAGGACGCCGACGTGCTGCTCTACGTAACCGACGTTGTGGAAACGCCCGACAAAAACAGCGATTTTCTGCAACGCGTGAGCCGGATGAAAGTGCCCGTGCTGCTGCTCATCAACAAAATAGACCTGAGCAACCAGAAGGAACTCGAGCAAAAGGTGGAAAGCTGGCACGAACTACTGCCCGCGGCCGAGATATTTCCCATCTCGGCCGTGGCCAAGTTCAATGTCGACAATGTGTTGCGGCGCATCCGCGAGCTACTGCCCGACTCGCCGCCCTACTTCGACAAGGAGCAGTGGACGGACAAACCGGCACGTTTCTTCGTCACCGAAATCATCCGCGAGAAGATACTCCTTTATTACGACAAAGAGATTCCCTATGCCACCGAAGTAGTTGTCGACTCTTTCAAGGAATCGGAAAAAATCATCCACATAAAGGCCACCATCTTCGTAGAACGCGAAAGCCAAAAGGGCATCATCATAGGCCATAAAGCCGTAGCTCTCAAGAAAATATCGACTGAAGCGCGCAAAACGCTCGAAAAGTTTTTCGGCAAGAGCATCTACCTCGAGATTTTTGTCAAGGTTGACAAAGACTGGCGCAACAGCAACCGGCGCCTCGAAGTATACGGCTACAAGCAGGACTGACCCCGCACCCCGCCGCCCCGACGGGTGGAAAAATCTCTCAACGCAATTACATAGCAAGATTCTTCATGTCAAAATTAGTAGCAATAGTAGGCCGGCCCAACGTCGGCAAGTCAACGCTCTTCAACCGCCTCACCGGAACGCGCCAGGCCATCGTCAGCGACGAGGCCGGCACCACGCGCGACCGCCAATACGGCAAATGCGAATGGGGGCAGCAGGAATTTTCCATCGTCGACACCGGGGGCTGGATAGTCAACTCCGACGATATTTTCGAAGAAGAAATCCGCAAACAGGTCATTCTGGCTACAGAGGAATCGGACGTTATCCTCTTCCTCGTCGACATCAAGAACGGTGTGACCGACCTTGACGAAGAGGTGGCCCGCATACTGCGCCAGGCCAACGTGCCGGTGATGCTCTGCGCCAACAAGACCGACAATAACGAAGACCGCTACTACTCGGCCGACTTTTACCGCCTGGGCCTCGGCGACCCCATCTGCGTGTCGGCAGCCACCGGCAGCGGCACGGGCGACCTGCTCGACCTCATCATCGAGAAACTCGGCAAAGAAAGCCAGGCAGCCGACGAGGACTTCTCCATACCCCGCTTCTCCATAGTGGGGCGCCCGAACGTTGGCAAGAGCAGCCTGATCAACGCCTTCATCGGCGAAGACCGCCACATCGTCACCGACATCGCCGGCACCACCCGCGACTCCATCTATCACCCGCTATAACAAGTTCGGTTTCGACTTCTACTTCGTCGACACCGCCGGAATCCGCAAGAAAAACAAAGTGACGGAAGACCTCGAGTTCTACTCCGTGATGCGCTCCATCCGCGCCATCGAAAACTCCGACGTATGCCTGCTGCTGATCGACGCCACCCGCGGCATAGAGGGGCAGGACATGAACATCGTGCAGATCATCCAGCGCAACAGCAAGAACATCGTGGTTGTGGTGAACAAGTGGGACCTGGTGGAGGACAAGAGCCAGGCGGCTATCTCGCACTTCGAGAATGCCATCCGCCAGCGCATGGCCCCCTTCTCCGACTTCCCCATCCTTTTCGTGTCGGCCCTGACGAAACAGCGCATATTCAAAGTGCTCGAAACGGCCGAAATGACCTACAAGAACCGTAAGCGCCGCATCAGCACTTCGAAGCTCAACGAGGAGATGCTCCCGCTCATCGAGTCCTACCCGCCCCCCTCGATAAAGGGCAAGTACATCAAGATAAAATACTGCACGCAGTTGCCCGACACGCAAATACCCTCTTTCGTGTTCTATGCCAACCTGCCGCAATATGTCAAGGAGCCCTACCGCCGCTTCCTTGAAAACAAAATCCGCGAACGTTGGGATTTCAGCGGAACACCTATCAACATCTTCATCCGACAGAAATGACAGGCAGCAAAGGTTACTTGCGCTACGTTGCAGCCCTGTCGCTGTCCCTCCTGTGCGGTGCCTGCGGAAAGCAGCACAACGACACACAGCAAGACACCTGTGCGCCGGCCCCTATCACCAAAATGGCCGTCGCACAGGTATTTGGTTTATACGTGTCGCAAAACTACGATGCTTATGTCGATGCCATGCTATCGTGCGAAGGAAAACCGGAGACCTACCGCAAAAACATGGCGACGCTGATGCACCAGCACGCCACGGAACAGGCTGCCGTGCAAGGCCCAGTGGTGGACTTCAGCGTAGACAGCATACAAACAGCCAGTTCTGGCAAAGCGGCCGAGGCCTATCTCAGCGTAACCTTCTCCGGCGGCAACACCGAAACGCAGCTCCTGCAGTTTGTATTCGACGGACGCCGCTGGCGCCTGCGCTGACGCGAAAGAGCACCGATAGCGCCTCCTCCTGCTCCAACCGCGGCCAACGGCCGCTTTTTTTTGTGCGAGCCGCCTCCGGCGGTTTTCCCTTGACTATTATCCCGGCGGCAGCACCGTTTTTTTCATAAATTTACCGGACCACAATAAAAGAAAACATAAGTTACCGGTTGCAACCGCCACTCCACCGGCAGCCTTACGCGCCCATACGCGCGCGTAAGGGGTTTGTTGCATTTATCATTCAGCTGTCCGCAAACAACTGTCAATCAACCGCTTCGACTGAAGGATAGGTACAAAAGGCTTCAGCCGTACTTTCAACCGCCGACAGCATGGTACAAAGAGGCATTCATGCCGTTTTTCGGAAACAAAAAAGGCAGTTGCCCCCCCAAAAACATCCACCCCAAACAGCAATCCTTGCGGTTCCCGCGGCACACACACTATTTTTTTGCCGCAAGTCAGCTCACCTCCGGAAAGCATTACTTGGAATTAAAAAAGTCCGTATTCGCGGAAAAATTCCAAGTAATGCTTTCCGGCACACGGATACGGACTTTTTTCACCCTTCGGCCATGACTGCAAGCCGGAATACGTCTGAAAGTCCGAACACGCGAACCTTCAGCACAAACCGCTAACGGGCAATCGTTTACGCACTACTGAAAGATTAATTACGAAACACTTTTACGCGCGCGCGTATAGGGCCATCCGCAAACGCCTCATCGCAGGAATAATCATTCAGCCGGGCTACGGCAGCAAGGACAGGCTCCGCATCCTGACGTGGGAAGGTGCGCCGGAGCGTCCCCCCTCCCACGTCACCGCCGGCCACCGCAGCAGGGCGCACATTGCCGCTTCGTGCACACATTTCACATATTCGTGCGTATATTTCACATTCTGCAACTTTCTATCCGGTTTTTTCTTTCTACCTTTGCACTGAAAGTATACTGACTCAAACCACACACACCGACATGCAGAAAAGCGACAGCGTTGTCATCATCCCCACGTACAACGAAAAAGAAAACATCGAGAATATCATCCGCGCCGTCTTCGCCCTGGAACACGGGTTCGACATACTGATTATCGACGACGGTTCGCCCGACGGCACAGCCGGCATCGTGAAGGGGCTGATGACCGAAGAGTTCAAGGAGCGCCTGCACCTCGTGGAACGCACCGGCAAGCTCGGACTGGGAACGGCCTACATCGCCGGCTTCAAGTGGGCGCTCGAACACGACTACGAATACATCTTTGAAATGGACGCCGACTTCAGCCACGACCCGGCCGACGTGCCCCGCCTCTACAAGGCCTGCGCCGAAGAGGGGGCCGATGTGGCCGTAGGGTCGCGCTACGTAACCGGGGTCAACGTGGTGAACTGGCCCATGGGGCGCGTGCTGATGAGCTACTACGCCTCCAAATACGTGCATTTCGTCACGGGCATCCCCGTACACGACACCACGGCGGGCTTCAAGTGCTACCGCCGCCGCGTGCTCGAAACCATCGACCTCAACGCCATCCGCTTCAAAGGCTATGCCTTTCAGATAGAAATGAAGTTCACCGCCTACAAACTGGGATTCAAGGTGAAGGAGGTGCCCGTCATCTTTGTCAACCGCCAGCTCGGCACCAGCAAAATGAGCGGCGGCATATTCGGCGAAGCGTTCTTCGGCGTGATGCGCCTGCGCTGGGCCGCCATCCGCGGCAAAATAAAACCGCGCGCCACAGCTCAATAAAAAAACCGGCGGACAATACACCGTAACCAAGCCCCATGCACAGAAGAACACTCATACAGAACGCAACCATCGTCAACGAAGGACGCTCCTTTGTCGGATCGCTGCTCATTGTGAACGACCGCATCGAATACATTGCCGAAGGTGTGGACATCGTTCCCGAAACTTTGGCCGACGCCACCATCAATGCCGAAGGATGCTTCCTGCTGCCCGGCGTCATTGACGAGCACGTACACTTCCGCGACCCGGGACTCACCCACAAAGCCGACATCACCTCCGAAAGCCGCGCCGCGGCAGCCGGCGGCGTAACCACCTTCATCGATATGCCCAACACCGTGCCGCAAACCACCACCATGGCGGCTCTGCACGAAAAGCTGGATCTGATGAAGCGCAAAAGCCACGTGAACTACGGCTGCTTCTTCGGCGTGACGAAGGACAACATCGGGGAAATACAGCAGCTCAACGCCCGCGAGGTGTGCGGACTGAAACTCTTTATGGGCGCCTCGACCGGCAATATGCTCGTTGACGACGAAGCCGCGCTCGAAACCGTATTCGAGCAGGCCGCCAGTCTGTCCATACACCCCAGGCGGAAAAAGGCGTATGCCCTGCCCCTCATGGTGCACTGCGAGGACACGGCCATCATCGAGGGCAACATGGCGGCCTGCAAAGAGGCTCACGGCATCGATCCCGAAGTGCGTTACCACGCGCTCATACGGTCGGAAGAAGCATGCTACGCCTCAACGGCCAAAGCCGTGGCCCTGGCCCGCAAATACCACACTCGCTTACACGTAGCGCACATATCCACGGCCCGCGAACTGGAACTGTTCTCTCCCGACACACCTTATATCACAGCCGAGGCCTGCCTGCCGCACCTGCTCTTCACCGACGCGGACTATGAACGGCTCGGCGCACGCATCAAATGCAACCCGGCCATAAAGACTGCCACCGACCGCGAAGCGCTGCGCCGGGCGCTCAGCAACGGCACCATAGCGGCCATAGGCACAGACCATGCGCCGCACGCCCTCAGCGAAAAGGCGGGAGGTGCCGCCCGGGCGGTGTCGGGAATGCCCATGCTGCAATTCTCACTCGTGGCTATGCTCGGACTCACCGGCGAGGGCGTGCTCACCATAGAACGGCTCGTGGAACTGATGTGCCATGCACCGGCACGCATCTTCAGCATTGAAAACCGCGGCTACCTGCGCGAAGGCTATAAAGCCGACCTCGTGCTGGTGCGGCCCGGCTCACCGTGGACGCTGACGCCGAACCGCATTGAAAGCCGCTGCAACTGGAGCCCGCTCGAAGGCCGCACGTTCTCGTGGCGCGTTGAAAAAACCTTTTGCAACGGTTGCATGATCTACAACAACGGCGCGCTGACGGACGAAAGCTACCGCGGACAAGCCGTGCGGTTCGACCGCTGAGATATCACGCCGCTGCCGGTACCATCCTCCCTTGCGTTTGCCTTCATGATTTCGGCATTCAACCCGCCGGAACCTCTCTCCCAAGAACCCGTCACACGCTATGTTGCTACGCATATTGCTTCCCCTCCTATTGCTCCTTTGGGTGCCTGTCTGGGCTATATTACGGCTCGACCGGCCCTGCTTCAAGCGCCGCGCGCCGCTCTTCCGGCGGCTCTGCTTCCTGCCGGCGGCTCTGCTCAGCGCCGCATTGCTGCTGCTTTCTGTCAACGAAAGCTATAGCGACGAAGCCGCCAGCCAGAAGGGGATGCTGCTCACCATTCTGCTCTGCCTGATTGTTCCGCAAACAATCACGGCCCTGCTCTTGAGCCCGCTCCCGCTGCTGCGCCGGAGGTGGCCGCGCCTGGCCAAGGGGCTCCGCCGGGGAGCCTACGGCATCGGCATGTTGCTTCTTTGTGGCATGATCTACGGCTTCACCATAGGCTACCGCCACATCGTAGTCAAGGAATATACCTACCGTAACGCCTCCCTGCCACCTGCCTTCAACGGTTACCGCATCGTGCAGCTCTCGGACCTGCACCTCGGCACCCTCCGCCACCATCCTGAAGTGGTGAGAACTATCGTAGACTCTGTCAATGCCTGCAAGGCCGACCTGATTGTATTCACCGGCGACCTCGTAAACTACAACGCCAGCGAGGCGCTCATGTTTATCGACACCTTCAGCCAGATGCAAGCCCGCGACGGGGTCGTGTCGGTCATGGGCAACCACGACTATGCCCAATACTTCCGCTGGGACTCGCCGACCGATAGCCTCGGCAATATCCGGCAATTGCAGGAGGCTCACCGCGCCATGGGATGGCGCCTGCTGCTCAACGAAAACACCGTGGTGCACCGCGGCAACGACAGCATAGCCATCGTCGGTGTGGAAAACGACGGCACACCGCCATTTCCGGCGCTCGGTGACCTGGACAAGGCACAGAGCGGATTGGCTACGGACTGCTTCAAGGTGCTGCTCTCACACGACCCGAGCCATTGGCGCCGGCGCGTAATACCCGAAACCAACATTGCCCTCACGCTGTCGGGACACACCCACGGCATGCAATTCCGGATAGGCGCCTTCTCGCCGGCACAATGGTTCTACCCCGAATGGGGCGGCGCCTACACCGACGGGAAAGGACACACGCTCTACGTGAGTTTAGGTGCCGGCGAAGTACTCCTTCCCTTCCGCTTAGGGGCTTGGCCCGAAATAAACATCATCACGCTGCGGCGTGAATAAAGCAGAAACACTCCTCGCACAAACACTCCGAAAAGATGAATTTCCTCTACAAAATCTACCAGTTGCTCATAGTGCTGCCGCTCGGTCTGACGGCTACGGCGCTTACAGCCATCGTCACAAGCCTCGGCTGCTACCTCGGCAACGCCCACTTCTGGGGCTACTATCCAGGCAAGGTATGGTCTTGTTTTTTGTGCCGCCTGCTGCTGTTGCCTATCAAGGTGGAAGGGCGCGAAAACATTGACCGCCACCAAAGCTACGTATTCGTGGCCAACCATCAGGGACCCATGGATATTTTCCTCATATACGGTTTTTTGGGCCGCAACTTCAAATGGATGATGAAGAAGGCGCTGCGCCGCGTTTTCCTTGTGGGCTATGCCTGCGAAAAGGCGCGCCACATCTTTGTTGACAAGTCGGGCCCAAAAAAGATACAGGAGACCTATGAAAAGGCGCGCGTAACGCTCCAACACGGCACATCGGTGGTCGTATTCCCCGAAGGGTCGCGCACCTTTACCGGCCACATGGGTATCTTCCGCAAGGGAGCCTTCCAGCTGGCCGACGAGCTGCAACTGCCGGTTGTGCCCATCACCATTGATGGTTCCTTCGATGTGCTGCCGCGCACCGCCGGCTTCAACTTTGTGAAGTGGCACCGCATGCGCCTCATCATCCACAAGCCTATCCCTCCGCAGGGAAAAGGAGCGGAAGAGCTAAAGGCCACCATGCAGCAGAGCTATGAAACCATCATGGCGGCCCTGCCGGAAAAGTATCAGGGCTACGTGGAAAACAAAGATCAGTAAGCAAAAGAATAGGCTCATAAAGAATAGGCATGGCGGGACGCAAAAGTGGTAAAATATCGCACTTTTGCGTTCCGCCATGCTCATTTTAGCGTTACCGCATCAGTAATGCCAACAGAAGTAACATTTCGACACCAAAAGCTCCCTATGGAATGGTACGACCTAGTGGTCAAGGTATCCGACTGCAAGGTTGCGTCGGCTAAGAGAGTGGAGGGACATGTATGATAAGGTATGGCAGGAATCGTGTTTTTTCCTTTTTTAGAGCCTAAAAGTTGCGTAATCCAATGATTTTTAGTATTTTTACTTCCCTAAAAACAAAAGTTGCAATTATGCGTAGAACAAATAGATATCTTATCCTAGTTTTTTCCCTTTGTGTATTGAGCATTGGTGTAAATGCCCAATCCGTTCAGGAACGACTAAATGTAATTCTTCAACAATCTGATGTTCAAGAATTAAGCAGGTATCTTCCACAAGTCAGGGATAGTCTGGATGATTTTACACGCAATGTGACGGAAGGGTATTTACATTCAGGGATGAACCGTCCTGACTTGGCTTTCAAGTGTTATGACAACCTTATTAAGCAGTATTCCGCCACATATGATATGACGGATTATTTAAGCCTTGCGGTCAGGGAGCAAATTAATATGGGGCAGTATAAAGAGGCAAAACAATATATTGAGCGTTTCTATTATAAAGACACCCTTCAACAAGGTGTCAGGATTTCTTTTCCTGAGGGGCACCAGCTTTCAGAGTATTACGGCATAGCATATTCACTTCAAGACTGCGCTCCAAGTAGAATCGTCAGGGCTTCAAATAAGCCTACCCGTATAAAGCAAAGCTATGCTAAGAACGGATTTTGGATGATTTCCGGAAACGTGAATAGTGGTGGGCAAGAGAATTTTGTTTTTGATACGGGAGCCAGTTATAATATTATAAGTGAGGATTTCGCACGCCGACATTTCATACGGTCGTTTACAGACTCTATCAAGGTACCGGGTTTAACTGGAGTTGCAACCGCTAAAATTGGATTTATAGATTCCATCACGATTGGAAACCTGACCTACCAGAATGTATGGGTGGTTATTTTGCCGTCTATAGCCCCGGTGCCCCAAAGCCATTTTGGTTATACCATTGATGCCATATTAGGGATTCCCTTTTTGAAAGCTATTGGTGCAGTTGAACTTTATCCCCAAAAGAAAAAAATGATTTTTCCGGTAGTTGATGAGCAAATAAAGCCCGATTTACAACCGAACATGTCTGCATTAGAATGTATAAGAGTTGAAATAGCTGTAGGACCGATAGAAAGAGTGCTTACTATGTTTGACACAGGATTTGCTTGTTTTTCGATGGGTAAACCTTTGTATAACAGTTATTCAAAAGAATTTCAACCGTATGACTTCAAAGAAAAGAAATTGGGAATTGCTGGTTTTACAGGAGAAATAGACACGACACACGTGTGGACTCCGGAAAAACCTATTCCAATAAAAATGGGTTCGGCAAGAATTAAATATAAAGATATACTGATAGTAGACAGAAACAATCCAATGAACAAACATGAAATATTGGGAACCGGTGTGATTAATAAATTCAAAAAGGTGACTCTTAATATGAATTCCATGATTTTAGAGACAAAATAGTTTTAATAATAAAAAGAAACATGAAAAAGTTGGTAAATTTATTTTAGAGGAGAGGTTTGAGCGATTAGATGTTTTATCGAGTGAACAGATTACTAAGATTTATGGAGGTACTGAAGGTGACATAACTTTCAACCCAACAATCAAGTTTACACCTGCTCCTACTATAACTCTTCCACCTATCACATTACCTAAAACTCAACCAATAACAATTTCAATAGGTGATGTGCCCCCCCCTCAAACGGGCAACTCGTTTTCTGGTAATAATCTTTGTGATGTGCAAAAAATCAGGTGACCACTCAGTGAAACACTACCAACAATTCTATTACTAATAATGTCATTACTAAAAAAGTCTGAGCATACCATCCTTTTCATGTTTCATTTCCATACAGCGCTCATTGAAAATCAGAACTAACATCGGCGTGCTTCTCAGCTACATTATTCCGTTCCATAACAACCATATCTTTAAGCAGAACGCCGGCCTCTATTATCGGATGGTCGTAGTTATTTATAAAGAAATCTGCAATTCTGCCTACTTCCTTAAACCCACACGACCGGTAAAACGGAATTGTATGAGGACTATCACCGGTGCCTGCGCGTAAGATCTTATAGCCGGCATACTTCACGGCTATAAATTCTATCATTGCCTTCCCGTAACCTTGACGCTGGCAGGCAGGAGCTACAGCCAGATTCTTGATTTCCAGAATGCCTTGTCCTTCGTCTGTAACAACACACACGGCTTTGGCGGCCCCATTATGCTCAAGCACCCACATCGCTCCACGCCCAAGATAGCGGTCCACCATGTTTTCCTGCTCATCGGCAAGCAGTAGCAATTCGAGATATTGCTTCTTATCTGTCGTAACTTTCTTGAAAATGCAATTCACATCGGTCGCTTTGCGATTTCGAATAAGCATGTACAAATAATCTACCGGTACACAGCCTTCAGTCGGACAGCATGGCGAGAAAGGTCTCCTCGTCTACGATTCCGACGCCTAACTTCTGAGCTTTCTGCAATTTGGCCGGCCCCATGCCCTCGCCAGCCAACACAAAGGAGGTCTTGGCGGAAATGCCCGACACGTTGCGGCCGCCGTGGCTCTCAATGATTTCGGCATACTCCTTGCGGCTATGCCGACTGAACGTACCGCTGATAACGATGCTCTTACCTTCAAGGCGCGACGAAACGGCCTCGCGGCGTTGCACCGCCATCTGAACACCGGCAGCCCGCAGACGCTCCACTAAATTCATATTGCCGGGAGAGGCAAAATACTGCATGACGCTTTGGGCAATAGCCGCTCCCACGCCATCCACCTGCAGCAGTTCGTCGGCAGAGGCCGAACGCAACGCATCAATGTCGCCGAAATGCTGGGCCAGCAGTTTGGCCACCACCTTGCCCACAAAGCGTATGCCCAAAGCGAAAAGCACTCTTTCAAAAGGTACTTCGCGACTACGGGCAACTCCCTCCACAACCTTTGTGGCCGACTTGACCCGGGTGCGGTCGGCCCCGCACAGATCATTCACCGTGAGCGCATAAAGATCGGCGGCATCGTGCACCAAGCCGCGGCTGAAGTACTCATCAACCGTCTCCGGTCCAAGCGAGTCGATGTTCATGGCATCACGGCTGATAAAATGCTCTATACGTCCCTTGAGCTGCGGAGGACACGCTACATCGTTGGGACAATAATGCGCCGCCTCGCCTTCGTAGCGCACAAGCGGCGTGCCGCACTCGGGGCAATGGCGCACAAACTCCACCGGCGCCCCTGGATTGGCGGCACGGAGAGAGGCCTCCACACCTACTATCTGCGGAATTATCTCACCGGCTTTTTCCACATAAACCATGTCGCCTATATGCAAATCGAGCTGACGGATAATATCTTCGTTGTGGAGCGAGGCACGCTTCACAATGGTGCCGGCCAGTTGCACGGGTTCCATATTGGCTACAGGCGTCACCGCACCGGTACGCCCTACCTGATAAGTCACAGCCTCAAGCCGCGTCAGGGCACGCTCGGCCTGAAACTTGTAAGCGATGGCCCAGCGCGGATTCTTAGCTGTATATCCCAGTTTTTCCTGCTGATCTATCCGATTTACTTTCAGCACAATGCCATCGGTGGCTACGGGGAGTTCCTTACGCGCCGCGTCCCAGTAATCAATGAAGGCGTACACTTCATCAAGGGTACGGGCCAACGTCGTATGTTCCGACACCTTGAATCCCCACGAGCGGGCCAATTGCAGATTGTCGTAATGACTGCCGGTCGGAATGTCCTGCCCTAACAGATAATAAAGGTAGGCGTCGAGACCGCGGGCTGCCACCACGCGTGAGTTCTTACTCTTAAGCGTTCCGGAGGCGGCGTTGCGCGGATTGGCAAAGAGAGGTTCCTCGCGGGCCTCCCGCTCCCGGTTCAGTTGTTCGAAACTGCTCCAGGGCATGAGTATCTCGCCGCGTATCTCAAAGGTTCCGGGGTAGCCGCTCCCGGCTGGAAGCTGCAGGGGAATAGACCGGATTGTGCGCACATTGGCCGTAACATCGTCGCCACGCACACCATCGCCGCGGGTTACGGCCCGCACCAGCCGGCCGCCATCATAGCGGAGCGAAATGCTCAGGCCGTCGAACTTCAGCTCACAACATATCTCGAAAGGCTCGCCGCCGAGGCCGTCGGACATACGGCGGTAAAAGTCGCGCACCTCTTCACGGTCGTAGGTATTGCCCAGCGAGAGCATCGGATATTGGTGCTCTACCTGCTCAAACTCATGGCTGATGTCACTCCCCACACGGACGGTGGGTGAGTTGGGGTCGGCCAGTTCGGGATGGGCAGCTTCCAGTTGTTGGAGCTCAGACATAAGACGGTCGAACTCCCGATCGCTGATAACGGGCGAATGGTCTACGTAGTAACTATGATTGTGGCGATGCAGTTCCTCGCGCAACTGATATATGCGTTGTTCCTCTGTCATGTTGCTGTGTTTTTTAGAGCGTCACCCCTTACCCGCACCGGCTGAAAGCAACCGGCGCCGTTCCTGCGACGCACAAAGTCAGTACAAAAGTAGACAAAAATGCGATATATTTTGTACTTTTGCTCACAATATTACTTATAAGGCAACCGCCAAACGAACATCATGCGAATAGATATCATCACCGTCCTGCCCGAAATGCTCGACGGTTTCGTCAACACTTCCATACTGGCCCGTGCACAGAAAAAGGGGCTCGTGGAAATACATGTACACAACCTGCGCGACTACACGACCGACAAACACCGCCGCGTAGACGACTACCCCTTCGGGGGCTTTGCCGGAATGGTGATGCAGTGCCAACCCATCGATGCCTGCATCTCTGCTCTCAAGGCCGAACGGGACTACGACGAAATCATCTTCACCACCCCCGACGGCGAACAGTTTGACCAGCCTATGGCCAACACCTTGTCGCTGAAGAAGAACATCATAATCCTCTGCGGACACTACAAGGGTATAGACTACCGCATACGCGAACACCTCATCACTAAAGAAGTGTCGATTGGCGACTATGTGCTGACCGGAGGCGAACTGGCCGCCGCCGTCATGGCCGACGCCGTGGTGCGCCTCGTACCCGGCGTACTGAACGACGAGCAGAGCGCGCTCTCGGACTCGTTTCAAGACAACTTGCTGGCGGCGCCTGTATACACCCGGCCGGCCGACTACAAGGGCTGGAAGGTGCCCGACATATTGCTATCGGGCCATGACGCCAGAATCAAGGAATGGGAAATAAGCCAGAGCCTGGAACGCACACGGCGCTTGCGCCCCGACTTACTCGAAGAATAAAGGCCTGTCTCCCAACGAAACTCCTTATGAATAACTTTTCAGACATACTTCCCCGGCTCGGCATCACGGAACTATCCGACATGCAACGCGACATGTGCCGCATCGCCGACGGCAAAACCGACATACAATTGCTCTCGCCCACAGGTTCAGGCAAAACGGTGGCTTATTTGCTGCCGCTCCTGCAACTCATCAGGACCGACTCCGACGCGTTGCAGGCCATAGTTGTGGTACCCTCACGCGAACTGGCTCAGCAAAGCGAAGCGGTGTTGAAGCAGATGCGCGTACCGACAAGGGCGCTCAGCCTGCACGGCGGACGCCCTGCCATGGACGAGCACCGACGTTTACGGGAGGTGCGCCCACAAGTGGTGTTCGCCACTCCAGGCCGCCTATGCGACCATCTGTCCAAGGAGAATCTGCACACCGAACAAACTTTTCTGCTCGTCATCGACGAGTTCGACAAATGTCTGGAATTAGGCTTCGAGGAAGACATGAAGCGCCTCATCAGCCATCTCCCGCCCCGCCACACCACCTGGCTACTCTCGGCCACGGCCCCGGAAGCGGCCGTGTACTTCGTCGATAAGCAGCGCACCAAGACACTCGACTACACCAACGGGAAAGCTGAGCGCGACCAGCGCATAGAAACGACGGTGGTACACGCTCCCATACCCGACAAACTGGAAACCTTAGGGCGCTTGCTCACGCAACTGGGCGAAAGTTCCAGCATCGTATTTGTGGCACACCGCGAAAGCGCCGAACGCGTGGGCGACTACCTGCACCGGACAGGATTCACGGCCGAGGTGTACCACGGAGGCATGGAGCAGCAATGGCGCGAACGGGCCGTGTTCCGTTTCCGCAGCGGTGGCTGCAACATTTTAGTAGCAACAGATCTGGCAGCACGGGGCCTTGACATTCCGCACGTTGACGCCGTAGTACACTACCACCTGCCGGGCGACGAGGCGGCCTATGTTCACCGATGCGGCCGTACTGCCCGCTGGGAAAGTCTCGGCCGCAATTATTTGATAGTAGGTCCGAAGGAACTGGTACCTGAATATGCGGAAGCGACTCAGGAGTGCGACATCGCCGCCACCGCCATCAGCCCCGTCCGTCCCATGTGGTGCACACTCTACATCGGCCGCGGCAGGAAGGACAAATTGTCGAAGGGCGACATCGTGGGGTTTCTATGCAAGAAGGGGGGCCTTAAAGCGACCGACATCAACCATATCTTCGTAGGCGACCATCACGCCTACGTATCGGTGCTGCGGCCCCGGTTGAAAGGAATGCTTCACGCCATTTCCGGCGAAAAGATCAAGGGCATGAAAACTATTATTGAAGAAATGAAAGGACGCTGAACGGGCACTATCCCTGCTCCTGAACAGTTCACAACAATACGACAAAAATGAAACCTATCAACATAAGCGACAAAGACCTGCGCGAAGCGGCGCAACAAGGCACCGAGGCCTTCGCCACACTCATAAAAGACCGCATAGCCGCGGCGGCCGGCGGCGAACTCAACGCCGGGAGTTTCGGCCTGCTCAACGCTGAACAAATCACCCTTTGGGGCTACTTCATCCTGCGCGACGAGCTGATGGACGGCGGTTTCGTGCAGCTCATACACAACGGCTACGGCCCCTTTTTCTTCGACAATCCCTTCGCCAAGGCCATGCGTCTATGGGGAGCCGGCGAGTTGTCGAAACTCATCTACAAGGCCAAGGAACACTACGACAAGGACAAGGGCGCACTGACCAAGGAATGCAGCGACGCGGAGTTCATGTCGCTCTTCGAGCAATATCCGCACTACGATGCCCTTGACGACCAATTTGTGGAGAACGAGGAGGAATATACCACCGCCATAGCCTGCTACGTGGACGAACATCTGGACAAATTCAATATCAATATCACAGACTGATGGCCAGCAAAAAGAAACTCAAACCGGCAAGTATCAATATAAAGAACAAAAGGGCGTCGTTCGACTACCTTATCATCGATACCTACACGGCCGGCATCGTGCTGACCGGCACGGAAATCAAAAGCATCAGGGCAGGCAAGGCCGGTCTTGTAGACACGTTCTGCTACATACACAACCACGAGGTGTGGGTCAAAAACATGTATGTGGCGAAATATTCGTTCGGCTCGTACAACAACCACAACACGCGCCGCGACCGCAAACTGCTGCTCAACCGAAAGGAGATATACAACCTTGAGAACGACACCAAGTCGCCGGGCTACACCATCGTGCCCCTGCGTCTGTTCATCGACGAGAACGGACGCGCCAAGCTCGACATAGGCCTCTGCAAAGGCAAAAAGGAATACGACAAGCGGGCCTCGCTTAAAGAGAAAGCCGACCGCCGCGAAATGGACCGCGCCATCAAACGCTATTAAAGCGGTTAACACGGCACGGACAATGCCGGCGCAGGCCACTCCACTATGCGGGGCAGCCAAGCGGGCCGCGCCCATTTTTGTCCTTACGCGTTTTTTTTTGGAAAACACAATAGTGCAACCACCTTCCCACTTATTTCATGAGACGAATCCTGTTACTGATAACGGCAGTGCTGGCGCTTCTTGCCGCCGCAGCACGCACACCCCGCCATGCGGATGGTTTCATCCGTACGGACGGCGGACACTTTTACCGGCCGGGCAGCACAACGCCCTACTATTTCATAGGCACAAACATGTGGTATGCCCCCATCCTGGCCTCGAAAGGAGAGGGCGGCGACCGCAAACGTCTGAAACGGGAGCTTGACGCACTGAAAAAAATGGGCGTGGAGAACCTGCGCATCCTCGTCGGCGCCGAGAAGGGCAGTGCCAACGCCAACACGGTGACACCCGTGTTGCAGGACGGCAGCGGGCAGCTCAACGACACGTTACTCGACGGCCTGGACTACTTGCTCCGGGAGATGGAAAAACGGAACATGACAGGCGTTTTCTACCTCAACAACGCCTGGGACTGGAGCGGCGGTTACTCCTTTTACCTCAAGCAGGCAGGTCTGCCCGACTCGCCCGACGCATCGGGAGAGGGATACAACGACTACGTGGCCCATGCCGCCAACTTCTCGCTCAACGGGCAGGCACAGGCCCTGTACCTCGACTATATCCGGCAAATCGTGACGCGCCGCAACCGCTACACGGGCAAAGCCTACAAGGACTCACCGGCCATTATGTCGTGGCAGCTATGCAATGAGCCGCGCCCCTTCAGCAATGCAGCCAAACCGGGATTCGCCCGCTGGATCAGCCAGGCTGCAGCCATCGTCAAGGAGGCCGATCCCAATCATCTGGTGTCGACCGGCAGCGAGGGCTACTACGGTTGCGGAGCCGATATGACGCTCTGCGAACGCATACACAACGACCCTAACATAGACTACATCACCTTGCACATCTGGCCGGTGAACTGGCAATGGAGCTCAAAGGGGGCTCTCTACGCTTCGCTGCCGAATGTCTACGTCAAAACGACGGAATATATCGACATGCACCGGCACTTCGCCCGGAAATCGGGCAAGCCCATCGTCATAGAGGAGTTCGGCTATCCGCGCGAACATAATAAATACACTCCGGGCAGCAACACGCTCTCGCGCGACGCTTTCTACGGATTTGTATTCAATAAAGTCACAGAGAGCAAGGAGCAGCAAGACATTATTGCGGGCTGCAACTTCTGGGGCTGGGGCGGCAGTGGCCGGCCGGAGGCACAGACGTGGCGGCCGGGACACGACTACCTGTGCGACCCACCGCATGAGCCGCAAGGATGGTATTCCGTGTTCGACTGCGACAGCAGCACCTTGAAAATCATAACCGCAGCCGCCGCGGCGCTGCACTGACCGCAGGCGCCTCAACAGGCTCTTTTTATCACAACGTCGGGCTCACAGGCGGAAGTTCCGGCGGCCGCTCCCCTGCCACCAGGCATTGATAGTCAACGGGAAATGCCGCGAATGCCTTTCGGCGTATTTCTCAGTGCCGATGGCCGGTCGTGATTTAACATATTTAACTTTCCCTTACATTTTCGGACCGCTTTTGTGTTAACGAATCCTATTGCCGCGTAGCGGTCCCAGGCTGTGGTGCTGCCACCATTACCTGGATTTTGAAAAACATTACTTCGTGTTTTTACGGCAAGTAGTACTTTTCGGCCGCGAAGTAGTGCTTTTCGCCGAAAACCATTACTTGCTTTTCGGAAACCTCGCCGCAAAGAACCAAAAAGAGGGGCGGACCCGCATGAGTCCGTCCCTCGGCTATCAGTAAAGATACAACATTTTTCGCCTGAAAGCAAATAGTGTTAAAATCCCAAACGGGCAGAAGTATTCCGGAATATCCCGGGAGCATTTGCAAGCCCCCCGGAGCAACCCGATAGCCAGGAGCCGCTGACGCAACACTCATTATGCGCGGATGCACGGAGCTATTTCAAAAAAGCATCATAGTCCGTCTCGCCGTTGAGCACCCGCCGCCGGTTGCCGTCGTACCGCTCGCTCAGAATATCGTGCGCCGCAGAATACCAGGGTGTATGTATGCCGGCAAGATGCAGGAGCAGATGCGACAGGGCGTCGGTCATCAGCGGCTTATGCCTGACGGCCATTATGCGCGCCCAGATGCCGGCGTGCCGCTGGCGATAGGCTGGCGTGGCATATATCCAGAAGGGAATGTCGTACTGCTGGCGCACATTGCCGGCCGTCCACACCAGGCTGCGCCCCCAGTCGGCCGCGCCTTCGTCGAACACACGTTCGCCGTGGTCAGCCAGGAATATCACGATGGCCTCCCGATGCTCAAACTGCCGCACGATTTGCTCCGTCACGTAGTCGTTGTAGCGCAGGGCGTTGTCGTAGTCGGCCATAACCTGGCGGTCTGCCTCCGGCAAGTCGGGGCGCCGATAATCCGCCGGCTTGAAGACGGTCCGCTCCTTGGGAAAACGCTGATTGAAGTCGAAGTGCACCCCGAGAAAATGGAAGATGTGGAGCTGCGGGACATCGGCCGGCAGGGCCTGCCGGCGGTAGTCGTCAACCAGTCCGAGGTCGAACTCATGTGTGCTGTCGTTGCGCACATCAAACATCTGCCGGCTGAAAACGGGATTGTTGATAAACAAATCTTCCTTAAAGGCACTGACACCGCCTCCGCCCATCACGTACTGGTTGCTGTAGAAGGCCGTGCGATAACCGGCCAGCCTGAACAACTGCGGGAAAAGCGGATAGGAGGCCCAGTTGTCCGGCAGGCCGACGCAGTGGGTAGAGAACATATTTTCGAACGACTCGCAGGTAACATTCCACGAGCTGACCACATCGGTAAACACCGCCAGACCTTCTCCCCGGGCCCGCGCCGACAAGTGGGGAGTGGTCGGTTTGTCGTAACCATAGAGCGGAAAGTGATGGCGGTTGCAACTCTCTCCGATAATCAGTACGATGAGCGGCGAGGTGGCGTCGCAGCCTGTGACCTTGGCCTTGGCAAACGTGGCGGACAGCTTTTCCCGGGTGGCATTGAGGCGGTTGCTTTCCGCCCAGGCATAAACAAAACGATAAACGGGAATGTAGTAGGTGGTTTTGGGCGAGTAATCCTTCAGTTGCTGCACCTCCAGTTCGTCCATCGACCGGAACACGCGGTAATAGATGTATTCCTTGCTGTCCCACGTTGCGAAAAAACCGATGCAAAAGGTTACTGAAACCACAACTGCGGCCGGCCGCAGCAGACAGCTGCATTTACGCAAAAAAAGTCGGGGCACCCCGTTCTTACGGAAAACCGCCGCCACATTGCCGCCCAGCAGGAGCAGGATGACGGCAAGTGGCGAAAAGAGCATTTTCCAGGAACAATAGGCCGACAGGGCCTCGCCGGCCTCGCGGACATCGGTGTGGCGGAGCAACTCCAAATAAATTGGAGTGATGGGCGAACCGAGGCGAACGTAGCAGGCCATGTCGACAACGGCCAGCAAATAGAACACGACGTACAGCATGCCCCGCACATACCGGCGCGCCCCAGGGGGGAAAGCCAGCAATAAGGCGCATACGATGTACAAATCTGAAAACAACTGGAACAGCGCCACGAGACGACTGCCGCCGTAGGCTACAAATACCACACAAATAGCTCCCAAAAGATACATGAAACCGAAAAATATCCGGTTGCCGCGTATCGGCGCCAAAACTGCTGTGGCAACTCTGTCCATCCACATCATATATGTTCTCTTGAATATTGCCTGGCAAAGATAGTGTTTTTTAGCATTCCGGCCACCTGCCGGAATGCCGTTTTCCTACCGCCGGAAGGTATCTGTGGCACAAACAAGGACTGCAGGGTGCACAAACAGGCAGGGAGCGGCTACCGCAATGACTGCCGGTGCCGCCCCCTGTCTGTTTCACGCCTCGCCTCGGACAGAGACAAGCGCCCTACCCTGCCGGCTTGTCGGCCTCGTTGATGAGACGGTCTATCTCCTCAAACTGCCGGCCAAGATTCAGCGAAAAGTATATGCGGTAGAGCAAAGGTGCCCAACGCTGCTTTTCTTCCGGACGCAAAGCCCGGTAACGCTCCACGTAGGGCTGGGCCAGGCGGTAGTAGTCCAGACAGCGTGCCCGCGCCTGCTTGTAGGCTTTCGACTGCCCGTCGGACGGCATGACAACGTTGGCGGCCAGGTTGCAGTAGGCTGCTCCAATATAGTAGTTGGGCTCGATGGCCGAAGAGTCGAGAGAAAGACAATGCTTCGAGGCCGCTATGGCTTCATCGTAACGCTCCATGTTGAGCAGGGCCAGGCTCTTGCCTTCCCACAGCATGACATTGCCGTTGTCGACGCGCAGCAGGCTGTCGGCACCAAGCAGCACTAACTTGAAGTTGCCCCGGCCGGCCCAATAGTCGGCCCAGCGGGTAAAGAAAAACGATTTGCGGGGATAACTCTTCAACCCTTCTTCCAGATAACGGGCATAAGCAACGCTATCGCCCGAGGCCTGGGCCGAAAGACTAAGATACATCAGCGTCCGCTCACGCAGATGGGTCGTGTCGGCCAGCAGAAGATCCTTAAAGGTGTCCACCTCCTTGTAATTGCCGCTCAGATAGGCGCTACGGAGGTAAAAGTAGGCGTTATACAGATAGAGCGAATCGCGCGTGACCGCCTTGTCGCCTCCCCACACCGGCAACAGAGGCACCTCCACACAACGTTTCAGCAGAGGCATGGCCTCGGCATACTTCTTACGGGTGTAGAAAAAGCGCGCGCCGGCATTAAGATTATTGAAATAGCGATGCAGGAGATCTTGATTTTCACGGATATACCGCATCTTTTTTCCCTTGGTGGCCAGCTGGTGCTGCTCCTTGGCGTCGCAAAGGAGAATATAGTCGCAGATGCCGAGCACACTATTGAAAAAACGGGCCGTATCGTATTGCTGCTTAAGATAGGCCTTCTCGTTTTCCACATTATTAATGAGTATCTGCGCCTGTTTGCCAAAATCATAAAGCTGGGGATCCTCACAAAGCACACTGTCCTTACGCAACTCCTCCACAGCCTTAAGGGCCTCTCCCCCGTTCTTGTTCTTCAAATAAGTCTTGATGGGCTTATACTTTTTCTGCGCCTTCAATTCTCCTCCGCAGACAACGGCAAAAAATGATAAGATTATAAAAATATACTTCATCGTTTGTGCTTTTTACAGAAGCACATCCGGAAATGCAAGGGCCGCTTACATTCCGGATGTGCAGTAAGATATTTTCAAGGAGAAACTATCGGCTGAACGCCGGAGCCCCTGTTCAGAGTCCCTTGATGATTTCGTCGATCTCGGCCAACTTGTCCTTCATGTCCAGGTTGGAGTAGATCATCTGCAAGGTATAGGCCCATTCGGCCGGCTTGTTCGGAACAAGGGCGCGCACTTTCTCCATGTGGGGCAGTGCCTTCTCGTAGTAGCCCTTGATGGTGGCGAGTTCCTTGTTGTAGGCGGCCACATCCTTCTGATAAACCGTTTTGTTGGTACCCACATACTTGAACTTGCCGGCCAGTTTGTCGGCCACAACCTGATTGATGTAACAGGTGGCCATGTTCACGTTGGCTTCCACAAAGTCGGGGTCGATAGCCAGTGCCTTGCCAAAGCTATTCTCGGCCGCTACAAAGTCTTTCTTCATGTTGAGCTCCACACAGCCCTTCATGTACCACGCGGCCTTGCTGCCAGGCGAAGCGGCCACCATGTCGTTCGACATTTTCTCAGCCGCGGCCAGGTCGTTGTGGCTCATGTAGTAGTAAAGCAAGTTCTGCATGAAGTTGACGTTCTCCGTGCGGGCTACGGCGTCCGTCAGGGTTTTGAGCCAACTGGCGGAATCGCCCTTCTCGCTGTAAGCCTGCATCTTGATGATGAACATGTCGTTCGTGCTGAGCGTATCCTTCAAAGCCTCGTCGGCAAAAGCGATAACCTTGTCCCAGTTCTTCATATTGTAATTAAGCAAGGCCAGGTTCACCGTGGTCTGATTGTAGGCCACGCGCTTGGAGGCGTAGATGGAGTCGGTTTCGCTCTGCGAGAATATGGGATTCTTAGGCAGGGCGTAGTACTTCTCGAAGAGTTCCATGGACTTGGCAGCATTACCATTCTGATTCATAAACACGGCTGCATAGTTATAGTAGTCGAGAACGGACATCAGACGGGCATGATTCTGAGCCACGAACTTGGCATTGACACGGCCCTTGGCATCAGGTTTCGTATCAGCCTCGTGGCTACGCGTGTAGTAATCCACCATCTTGTCAAGACGGTCCACAAAAGCAGCCGTGTCGAAGGGCAGGCCCTGAGCCGCCTTGACGAGCTCGGGGTTGAACATCTGGGCATTCAGTTCGGCTGCCTTGTGATACATCTCGGCAAATTTCGTGGTTTTAGGATTCTTCAGGGCTTCCTCAAGAATCGTTGCCGCACCTTGGATATCGCCCTTCTGCTGCAAGGCATCGGCCTTGTAGATGGCATTGTTTTGCGAAAAAGCACTTCCGCATACAAGCCCCAATGCCAGGGTCATAATCATCTTCTTCATAACTTATTGGAATTAAAAGATTTTCGTTATTGTATCAATTCTCGACTACGGTATCAGGCGCTGCCACGGGCGCAGTCTGCTCCCCCTCGGCGGTGCCTTCGGCCGTTTCTTCCGGCTCCTCGGCCGGAACCTGACACACGCTGGAGATGGTGTCGTTGCGACGGCCCAGATTGATGAGTTTGACGCCTTGGGTGGCACGTCCCATCACACGCACATCGGCGAGGTTCAGGCGCAGGGTGATACCGCTCTTGTTGATTATCATAAGGTCGTTCTCGTCGGTTACGGCCTTTATGGCCACCACCTTACCTGTTTTCTCCGTGATGCTGATGGTTTTCACGCCCTTACCGCCACGGTTGGTCATGCGGTAGTCGTCTACGAGGCTGCGCTTACCATACCCCTGGTCGCTCACCACCATGATGGTTTCGCGCTCCTTGTCATTGATGCAGACCATGCCCACAACCTCGTCCTGACCGTCGGCGTCGAGCGTCATACCGCGCACGCCGGTGGCCGTTCGGCCCATGGTGCGGACAGCATTTTCCTCGAAACGGATGGCGCGACCGTTGCGGTTGGCCAACATAAGTTCGTCCTCGCCATTGGTGAGGCATACGCTCACCACGCGGTCATCCTCGCGTATTGTTATGGCATTCACTCCGTTGGCACGGGGACGGGAGTAGTCGGCCAGACAGGTTTTCTTCACAATACCGTTCTTCGTACAGAATATCACGTAGTGGGTACGGCAGAATTCAGGGTCGCCCAACTTACGTATGTGCAGACATGCGTTGATATTGTCGTCGGAGTCGATGTTGAGCATATTCTGTATGGCACGGCCTTTCGCAGTGCGCGCTCCCTCGGGCAATTCGTAGACCTTAAGCCAGAAGCAACGGCCCTTCGCTGTGAAGAAGAGCATCGTGTTGTGCATGGTGGCAGGATAAATGTACTCGATGAAGTCCTCGTCGCGGATGGCACCGCCTTTCGAGCCGACACCACCGCGGGCCTGGGCGCGGAAGTCGGCCAACGGCGTGCGCTTGATGTAGCCGAGGTGGCTGATGGTGATAACTACTTCGTCGTCGGCGTAGAAGTCTTCGGGATTGAACTCCTGCTCGGAGAGTTTTATCTCCGTTCGGCGCTCGTCGCCATACTTCTCTTTCACTTCAAGCAACTCGTCCTTGATAACCTTCTTGCAGAGTTCCTCGTCGCTGAGAATCTGCTCGTAGTAAGCGATTCTCTTCTCCAGTTCATCATACTCCTGGTGGAGTTTGTCCTGCTGTATGTTGGTGAGCTGCGAAAGGCGCATTTCGACAATGGCCTTAGCCTGCACTTCGTCGAGACTGAAGCGGGCCATCAAATTCTCGATGGCGTTTTGCGGCGTCTTGGAGCCGCGGATAATGCGCACTACTTCGTCGATATTGTCGCTCGCAATGATAAGTCCCTTGATGATGTGGGCACGCTCCTGCGCCTTGCGCAAATCGTAGCGCGTGCGGCGGAGCACCACATCGTGACGGTGCTCCACGAAATGGTGTATGCAATCTTTCAGTGTGAGCGACTTGGGACGCCCGTGCACCAGGGCGATGCAGTTGACGGGGAAGCTGGTCTGCAAAGCCGTCATCTTGAAGAGTTTGTTCAGCACCACGTTGGTGTTGGCATCACGCTTCACATCCACCACTATGCGCAATCCCTCTCGGTCGCTCTCATCGTTCACGTTAGAGATGCCCTCTATGCGGTGTTCGTTCACGAGGTCGGCTATCGACTTGATAAGCTCGGCCTTGTTCACGCCGTAAGGTATTTCATTGATAACGATTTTGTCGTGCGCCGCCCCACTCTCGATGTCGGTCTTCGCGCGCATCACAACGCGGCCGCGCCCGGTTTCGTAAGCACTGCGCACGCCCTGCATGCCCATGATGTAGCCACCGGTAGGAAAGTCGGGAGCCTTCACAAACTGCATGAGGCCTTCCACGTCGATATCAGGGTTGTCTATGTAAGCCACGCAACCGTCTATCACCTCACCGAGGTTGTGGGTCGGGACATTCGTTGCCATACCTACAGCAATACCGCTGGCACCGTTCACGAGGAAGTTGGGAATGCGTGTCGGCATGACGGTCGGTTCCTTCAACGAGTCGTCAAAGTTGGGCATCATGTCCACGGTTTCCTTCTCCAGGTCCTGCATCATGGCTTCGCCCACAAGGCTGAGGCGGGCTTCGGTGTAACGCATGGCCGCAGCGGAGTCGCCGTCCATCGAGCCGAAGTTACCCTGCCCGTCCACGAGGGGGTAGCGCATGGCCCAGTCCTGTGCCATACGCACCAGGGCGCCATACACGGAGCTGTCGCCATGAGGGTGATACTTACCGAGTACGTCACCCACAATACGGGCCGACTTACGTGTGGGCTTATCATGTGTGTTGCCGAGGCCGAGCATACCGTAGAGAATGCGGCGATGCACGGGCTTGAAGCCGTCACGCACATCGGGCAAGGCGCGGGCAACGATTACGGACATGGAATAGTCAATATACGAGGTTTTCATTTCCTCCTCGATGTTGACCTTAATTATTTTGTCTTCGTCTAACATGTTTATTTAATAAATATAACTGCGTTGTTTTACCACGCACAAAGGTAATAACATTTTTTGAATGACAAGTCTCTCCGCGGAGTACATTTCCGCGAAAACAGCATTTAGAGGCGTTTTGAGCCCCTTACGCACGCATTCCGACACCCTGTCGAACGAAACAAGCGGGAAGCGCAGAACGAAAATAAGACCATCCTACAGCAGGCCGGGCCAAAAAAGAAGTTAAAGAAACGCCCCGCCCCATCAAAACGTTTTACGATATTAAAGGAACGCCACTCATCCTTATTTATTGGAATCAAGTTTCCTGCACAGCCATTTCCAAAGATTATAATACACATATATGGTGCTGCCCACAAGGAGCACGAAAGTAGCTTTTGAGTCATAGCCACACTTCCGCAACATATTGTTGGCAAGAGCCACACAGGCACCATATATCACAACAAGGATAAGGAATAAAGCAAACTTGCTTATGATTTTCTTTGCAACGCTACTTTTCATAACAAATACTCTGATTGACAAACCGCCGGGCATCCGCCCAAATGCACCCGCCGATTGCCTATAATGCAAATCCAAGGATATTTCAGCCAGTACTATTTTGCAAATATACGAAGATATCGCGATAAAAACGTCTGGACGTCAATTATTCCATTTTATGTGGTTATTCCGGAGATTTTCCCTACCTTTGCTTGCGGCACAGGTAGCCCGCACGGACTGTCACCTGAAAAGAATTTATTTCATAAACTTCATATTCCACTATGAATCAGAGTCTCGTAACCATCGCCAACCTCTCGCGCGAGAAAATCATGTATCTCATCAACATGGCGCAGGAGTTTGAAAAACACCCTAACCGCAAAATCCTGGACGGCAGGATTGTAGCCACCTTATTTTTCGAGCCTTCCACCCGCACCCGCCTGTCGTTCGAGACGGCGGCCAACCGCCTCGGGGCGCGCGTCATAGGTTTCACCGACCCCAAGGTGACGAGCTCCAGCAAAGGCGAGACGCTGAAGGATACCATCATGATGGTGAGCAACTACGCCGATGTCATCGTGATGCGCCACTACCTGGAGGGCGCGGCCCAATATGCCAGCGAGGTGTCGCCGGTGCCGGTGGTCAACGCCGGCGACGGGGCCAACCAGCATCCGTCGCAAACGATGCTCGACCTCTATTCCATCTACAAGACGCAGGGCACGCTCGAGAACCTCAACATATACCTCGTGGGCGACCTCAAATATGGCCGCACGGTGCACTCCCTGCTCATGGCCATGCGCCACTTCAATCCTACTTTCCACTTCATTGCCCCGGCCGAACTGGCCATGCCCGAGGAGTATAAGGAATATTGCAAGGCGCAGGGCATACGCTACGTGGAGCACGAACGCTTCGACGAGGATGTGATCAGCGGCGCCGACATTCTGTACATGACCCGCGTGCAGCGCGAACGCTTCACCGACCTGATGGAATACGAACGGGTGAAAGACATCTACATCCTGAAGGCGAAGATGCTCGGCAAGGCCCGCCCCAACATGAAGATACTCCACCCGCTGCCGCGCGTCAACGAGATAGCCTATGATGTGGACGCAAACCCGCAAGGCTTACTACTTCGAGCAGGCCCGCAACGGCCTATACGCGCGCCAGGCCATCATCTGCGACGTGCTCGGACTGACCATCGGAGACATCAAGGCCGACCGCACCATTATTGAATAAAGAAAACGGTTACGGAACATCAATAACCAACGAAAGAAGACTATGAAACGTGAAGAACTCATGGTGGCCGCCATCCAGAACGGCACCGTCATAGACCACATACCCAGTTCCAAACTCTTCGAGGTGGTGCGCCTGCTCCATCTCGAGTCCATCC
>JAAGKN010000777.1_pt1 | contig 91809 bp, 93 predicted proteins | sample 6206371 | NCBI WGS metagenome assembly JAAGKN01 (sample SAMN11533720, study PRJNA540317) | gut metagenome | isolation source: fecal pellets from male and female animal of same cohort | host: Peromyscus leucopus | place: USA:CA | collected 2017 | reverse complement strand
GCCTCTTGAGTATTTCTCCTTAATCCGAACTACGTCTCTGCCAGTATTTGATTGTTACGTCTGCAATTCATGACGCAAGAATTATTATACCTAAGCCCATTGCATCTGTCAATCATTTTTTCTAATGTTTTAATCCGAGTTTCAATACTTAGAAAGCAGCTAGATGGCTGACGAGGAGTTATACAAATTGTTGCCCTCCGCGTCCGCTACCACAATAACGGGAAAATCCTTTACCTCCAGCCTGCGGATTGCCTCCGTTCCCAAATCATCATAAGCGATAACCTCCGAGGAGACAATAGATTTCGAAAGCAGGGCGCCCGCTCCGCCCACGGCGGCAAAGTACACCGCACCGTTCCGTACGATTGCATCCAAAACCGCCTGACTTCGCTTTCCTTTCCCAATCATGCCCTTCAGACCAAGGTCCAGCATAGCCGGAGTATACTTATCCATCCTGCTCGATGTTGTGGGTCCGGCGGAACCGATAGGCCTTCCCGGTCTCGCCGGAGATGGGCCCATATAATAAATGACATTATTTTCCAGATTCAGAGGAAACTGCTCTCCCTGTTCCATCGCTTCGTACATTCTCTTGTGAGCTGCATCCCGCGCCGTGTAAATTGTTCCGGTCAGATATACATAATCCCCTGCCCGCAGTTTTGCCGCTGCCCCTTCCGCCAGGGGCACATTAATATATTTTTCCATCTTTACCCTTCATTCCGCCGCCATCCACAGCATAAATTTTTAACGGAAAGAATGTCTCTGTTTCACAGAGCCCAAAATCCCTTAGCATAGTCCCAGGGTTAAGTGATTTCTTTCGCGCTATAGTACTCGTACCGTATGACGGTTTACATGACAGCAGATATTAACCGCCACGGGCAGTCCCGCAATATGTGTCGGATATGTATTGATATTAACTGCAAGAGCAGTAGTGCTTCCGCCCAGCCCGCCGGGACCGATGCCTGATGCATTGATTTTTTCCAGCAGTTCCTGCTCCAGTTCTCTCACATAGGGAATATCCGACCGGTTATTTATGGGCCTGGTCAGGGCCTTCTTAGCCAGCAGCGCACACTTTTCAAATGTGCCGCCGATTCCCACTCCCACCACCATAGGCGGGCAGGCGTTCGGCCCGGCATCTCTCACTGCTGTGAGCACAGATTCCTTTACTCCCTCTATGCCATCCGCCGGTTTCAGCATAAATACCCTGCTCATGTTCTCGCTCCCAAATCCCTTAGGCGCCAGCGTTATCTTCACCTTGTCGCCGGGCACAATTTCATAATGAATAACCGCGGGAGTGTTGTCTTTCGTATTTTCCCGAATCAGCGGATCCTTTACTACAGACTTGCGCAAATAGCCCTCTGTATAACCCTGCCGCACTCCTTCATGGACGGCATCCTCCAGAAAGCCCCCTTCAAAGTGTACTTCCTGCCCGATTTCCAGAAAAACAACAGCCATACCTGTATCCTGACAGATAGGAATCATATCCTGTCCGGCAATCTCCAGATTCTCCTGAAGCTGATTCAATATCTGCTTTCCCAAAGGAGATTCTTCTGTCTCCGCCGCACATTTCATGGCACACTTCATATCCTCCGGCAGAAAATGGCTGGCCTCTATACACATTTCTCTCACATTCCTGATTATCTCACTCACATTCAGCGTTCGCATCTACTCCGTAATTTCCTTTCTTACGGCTTTCAATTCCTCTTTGGATGGTTCGGAAGGAACCCAGTTAATCTTTTGTCCATCCTCTTTGTATCTGGGTATCAAATGCATATGGAAATGAGATACAGTCTGCCCCGCCGTTTCACCGTTATTCTGCACCAGATTCAGGCCGTCGCAGTGAAGCTTACTTTTAAGCAGCAACGCCATTTTCTTTGCCAGCTTCATAGCCTCTGCCGCCATCTCGTCCGGAAGTTCGTAAAGATTCGCTGCATGATCCTTCGGCAGGATTAATGCATGCCCTTTTGTAGCCGGTCCCAGGTCAAGAATCACCCTGAAACGCTCATCCTCATATAACGTTTCGGAGGGTATCTCTCCGGCGGCTATCTTACAAAAAATGCAATCCTCTTTCTTCATCCCAATACCTCCTTGTGCGCTTCCATGTGTAATTTAAATTTACTTTACACACTTACCTTTCACCTGTGGTCTTATTTTTTTCTTCAAAAAGGAACAACTGATCCAGCGTCCGCAGTACTCTGAAGTCCCCCTTCGTCTTCATGGCTCCTGACATAAACGCTCTCTGGAAAGTCATTCTTCCCGTGACAATCTCTTCCATGGCAGCACGCGTCATCTGCATCTCCACATCAGCCTGCTCCACACTTCCGTAATAGCACTCCAGCTTCGGTCCGGCCACATCTATAATCAGCTTTTTCTTCTTCTCCTCTATGGTAACGGAATATGTTGCTTCAAACCCTGCCTGGGGCTTGAAATGTCGGCGGAACATTCCCAGATACTCCTCCTCGCTGTCTGCCCCCTCTTCGCTGAGCATATCGCGGAAAAGGCTGGTCAATTCCTGTATATCCTGCTTTTGGCGCTGCACATAGCTGTCATCCGAAACATACTGTGACAGCTGTTCCGTCTCCTGAGGCGTCAGATCATTTTGTTTTGGCACCTCGATTCTCTGCTTCACTGCCTGGCTGCTCGCCGGGAAACAGTCTACCTTCTGATTAATTGTCCTGTACAGGTTCTCTGCCATTTTCTCAATAATTCTGGTGTACTGTTCATTCATCTCCAGCATAACAGTATTTTCAATATATCCGGACAGTCCGCTGCAGGGCAGCCCGCCCAGAATCTCCCATGCAATTTCAAGGTTCAGCTTGCCGTACCGCTCCCCATAAGTAGTCGACATAACCACCGGGCACATATAAATATTTGCAATTTTTTCCTTATCTCCAAACAGCCAGCAGGAGTCCAGAAACTGATACATATATCCGCCCACGCCGTACCACTCAACTGTGGATGCGAGAATAATCCCATCCGCCTCCTTCAGCGTCTGCGGAAGCGTAGGAATCGTACTCTTGCACTCGTACAGATTATAACGGGTCACATTAACGCGAAGCTCCTCCAGAACCTCCTGCATCTTGTTGATTACAAACAATGTGGGATCATCAATCAGTCCTCTTCCCCCATAGTAAATGTTAATATTCAAATCCGCACCTCCTACTGCTGTCTTCCGTGTCTCATCCTCTGCAAAGCACATATAACGCACCCGCCCAGAAAACCGGTCACCAAGCCGCCCACATGCGCCGCATTATCAATATTTTCCCCGCTGAAACCATTATACAGCGAAAGCAGAATCATTGCCATAACCCTGGCCGGCGTCACAGTCGGCATTTTTCTGTCGGAAAACAGCACCATAGCCAACAGAACACCATCCAGCCCGAACACTGCGCCGCTTGCACCGATGGACGCAGATGTGTCATGATTCATTGCCTTGACGTATAGAGATACCAGATTCCCGCCAATCCCGGAAAGGAAATACAGGAAAGCATAACAAATATGTCCTATCTCCTTTTCTATCATGGCTCCCATAAAAAAAAGTATCAGCATATTGTTAAAAATATGAGAAATCCCACTGTGCAGGAACATGGACCACAGGATACGGCCATACTCATGATTTACCAGCACATCGGCGACATTCAAATCCCCCAGCCGATACAGACGGCTGCCAATGAACATACACAGGATATACACTACAATATTGACAGCAACAAGTACCCCGCTGACAATCGGCAGTTCCTTCCATCTTCTCAACCTTTGCCACCTCAAAACAATTCCTCCGATTCCGAACAGTTACAGATTAACACAATCCGTCCCGTTTTTCAATCATTCTATCTGAAAACCATAAGGACTCTTCCTGTCTTAATCTCATCCTCCGGTTCCAGTTCACGCCTTTCATATGGCTGGAGCCGAAGTCCGTTTTTAAATGTACCGTTGGTTGAATTCAAATCCTCAATATAATATTTCTCTTTTTCTTTTACGATTCTCGCATGAAGCCTGCTGACCGACATGTCCTCCAATACGATATCCGCTTCCTCCTTTCTTTTTCCAATCGTAGTAATGGGCCTGTCAATCACCGCAAGAACCCTTCCCTCAGGAGTGCAGACTTCCCTTTTTGTCCTTACAGCCTCCGCAGATCCTTCCATATAAATTGTCTTTCCGTATTCCTCGCCATACGGCGTCTCCTCCGCAACTGCGTACCCCTGCATGCTCTCCTGCATATTCTGTCGGTAGCTTTCCCGAATTTCCCGCTCCTTTTTCTTTGACATAAAACGCCCAAAGAAATGTTTCTTCCTGTCTGTCTCTGTTTCACCTTCTGTATTTACAACAGACGCCTCCGTATGCGAGTCCGTATGTCCTTCCTTTCCTGCATCTGCTGTCCCCGCGGGACTTGCCGGTTTTCCTATATTCTCCATTCTCTCAGCCCCCTCAGGCCTGCCGGCATTCTCCAGTCTCTCCGCATCCTCAAAAATTTTTGTCTGCAGATAAACGTCCCCACTTCTCTCATATTGTTCATACATTTGATAAATACAGGCCGTCAGCGCCTCGTCATTATAATCAATCTGCTCCACCCAAAACTCCAGCAGCGCCTTAAAACCATTTTCGCCCTCATAATAGGGATAATACAGAAAAGAGAACACATTGTTCTCCAAATCCTGATAAATCTGCTCCGGATGCAAAAGAATATTTTTCCTGTCCAGAAGGAACCGCCCCAGCTCCCTTTCAATCTGCCGGAAGCTCCACATGAAATCCGCTATCCATGCCCGGTTAATGCAGCGCCCTCCGTACAACTGCCTGATATTCTGCTTTGACGATATATTGTAGTACAGGTACGCCGATCCGTTAATATAGCGAAGACTGCATGGAAGCAATCCCCTGATGCCTCCTCTGTTCAATATACAGTATTGGTATCTCTTTTCCTCCGGTTTTTCCTCCAAAAGAATTCTTTCATAATTACAGTTAAGACTTCTCACAAACTCTGTCTGCACTTTGACTCTCCTCCTCATCCTTATTCGCCTTTGATTTTTCGATACAGCCTGACATAATCTGCCGGTGAGGTGCGCAGCGTCTCTCTGAACGTCCGCGCCCCCCACTCATCTTCTTCCCGAAAAAAATTCCACTCAGGCAGCGGCAGTGTCAGGTAACCCCCGCTCCTCACGTTCACCCTGTCTCCCTTAACCACAATCTGCAGTTCGCTCATTGTCCAGGCAATATACTTGTCCATAAACAGTTCCGAAGCTTTCCTCTGAATAACCGCCTCCAGTTCTCCGCTGTTTTCCGCTGCTGCTGTTCCGGCGCACACTGCCAGCATATTAATATCCTGCTCCAGCAGGCATCTGTCATATTGAAAGAAAAATAAAAAAACCGTGAAAATCAGCGTCCCAATGACTAACGGCAGAACCAACGCCGCCTCCACAGTAAAGTATGCATTCCACGAAGGGTTTTCTTTTGCTGAAACATTATCTTTCATTGTGTACCTCACCTTCCGCAAACCACAATTAACCATCCGACTGCAAGAAAAGGCACAAAGGGAATTCTGGTGTCCTTCTTCACCCTGCGCAGCATCAGCATAACTCCTGAAAACAGCGCAATCAGAAAAAGTCCCCCGACCGCCGCGGCAACACAACCCTCGTACCCCATAAAAATGCCCAACAGCATCAGTATAATCCCATCGGCCATCCCCGCCTTTCCGGTGGCATACGCAACTGCCAGCAAAATTACTCCCGGCAGTAATGCCCTGCATTCCTGCCAGCCGCTCAGCCCGCCGCTTATCCCTTCCCACAGCAGCACGCCGGCAGCGGCGGCAGTTCCAATCCCGATCATCCACACAGGCACTCTTTTGCTTTTTGTATCCATAATGCTCACCGGCAGCAGCCATGCGGCTGTCAGCATTTCCTTCCACATATTGACATCCCCCTTCCGGCTATGCCGCCACCGACATGCCGCCATTTCATTATTTGTATCCCAACAGACAACTGCGGATTACCCTCTATGCCGCCTCACGACCCGCCGCATCGGCTGCATGGAGGGTAATCTGCAGCTTCCTCAAGTGTCAGCGATGTGACCGTCCTCTTGATTCCCGAACAATCCTCCCTGTAATGGTAGCAGTGTCCTTCCTCCGTCACATACAGCGTGCCCGGCATTTCTCCCTTACCGCACTTTTCACATGCTCCGTACCTCTGCCCCCACTGGTTCTTCAGATTCTCCAGTTCTCCGCTCCCAATACAGCGCACCGAAAGCTGCAAGTGGGTACAGTCTCTGTCTCTGTGAAAAACCACCCCGTTTTCCGCCACATAGACATAAGTAACCGTCTCTGATGCCCCGGTTATGTCATATCCGTTCCACAGCCTGACATAACAGCGATTCACCATGCGAAAGGGCTGAAAACCTGCAAGAAAAAACATAGGGCCCACCTGATAGGTAAGCTTAATATCCAGTTCATTGCCTGTATCTGACAGTCCTGTCTGCCAAAGCTGCAATCCCCTGCTCCCCTGCACCAGCGGCGAACTGTCCAGATAATCCTCGCCCACACTGTCACGCAGCCTGTTGCTGATATAAAAATCCGTGACAAGGGCAGAAATACTGTCCTCATCTTGCCCGCAGCCATACACCGCAATTCTGCTGCCCGCATCCCACAGTGCAAACTGCAGATTATTGTGCAGCCGTATGATTTCCACTGCATATCCCAGATTCATAAGGAACAAAAGACACAAGGGCAGTACAACCGCTGCCTCCACCGTCATTCCTGCCCTGACTCTTTTGCAAAACAGGAAAAACAGTGATGACCTCTTTACGGTTTTTTTTACGGGATTTCGGGCAAAATCCTTTTGTTTGTCATAGTCTGCGGAAGAAGGTTTTTGTGAAATTGTTTTCAGTTTCTTATCTTTTTCCCTTAAAGAGGCCATCACTGTTTCTCCCGTTTTTTCCGTTCCAGCGCTGAAAAGTTCTGTCACTGACAGGCTTTATCACTGATATGCCCTATTGATGATAGGTTCTTTCCCTGCGCAGCTCAAATTTATATCCGTGGGAACTGCTGGTTCTCATAACTGCCTCCACCTCCGCATAACAGCCATCCAGCCGGAAGCAGTCATTTCCGGGCGTCAGGCGTATATCCGCCTCCACCATGTCCATTGCCCGGGCAGTCAGCGTGTCAAGGTCTGTCAGCAGCAGCAGTATTCTCAGATAATCCTGATAAGCCAGTCCGCTTCCCCCATGGACTGTGTCATTCTCATTGCCCCACAGGGCATTTTCCAGAGCATAGTGCCAGCTGTTCTTGTCCTTTATAAGCGGGATTTTCCCTCCCGCCATCAGTGTTTTCACATCATATACACTCTCCGCATATGCCCAGCCGAACAGGATAGCTGCTTCCAACAAGGGTATCAGCTCCGGCAGTGCAAAGAGGCCGCAGGCAAGAATCGCCGCCTCATGGATTTCCGCGCTTTTTTCCGCATCCGTGAGCAGATAAATAACATTGGCCGCCTCCCGCAGGGCAGACAATCTATTCGCCACACTTTGAAGATTATCCGTATCATAACCTTTCCCTGCAATCAGATACTCAATTTGATAGTCCAGTGCCCCTTCCTCTTTTTCACTCCCGTAGCACCCCAGATACCGCAGCAGATATTCCTGAAATAAAATGCGCTCCCAAAGGCTGTCTGAAAGCCGCACCTGCCTGTTTCCACTGTTGATATTTCCCTGCTCCATACGGTATCCCACCAACGTCACGCCGTCTATGGCCTTGCCGGAGAGACCTTCCGTGTTTTCCGTCACCAGATGCAAAATTCCCAGTCCCCTTTTTGCATTCAGCTGCGCCACGGGATTTTCCACCTCCAGGCATATGGTTTCCGTCTCAGAAATCTGCACCTCTTTGCCATCGTACTCCTCCAGGGCCTCGTCCAGCCTCTGCCTTTCCGCGTCAAAATCGGCTTTACTTAACCCATTTACCTCCACTACTGACATCCAGTCCTGTATCTCGTCCAACAGGCTCAGTCCTACATCACTTCTGACCGCCTCTATGGCCATATTGCGGAACACCGCCCCGCCTCCATCTGTCAAAATCGACACTCCCGTCAGTTCTGCATCGTCGGCCCGAAGCCCCAGAAAATCCCGATACAGATATTGCCCGAAAACGCCGTCTGTACTCAGATTTCTTTTCAAGTATCCCATGAGATGTGCCTCTGTGTTTTTCCTTCCGCATACATCTGTGCCATAAGAAGAATCAATGGCGAACAGATTGAACCGGTTCAAAAGCTCGCGGTGATATTCCGCCATAATATTCTGCATTCCCATTTCAGCGGCACAGGCTGATTCCAGGGCGGCTCCTCCCCGCCTGGCTCCGTCTATCAGAGCCAGGTACAGGGACAGAACCAGCGTCAGGCAGAGCGCAAGATATACTGTCAGATAAGCATTTTCCCTCCTCATTTATATCTTGCCTGTCTGGGCCGTAATTTTGCTGAAGAGGTTGTTGACAATTTGTGTTATCTGATCCTTGAAAATAATAACCAGTCCCACGAGAACCACAATAATCAAAATGACCTCCACCGTTCCCATGCCATCCTCTTCCTGCAGAAATTCCTGCCAATCTTTAAGCTTATTCATATTATTTCCTCCCATTCTTTTGTTTTTCTTGCATTCTTTGCTGCTTTACATGTTTCCAAACGCCGGAACCATAATCATAACCATCACGATGGCAAGCATCAGCACCATGGGTGCCAACAGCTTTGTTCCTGCCTCTTCCCCCAGTTTTCTTGCCCTGAGCAGGCTCTCCTCCGAGGATTTCTCCGCTTCCTCACGCAGACGGTTCAGAAGTGTGCTGTTTCCCCGCTTCAGATTCTGGCCCAGCATCGTGCTGAGTCTGATATACTCCCGCAGACCGGTTCTTCTCCCAAAGTGTTCATAGGCAGCGCCTTCCGCCACTCCAGCCTGCAGCTCCCGACAGGTATACAATACCTCTTCACACCCCAGCCTCACCGCCTGCCCCTTTTGTACCTTTTTTTCATAATCACCCCCTATCTTCTGAAATGCTCCCCGGATGGTCATCCCCGCGCCCACATAAAGCGCAAGCTTATGAACCAAATCCGGGTATTCCCGCCTTAATCCGCTGTGCTTTTTCTCCAGCTCCCTCCGCAAATCCCTGTCCCAGGACAGATAAATCAGCAGTGCAACCGCAGGCGTAGCCGCCCAGATAAACAGACTGTAATCCCTTACAGCCAAGCTCCAGCTTATGGCTTTTCCCTTCCACTCCCCAGGCAGTGTCCAGTTCTCATCCCCCCGGCTGCCCGCCTCCTCCATCACAAGATACTCCTGCATTTCCAGATATTCCTGTTCCTCAGCCGTCAGACTGACCGGCACCACTGTAACCTCAATCTCCCCCGTCTTGCTGAAATCCCGGTACTTCAGCGTTGCGCACAGATTTACTGTCACAGGTTCATCCACCTCCCATACCCTGCCGCTCCGGTCCACAATGGCCTCTCTGCCGCTCTCCCATTCCACCTCAAAGGGAAATCCCTCATATTTCTCCTCCAGGCTCAAATCGGAGGTAATGTGCCCGGCGTCCTCATTACCATTCAGAATAAGCGTCCCAAGTCTTTCAAAAAGTGTCCCTGACAGTTCTTCTGTCTCCTGCCGTGTCAGTGTTCTGGGTGAAACAGAAATATCAAAACGCATTTTCCCCTCCCCGTCATCCGCCTCCAGCGACACCTGTCTGTCCCCCTCCTCATAGTTCCCCCGGCGTATGACAGCGTTCTCTCCCGCAAAGGTTCTTTTATTTGCGCTTATCTTTGCCACAGCCCCCAAGAGTATCCCTGCCGCCAGAATTCCAAGGCACATGGAGATTTTTTTCACATAGTAATCCGTCTTGACACATTCCACACGTTCTCCCGGATGCAGCAATGCCAAATCGGACTCAATGCGCTTTCCGCGAAAGATGGGAAGCTTCAGAATACATGCTTTCTTATACAGAAACATTGCCGCTTTCCTCAGTAGTTCCATTGTCTCTTCATCCTCCTTATCACAAGCTCTCCCAGAGCATAAGCTCCGATGTAGGCCCCAAGGCATCCCGTCATAATAAGCCTCCCGTACAGGCCGCCGTACAGAATGTCAAAGTAACCCGGATTTGCAGAGCCAATATACGCCAATATAGCAAAAGGCATAAGCTTCATAATGTACAGTTCCATTTTCTTTCCGCTCAGGAGTGTATCAACCTCCCGCTTCAGTTCCGCCTTTCTGCTTATCAGCTCCGCCGAACTTCTGATGATTTCCGCCAAATTACCGCCGTTCCTCTTGGCAATGGCGAAAACCTCCGCAAACTGCACCATTTCCTCACATCCGCTTCTCTCACCGAAATCCGCCAGCAGCTCTTCCAGGGAAACATTGATATTCAGACCTCTGCGAACCACCTTAAGCTCCCCGCAGATTAAAGCGTCTTTGCCGTACATCAGCGCCATGTCCTGTTCACACTCCAAAAAGGCATTTTCCACAGAATAGCCTGCCCCCAGCAGCGTGGATACCGCCAAAATGCATTCCCTGAATTGCTCCGTCAATTCCTCTCTCTCCCGCTCTCCCTTTCCCCGCCGGATTTTGCGGAAAACCCATACCCCAACCGGCAAAAGCAGCGGCAGCGCCCAGAGACTGCGATAGAAAAAATACGCCGCAAACGCCGTCACCGCCGCCGATGCAAGGACTGCAGCGATCCGCTCCCACCTCTTCCAGCAATAACTATGATAGTCCTGCCGCTTTAAGCTTGTTTTCCCGAAGGAGCGTCCCCTTTTTATGAAGATCCCCGATAATACACCTTTCACTGTCCTCTCCCTCCTCCTCAAATTCAAACAGAGGATTCAGCCTGATTTCATTGTTCTCATAACCCAGGATTTCCGTAATCTCAAGGACTCTTCGCGATTTGTCCCGCAATCTGCCCAGATGTACAATAATGTCTATTCCCGATGCAATCTGCTGCCGAATTGCTGCCAACGGAAGATCCAGCCCCATCAATACCATATTCTCCAGCCTTGCCAGCATATCCCTTCCGCTGTTGGCATGGCCCGTGGACATACTGCCGTCGTGCCCGGTATTCAGACATTGCAGCATGTCTATTGCCTCCGCCCCTCTGACTTCCCCCACCACGATACGATCGGGCCGCATTCTCAGAGAAGAACGGATTAGTTCCCTGATGCTGATTTCCCTGCATCCCTCCATATTGCTGTTTCTGGTCTCAAGGCGTACCAGATTCGGCAGGCCCAGCAGCTGCAGCTCCGCGCTGTCCTCAATGGTAATAACCCTCTCATCCGAGGGGATAAACTGGGAAAGTGCATTCAAAAAGGTTGTCTTTCCGCTCCCTGTTCCGCCACTGATAAAGATGTTATATCCCGCCTTGACCATCGTCTCCAGGAACAGAGCTGCCTGCTGGGATATAGAGTGGTTTTTTACAAGCCAGTTCATTGTAATGGGCTTGTCCGGAAACCGTCTGATTGTTACAATAGGACCATTCAGCGCCACCGGCTTCATGACAATATTGACCCTGGAGCCATCCGGAAGCCTCGCATCCACAATCGGCGAAGCCTCATTGACAACCCGGTTGCAGCCGGCTACAATCTGCTGTATCACATCCTGAAGCTTTTCCATAGAGTCAAAGCCTTTGTCCAGCTCCTGCAGTCTGCCTTTCCTCTCAATGAAGATGTGCTCTGTCCCGTTAATCATGATTTCCGTCACTGAGCTGTCCTCCACAAAAATCTGCAAAATGTCCAGCCTTCTCAGCGAGTCAAACAACTCCTTTTTCAGCCTCCAGCGCAGTTCTACCGGGTACGTCACCAGATTCCTCTGCTCCAGAAGCACTTCGTCTATAGTCTCTTCCACCTCCCCATCAGACATTTCCCTGGTGCAGCCCATCCTCTCCTGCACCTTTCTGCGCAGTTCCCGCTTCAGTTCCATATACTCCATTTTTCACACCTCCTTTCAGCAAATCGTTTACCAACGCCGCCAAATCCCCTCTGGTCAGCTGCTCCAACTCCTCCGGCAGACGCTGTATATGGGGCAGTTTCAGACGCCTCGTCTTTTCCAGTACATCCTCATATTCATACAATGACAGCAGCTGCTCATATTGCAAAAGCTTGCTTTTGGCAATCCGGTCCTCCTTTGTGATTGTAAACACCACCTTGCACATGCGGAGAATTTCAAACAGCCCCTGCATACTCTCGCTCAAATCCAGAATGACGTATTCATACTCCCCCAGCTCCTCTATTCTTCGAAGCAAATCCAGCCACTCCGCTTCTGTAACTGTCAGCAGATTCTGCCCTGATTTCATGGGCGGTATATAATCCAGATTTCCCATTCGCTTACAGATTGACTGTAGCCGCAGCCTGAATTTTTCCCTGTCCCCACGGAGAAAATAAAGGAGATCTGCCATATCCGAGCTCTGTATGTCGGGACACAGTTCCCCGATTCCCGGATAGTGTTCAAAGTTCAGGTACAGGGTCGGGCGGTCTTTCGCCAGAATCTGTCCCATAGTAAGTGCAAAGGATGTCTGCATGGCTCTGCGCACCGGTGAGTAGTTGCCGATAAATGTGATATTGCCGTTTCTTTTCAGTTTCGGCAATCGGGTGTCGGCAATTTCCATATATATCTGAAGCAGTTCCTTCAGCACTTCCCGGGCCTGTTGGTACTTGTCCACATAGAGAACATTTTCCCAACGCATGACCCCGCTTTCGCTCAGCACCACTGTCCGCAGCGCCCCGACCTCCCGTAGTTCTTCACTGTATGCCGACTCTGAGACCACCAGGAGCTCCAGATCAGCTTTCTCCTCCCTTACGAGTTCCTGTACATTTGTATAGGTGTGAATTTTCCACGGCAGCTCCCTGTTCTTTTTTAAAAATTCCGTCATAAGCTGTGCGTATTCCTCCTCTGTATCGCACAGCGCCATAATTCTTTCCTCTCCCTTCAATAGACACCTCCGAGATAGAGCAGCAGACTGAGCAGCACCGGGCCGGACAGACATACGCTTGCCGCCTTTTTATTTTTATCCGCAGCCGGATAGGATTGCAAAGCGCCTTTTTTTGCAATATCCTCCAGATACCCGAACAAGATGCTCAGACGTTCTCTGAAATTTTTGTTTACCAACAATTTAACAAGTGAAATAATTGCTGCAATCAGCAAAGAAACAAATGAAAATAAAAAGATTTTACCGAACGGAAAATACCCGGCAGCCGCCCCCAGCAGCTTAACGTCGCCGGCCCCCAGCGCGCCGATTTTGTAAAAGGAATACAGCAGCGCCGCAATCGCCGCTGCTTCCCCCAGATAAAACAGCACTCCCACTGTTCCGTCTCTCCGGAACCGAAATACCATTCCCACCAAAACCACAATTACCACAAGACCGTTTGGAATTTTTCTTTTACAGTAATCAAATCCACAGGCAGCCGTCAACAACAGACATAAAACCGCCAACGCATCATCTCCTTTGTATACCGATTCTTTTCGTACCTGAATTCCGAGGCGACATGTGCCTCAAAGAGTAAATTGAATCATCAACGAACAGTTCGACTGTGAAACTGTAAACGCATTATAACTGATAGATTTTTCCTTTGCAAGATATAAAATGGAAAAAAATTATTTTTGTCAATAGTTACAAAAATTTGTAAAGCCCGATTCCGTAAAGCGCTGCAAGCCCAGGAATTCCAAGGATTCCGGATGTCAAAACCGTTGCCCCGTTAATGCCCACCCCCAGTGAAATTCCTGCACTCTCCAGTGCAGCATTAATAAAATAAATTGCAATCACTCCCAGGATGCTGCGCAGCACCGTATTGAGAAGCCATTCCTTTTTCATAGCATGCCATCCTTTTTTTGTACATCCTATGCCCCGTCCCGCCGGAATATTCCACATAATCCAACCATACAGTTTTTAGTTTTCGGAATATTTTTCCTTTTTTATGACTATAATTGTAACAACCATAGGAAAGGAAAGATTTACCATGAAAATGTATTTCAGCCAGAAGGCAGACACAATTCAGACCGTGGAAGAAGATTTGACCCCTGTAACCCTAAAGGAATCCATAGAAAAAACCCACAGGGCGCTTGACATTGCCTATGCGGGTTTTAACAATGCTACCGATGCAGACTTAATCGACAGCTATATTTATGAAATTAATTCTCTGCAAAAAAAGTACAAATATCTCACCGAGCTGGCAGCTCTGGAGGCCGAATCCGAGCAGGAAGCCTCACACATACATTCCCCGATTCGCGCCCTGGTCAGCCATGTTTTCGGTTAAAGAATTTCTGCCGTAAGTCAGTCCGGCGTACACTGTCTGAGAGTTGCCCATGACCGCCCCGGCACTGTTTTGCCCGGCAATCTGCTCGTAGGCGTCCTTAAGGGGCGTGATAATATGCTCTACCTCCTCCAGCGGCAGCGCTCTTCCTCCGCTTTCCGCCGCAGCAAGCCTTCTGATGCAGAAGCCGTAAAGACCAAGCAGTGCGGGTGCAGGCTCATATTGCAGATTCAACGAGTTCATCAGCTCGCCTATGCACCCTCTTGCCCTGCGGATTGCCGCATGAAATTCCGCCTGGTTTTCCTGCTCCAGCGCTGTTTTGCCGTCCTTTATATAACAGAGCAGCATTTCATATAAAATGACTACCATCTGCGTAGAATTCGCCTGAGATATTCTCAGCGTAAAATCCTGTTTTTCCCCGTTGGTCATATGAATCTCCACATAAACATATATGCTGATACCGCAAAGTCACTTAAAAATTCTTCTCATACCTCTATTGCAGAAGCTGCAATACCTGGGAAGGTCTCTCGTTGGCCTGGGCAAGCATGGATGTGCCCGCCTGGGTCAGCACCTGATAGGTGGTGTAGTTGGTCATCTCCTCCGCCATATCCACGTCCATAATTCTGGAGTATGCGGCGGTCATATTCTCCGATGTCACATCCAGGCTGTTGACTGTGGATTCCAGCCTGTTCTGATATGCACCCAGCATTCCGCGCACCTTTGAAACATATTTTACTGCACCGTCAATATCTTCGATTCCCTTCAGCGCGCCCTCCTTTGTGGACACATCAAGGTTCTCAATACCCATATTCCTCAGAGAAATGGCAGGGATCTCCACCGGCAGAACCTGGCCTTCATTGGCGCCAATCTGCAGCCGCATTGCACCGATACCCGTGGCGTCTATCCGCAGGGGAATTGTATCCAGCGGAACTGTATACACGTCATCAACTGCCAGATTTTCAAATACCCCATCCTCATTCTTGCGGAACAAATCCAGCGTCATCTCAAAGCCGTTGGTACCTGAGATGGTCAGCAGATTATCCTTTGTCATCTTTGCGGTATAGCCATCCGGAAAGCCGCTGTCCGCAGGCACCGTCACCTTAGCCAGATAATCCCCTGTCCAGACCTTCTCCTTGGCAGCCTTATCGGGATCGTCCACAATATTTCCGTCTTCATCATAGTAATTGCCTTTTTCATCCTTTACCGGGGTTTCTACCATCTCTTTCTGTACTGTAATTCCGGAAATATAGTAGTCCTTGGCCGGAACATCCTTGGAATAGCCGGCAACCTTAACATCAATATCCCCGTAGACATAGCCTTTCAGCTCGAACTCCCCGTTCAGCAGCTTCTGTCCGTTAAATTCCGTAGTCTCAGCCACGCGGGTAACTTCCTCCTTCAGCTGGGAAACTTCATCCTGTACAGTTTTCCTGTCGCTTTCAGACATTGTTCCATTGGCCGATTTAATTGCCAGTTCGTTCATTCTCTGCAGCATCTCGCTGATTTCAGACATGGCGCCATCTGCCGTCTCTATCACAGAGATCCCATCGTTGGCATTGTCGTTCGCCTGGGACAATCCCTCAATCTGCGCGTTCATTCTCTTTGCCATGGCAAGCCCCGCAGGATTGTCCTTGGCATGGTTAATCTTTAATCCGGAAGACAGTCTTTCCAGAGACTGTGCCAGAAGATTGTCATTATTTGCCAGTGCATTGTTAGAGAGCATGGCGGATACGTTGTAGTTAATTCGCATGTAAAACTCCTTCCTGTTCTGCGGTTTCTTCAAACTGGAACCCACTCTGTACAGCGTGCAGAAATACTTTTGCCACACGATACAGTTCTGCGTTTTCTGTTCCGGCATCCATGCCCACTCCGACTGCTTCTGAGAAACGAACATCTGTGGTTACCACGCTGACGGCTCCCACTTCCCAGCTCTCACCGGCTTCCTCTTTAAAAATATCGGCTATCTTCTCCGTTTTCATAACCTCATTTTTATTTTCATTTTTTATTATTCCGTTCAAGGATCCGCCTTCAAAGCGGAAAGCAGCCCGTATTCCCTGACCCTCCTCTGATTTCATGCGGACTTCCACCATGCCGGCGCCGCCGCTTCTGTCAAAGGTCAAATGTACCCGGGTCATCCTGCCGCCGATGCTCACGGGAAGAAAAAACTCCTGCTGCTTCGCCAGATTACCGGCAATGGTAAGCTGCTTGTGGGCCAGCTGCATACGGCGCACATCCAGGCTTGTATCCGCAGATTGGAAAGTATCCTCTTCCACTCCGTCCTTTGCCCGGGCAATGCCGTCCTCATACTCCTTCTCAAATTCCTCCGGATCATCCAGAAGCTGCCAAAGCTCTGTCTCCTGCTCTTTTTCGTCCCCGGCTGCAAAGAGATTGTCATCCTCCTCAAGCAGCGCGGCGGCGGCAAGCAGATTATCCGCGCCGGCAGGAAGCTCTCCCCGCTGCAGCATGGCAACACACTCCTCGTCCGCGGATGAAAGGGCCGCGCGGTATTGTTCCAGCTGTTCCCGGTTGTAAGCCCGCTCTGCCTCCTCACTATATGACACACTCGTCATAACCTTCCCGGCGTCTTCCGCAAATGCTCTGGCAATCTGCCCGGAAATGCTTTCTCCGCTTTGAACGCGCTCCACTAAGCTTCCCAGCCTGTCTCCCACTTTTGCGTCCAGGGATTTAAACCTGCCGCTGCGAACAGCACTGAGAAGATTGGCGAAATGAAGCTCCGCCTGTGTGTTCACCAACGCTCCCACAGCAGCCCCGTCTGTCTTTTCTATCTGCCGCACCAGGCGGTAAATGCCGATATAGCTGTCCCGCTCCTCCGGGGTAATGGCATGGCTTCTTTCCAGGCCGTACAGAAAACGGCTGTAGCTTTGGGACTCCTGTCTGTAGTCCTCAGGCAGTTCCCTGAAATACTGTTCCAACTCTTCAAAGGTCTTTTCCAGAGGATTGATCCCGTCACGAATCATTTTCAGGGTTGCCGCCGGGGTCAGCTTTTCCACCACGGTCTGAACCACCCGATCCGCTTCCTTCACCTTCTCCAGATTTTCCAGGCTCATCTCCATGCGGTTATAGCCCAAAATACGCGCCGCTCTGCGATTCTCCTCCGTGGGCTCCTGCCCCAGGTCTTCCAGAATATCATCCACATTGGCAAAGGCCTTTTTAATGCTGTCCCCCAAATCCCGCCTGGGTTCTGTCATCAGTGCCTCGTAGCTTTCCCCTGCTTTTCTATAAGTATCCTGCAGGGCCTTTCCCTCCCTGTGGAAATCCTCCAGAATCTCCGTGCTCTGCCCTTCCGCAAAGGTTCCCAGCACGTCCGCAGGCAGGCCGGGCAGTTCCTGTATACGAGCATCCGCATCCCGGAAATTCCGATATTTTTCTACGCTTTCCGCATCCTCCGGGAAATACTGTGCAGCCAGCTGCTCCTCTGCCTGCCGCAGGGCTTCCACCAGCTTCTCCATAGGCTCTGTGTCAATGGAAAATCCGCTCTTAAGCAGCTTTACATTCACTTCCGCCGTCATGCGCAGACGTATCTCTTCCAACTGCCTTCTGGCGGCAATGTCTCCCGCATATTCTTCCCACACCTCACTGCTTTGGTAATATGTTTCCACCCGGGCAGCTTTCTCGTATATATTTTCTGTTTTTCCGGCAAGGGAACCATAAATGGGCGCTTTACCCTCCGCTACCGCATCCGCCGCCGCCTCTGCAAAACGTTCCGGCGGCACCGGCATTTCCAGATTCTTTAATTCATCCAGGCGATCCAGATTTTCTTCGGTCAGGGGCAGTCCGTTCTCCAGAAGCCAGGCGGCGGCACCGCGGCTTTCCTCATCGACCTGGCGTCCTGAATTTTCAATAATTTCATCTATCTGCCGGGCCAGCGCTCCCTCCGGAATATTTGTCTCCGCTCCGCCGGGAGTCCCCATTGCAGCGCCGCTGTTTTCCGCCACATAGAGATTCCATATTTCACTGTCCATCTCATTGTCAATCAGATACCGGACGCTACCCTGCTCCAAGGGCTGCAGCTGGGAGGCCATCAGCCATGCCGACGCTACCCTTTCCAGGTTTTCTTCCGTCAGCGGAACATCCGCCTCCTGAAAGCTCCGGGTTACCGCCTCTGCCAGCGCCTGACTTCCCAGCGCTGCCGCAAGAGTCTCCATGTCCACATCATCCGTATAGCCCGCCACATTCTTTCCGGCCCGCACCAGTTCTGCCTTAATCTTATCCACAATAGTGACAGTCTCTTCCGGGTTCATATTGCCAAAGTCAAACCCTTCCTCCTGGGCCTTGGCATAATCCTCCTCAGATAATGTATGTGACATAACTGTCATATAGTCCTGACTGATTCCCACATCCGTATTTTGTGCCTCCTGCTGAATTTCAATCAGACTCTTTCCCTTCTCCGGCACATTTCCCGGCATACCGCCCCAATTCCCGCCGGGCACATAAATACCCGCATCCAATGCCCCGGAACTGCCCGGACGTCCCTTTCCTGAATGCGTCTTTTCCTGAACATTTTTTCCTGAAATGTCCCTTCCGCGGACTGCGGGATTCTCCCCATGCCGCTTCTCTGTCTCGCTTACTGACTGCTGATTAAACGATATCTTCAAGATGTTTTCTCCTATTGCCGACAGGCTTTCACCCGCCCGCCTCTTCATAATTTCATAAATTAAAAGGACTGCGCACAAATAAAGGGCAAGCGCATAACACGCTTACCCTTTATTTCGGTTAAACAGTAAAAATTCTTTACACCCGCTCCGAAACTGTGCGCTGCTGCTTAAAACACAAACACGGCCGCAGTATAAGGCGGAAGATCCAAGGTGAAGGAATAATCATGATAGTGAAAGGGTTCCTTCTCCGCCGCAATTTCCTCCGGAAGCTCATTTCCCCATCCGCCGAAACGCTCCTCGTCACTGTTCAGAATCAGCTTGTATTTTTTATTCTTGGGAACAGGAACACGATAGCCTTCACGCTTCACCGGCGTCATATTCAACACAAACAGCAGGCTGTTCCTTCCCTTGGAAGACTTTCTCACAAAAGAATACACGCTGTTCTCCGCATCATCCGCGTTCATCCATTCAAAACCGGCCCAGGTATCATCCTGCTCATAGGCTGCCGGATACTTTCTGTATATCTTTAACAGCTCCTTTACATAATCGTGCAGCCCTCTGTTATTCTTCTCACCCAGAAGGAACCAATCCAGCTCCCTCTCCTCGCTCCACTCTCTCTCCTGCCCAAAATCCTGTCCCATAAACAGCAGCTTCTTCCCTGCATGGCCGAACATATAGGTATAGCCCACCCGCAGATTTGCGTATTTATCCATCGGATAGCCGGGCATCTTATTAACCATGGAACATTTCAAATGCACCACCTCGTCATGGGACAGCGGCAGGATATAATTTTCGCTCTCATTATAACTCATGGCAAAGGTCATGGCATAATGGTTATCCCTTGCGGAAATGGGATCCAACTTCATATATTCGCAGAAATCGTGCATCCAGCCCATATTCCACTTAAACGTAAAGCCAAGGCTCTCACCTCCGATTTCACCGGTAACGTTGGGCCAGGCAGTGGACTCCTCCGCAATGGTTAAAAAGCCCGGGTAGCTCCCCCTGACCACCGAATTCATATGCTTGAAAAACTCAATGGCCTCCAAGGTTCTCATGGCCGCCGTACTTGTTTGGCACCCACTGGCCCGCCTGCTTGCCGTAATCCAGATACAGCATGGACGCCACCGCATCCACACGGATGCCGTCCACATGAAACTCCCTCAGCCAGAACAGCACATTGGCAATCAGGAAATTCTTTACCTCCGTCTTGCCATAATTAAAGATCTTGGTGCCCCAGTCAGGGTGCTCTCCCAGACGGGGATCCGGATGCTCAAAGATACACTGCCCGTCAAATTGTCCCAGCCCATGGGCATCGGTTGCAAAGTGGGCCGGCACCCAGTCCAAAATAACGCCTACGCCCGCCTTGTGCAGCTGATTCACCAGATACATAAAGTCTTTCGGCGTACCATAGCGGGAAGTTGGCGCATAATAACCCGTCACCTGATAGCCCCAGGAACCGTCAAAAGGATATTCCGCAATACCCATCAACTCCACATGGGTATATTTCATCTCTTTTAAATACTCAACAATCCTGTCCGCAAACTGGCGGTAATTGTAGAAGCCCTCCTCCGTTCCGTCCGGATGCTTCATAAAGGAACCTATATGGCACTCGTAAATTGCCATGGGTTCCCTGTTCATATCCTTTTTGTCCCGCTGTTCCATCCAGGCTGCGTCCTTCCACTCAAAGCCGGAAAGATCAGCCACAACCGAAGCCGTGCCCGGGCGGTACTCCGCCTGATTGGCAAAGGGATCCGCCTTGTAAAGCTTCCTTCCGTCCTGGGCGGTAATCAAAAACTTGTACATATCCCCTACCGCAGCCTCCGGAATAAAGAGCCCCCAGATACCCACCGGTCCCAGCTTTTTCATAGGGTTTGCCTGCTCATCCCACTCATTAAAGGTGCCGATGACGTGAACTGCTTCTGCATTCGGTGCCCATACGCCAAAGAATATGCCTTCCACACCCTTTTCCACAGACGGATGCGCGCCCAGCTTTTTGTAGATGTCGTAATGGGTTCCCTGTGAAAACAGATACTGGTCGGCCTCCGATATGAAAACCTTTTCTACTTCCTTTGTCATACCTGTTCCTCCATTATACAAAATCTTTTTCGGTCAGAATAATCATGTCCTCTTCATCATACCGCCTTGCAAAGAGAATGTCAAAGAAATGTCCCAATGTTTTTCTGTTGGCATGACGAATCGCGTCATCTACAATATCCTTTACTTCCATGACCGTCACCACATGGTCCAAAGTCTGCCTTTCCTCAATCCGTGTGTGAAGCGCAAGCACGCCCAGATCGTCGATGAAATACTCCAGCTCCCTGGCATACTTTCTCCCGAAAGCCACCAGCGAATCGTTGCTCATGGCCTCCACGTCCATTCTGGCCGTAAAGCTTGCCCGCAGCTTGGGGTATGCCGCCAAAAAATGCTCCATGGCTTTTTTTGTATCTTCCATAAAAATGATAATACCGAAATTTTCCTTTTGAAGCATTTTCTGCAAAGCTTCAACAGTTGAAGCCTCCAGCCCTGATGCTTCCTGAATAATCAGCGCTCCGCTTTCCAGATGCCCCAGCGTCTCCTCCACATTTTTAGAGTTCAGCCCCTGCCCCGATACTTTCGCAACCTTTCCGGAAAAGTTATTGTCAGTCATCTGAATCTCCCGGATCATGTTTTTCGCCAGGGACATCGTATCCATCCCCTTCTCGCCGGTGATAATCACATTTCCGGTGTAAGCCGCCATACTGATGCCGTCAATCGCCTTCACAAGGTTCTCTCTGCCGGAACGGCTCTGAATGAAGGGAGCGTAAAGTTCCTTTTCCTCGCGGGTCAGCGCTCTTGCTGCCGCCTTTTCATGCCGGGAAGGCTCGATGTCCTCCGGCTCTTCGGTATTGTCCTCTTTTGTTTCCGCTTCCGGCTCCCTGTCCGCCGCCTCTTCAGGCGCAGCCGCAGCTTCTCCGGATTCCCTCTCATCTCCTGCTTCCGCTTCTTCGAATTCGCCTTCTTCGGCTTCAGCTTCCCCGGACACCTCTTCCGGCTCCTCAGCAGCAATCTCTTCAGACCTTGCCTCCGGCTCCCCGAATCCTTCTTCCGGCACGGCCGTCCCAGATTCTTCAGGCTCCGTTTCCGTCTCCTCCAGCGCTGCCTCTTCCGGCTCCTCAGCGGCAGTCTCTTCAAATTCTTCCGGCTCTTCAGACTCTGCTTCAGCCTCCTCCGGCTCTGCCGCATCCGGCCCCACAGGCTCGCTCTCCAGCTGTTCCAGCAAACCGTCCTTCAAAGACGCCTCAAACTCGGTAAACATGTTGCCCGTCTGCTCCAGAACGTGCTGACGCACCTCCTCCTGCCGCTTCGCCTCATTTTCCCGTTTCAGCTTCTCCCATTCGCCCAGTATTTCTTCAAAATTCATCTGACCGGTAATCTGTTTTTCTACCGTTTCACTTTCAGGCACCACCAGGCTAATCTGTCCATCAGACTCCTGGGATAATACCCCGGCCAGTTCTCTTGGCGGCTGCGACGTCAGCACCTGTTCCACCTTTTGGCTCATCTCCAGCCGCAGCTGATCCATCACTATCTTTGCCGTATCGTCAGGATGCAGCTCTTCCATCCCTTTCGGTACAGTCTCCCTGCTTACAGACTCCTTCTGTGCGGGCCCCTGGCCTGCAGATTCCGTCTCTGCGGATTTCTCCCTTAAAGGTTCGGCAGCGGCTTCTTCCTTAATCACCGTTTCCAGCGCCGCAGCTTCTTCCTTTTGTATCAAGCCCAGTTCGCCTGTCTCACCAAAAAATACCTCCGAGCCCTCCATAACCTCCTTTTCAGGCTCAGAGTCATTTTCATTCACCTCATCTATCTCCGGAAGGTCAAGGCGCTCTGTATCTGACTCCAGCAGAGGGGCAATAATGGAACGGGTGATTGCATCGGTCTTGGTTTTGTCCTCCGCCAGCACCTCCTGCAGCCCCGCGGCAATTTCCGCCTGCAGGTTAATCGTGTTGTAGGCCCCTACGTCCATGGTCTTTACCTGTATATCCAGTTCCTCCGGCACAGGCGGCTGCGCCGCCTCGGGAAGAGGCGCCTGTGTCTCCGGTTTCGGAGCAGACAGCACCCAATCCGTCCTGGTGTCCATAGAAACTGTGGTACTCTGCGCCGCCCAGTCGGAATAAGCTCCTGCTGCTGACTCCTGTCCGGCGATTTCCGCTTCCGGCTGAACCACCGGCGCACTGTCCACAGCATAATTCAAATCGACAGCCTGCATTCCATCGGCAGAGGATGCGCTTTCCCCATAAAGCTGCCCCCCCATATTCTCCCCGGACATCTCCCAGCCGGACTGATCCGGCCCGGCCTGTCCCGAATCAGCCCAGGCAGACTCCGCCTCCGCTGCCCCTGCGCTCTCCTCAGGCACTTCCGCCATCGGCGTCCGAACCGGGTCAAATCTGTGGTCATATTTTTCCTGCTGGCTTGCAGACAGTGGCTGGTGCAGCATTTTCAACTCCATGGCCTTGATGACATATTTCCCCTCGCCAAACCACAAAATCAGCTCGTCGCACTCCTCCACGCAGCGGGTGGCAAGGCCCACCCTATGGTACAGATAGGCCAGCTCATAGGCCCACTTTTCCCGGTAATCCCTTTTCTTCAGTTCCTCCAGCACACCGATACGCTCTTCCAGTCCAACGTCCTGAGCCTCATAAAGCTTATACTGAAGAATATAACGTCCGGAATCCTTAGGCGCCACCTGCACAAACTCCTTGTAGTAGTTGACGGCCTGCAGGAATTCTTCCGTTTTAATGCAAAGCTCGCAGAGGGAATAACAGATGGTCTTCCCCCCCGGTCTCCTCTCATATGCCAGCAAAAGCATGTTCTTAGCGTCTTCGTAACGCCGGTTTATCTTATACAAATCGCTGATAGTGCAGAGCATCATAACGCTCTTGACCCTGCGCCAGTCAATGGTATCCGCAATTTCCGCCGCCTGCGGGTAATCCCCTTCTGCTATCAGCTGCTTAATTTCATCCGACCTTATTTTATATTCATATTTATCCAAGGTAACACTCCCTATTCTATCAGCGCGTACAATATGTAGACTCTCCCACTATTTTGTTAAGTGTACCATAGATATAGTGCATATGTCAAAAAGAAAAGGCAAAAAAAATACAAGATATAGTATTGTTGTTTATCTGTTGCTTTTTATAGTATAATATGCCATATCAGCAGGAAATCAAGCGCCAGCGCAGTGAGCATTTGATTTCACCTGATATGGCACCGAAAGAATCACATATGGGCAAAGGACACGCAGTAAAATGACTAAATTATTAATCGTGGATGACGATAAAGCTCTTCTCACCATGCTTCGGAGTCACTTTGAGATGAAGCATTACGAAATTCTGACCGCCGAAAACGGCTCAGAGGCGCTGGAAAAACTTGGCAGCCGCCCGGATCTCATTCTGCTGGATATCAATATGCCCCGAATGGACGGGCTTCACCTGTGCCGGCTGATTCGGGACAAGGTATCCTGCCCTATTTTATTTTTGACGGCAAAGGTGGAGGAGGACGACCGGGTCAACGGCCTGCTTTCAGGGGGCGATGACTATATTACAAAACCCTTCAGCCTAAAGGAGCTGGACGCCAGAATCACCGCCCACCTGAAGCGGGAACAGCGGCGCAGCGCTTCCTCAAGCTGCCGTTTCCAGAATGGACTTGTCATTGATTATGCTGCAAAAACAGTACAAAGCGATGGCAACTACCTGGATCTGACAAAAGCTGAATACGGAATCATCGAATTTTTATCCATGAATCCCGGAATCGTGTTTGACAAAGAAAGAATCTATGAGAAGGTCTGCGGCTACGATGCAGAAGGTGACAGCCGCGTCATCACAGAGCTTATCCGCAGAATCCGGAACAAGCTTTCGGCATTTACGAAAACGGAATATATCGAAACCGTATGGGGGATGGGATACCGATGGACAAAATAAAAAACAGAATAAGAAACCTTTCCGTCAGAAAAACGATTCTTTTGTACATGTCAGTCACCCTGGTCTGCAGTTTTTCACTTTCCTCATATATATCCGTGCTTGCATGGCATACCCAGGCAGGCATCTGGCGAAAATATGCGGATATAGACGAACACGAGCTGGCGGGATACAACAGCGTTGAAGAATATGTGCACAGCATTGAATATACGACGGATGTAAGAAGACCAGCCTCCTACGAGATGTCGCCTCATGACCGCCATGTGTCCGAACTGTGCGATTTCCTGCAGACCTACACAGTACTGATTTTATCCATGGCCGGCAGCTGTGCAGCCGTCTTCCTGTTTTACCGGAATAAATTAAAATGCCCTATTCTGGAACTGACAACGGCATCCGAAAACATCCGCCGGAACAATCTGAATTTTCATATCACCTATGAAAACAAGGACGAAATGGGCCAGCTGTGCCGGGAATTTGAGCGAATGAGAGCACAGCTTGCCGAAAACAATATCCTGCTGTGGCGAAGCGTTGAGGAGGAACGGGCCCTCCGTGCGGCCATCGCCCACGACATCCGCTCCCCGCTGTCTGTCCTTAAAGGGTATCATGAAATGCTGACAGACTACCTTCCAAATGAGTCCATCGGCATGGAAAAAGCAATGGAGATGCTGTCAGAGTGCGGAAAACAGCTTGACCGTATGGACAAATTTGTAGAGACCATGCGGAAGCTGAGCAGCCTGGAACGGCGGGAACTGTGTTCAGACGAGCTCACCGCAGAACAGCTGCAGGCAGATCTCCTTGCTGAAATCAGTATTTTTGCAAAAGAGGCGGATAAAAAAATACTTCTCCACACCTCCTCCACAGGAGAATCTTTTCGGGGCGATAAGGAGATTATCCTGGAAGTCACCGAAAATCTTCTGTCCAACGCCCTGCGCTACGCCAAAAGAGAAGTGAATGTTGCACTCTCCCTGTCCGATTCCGAGTGCCAAATCCGCGTGACAGATGATGGAACCGGGTTCTTAAAGGCCCCCTTAAAATCCGTAAAAGACAGCCTGAAGCACGCCGGAATCGGAATGTATATCTGCAGGCTGTACTGCGAAAAGCATGGCGGCAGGCTTTTATCCGGAAATCTGCAGCAGGGCGGGGCCTCGGTAACCGCAATATTCCGCCGGATTGGGTAAACAGTCCGGTACATTGTTTTTTCATTGTGATTTGCCTCGTATCCTGTGAATATCAAATTATTGCAAAGGAGGCAAAACATGTTTGCAATCTTAAAAAGAGAAATCAAAAACTACCTAAAGCGGCCCCTGTTCTGGCTGGGAATTGCAATTGTAATCCTGGGCGTCTACTCGTCGACGAAACCCTATCTGCACATCCGCTATCTCCAGCCGGGAGAACAGATCGTCAATGATTACCCCGAAACCATCCATGCAGCGGACCCTTATGAGGGTTATATCCCGACACCACAGGAAGAGCGGCGGGAATTATGGGATACATTCATGCGGAATTCCCTGATTTCAGTCTATGGAATGACCGGTGCGGAGGCAGATGCCGCCGTAAACGGAACGAAGAATTTAAGCCTCTCCGACGCCTTCCGGTACTATGAAGAAAAATACAATTATTTTGGGTCGGCTTCTGCTTACGAACAAACAAAATACCGGAAGGGAACCAACGAGGAAATCAACGCCTACCTAGCCGAGGTTCTGTCCCACAAACCCTTTTCCTGGTATTTTTCCAGGAAGTTTGCAGATTTTGCAGGACTATTTATGGGCTTTTTTGCAACGATCATGCTGCCGGTTCTGTTCATACAGGATACGAGACCGCATACTTACGAACTTCTCCATACTAAACCCGCCAGCGCCGGAAACTATGTAGCAGGAAAAGCTCTGGGCGGATTCTCAGCCTGCCTGAGCGCGCTGGCCATCCTGAATCTGGTGTTTTGGGCCCTATGCCTGATTTGCACACGGGGAACCGGATTTGAAGTGCGGCTCCTTGATTTTATTGCAGCGACCTGCCTGTATATTCTGCCAAACATGCTCTTGATCGTATGTATTTATGTTCTCATCTCCCTGCTGTTTAAGAACCCGCTTCCCGGGGTGCCGCTTTTAATGCTCCTTATCGTATATTCCAATATGGGCGGCAGAAACGCGGATGGAGTATATGGCTATTTCGGGAGACCGCTGGCAATCATGGTGCGGTTTCCGGGACAATTTTTTGATACGGCCGAACCGCCTATGCTGCTGCTCAATCAGAGCTTCCTGCTGGCGGCTTCCGCTGTCATTCTTCTGACTTCGGCCCAGTTGTGGAAACGGAGGCGGGTATAATGTGCAAAGAAATCAAAATTTCCCTGCCCCTCTATAAAATTGCCTGCGCCCTGTTCTTTATCGCAATTCTGAGCCTGATACGCGGCGTATCGGTAAGCTATGAGGTAGGAGGCGCGATAGAACCTGCCATGGCACTGCTGGCAGCGGCATTCTGCTCGGACACTTATGTGCAGGAAATCGCAGGCAGACGTTCGGAGGTCTGGCACTTATATCCGCAGAAAAGGCGGCTCCAGTCCGTGTGCCTGCGACTGCTGATACAGGAATTGTTTCTTCTGCTGATGGCGGCCATAGGCTATTGCCTGTTCTTCCTTTTTCAGAAGCCCCTTCTGTCTGGCGTCCTGCATCCTGAAACCGGAAGCGAAATCCGGCAGTTCTTTGTCTATCTGGGAGCAATGGCGGTGACACTGGCCTTTTGGTCCGTTCTGACAAACACCATCTCCTGTATTTTCCGGAACCTGTGGTTCGGAATCGGCGGGAGCCTGCTTTTATGGCTTTTCACTACCTCCGCCTTCGCTCAGCGCACCTTGGGTTCCCGGAATGTGTTTTCCTATACCTTCAGAAATATCGAGAACGCCGGCGACTTCAGCTGGCTTGCAGGAAAAGGCATATGTATCGCCCTCTGCGCCGCAATGCTTCTGCTCCTGCCAACCCTGTTAAAGAAAAGAGGATAAAACCATGAGTATTCAAATCAATAACCTGACTGTGACCTTTCAAAATAAAGTGACCGCCATCGACCACGCCAGCCTGGAGATTCCTACCGGAATTTTCGGCCTGCTGGGGGAAAACGGCGCCGGAAAAACAACACTGATGCGGGTGCTGACCACCACCCTTGCCCCCACTGAAGGCACTGTGACTCTGGACGGCATTCAGTATCACGAAAAGAACTACGAAATGATACAAAAACAGATTGGCTATCTGCCACAGGAGATAGATTTATACCCCGGTCTGACCGTGCAGGAATGCCTGGAATACATGGGAGCCCTGGCAGGCGTTCCCAAATCCCTCTGCCGGGATCGGATTCAGTATTATCTGGATAAGACCGGTCTGACGGAGCACCGGAAAAAGAAAATGAAACAGCTATCCGGCGGCATGAAACGGAGGGTCGGGCTCATTCAGGCACTCCTGAACGACCCTGCGTTTTTAATCATTGATGAGCCCACCACAGGTCTGGACCCGGAGGAGCGCATCAGAATCCGGAATCTTTTGGTGGACTTTTCGGAAAAACGCACCGTTCTGTTTTCCACTCATGTGGTGGAGGATCTGGCGGCCACCTGTAATCAGCTCGCCGTAATGAAGAAAGGACATTTCCTGTATTCCGGCAGCGTACAGGAGCTGCTGGGCAACGCAGAGGGCTGCGTGTGGGAATTCGAGACAGAGGATCCCGTCAAAGCACGGGACATAGAGCAAAAATACCGTGTTTCCTCCAAACAGTACACGGAGAACGGCACCCGGCTGCGCATCTTAAGCAGGGTAAAGCCGGGAATTGACTGCCGGCCCGCTCCCGTCACACTGGAGGACGCGTATATTTACCTTCACAACTATTAAAGCTGCTGCAGTAACGGAATGATGATTGACAATTCAATAATTTTGTTTTAATGTGTAATTCGTGTTTGCAGACTTAAGCGGAATCGGTTTATACGGTTCCCGGCAAAAAACACGGCGAAGACAGGAGAATGCATATGAAAGACAAAACAACAGAAATTTTTCGTGATGCCCCGGTGCCCAAAGCCGTCATCAGCAATGTCATTCCGTCTATCATCAGTATGATTATGGTTCTGATTTATAATCTGGCCGATACCTTTTTTATCGGCCAGACAAAGGATGCCTATATGGTGGCCGCTGTTTCCGTAGCAACCCCCGCCTTCCTGCTGTTTATGGCTGTGGGCATGCTCTTCGGCATCGGCGGCACTTCCCTGATTTCAAGAACACTGGGAGAGGGTAATGAGGAAAAGGCAAAGAACGCTTCTTCCTTCTGTTTCTGGACCGGACTGTGCATCGGTGTTCTGGCTATGCTTATCATTTTTCTTACAGCGACACCGGTAAGCATGACAATCGGCGCAAGTCAGGACACAGTTGGCTACGCTTCTCAATACCTGCGCATTGTCTCCACAGCCATCCCGTTTTTGATTCTCAGCAACAGCTTCAGCAACATTATCCGCGCTGAAGGGAATGCACAAGTGGCAATGCTGGGAATGATCATCGGTAATTTAGTTAATATCATTCTGGACCCGATTATGATTCTTGTTCTCGGCTGGGACGTAGCAGGCGCTGCCATCGCAACCGTGCTGGGCAATGTGTTTGCGGCGCTTTTTTATATTCGCCACCTGCTTTCCAAAAAAGCAATACTCTCCATTCATCCGAAATATTACCGTGCAGGAAACGGTATTGCCCTGGGCGTATTTGCCATCGGTATTCCGGCATCCCTCAACAACATTTTGCTGAGCCTTTCAAATATTATTGTAAATAATATCATGTCCGATTACGGCGATATGGCCGTTGCCGGACTCGGCGTGGCCATGAAGGTCAACATGATTGTGGTCATGCTTTTAATCGGCCTCGGCACCGGCATCCAGCCAATTTTAGGCTACTGCTTCGGCGCCGGAAACCGGGCCCGCTACCTGGCTGTCCTGAAATTTTCACTGATGCTGGCGTTTGGAATCAGCGCCATCATGACCGTAATCTGTTACTGCGGCGCAGATCCGCTGGTTCACGCATTTCTGGAAGACCCGGACGCCTTTACCTACGGCATGTCCTTTGCCCGTATTTACATTTATTCCGGCCCTGTCATCGGACTGATGTTTGTACTTATCAATGCGATTCAGTCCACAGGCGCGGCCCTGCCGGCCCTGATTCTGTCCATCAGCCGCCAGGGTCTCATTTATGTGCCGGTCCTGTTTTTATTACGGCGAATATTTAACTCCGCCGCCATGCTGGCAGCAGCGCAGCCAATCACAGACTACTTAACCACCGCACTGGCAATCGTGCTTTTTATATTTACTTATCGAACTTTCATTCACAAACTATAACATCATCCATTGCGTCTAAAGATGTTCCAAACGCAAAATTAATCGAATGAGCCATGCTAAATGAAAGTTTATAAAAAGCATCGCAGCCATCCTGTTCAGTCCTGAATATGATGCGGTTTCCTGTATAGCCATATACATCAAGATCAGAAATAATGTCGCCGCCGGTTACCCAGACAGTCCAATTACTTCCTTCAACACCATATGCACACGCTTCTGTCCTTTCAATACCCACACATGCGCCGCGCTCTTCATCAAATATCCACTGTCCTTCAAATTTCATAAAAACATCATTTAGGCTTGGATCCGCCATATCTATGCTTTCTTGAATTTCAGGCGGAATAGTAAATGATTCGTTTCTGACACCCGCCAAATATCCCGCAAGTATGTATGCTCTTGCCCGTGTCATATTTTTGGCGGTTGTATTTTCTAATTGCGGTTGAAGGCTTCCGCCAAAAGCCGCCGCACCGGCACCTTTTACATTTTCTTCTTTTCTTTTAATCCATGCCCGTTGTTCGTCAAGCACTTTTGCTTTCGCCTCAGCATCCAATTCATCACTTAATCTGCTCCATAAGGAATTGAGTTCATCGTCCCAAAGCTGATACCACCGTGCGGTAAGCTGATTCATTTCCTGTTGTCCCATGCTGCTCCAATCAGCATTTTCATATTCACAAGACTTAACCTCTACTTTTGTAATTTCATCCTGAATACTCCCGGCTTCACTTTTATGCCGGTTCCCTGCAGACCGAAACTGCTCATCTGTATAATCTTCTTCTGTCAGATCATCTAAATCCTTACTGATTTGTGCAATATCGCTCACTGTGCCCGCCTGCACGTCTTCTGCGTTCTTTACCTGACCACATGATGAAAGCATAAAAATCGTCACTCCTGCCATCAGCATAATCGGTATTTTTTTCATAAGCCGTCACTCCTCTTTGCTATATCCTTAACGCTTTATTTATATCACAACAAAAAAGATAATAAAATACCGCTTGCACAAACGACATCATTTTTGCGCAAACGACACAAAAATCAATTATCGAACCACATTCTCCACTTAAAAAATTCCTTCTTAAACTCTTTACTGTGGGCTCTCCCGATGATCACCTTTAATCCGCTGCAAAGTGTAATTTCATGACTGTTTACTTTTTCAATATATTTTAAATTGACAATATATGACCGGTGTATCTGTGAAAAAGCCAAATTGGGATAAACTTCGTGCAGTTTCCGATATCTGTCCTTCACAAAAATGTTCCCTCCCATCCAGCATAAGGTATCTTAATTTTCTTCCATATGTTTCAACAAGAAGAAGTTCATTCAGGTTTATCTCCTGATGCGTATCCCAGCGGTATCATTACAGGAAACAATCCGATCCTGAATCTTTGTTTTCAGGAAAGAATCAATCGCTTCCCTTATTTCTTCCAGATGCTTTTTGTCTATATACCTGAAAGCATTCACCTTATATCCTGATCTTGCCTGCTCCGTATGAGAAGTCAAAAAACATATTTTACTTTTATTCCCATAATGCATCAATTGTTCTGCTATTTGAAAACCATCTTCACCCTCTGCAAGTTCAATATCCAGAAACAGCAGGTCTGTATCCGGATTTTTCATAAAATCTTTTCCGCTGCTATAGGAATTGATTTGAAATGGAATATTTTTATCCCTGCAATATTTCTCGATAAGATCCTGTATCTTATCTCTCCATACTGCTTCATCTTCTACAATACCTATTTTCATGCCTTTTTCTCCCTTGGTATGGCAATACTGATTTTAAACAGCGCTTCCCATTTTCCACTGCGGGCTCCAAACAATATAAATCATGCTCTTCCACTCTTTATCCTGCTGTCGGAAAACGCATAGCCGTGTTTTTACGAGAAGAAACATGCCCTCATATTCTGTTGCTCAGCTCCGCAAACTGTTCCAGCGTCAACGCTTCGCCGCGGACCATGGGCGGCAGATTCATTTCCTCCAGTACGGTCAGCACGCGCTCCTTCGGAATTCCCAGCTCCGGCGCATTTCCCAGTCCGTTTACCAAGGTCTTGCGGCGCTGGGCGAAAGACGCCCTGATGAGAGAAAACATTTTGCTCTCATTCTCCACATGTACCGGCGGCTCCTCATGCCTGGTAAGCCGGATAACTGCGCTTCCCACACCCGGCCTGGGTATAAAGCAGTTGGGAGGCACGTTTGCCACTACCTCCGGCTTTGCATAATACTGAACAGCCAGGGAAAGGGCCCCATAATCCTTTGTGCCGGGACCGACCTGCATCCGCTCCGCCACTTCCTTCTGCACCATGACAGTGATGCTCTTTAAAGGGACGTGCTTCTCAAACAGCCCCATAATAATGGGCGTAGTAATATAATAGGGCAGGTTTGCCACCACCTTTATCGGTCTGCCCCCGTTTCGCTGCTCCGCGATTTTATTGATGTCAACCTTCAAAATGTCATCGTTGATGACCGTCACGTTTTCATAGTCCGAAAGCGTCTCCTCAAGTATGGGAATCAGATTCCTGTCAATTTCCACCGCAACCACCTCTCCGGCGCTTTCCGCCAGATACTGGGTCATGGTGCCGATTCCGGGCCCAATCTCAAGAACACAGTCCTCCTCTGTTATCTCCGCCGCGGCAATAATCCTGTCCAGGACGGAAGTGTCAATCAGAAAATTCTGTCCGAACTTTTTTTGAAAATTAAAATTATATTTTTGAAGTATTTCTATGGTGTTGCGCGGTACGCCCAGTGATGCCATCTGCACGCCTCCTCTGTATTCCGGCATTTCTAACATTTATTGTTTCATGGCGATTGCGGTCTTTTTCCCAAATCCCGCGCCCTGCCGCCGTTTGCTTTCACCATCTGCCGCCATCCCGTCTGTGCGGCCAGTTTATATAAAAATCTCGGAAAGGCAACGGACACATATTGATTTCCCTGTGCCTGCTGATTCTCCTGTGCCTCCTGCATACAAATCCCATCGGCAAGTGACTTCAGTGCCTTCTCAATCGGTTCTCTCGGACCGTGTCCCGACTTTGTTTTCGGCATCTGTGCCAGCGCTCCACCACCGCCGACGCCTACGCCGCCGCCCCAGACATATCCTGTCTTTGCACACCAGTTTTCCAGAATCTGCAGCGCAGGCTCTGCCTGAATTCCCTCATAAAAACCGCAGTTTACGATTCCGTAAATCCGAATTTCTCTGTTTATATTTTTAAGAGAGGCCTCCTCCAAATCTCCGAGGCATGAAAGCAGATGCCCGGGAACTCCGTCCACATAAAGGGGAAAGGAAAACACTATGGCGTCCGCCTGGTTTAATGATTCCGCTTCTTCCTCTGTGACGGCACCGGTATGGAATCCGAATTCCATGACATCCGTTTTTTCCCCCAGATAAGGCTTTAAATCCTCTAACAGCGTTCCGCTGGCACTGAATTTTACTTTCGGGCTTCCGTTAATGAGTGCTGTTTTCATATACTTATGCCCTCCAATTCCTCTTCTGATTTATAAAAATAAATATCCTTTACCACCCCGTCATAATTATCTGCGTTTGCCTCCAAAACCTTCCGCGCCGTCTCCTTTTCCGCATCCGTGATATTGTCCCCGTAAAAATATGCGGACAGGGAAATCACATTGCTGTACCTGCGCTTATGATGCATTTCACCTTTGCGAATCACAAAATCCGGGTGGATATAGGAAATTGCTCTATCCTGTACAGTTTTTACAAACGGGCTCACACTGCCGTAGCAGCATTTGCTTACGAAAATCAGTTCCGTACATTTACCCATAACAATCCCTGTGTCTTCATAACCGTCATGGATAACGCACCTTCCGGGCGTCTTAGCCCAGCATCCGAAGCAGCCCACGCAATTCCTGATATCGCCTCGGGGCCGGATAATTTTATGTTTACCCTCCACAGGGATGTTAAAATTTACCAAATCAGTAATAATTAATTTCATTTATTTTTATTTATCTCCTTTCCCTGACTCCTCCTTCAGGAAACACAGCACTTCCCCTAAATCCTGAAATATTCTCCTGCTTAGGCGAACCATCTCCTCATCCGGCGCAAGCATGTCCGGCACCATCAGGGGCGCCATCCCTGCCGCATGTGCGGAACGGATTCCGTTCGGCGAATCCTCAATGGCGTAAGCCTGTCCCGGCTCTGCCCCAAGCTCCCTGCAGGCCATCAGGTAAATATCCGGCCGGGGCTTGGAATGCTCCACCATATCCCCTGTGACCACCACAGAAAAATATCCGCTGATTCCTGCCTGTTCCAGATGGTTTTGCACAGTGGAACGCCTGGTGGAGGATGCAAGCCCTATGATCCAGCCGTTTTCCTTCAGCCAGGCGAGAATTTCCTTTACTCCCGGTTTCATGGGAAGCCCGTTTTTTTCTATATAATTCCAAAACCACTCGGAAGCACGCTGCCGGAATCCTTCGTAATCAAAGTCTTCCCCATATGCCTCCATGACAATTTTTCTGCTGTCATTGGCATTTCGGCCGATACACTGCGGAAATATTTCCTCCATGCCCGGCAGCCCATCCTCTTCCGCCACGAACAGCCAGCTGTCCTGGCAAAGGCGCTCCGTGTCGAACAACACGCCATCCATGTCAAATACTACTGTATTCATAGACTCTCCCTCATTGTGCTTTGGTTTTGCTTTGCGCTTTGGTTTTGCTTTGCGCTCATTATATCATACTTTCCTATTTTGGCAAAATGTGTTAGAATATTTTTCGTGCGGAAAATCAGACAACAATTATTATGGCGAGGGAAACTATAATGAGTGAGACAAAACAGAAAAGATTATCCCTGATTCCCTACTTGTGGAGTTATAAATGGCATTATCTTCTGGGCATCGTCGTACTGCTGCTGGTGGATCTGGCAAGTCTCTATATCCCCCAGTACACCGGTGAAATTATAGACGGCCTGACGAAGGGAACCTTCGGCTTTGAAGGGGTAAAGCCCATCCTGCTTAAAATCCTTTTGGCAGGGCTTGTCATGATGCTTGGCCGCTTCGGCTGGCGCTTTTTTATCATCGGCGCTTCCCGGGGAATTGAATACAAAATGCGGAACGACCTGTTCCAACACCTGGAAACTCTTTCAGCCCGCTTCTACAACAGCCACAAGACAGGTGACCTGATGGCTCATTTCACCAATGATCTGCAGGCTATCCGCATGGCGGTGGGAATGGCGGTCATCACCACCTTTGACGCTGTTGTCATGACAGTCATGGTGCTTGTAAAGATGATTTTCTATGTAGATTTCAAGCTGACCCTGCAGGCCTTTGTCCCCCTGATTCTGGTGGCCTTCGGCTGCTATTATTACGGTATTGAACAAAAAAAGCGGCAGACCAGACGACAGGAGGCATTCTCATACCTTTCTGACAAGGCTCAGGAAAGCCTGGCGGGCATCCGGGTGCTGAAGGCTTTTGTCCAGGAGGATTCGGATTTCAAATCCTTTGAGGATGCAAGCAGAAACAATATGGAAAAAAATCTGGCAGTGGCAAAGCTTCAGGCAATCTTTGGGGCGGCCCTTGATTTGGTCACAGGCCTGAGCCTCTTACTGACCCTGGTATTCGGCGGAAAAATGGTGCTGAACGGCCAGGTATCCATCGGTCAGTTTGTGGCGTTTAATTCCTATATCGGTATGCTGGTCTGGCCTATGATTGCCTGCGGGGACTGCGTCAACACCTTCAGCCAGGCTGCGGCGGCCTTTCACCGGGTAGCGGCTATCTTTCGCGAGAAACCGGATATTGTGGATGCGGATACTCCTCTCCCCACGGACTGCGAACTGCACCTGGAGGGCGACATCCGCCTGCGGGATCTGACCTTTACCTATCCGGATGGCGAACTGCCTGTCCTGAAAAATATCAACCTCCATATTCGTTCCGGCGAAATGCTGGGTATTCTGGGCCGGACGGGGAGCGGAAAATCTTCACTGGCAGATTTGCTGCTGCGGGTTTATGACTGCGAAAAGGGAATGCTGCTTCTGGACGGAAAGCCCATAGACGAGATTCCCTTACATATACTGCACAGGGATATGGCCTATGTCCCCCAGGATAATTTCCTGTTTTCCGATACCCTGGAGGAAAACATCGCCTTCGGCCTGGAAGAGCGCATTCATGAACACCCTGAACTGCGGGAAAGCATTCATCAGGCTGCCAGGGACGCCTGCATACACGACAATATTATGGACTTTCCCGAAAATTACCTGACTCTTGTGGGTGAGCGAGGCGTCACCCTGTCGGGAGGACAGAAACAGCGAAGCTCTATCGCCAGAGCACTGCTGAAGGATTCCGCCGTACTGATTCTGGATGATTCCCTGTCGGCAGTTGACACAGACACGGAAGAGCAGATTCTGGAAAATCTTCTGCGTCTGCGCAGGGGAAAAACTACCATCGTCATTGCGCACCGCATTTCAACTCTCCAGAAGGCAGACCACATTGCAGTGCTGACGGAAGGCGAGCTGACGGAGTACGGCACCCACGACGAGCTGGTGGCCCTTGGCGGCTTCTACGCCCATATTAACGAGAAACAACAGCTGGAACAGGAATTGCAGGAGGAATAAGACATTATGCAGGAAGATAAGATAGAATCCAATTACAAAGGGAGCGTTCTGCTGCGCCTCCTCTCCTATATGAAGCCTTATCTGGGCTGGGTAATCCTCTGCCTGGTAATGGTGCTGGGACTGACGGCTCTTGAACTCTACCGCCCCGTCCTGATTGGGGACGCCATCAACCTGTTTAAAGAACAGGGAGATTATGCTGTAATTTCCGAGACAGCTGTGAAATACGGCGTTGTTCTGGTCTTAAGCTTTTTCTTCACCGTGATTCCCATGTGGCTGCTGCAAAAAACCGGACAGCGAATCATTCATGCTGTCCGCAAGGAGCTTTACTCCCATATTCAGCATTTAAGCAGCCGGTACTTTGATCTGACTCCTGTGGGAAAGCTGGTGACGAGAGTCACTAATGACGTAGAGGCCCTGAATGAGATGTACTCCGGCATTCTGGTACGCCTGTTCCGAAACATTGTAAAAATCGCAGGACTGGCCGTGGTTATGCTGATAATGGACTGGAAGCTGGCCCTGATTTCCTTTGTCCTGCTTCCTGTGGTAGTGGTGCTGACCGTGGTTTTTCGCGAGATTTCCAGAAGAACCTACCGCATCACCAGGACCCGCCTTACCGACCTGAATACCTTCCTGTCGGAGAATCTTTCCGGCATGCGCATCATCCAGCTCTTTGGGCGGGAGGAGAGAAAATTTGAGGAGTTTAACGATAAAAACTATAAATACTACAGGGCTTTTTACCGGGAAATGCTGGTCTTCGCCATCTTCCGCCCTTTGATTTATATTCTCAGCATCCTGTCACTGATGCTGGTGCTGGGCATGGGCAGCCGGGATGTTCTGGGAGAAATCATCCCCATCGGCACCCTGTATATTTTCGTGCAGTATATCCAGTCCTTTTTCGACCCCATACAGGAACTGGCGGAGCAGTTTTCCACCCTCCAGTCCTCCCTTGCCTCCGGCGAGAAAATTTTCACTATCATGGATGAGGAAGCTCAGGTACCGGAGGCAGAGGATCCGGTGCTTCTCCCTGAAATTAAGGGACGCATTGAATTTGACCATGTTTGGTTTGCCTATGACGATGAAAACTATGTGCTGCGGGATGTGTCCTTCGTCATTGAGCCTGGACAGAGCGTGGCCTTTGTAGGCGCCACCGGTGCGGGCAAATCCTCCATCCTAAACCTTATCGGCAGATATTATGATATTCAGAAAGGACACATTTATATTGACGGCGTGGATATACGGAACCTGAGCAAGAAGCAGCTGCGCAGCGCTATCGGGCAGATGCAGCAGGACGTCTTTATCTTTGAAGGAACAGCAGAAAGCAATATCAGACTTTACAATGAAGAGATTACTTCAGAGGAAATTCAAGCGGCAGCAAAGTATGTCAACGCCTCTCACTTTATCGAGAAGCTGCCTGAGGGTTATCAGGAGCCGGTTTCTGAACGGGGCTCTACCTTCTCCGCCGGGGAACGCCAGCTCCTGTCCTTCGCCAGGACTCTGGCGCACAAGCCAAGCATCCTGGTAATGGATGAAGCTACCGCCAACATCGACACCGAGACAGAACTGCTCATCCAGGAAGCACTGGAAAAGCTGATGAAAGGCCGTACTACCATCATGGTGGCACATCGGCTTTCCACCATCCAGCATGCGGACTGCATTATGGTCATGCACAAGGGCAAGATTCGGGAGCGGGGCACTCATCAGGAGCTGCTTTCCCAGAACGGCATATACAAAAAACTGTATGAACTGCAGATACACCACGAGATAACAGCCTGAGTTCAATTCATCTCCTCGATATGCGAAATGTAATCCAGAGAACGCAGTGCTTCAATAATCTCGCTGTGGGTTTTGTACTTTTTCAGTTCCTGGCTGGCAATGGTGATGGTGACGGAATACACGCTTAAACCGGATCCCAGATATGCGCTGTTTGCCTCAATATCGTCAATCCGCAGTCCCAGCCTGCGGATTGTAGTTACAAAATCCTGCAGGTTTTCCTTGCTTTTCAGTTCCAGATGAATTTCAAAATGATTGGATCTGTTTTTCAGATAAGTCTCTACCGCAGGCAGATACGTCAGTATACACAGCAGGAGCACAAAGGAAATCAATGTCACTGTGTAAAACCCGGCTCCCGCAGTCAGACCTATAATACCGCAGGACCACAGCCCGGCAGAGGTAGTCAGTCCCTTAATCTGGTTGCGGGAACTGAACAAAACGGAATTCCCGCTGAGCATGGCGATACTGATAACCGCCGCCGCAGATAAAAGCGGAAATTTCACGACCGTCTCCTGCATCAGGAACAAATCCAGCAGCATCACAAGCGCTGAAGAAAAGGATACCAATATAAACGTCCGAAGCCCCGCAGAGTGGCGCTTGCTGGCACGCTCACAGCCGATTACCGCGGCCAGCAGCACGGCGATTGTCAGCCGCAGGCACACCGATCCTATGCCTATGTCGCTGGCCCATTCTCCCAGCAGCCTCGCAAGCGGGTCATATATCACATCATTCATATTCCAAACCTCCTGCCTGCCATGTGGGAATGCCTCATCATGGCGTATTGTTCTTCCGCCGCCTCCGTAAAGGCCAGTTCCTCCTCCGACTGCGTGTTCAGGTGGCCGGGCAGTTCTTTTTGGATTGCCTGAATCCGCTGAATCAGCAGTTCCACTTCACTCAGCTTCTCCTCCTGCAATGCCGTCACCTCCGGTGTCAAATCCTCCAGCTCTTTAGAATAGGATTTCGACAAATAGAGGGAAAGCTTTGCACAAGCCGGGCCAATCAATTCATACAAAACACTGGACGCCAGAATAATCGTCTGCAGCGCGTTTCCGGTCTCCCCTCCCAGGGTTCTGGCTCCCAGGGCTGCAAGCCCTATTGCTACCCCCGCCTGGGGAATCAGCGCCAGTCCGAGATAATTTCGCACCTCTTTCTTCTTTTTCACCAACAGACACCCCAAAAAAGCTCCCGCGTATTTCCCCACAATCCGAACCAGAAAATAAAGTACCCCCACCACAAGCAGGGGAACCGCCCCCACAGACACGGAATTGTCCACCAGGGCGTCCAGCTTGAAGGTCAGCCCGGAACGGACAAAAAACAGCAGCAGGATGGGTGGGCTGAAATAGTTCAGCTGCTTAAACAGCTTATCATCATCCGTAATATTGATATAAACCATACCCATGGACATACAGCCCAGCAGGGGCGACACATCCAGCAGAGCGCAGATTCCGCAGAAGGCAAACAATGTAGCCACGGAAATAATCAGGCGGTTGTCAGTGGAACGCTTCTTTGGCATAAGCAGCTTCATCACCCAGCCGAACAGGCCCCCCAGCAGAAGCACTCCAAAGTTTACCAGAATCGGTTCTATAATGCTGGCGGCGCTGAATTTTCCCGTCTGTGCCGCCAGCGCTACGGAAATCGCAATACTATAGGCAATCAGTCCTACAACATCATCCAGCGCCACTACCTGCAGCAGGGTATTCACGAAATCCCCCTTCGCCCCTGTCTGCCGTATAGTCATCACCGTGGACGCCGGTGCGGTGGCCGCGGCCAGCGCCGCAAGGACAATGGAGAAGGTCAAATCCAGACGCAGCAGAAAAAAGGTAACCCCAAATACAAGAACGGAAGCCAGCAGAGACTCCAGCACCGTAATGACCATCACCTTCAAGCCGTTCTTCTTCAGCACGGAAATTCTGAAAAATTCTCCTGTGCCAAAAGCAATGAAGGCCAGAGCAATGTCGGCAATAAAATCCATCCCCTCCACAAGGGAAGCCGGCACTATCTTAAAGCAATAGGGTCCCAGCAGGATTCCCGCCAGTATATACGCTGTAACATTGGGCAGACGCAGCTTTTTTGTGATGCGGGTCATGGCATACCCTGAAAACAGCATAAATGCCACAGAAATAATAATCGTAGCTACCGTAGACGAATCCTGCAGTTTCTCATAAAACGAATTCAGCATACCCTTTCCCTCTTTGCAGCCGTTCAGAATCAACCCGGAAAGCACTGCCGGACTCGGAGCGGTTACAATCTCTTGTAAAATAATATATTTTATGTTACACTATTCCTACAATAAAGTAAAATTATGTTTTTTTACACTTTAATAAATATCTTTTATGGAGGAAGCATGATAGATTCTAAATTCGAAACCCTTCTGGCGGTGGCGGAGCAGAAAAATTTTACAAAGGCAGCTGAAACCTTATCCCTGACCCAGCCGGCAGTAAGCCATCATATCAGCCAGCTGGAAAAAACCTACGGAGAACAGCTCTTCGTTCGCAAAAAAGGCGGTCTGATGCTGACTAAGGAGGGAGAAATCATTGTAAAATACGTGAAACGAATTAAGGCGCTGGATTCCCAGATGCGGGCGGAAATAGCAGACGCCAAGCTGGATCTGAGCAAAATCAGAGTAGGCGTAACCCACACCTCCGAAAGCAACCTGATGATTGAAGTCCTGGCCAGATACAGCAACGAGAACCCAAATATCAGCATTACAGTTATCACTGATACCATAAAAAATCTTTATACTATGCTGGAAAATTTTGAGATTGACATTGCCGTTGTAGAAGGGAAAAATACCAACCTGAATTTTAACGCCCTGATGCTGGACACCGATTACCTGGTCTGTGTCATGTCCAACAATAATCCTCTTGCCAGACGTTCCATGATTACCTTGGCGGAACTGAAAAAAGAGCGGTTAATTCTCCGCTCCTCCTCCTCCGCAACCCGGAAGCTTTTTGAATCCACTCTGGAAAGTATTGATGAAAATATGGACGCCTTTGATGTCACAATGGAGGTGGACAATATTGCCACCATCAAGGATCTGGTCCGCAAGGAGCTGGGGGTGTCCATTCTTGCAAAAAGCGCCTGTATGGACGAACTGCGGAAGGGGAAAATCGCCGCTCTTCCCATCGAAAACCTCAGCATGATACGGGAGACCAACATCGTCTACCACAAGACCTTTTCCCACACGGATGTGCTTCAGCACATCACCAAGATTTACCAGGACACCGCACGAAAATACAATGTGTGACTATCTTCCGAATGGGATCTGAATCACTATTATATCCTCTCTGTGCCATCCAGGAGCCGCACCGCCTCCCGGTTCAGTACGGCGCGCCCGAAGTCATGAATGTCTGACAGCCTCCGCGGGAAGACCATACCGCCCCCAAGCATCAGGGTGCTGTGCTGGTCCGAGCCTGCGGTCAGAGGCAAATTATGCTTTTTCGCATAGTCAAGGGCACGGTCGTTGTACTCCGGATGACGCTCCTCCTTTTCCAGGCTGGAATGACTGGCATTAACGCCCTCCACTGCGTCTGCATAATCCGGATATGTACAGATTTCTTTGATATACCATGCCTCCCTGTAGGGATGGGCCTGGCTGATAATCCCGCCGTCCTCATGAACCAGCCTCATTTGCTCCTCCACCGTTGCATCCCTGATTTCGGGGTGCTCCAGAAGCCATGTCTTATCCGGTCCGTACACCAGAAATTCAGGCCCGCCGTAGCCGGATTCCCAGCCGAAAAAGACCTGCAGACCTATTTTATCTCCTTCCTCCTTTGCATGCTCATAGCCCAGGCAGAACTGCTCAACCCACTCTCTCCAGGGAAGGCTCCTGTCCACTGCCGTGTTTCCATAGACGAAATGATCCGTGATAATAATGCCGGTGTAACCCGCCTTTTTATAGGCCCTGGCCATCTCTGCCCCGGTGTTGGAGGCACAGGCGCTGGCCTCCGAGGTGTGCATATGAGTCTCATACAAAAATCCATCCATATCATCCCACTCCTTTGTCATCCGCTTATTCACACTTACGCACTGCCTCCCTCAGGCAGACGTATTTTGACGGCTTAGCAGTTCTTCCTGCACTTTCATCTCCCGAAGAACGCTTATCCCCAGGGGCAGCGACAGCAGGAAGGAGCAGACATCGGACCAGGTCTGGCACATCTGCACTCCAAGCAGGCCGAAAAACATGGGCAGAATCCAAATCAGAGGAATAAAGAAAATACCCTGTCTGGCAGCCGCCACAAGGGACGCCTTAGCAGCCTTGCCGATAGACTGAAGCATCATATTGCACATGACAATCCAGGCGTTCAACGGGAACACCAGACACTGCAGCCGCAGGGCCAGAGTGCCGATTCGGATGACCTCCGCATCCTCCTTCCTGAACAGGGTTACCAACGGCTCCGCAAATACCAGGCCCGCCACAGACACCGCAATCAGAAAAACAGCCGCATATTTGACGCAGAAGGAAAATGCCTGGCGCACTCTTGCATATTGCTTCGCCCCGTAATTCATGCCGCAGACCGGCTGGAAGCCCTGGCCGAATCCAATCAGCGCAGAATTGGCAAACATGGAAATCCGCCCTACAATGGACAATGCAGCTATGGCCGCATCGCTGAAATCGCCGCCGTATACCCCGGCGGAATGGTTCAGGCAGACCTGGGCAATGCTGGCAAGCCCCTGCCTGCAGAGAGAGGGAATGCCCCCCCGAAACATTTCCTTATACAGCGTCCAGGAGGGTTTGAAATTGCGGAAGGAAATCCGAATATTGCCGCCCTGCCTGCTCATAACAAACAAAATCACAAAGCTTACCGCCTGGCTCACCACCGTAGCCAGCGCCGCTCCCGCCACTCCCATGTCAAAGGTAAAAATCAGCACCGGATCCAGCACAATATTCAGCGCCGCTCCGGTGACGATTCCCACCATAGCATAAGAAGCGCTGCCCTGGAACCGGAGCTGGTTATTCAACACCAGAGATGACATCATGAAGGGACAGCCCATGAGGATAATCCGCAGATAATCCTTCGTATAGGGCAGAATCGTGGGAGTGGAACCCAGAGCCTTCGCCAGAGGCGTCAGAAAGATAATACCCAAAATCCCGGCAATGACGCCCGCGAAAAAAGCAGTGAAAAAGCCTACCGCCGCCATACGATTTGATTCCTCAAACTCCCCGGCCCCCAGCTTTCTGGAAATAAAATTTCCCGATCCGTGGCCGAAGAAAAAGCCGAAGGCCTGAATAAACGCCATCACGGAAAAGACAACGCCCACCGCGGCCGTGGCCTGGGTATTCAGCTTTCCCACGAAAAAAGTATCCACCATATTGTAAAAGGAAGTCACCAGCATGCTGATAATGGTGGGCACCGCCATCTGACAGACCAGATGGGGCACCGGCTCGCTGAGCATGTAGTCCACCTTCTCCTGCTGATTCATACTGCGCACATTCATACCGTGAACTCGTCCTTTCCTGTTCTTAAAGGTTTATGCAAATCAACTCTCTGCACCGGTTCAGCGCCGCATACAGCTCCTGCTTCCGGGGCATGGCCAGATTGCCGGGAACAGAACCTGTATCACTGCCATCCGCCCCCCGGCCCTGTCCCCCGCAGAAAGCGCCGAAGCTTTTCTCCCTGATACGGCTATACATATTCTCCACCGCTTCTCCTAATGTCTTTTTGCCGTCGAAATCGTGAAGCTTCAAATTTTTAATCATATATGACAGTGCTGTCAGCTGCTCTGCATCCACCAACTGCTCCACATACCGCAGATCCACCTCCTCCCGATTGATGGAAAAGCCATCCAAACCGTCCGTCCGCATCTTGATGCGGTCGTCTTTGGCAAAGGCAGCGTCCCGCCTGACTATGCGGCAAAAATCCGGCTGCTCCGCACTGACAGCATCCCCCAGAGTATAGGGATAGCTCTCTGCTTCCTTTTTGGCAAACTCCGTAATCTCCACAGGCTGATACTTATTCATCTGCACAATACAATCTGATTTGTGAAAATAGGAACCGCAGCTTCCCGCCACCAGTATAGTGGAAATACCATACTTTTCATACAGCTCCCGCACCCTGTCGATAAAGGGAATAATCGGCTCCACATCACGGCTCACCACACGCTGCATCAGCTCGTCCCGAATCATGAAGTTGGTTGCGCTGGTGTCCTCGTCAATGAGAAACACTCCCGCCCCCGCCTCCATGGCCTCCACCGTATTTGCCGCCTGGGAGGTGCTGCCGCTGGCATCCTCGGTGTAAAATGTTTTCGTATCCCTGCCGTTGGGCAGATTGCGGATAAACATGGAGATGTCCGTCTTCTGAATGCTCCTGCCGTCCTCGGCCCGCAGCTTCATCGCGGTTTCATCCGTAATCACATATTCCCTGCCGTCTCCTGCGATATGGTTGTAAACCCCCAGTTCCAGGGCTTCCAGCAGGGTGGATTTACCGTGGTAGCCTCCGCCCACAATCAGGGTCACCCCTTTTTTGATGCCCATCCCCATCAGTTTCCCGTGGTGGGGCAGTTCCAGAGCCACCTCCATGGACGCGGGACTTTTGAATGGAACCGCCTCCTTCATGGGCAGGGATGAAACTCCCGACTTTCTGGGCAGGACAGCCCCGTTTGCCACAAACGCCACCAAGCCTCTCTTTTCCAGTTCCTCCCGAATATACTGCTGGTCATCCGCCAGAAACAACACCTTCTCCAGACTGTCCTTCGGGCAGGCGGAAGCCAGCAATGTCTGCCTCACGCACAGGGGCAGAAAGTCAAACAATATCTTGCTCAATTCTCCTGCATTGATGGTGCGCCCGTTGGCAGGAAAGCCTACCTCCATGCGGATGGTCAGGTCTCCGTTTGCCGTGTTCACCGTGCAGGCGCTTCGCTCCAATATCTCCTGCCCCGGGTGGCTGATGCCCAAAAGGCCGCTCTTGCCGGATCCCTTTGCCTTAAAGGAATAATCCTTGATTTTCGCTGACACCCGACGCAGCAGAAAATCCTGAAATGCTATTTTTCTGACACTGCTGTCATAGCATTTTCCATCGAATCCCGCCACCTTTCCGGGCACAATGATACTGACCTTGGAGGGCGCCGCAAAGGGGTCACCCTGCACATGGTCTATGGACAGCACATACTGCTGAAACTGATATTTTCCTCTTGTGTCCTTGTACGCGGGATAGCTCTTATGGTCTATCTGCCGCAGCAGGGTCTGCAAATCCGCCGCTGTCTTCATATTCTGATTCCGCCTTTCCTTACCTGAAGCGGCATTTAGCCGCCGCTGTTTTCCTCTATCTTCCACTTACTATTTTAGCCGCTTTTGAAAATGTGTCAAGAAAACAACTTCCGCAAATCAACAAAGGGGCCGCTTTTTGCAGCCCCTGTCTCTTTTCACTGTTTTCCTTCAGTCCGTATTTCTGATATCTATCTCATGCAGAGCCCCATCCATAAACGCAAACTCAAGCTTACTTTCCCAGACCGAATCCGTAACATAATATATCATGGTTTCGTGTGTGTGCCCGTAAGTATTCTCCTCATCGTCCGCATTGGAGGAATAGCTGTACGGTTCACCCATGATTGACTTAACCTCCTCCGCCGTCATACCGAATGTGACTCCGTTGCACAATATCACTTCCGGATTGGCGTCCTCGAATGCCCAGTATTGAAACGAAAGCTGATACACCTCGCAGTCCTTCAGCCTCCGATCCTTCTCCTCAAAATTTTTCAGCCTGACATAAAAGCTCTCTCCCTCCTTGTCTTTGCTTTCTGCGCAAATACCGGTGGTATAATATCCGGGCTCCAGCCACTGCTGACGGTAGCTTTTGTCAATTTGATAACCGGCCGCCTCCAGATCAGACCATGCTACAGGGAATGTATAGACCCACCCACCCAGCGAAAACTCCAGCGTTTTCCAATCTGTAGAAGAAAACTCCGTCTTCCATTCCCGTTCTTTACTGCTTCCGCTGCAGGCCGTCAGCCCGCCCAGGGAGAGCGCCATCAGTATAACCGCCCCTGCAATTTTCTTTCTTCTGTTTTTCTTCATCGTGACCTCTCTTCCTTTTTGCAGCCTGCATATGCTCAATCCGTATTTGTAATTTTGATTTCAGTCATGACTCCGTTCATAAAGTCAATCTCAATCTCGCTTTCCCGTGACGAACCCGTAACATAATATTCCATATTTTCATGTACATATTCCGGATCTGGTTCATCATCCGTCACATTGGTATAGAAGTAATCCGGTTCACCCATGATCTCCTTCACTTCCTCTAATGTCATGTGAAACGCGACCCCATTGCACAGCATCGCCGTCGGATTGTTTGTGTAGTAAAACGAGACCCTGCGCACATAGCAGTCTTCCAGCTTCTGCGCTTCCTCGCCAAAGTTCTTAAATTGAACAGAAAAGTATTCTCCCGCCTCGTTTTTCGCCGTAATGCTTGTCGCGTAATATCCGGGCTCCAGCACCTCCTGACGGTATTCGTCATGAAAGCGATAGCCGGCAGCCTCAATATCCGACCACGTCATAGGAAATGTAAAAACCTGCCCGTTTAACGCAAACTCCAGAGTCTTCCAATCCGCAGCGGAAAACTCCGGCGGCGCTGCCGATTCCGCGCTCTCTTCAACTCCCTCTCCGGCTTCCTGCTCCGAATCCCGGGACGCCTCCTCGTCATCCTGCTCCGAATTCTGCAGCTTATCCTCTTCTGTTTCCTGCTCTGAAGTCTGTCCACTTTCCGACTGACCGTCATTTCCGACAGTCCAATCCGGCACCGCACTTCCAATGCTCTCCTCTTCCGATCCTTTCTCTTCCTTACCGCCGCTTTCTCCGCATGCTGTCAATCCGCACAGCAGAACCGCCGCCAACAGAACCGCTCCTGCCCTTCTCATTTTTTCCCTGTTCTTCCTCGTGTTCTTCCTCGCCATGATTCCGCTCCTTTTCCTGTAATCTGTGTTTGTCATCCAAAAGGAATTATGCGGAAAACAGCTTTGATTAACAAGCAAAACATGGTTGCAAAACCGCAACTGTCAGTTCCCTTACTCAATATACGCTGATATCCATCCACTCCAGATAGTAGGCTTCCTCAAGCGCCTCAGGCGTCTCATCCGTGTACCCGAATATCGTATAAATGCTTCCGTCCTCCAAATCACAATATGCATTAAACTGATAATTTGTTGTCGTCTTGTTCTTCTGATACTCCAAAACGGAACAGGTGTAAAAATAAAAGATTCTGCCGTTTACCTGAACCTCTCCCTCCGTATGAATACGGGAAAGCTCCCTGCCGGCAGCCGACTTTGCCATGTCCTCCGCCGTCATCCATGTATACTTTACCACATTCGCCTGAATATAAACCTGATTATCCTCGTCATAATAGGTTTTTCCGGCAACATTGTCTGCAGTCAGTATACAGTGATCCGGCAGCCGGTATGACAGGCTATACTGCCCATCCCCATACACAATCGTATCCTCCGAAAGGTATCGCTGCTCCGGGTCAAGACTCCTGTCCTCCATCCAGAGCATTCCCACTTCATCATCCGGCTCGTCCGTGGGGTGTGCCGCGTCCAGAACCGCACCTGCCCTGACAAGAGCCTCGTCATATACCCTTTCACGCATTGCCTTGTCCAGCTTTTCCACATCTATCCTGTCATAGGGAATAACCGCAAGAAAGTGTCTCCCTTCATCCGCCGGCGCCAAAATCACTTCAAAGTAGGTACGCTCAAAATCACTTCCCCGCTCTTTCTCCCGGCTGATCACATAACGTATACAATCCTGTCCATCCCCGGTCAGCCGCTCTGCTTCTTTCTCCATACGGTAACCGGACGCTGTAAGAGACTCTTCCTTTTGATCCATACACGCCCACATTTCATCTACCGTATCATCTTCAATCTGTATCTGAATCAGATACCGCTCATCCTGCCGAATATTCAGACATCCGCTTTCATGCAGATATACCGTTCCCCTTTGCGGCAGAGTCAGCTTCATTCCCTTGAATACAATCTCCCAAACCGGCTGCTGACCGTCATCCTCTTCCGCCGCCTGCCCATCCGCCGTACCCTGGGAGGCATCCCTTTCGCCAAAAGAAAGAACACCTGCAAACCACAGTCCGCCGAAAAGCGAAAGCAGCCATAGACCTGACACCGCAATACACGCCGCTCTTTTTATCCTGTTCATGGCTGCGTCTTCTCCTTCACCTCATCCATCAGTATATGCCATCCGTCCTCCTTTACCAGACGCCGGAATTCCATGAGACACATGAAAAAAAGGGTTAAAAAAATCAACACCATCGCGGTGAGGGCAGCCAGTGTGCCCGTACTGCACGCATAGTAAATCCCCTTCTGAGCCTCATCCGTATATCCTGCAAGGAAATCGCCCTCCCTGATACCGTTTACATCCAGCCAAACCGTTTTTACGACTCTGCGTGACACATCATCAAAAAAGCTGATATCCGCTTTTGTATACTGCCGGTACACTCTCTCTACCCGTACGCGCTCTGTCAGTGCATCATCCTTTTTCCGGGGATAATGGAGCAGTGTTGTGGCCAAAAGCGCTCCGCAAAACAAAAGCAGCGCACCTGTCAGCGCAATCATGACCCACAGCCGTATACAGGCGCCCTTTCCCCGCACTATTCCGGCGGACATACCTTTCATTCCCGGCGCCTGTCCGGCTGGCCTCTCCTCCGGGGAAGAAACAATTTTCCCGTAAACCAATTCCTCAATACTAATCTGAAAAATGTCGCAGATTACCACTAATTTATCTAAATCAGGATATGCCTTATCCGTCTCCCACTTGGATACCGCCTGTCTTGTCACGCCTATCTTTACGGCAAATTCCTCCTGGCTCAGGCCTGCCTTTTTTCGGTATTCCTGCATTTTTGCTCCGATCAATAACATGGTCGAGAAAATCCTCCTTCACGTATCTGTGCCTTCGAACACCTAATAGATACCTTATGAAAAATATAACTAAATGTCAAGACCACAGCCTGCATGTAACAGGAGGGGATGTGGATATTTATCAATATCTTGATATATCGTACCGGAAATAGTATTATAGTATTACAAGCAGGCAGCTGCAGCGGTTCGGTTGCCGGCCTATCTGTATATATTGATACTGCTGATTCTCTGGATGCGATTGGAGGCTGGAAATGAAGAGGACAATTAGCATATTGGGCCTGCTGCTGGTCTGTATGTTGGCGGGCTGCGGCGGAAAGACTGACGAAGATGGAAGTACGGACGCTCAGGCCTCTAATCTGGAAATAGTGCCCTGTGAAGCTGTGGACACAGCAAATGACGACTTATATACGGCAGAGTTTGCCGGCAATACCATAACGGTAAAGCCCTCGGGAAATGAATACAGCAAACTGGAGATTCCAATAGCATATGACCCATACCAAGTTTATATCAGTATGTTTGACGCGAATCACGGAAGCATTTTGTACTGCAGTTCTCCCGCCGCAGGCCAGATGACCAAGCTGTTATATTATACGGATGACGGATGGGACTCCTATACGGAAAACGATATAAGCAGCCAGCTTGACGGTTATCCCAACAGCCTCACGATGAACTCCGCGGAATCAGGATATATCGGAGCAGAACTTCGCAGTGACGCTTACCTCTATCGCACAGATGATGCGGGGCAGACCTGGACGCCTTATGCGGTGGATGCCTCAGTGGATAACTGCAACGGCTACGCGCCTGTATTTGATGGTAAAAACGCTTACATGCTTCTGGATATGAAGGGCAATGACAGGCATACTTACCGGCTGTATTTCTCCGAAGACGGAGGCGCGAGATGGGAGGCTGCGGGAGAATTTTCTCCTGATGAGAATGTGCGCGGTTACTTCATTAAGGACGGGACAGTATATATTGTGGATGCCAAGGGCGGTTATTGGCAGTTAACAAAATAATCTTAAAGCCTGCAATTGCCGCAGGAGCAGAAAAGGAGTACCATGGCATCACATATCAAAAGCATGACCGAGGGTAAGCCCGGCAAATTAATATTCACCTTTGCACTGCCGCTCATGGCAGGCAATGTGTTCCAGCAGCTGTATACCGTGGTGGATACCATGGTGGTGGGCAAGTACCTGGGAGTCGAAGCCCTTGCGGCATTGGGTGCCTCCGACTGGCTGAACTGGATGATGCTGGGCATTATCCAGGGCTTCACCCAGGGCTTTGCCATCCTCATGGCCCGGGAATTCGGCGCAGGACACCATGACAGACTCCGCAAGGTCATCGGCAGCTCCGGCATTCTCTCGGCTGCCTTTGCCATCCTGCTTGTGGCGGCGGGACAGCTGATTGCGAAGCCGGTTCTCCTCCTGCTGCAGACCCCTGAAGCCATTATGGGCGGCACTTTGCTGTACCTCCGCATTATGTTTCTGGGCATTCCCATCGTCATGGCTTACAACCTCCTCGCCTGCATCCTGCGCTCTCTGGGAGATGGGCAGACGCCTCTATATGCCATGGTGGTGGCGTCCCTGGCCAATATTGCTCTGGATTTACTTTTTGTAATGGTCTTCAACTGGGGCATTGCAGGCGCTGCTGCGGCTACCCTGATTGCACAGCTTATATCCAGCATTTACTGCCTGTACCATATTTCCAAAATTCAAATCATGCGGTTTACAAAGAAAGACTTCCGCCCGGAGAACGGCCTGTTCGGAAAGCTGCTGGGATTGGGCTTTCCCATGGCATTTCAGAACTGTATCATCGCCATCGGCGGCATGATTGTCCAGTTTGTTGTCAACGGCGCCGGCGTTATCTTTATTGCCGGATTCACCGCTACCAACAAGCTCTACGGGTTGCTGGAGATTGCTGCCACTTCCTATGGCTACGCCATGATTACCTACGTTGGACAGAATATGGGTGCAGGAAAAACAGAACGCATTCACAGGGGAATGCGCTCCGCGGTGGCTCTGGCTCTGGTTACCTCCCTCTGTATCGGCGCCGCAATGCTGGTGTTCGGCAGACTGATATTAAGCTGCTTCATCTCCGGTACTCCGGAGGAAGTAGAACAAACTATGAAAATTGCTTATTTTTATTTGGCAATTATGAGCATCTGCCTGCCGATTCTCTATATCCTGCATGTTGTCCGCTCAGCCATTCAGGGCATGGGAAACACTCTGCTTCCCATGCTGTCCGGTATTGCGGAATTTGTCATGCGCACCTCAACGGCACTGCTGCTGCCGCTGGCAGTGGGAGAAACCGGCATCTTTTTCGCAGAGATTGCCGCTTGGATCGGCGCTGACATCATACTGGTTATCAGCTACTTTATCACTGTAAAAAAACTTCCTGTATCCGCGTAGCTGCTGACAAGGCGGCTTTGTCCGCCTGCAGTCCTATTTGCCCGCCGCTTTATCCAGCAGCCTGAGCATCCGATATCTGGACAGGTTGAATGTGCGCACGCTAAAATCCTCCGTCCGCTCCTGCATTTTCTCCATCCAGTAATATCCGAAGGTATTCTCCCGTTCTCTGCCCGCATACCCGTCATTGATTTCCCGGCCGTATTCCCTTGGCGTCTCTTCCGGCACCCACGCCTCCATGGCGTACCCCTGCTCCTCCATATAAGGCACAAGAACCGGCGCCGCATCAGCGCACAGACCGCTCAGATACCAGTAGTCATGATACACTGTTCCTGAATCCTGCTGTCCCATCGTATCGGCGGTGTTTGCCACGTTTACTCTGGCAATAATGTAATCCGGATGAGCAAAGGACAGAGCCAGGTATAGTGCCGTCACCACCGTCACACTGTAACGAAACAGAGGAAATCCTGACTTGAAAACGTTGATAAGAACACCTGCAAACAACACTGCCAGCAAGGCCAGCGCCCAGAGTACCAGCACTCTCAAAAAGGTCAGATAATAACTCCTGATATACATCACCATACGCATGGCGCTGGAGGCTATCATAATAAAAGTACAAACCGACATGATTGTCAGTATTGCTTTCAGCACTTTACTGTTCTTAAAATAATACAGGCACACCAGCACAATCACAAGATTCAAAAAGCTCACCGCCAGCAGCTGGAAAAATCCTTCCCTGGCATATGAGGCATAGGTATAGCCCACCGGCAGCTGCATCCTTCCCAGAAATAACCCCTCAATCTGGATGACAGAAAACACCATATACAGCACTGTCAGCATACCCGTCACAGTAATCGCCGGTATCGGTTCCCCTGTTCTTTTATCTTTCACTTCCTCCCGAATCCTCTTTCTGCACAGGCAGGCAGTCAGACAATAAGATGCCATGAACATAAGTACAATGCGGAAAATTATATCCATGATGCTGCCGAAGTTAATACCCCCCAGAATACTGTCCGTCATCTGGCGGAACAGCACATCTGCGCTGGACAGAAGCATCAGTACCGCAAGTACCAGCGGAATCCCCACCAGCATTCCAAGACCCACTGCCCAGATACGCCTGTCTTCTTTTTTGTTCCTGGCCTCCCGATACCCTGCCGCATCCTGGAAGGGCCTTGCCAATTCCTCAAAAGACGCAAAGGTAAGGTGAAAAATACTTCCCAGAAATTTTCCCAGCCCCCACCTTGAAGTATCAAAATACTGTTTCAGCAGCAGACTCATCATCAACAGAAAAACGCCCAGCTTGTTGAACAAAATAATCCTGCCGTCATCGGTGCAAAAAGTGGAAATGCCGAGCAGAACCATTGCCGCCATGTAAAAGACGCTTCCTTTTTTTAAGGTAGTCCCCAGTTTTGCAAGCGATAAGTACAAAAACAAGAGGCTGCCTGCCACGAAAAAAGGGAATGTTACCCCCGATCCGTTCCGGTACATGCAAAAGGTATAGAACAGCGCATAAATAAGTGCAGCCGGGCCGAAAAATCCAAAATTGTCCTTCAGACGCTTTGTCTCCTCCGTCTCTTTTTCTGCTTCTTTTTCTATTCCTTTTGATGTCTGTGTCCCCTGTCCGTCAATCACCTGTATCTTCCCGCCTGTTTCGGGTTCCGTCCAAATATTCTGCTCTGATCCTGTCATATCCGACTCCTCCTTAACCTTATATACCTGGCCATTTGCGAAACTTCTCCCACGGTAACAGTTCATCCGCTCAATCCTGCACGGCCGGGCCATCGTCCTCCACATACTCCAGTATGTCTCCCGGCTGGCAGTTCAGCGCCTTACAGATTGCCTCCAGTGTGGAGAACCGTACCGCCCTGGCCTTGTTGTTTTTTAAGATGGACAGATTGGCAAGGGTAATGTCCACTTCGCCCGCAAGGTCAGTGAGACTCATCTTTCGTTTTGCCATCATTACATCCAGATTTACAATGATTCCCATGACTCCCTCCTATATGGTCCAGTCCGTCTCTTCCTTGTACGTCACCGCCTGCTCAAACACAAAGCCCAGCACCTTGCTGAACAGCCCTGCAATCAGGAATACGAGAATAACCACACCCATGGCCGGCGTCATATACACAATGCTTCTGACTCCTGCCATCAAAGCGATGAAAAAACTCCAGTTACCCATTTTCTGCAGACTGACAACATTTTCCCTGACAAAACAATTCTCCGCCAGCACCGTCTTAAAAATTTTCCGCAGCTCCCAAAGCAGCTTCTCCGCCGCAATGCCCAGCACAAAATAGATGATAACCGACTCCTCGTAATGCCGAATAAGGTATGGCAGCTGCTCTCCAATCCACCGGATGCTCCAGGGCAGGGAGGCTGTCACCAGAATTCCTCCGTAAAACATAAAGTCCAGAAGATATTTTGTTCCTCTTGTCCATATTGTCATGCGCTTCCCTGCTCTCTCATCCTTTTTCACGATTCTTTCCTCCTTCAAAATCCTTCAGACTCTTTCCCGTGTACTGAATGGCTATCCGGTTCTCCGGATTTACATCTGTCAGGTACAGAACAATCAAAAACATCCACTCCAGAGGCTTCATCAGAAAGTAAACGAAATCAGCCGTATACTTAGAATGAATCAGCCTTGCCACAGGGAAACCGTATGTGTCATAAAAACGGCGCACCGCCCTGTGAAAACGCGGCGCCCGCTCTTCCAGAACCTGCTCAAAGGCATTTGCTACGCAGAGCTGTCTGTTGACGATAACCTGGTGTCCGTGCCGCACCCCAAGTCTCCTGGGCTTTACAATCTTTTCATGTCCTCCCGCCGCCACAGTACAGAGATAATGTTCGTCATAGTAAATATTCTGAGGTGCCACCCGCTGGGACAGGTTCCAGTCGCTGGTCTCCGTAAATGCCCTGATGACTGCGTCCGGCTTTTGGCCGAACAGGAACAAAATCCCAATCAATATTCCCAGGAGCGGCCACATCAGCAGAAACGCAGCCAGAGGCCAGCGCTCTGATTTCGCCAGAAAGCAGTTGCAGGCATGAATTACACCGCTTCCTTCCAGATACCGCTCCCTGCGGGCAGTATCCGTCTCCAACAGCCGCTTCCACTCCCACATTTTATGGCTTACCGTCCGGGCCGTAAGCAGCAGACAATTCAGCGGAAGCAGCAGCAGAAGGAAATCGAGTTCCTTCCCCCGAAAGACCTGTATGCCCCAGACCACACTTTCCACAGTCCCCATGTATATGGCTGCCAATCCCAGCACCAGCACCAGCGGCGGCATCCTGTTTAATGGAATGTAGTTAACGATAAGATATCCGGCCACAGCCACCAGCATCACCACTATCACTGTGGGCTGTGCCTCAGTATAAACGGGGGTATGCATCTGACGGTTTACCAGCTGCTCGTACCAGTCCCTGCCGAAGAATACCTCGCTGAAAATGCTCAGATACAGCAAACTGTAGAAAAAGCCCAGCGCCATTCCCACCAGGTCAAGGACTCTGCCATTCCTGTATAGCTCATGGTCCTTTCTTCCTTTTATCAGCAGAATCACTTCCGCCGCCGTCAGCACAAATGGAAATATGATAAAACAGCCGTAAATAATAATGCTTGTCAACATTATGCTGCAAAGATCCCCTATTTCCTCCAGACCCCCGCCCTTTATTACATTTATCACAAAACTTCTCTCCAGCATAGCCTTTGCCACGTTAGCCATAGCCAGTATCATCCCAAGGATAAAAGATACTAATACCGCCGTTAAAAAAGGATGCTTCCTTATAAATCGTTTCATTTGACGTCCTCCCTGATTTACATATTATGCCTTGCGCACTCTGCATTTTGTATCGCCAATATAACACCTGCATAATCGAATGTCAATATATTTTTATTGATATTCAATAAATCTTCATAAAATATTAAAACACAAAAATGAGAAAGCTCCTGTTTTTGCCTTGACATACAGGTAACTTGTTGCTATACTTATTCGCAACAAGTTACCTATCGGGAGGTATATATGAAGCTGGACGATTTGATTGCCCGATTTTCAGATACCACAGAGAACCGGCAAAAGGCTATTTTCAGTACGCTGTTTATTGCCGGAAATAAACTGCAGACGCTTTTTGATAACCATATTCCGGAAATATCCCTGAAGCAGTTCATGCTGCTGTCAATCGTGCGGCAGTCAGAAGAACCCTTAACCTTTACTCAATTAGGAAATCTGCTTGGCTGCTCAAGACAGAATATCAAAAAACTGGCGGCGGTTCTGGTGAAAAAGGGCTTTATTTCTATCCTGCAAAGCCCTCTGGACTCGCGGGCAATGTGCATTTGTCCCACAGAAAAGGTAAACGATTTTTTTCAAAGGGAATTTGCGGAATATCAGGAAGAACTGAGTTATCTTTTTGAGGTTTACACTGACAACGAAATCAAAACCCTGTTTACGCTCCTGTCAAAATTGTATCAGGGCATAGAAAATCTGGAGCAGAAAGCAGGCAGTAAAAAATGTAAAAAGGAGATTCTCACAGATGAAAGTAATTGTAATCTATAACTCCCAGACAGGCTTCACAGAGCGTTATGCCCGTTGGATAGCGGAAGCCGCAGGGGCGGACTGTTTTTCGTTAGCAGAAGCAAAAAAGAAAGATATGGCCGATTATGACACAATTATTTTCGGCGGCTGGGCCTGCGCAGGCAGCATCAGCAAGCTGGGATGGTTTAAGAGCAATATGAACAAATGGACGGGCAAAAAGCTGATTGCGTTTTGCGTCGGCGGAAGTCCGGCGGATAATCCGGAAATCCTGCCTGCCCTGAATAAAAATTTTAATGAGGCAGAATTGAAGAGGGTAAGCGTGTTTTACTGTCCGGGCGGCTTCAATTACGCAAAAATGTCCGGGCCCTCAAAGCTGATGATGAAAATGTTTATTAAATCACTTAAATCAAAGAAGGACAAAACGGAAGCCGATAACGAAATGATACGGATGATTTCTTCCTCTTATGACATTTCGGACAAAAAATATATTGAACCGGTTTTAAAATGTCTGGAAATTTAACCTGCTCATGAGTATAATGACATTAACAGTTAACCTTGGTTAGCCTGCGGAGGTACGCTGATGCTTGGACATTTCGGATTTTCCTATATCGGACTTATTTTTCTGCTGCTTTTTGAGCGTATCGGGGAAATGCTGACCTGTCATTGCATTTTTCATGCTGGGCATATACGGCCGGGTTATATGGATGTTAATTGCAGCGATTATTCTGGGTATCGGGCACATTGGCATACATATGCAGCACAAAAGGGCGCTTGCTATAAAAACAGTGTAAAGGGACGATTACGGAATGCCCCTTCCCTGTTCCCCCTACATTCCGCACATCATTTCATAAAAGCCCGGAATAGCCGATGTTGCCAGAATCTGCAGGACTGTTGCCACATCAATAATTGCATGCCCCACCATTATAGGTAATGGATTTCTTTTCCTGTAATAATACCAACACAAAATGAGTGTCAGCGGCAAAAAAGAAACAAATCGGTAAACGATATATTTTATGTCAAACAGTGTGGGAATAAAGCTATGCTGTAAAGCAAAAAAGAAGGCAGGAATCGTTATTGCCAAAAACTTATTATGTATCTGATTCACTCCACACCCCAAATATAATCCATCCTCAGCAAATGCAGTTGTTATCGGCAATATAAAAACATTGACAGCAGCTAACCATACCGGTATAGGCGCAATCATCATTGGGGCTGCATACGGAATAATTCCGTAACAGAAATATCCCGCCATATACATTCCCGTCATTCCAACCGCCAGAACTAAAGCCGATATTCCTATTATCTGTTTAGCACTTGTTTTTCCCTTTTGATAATGAATCAATTCCCGGAAACTGCTTTTGTTTTTCTTTGTGAGAAGACAGAGCGTTAATATTAAAAGAATATTTACCAGACTGGCGGCAATCGACCACCAATTGCTTATATCCTCTGCTTTTTGTCCGGTAACAGCTGCTCCGATTACAAATATCAAAACAAAAATTACACAACGAATCGGAAGCAAATAAACCATACCTCGGTTTTTATCAGTATTCATCAATCAGTCCCTTTCTAAATCCCGACTTTTCAGTAAACGTTCCATGTTTTCCCTGCGAGGAATAATTATTTCAATATCCACCTCCGGATGCACACTTACATATGCCTCTAGCATATCTCTCAAATTGTCCTTCGACTTCATGTAATCGTCAATAATCACTTCATCACTGAATCCAAGCCGTTTCAGAATAACTGCTGACACTACGCCGGTGCGATCCTTGCCCGCGGTGCAGAAATACATCACATTGGATTCGGCATTCATAATCGTATCAACAATTTTCTCCATTTTCTCATCAATCATCTGCCGGTATACAGTATGCAGATGCTCTATTGACTTCGGCGTATCACCGCCGCCTGTAACCGGAAGATGAAAATATTTAAACCCCTTCTGTTCTTTCAAACAGCAGGGTCTCCGCTCTGTCTCTTCCTCTGATCGCAAATCTATGATTGTAGTTATATTGTTATCACGCAGCCACTGAACCTCCCCTTCCGTCAGGTTCACCGGCGCATCGCTCCTGATATACTGCATTGTGCCTGTGGGCAGCGCCCGGGTATTTCTTGTGGATTGTAATAAAGAACTCATTCTGGTGCCTCCCCTTTGCCTTTTACAGATTTACATTTTCTTTGGCTCTGTCTCCAGTTCCATTTTTTCATATATCGCCATTATCTTATCCCAGTTCGTATGCTCATCAGAGTTTTTTAATAAACCAATCTCCCTGGCAAAAATTGATTTCCTTGCCTCATTTTCTTCTATAAGCCTCTGCTTATCCAGTTCAATGCTTCCCCACTCCATTTCTACGGCGTTCTCGACCTGTTTGTCCATGGCTTCAAAAAATGAATCGAAAAATTCAGCTACAGATGATGTGAAGTCTTCATAAGACATTTCAAAGCTGCCTTTGGGAGCTGTCCATATACTTTCTCCGCTGCCTGTTTGAAATGTACTCTCCCATAAAATTTTTATTTTCTCCCCGCAGCGGAAGAAATTAATATCGGGCCCCCCTATGAGATGTCCGGAATCAAATCCGCGATTCCACCACCACTCGCAAACCGCACAATATTCTTCATCAAAAAACAAATCAAATATGTCATCCTCTTCCTCCTCATGAAGGCTCCTCCATTGCTCCGATCTTTTTTCAAATTTATCCAGATTGTGATACAGCTTTTCCGGAATAGATTCCCCTACATATCGGAATATATGGGAGAAATCTTCTAAAAACCTGGCCAAATAATACTCATAATACCTGGTACAGTTGCCAAAAAAGGCATTTGCCTCTGCACTGTATTCGTATATGGTCTGTGTTCCGGCCTCAATCCACAGCAATCCATCTGTCAGCCCAAACCAGTGAAGGCTCCGATGCGCGTCCTCACCAAAGGGCTCAACCTTATCCAACTCTTTTAATTGAAAGTGAAATTTTAATTTACTCATTTTATGCTTCCTTTTCTAATTTTCTCCATGCATTTTTACAGAACCATAATCAGCGTTCCAGCTCCAATCAATACACAGCCGACAAATGATTTGAGCGTAAATTCTTCATGTAAAAATACAAATGCCAGTATCAATGTCAAAACTACACTCAGCTTGTCAATCGGCACAACCTTAGATGCATCCCCCATCTGTAATGCTTTATAATAGCATAGCCACGAAGCCCCTGTGGCAACGCCTGACAGTATTAAAAATATCCAGCTTTTCCTGCTTATCTCTGTCAAGCCGCTTTGCGCATGCGTCAGAAAAACCATTCCCCATGCCATAACAACAACCACCACCGTCCTTATGGCAGTGGCAAGATTTGAGTTCACTCCGTCTATGCCCACCTTCGCCAGTATAGATGTAAGCGCTGCAAATATTGCAGACAATATTGCAAACAAAAACCACATACAGCATTACCCCCTCTGCCGAAAATACTGTTCTCTGGTAATCAGCAGTTCCAGATTTTTGTTTTCCTGCCGGTACTTTTTAAATCCGGCGGACAGATGTGTTTGCACTGCTGCACTCCGTTCCTCTTCAAAGTCATTATGAACGGCGTCTGCACCCATCTTTTCAAAAGCCTGTTCCAGCAACAATCGCAGCGCGTCTGTGGCATAGCCCTTTCCACGGTATTTCGCCTCCAGAACAATCCCCATCTCATACCAGCCGGCATCCGCATTTCTGTGGACATTGACCTCACCGATAAATTCACCGTCGGATTCCCGGACAATATAAGCATAAAAGCGCTGAGGTTCCTGACCTATAAACCAGGCATACCAGTCCGCCCATTCCTGTTCCGGAAAAGCAATACACCCTGTTGCTTTGTCATAGCCATCGAAATTCAACTCATAACCCCTGTTATAACTCATAGTGTCAGGGCCCTGCATGATTTTCTGCCGATACCATAGTTCCCCGCAGGATGGAATATGCAAAGACAGCGTTTCTTTCATAAAAATCCTCCTAAGCACATGACATTGCCAGTTCCTTCGCGTCAACTTTTGTAAAATCACTGTTTTCCCTGCATATGTCAAGCCATTCTATGTGGGATGCGATATCCTCGGCATTCAATTCCAAATCCTTCCTGAGCTTTGCAAGCATCTCTGTGCGACGGCTGTCATTGCCGTTCATCAGCAAAGCCAAAGCCGTCGACTGCGCCGCATGGTAATATCGCAGCAGCCGCATCTCCTTCTCGTTTTGCTGCTCCAGCTTTTGAGCATATAATTCCAAAAAGTCCTCATATGATTTAACCGCACATAACTCCGGCAAAATATACTTTTCAAAGTCCTCGCCTATATGCCTGCATATGTCTTCTACCGCCATATCCGAAGGAAGGTAATTTTTGTAACCATCTATTTTATACATATCACCGCCGGCATAATATGGTGAAAGCATTCTGTGATACGGCAGCATCTCAAACTGCTTCAATTCACATGCCTTTTCCTTTATTTCGTCCTTTTTTGCCGCAGAAATATGAAAACGGAAGCTCGCTCCCGTGGCAATGCTGTTAAACTGCGAATTCTGCATACGAATTGTGATGCAGAAGTCGTCCGCTTCACGATGCCAGTCTAATCCTCCCGTGGAAAATCCAGATTTTTTGAGTAATGGCTTTATAACCTGCTTTACCACAATGTCCCTTTTTTCTACAGGCTTCAGACTCAGCTCACTCTCCAGTTTCTGCCTGTAATCAAGAATATCATCATCTGAAATACCCAGTTCCCGCATCCGCTCACTCGTATCATAAGGCAGATTTTCCGGCATGGATGCTAAGTCCAGATAGTATGCCGTCTTTTCTTCTTTTGTCATCTCATCCCTCCTTTCCGGCGGTAAACGGTTATGCACAGAATGAATCAAAACTATATAAAACATTATAACACAAAATATATGGAAATTGTGAACAGATTGAAATTAGTCAGAGTTTCTTGTACAAAAAGCAGAGACTCTCTCGAATCCCTGCTCTCTTAACCGTTGGTTTCAGTTATATATAGCAGTATAGGTATATCATAAGCCGCAAAATCCCAATTATGTTTTACACCTCACAGGCAAAACGGGATTCATTTATCTTTTTTGGATGGGTATCCATAATTCGCAGAATAAATCTCCTTCTTCAAAATATACTTCATAATCTGTTCCCAAACCGCTCTCATAATCGCTTTGCGGCAAAAACTCTTTATAAAACTTTTCCCACGTTTCAGAAATACAATCCCCATCATTTCCAATGCATCGAAATACCACATAAGTACATGCATCCGTCTCCCAGACACGGTAAACCCCTGACGGCAAAGATATATCATCCACTTTTGCATCATGATCAAGCAATACTCCGATTCCATATTCAAAGCTGCTTTCATTCTCTTTAAGCGGTGCACAAAGTCCATACAGCTTACCTTTAATCCCGCCGATAAATGCCTTTAAAGGTTCTATCTGGTTTTTGTCCCAGCATTCGCCCCAGAAATCGGAAATATCATGGTTACTGTCATCATTGATAATTTCCACCGGGAAGGCTTTGACAACTGCCAAAAAACGTTGTTTTTCTTTCCGTTCTATCCGATAATCAATTTTGCTGGCACCCTCTAAAGATACCTTTATTGTCAGCGGATTAAACAGGACAAGCTGCGTGCCTGAAAGCTTTGCATATTTGGGAGCAACACCATGAAATCTTGTAAATGCCTTGGTAAAGCCAACCTGCGTTTCGAAACCATATTTCATCGCAATGTCAATCACTTTTTTGTCTGTTCCAATCAGCTCCTGGCCAGCCAGGGAAAGTCTTCTGTTCCGAATATAAGTATTCAAAGTCATCCCTGATATGAAGCTAAATGCCCTGTAAAACTCATACATAGAGCAGTTGACCTGTTTTGCTATATCCTCCATTTGAATATCTTCCAGAAGATGTGCTTCGATATAGTCTATTGCTTTTTGCAGTCTTTCAAACCAAAGCATTTTAACTCTTCCTCCGTTTCCTCACAAAATAATCATCCTATCTCAACGCCTCATTCATAGCCAATACAGCCTTTAAAGAACAAACCGCCTCTTCTATATCAAGGCAAGAAGGTTGATTCTCTTTTATACACTTCAACACATGCCCGATAACTGCCTCATAGCAATCTGTATGCTGTAAAGGAATTTCCTCCTTTGTTTTTTGAGAATATACCTCAAGCTTTGTATCCATCTGCCCATCTGCATACCCATCCTCATAATATCGGACCGTGCCCTGCTCCATGATTGCTTCATACCCAACAGAAAAGGGATGCGTAGCAGGCATGCAGGAAGCTCCTCTGATAAAGGCATGTGCATCTTTGTATTTCATACATGCTGCTACTATTGACTGCTCCCCAGTTACATCAACCTGAGTTGCTGTCACTTTCTCTGCCTCTCCCATGATTCTGACAACAAAGTCCATATCATGCATCATAAGATTAAGTCCGATATGTCTGCTGTCCAGATTTCCCCACCACGGCGGCGTTTCTCTTTTCACTTGTAATTCTATCAACCTTCCGTATTGATTGCTTTTTACCAAATTATAAAGATATACATAAGCATATTCAAAACGTAAAAACAAGTCAACAAAAACGCGTCTGCCATATTGCTGCCCTGCTTTTAGAATTGCCTCTGCATCCTCCCTTGTTTCCGCTACCGGCGTTTCTATAAATACATGTTTTCCAGCACGAAGCGCCATAATTGCCATCTCCTTATGCAGATGATTGGGAAGACATATATCCACTAAATCAATTTCCTGACTGCACCATATTTCTTCCATGTTAGTCGTAGTTTGAACATGGAATTTATCTTGCAGTTCCCTCAGTTTTTCAGCATTTCTTCCCCATACGGTTATTTTTTCCACATCTGTCATTTTTGCAAACAGCTCCGTATGATATACTCCAAAACCTGTTCCTAAAACCGCAATATTCATATTCGACACCTCCAGCATTGATAAACTTTTACACAATTTTATCAAACACTCTGAAAGGATTCTTTTCCTGTCTTGCGCGATTTTGTCAAATTGCCAAAAACATTTGTCCGCTTCCCCAATGACGGCAATCATTGAAAATGGCCTGTGCTGTGCTGCGCAATATTAATGCTCCTGGAGACAAGAAAATGATTATGATAATTTCAAAAGCTCATCTGTAAGTTTCAGAATTTCGGGAGCAAGTCTTTCACGTTCTTTCCTGGTAATATGGATATAAATAGGGTAAGCGCATATAACGCCCATAAGCCCGGCAATACCAATGAGTATACCAATCAGGAAAAGATGCTCCCCCCATACCATCACACATGACATTCCAGTACCTAAAATCAAGCAGCCAAGCACGCCGACAATCAACGAAACGCAAGTTCCTTTTTTAGTCACGCCTGCGTCAAGCATACGCAATTTATCCATTTGAGAAAGTTCATTTGGTTTCTGTTGATATTTTTCACGAATCTCTCTGATTTCTTTCTGCTGCTGAGCAGTATATTCATAAGTAAACACTTCTTCCTTTTCATTCATGGTAGATTTCTCCTTTACTCTGCATCTTTTAATTTTTTAATATAGTATGTTCCTCGATGAATGATATAAAATGCAATTACAACTGAACATGTGCACACAAAGGCGCCTGTAATTGTATTGGCGGTCCGTCGGAATACAGAATCATTTCCGCCAAACTGTGCAATCATTGCTGTTTGTAATGCCATAACAGACATCATGGCACCCGTAAAGGTAATTGCTTTAGACGCCGACAAAATTGGACTTTTCAGTTTACGGAACTTAAATATATTGATGGTTGCCACGATTGCTGTATAAAAGGTATATAATGCCGACAGGTAGATGATGTAGCCAGGGTACTCATAATGCAGATTATCATGAACCATAAGGACAACCATTCCTGACATGCCCATATTTAACAACAACATGAGAAATCCGCAAGTACGGTATCCCTTAAATTCAAACATCGTTCTGTCATCCGTATTTTGATATTGCTTAAAACGGCGTACATGGAGTACAAGTACCAATCGAATCACGCCAAGAAGGAAATAGTAAATTGCAATCGCTGCAAACCAAACAGAATGGTATAAATAAGCAGTGATTCCTCTGAATATGGCATAAAGGGTATTGATTACAAATCCCTGATAAATGGAAGCCGTTCCCCTAAAAATACTGTCATGCAGGAATAAGTGACCTAGCCGGTTTGCGTTTATCCTTTGAATGAGCGGAATATCCCAAAATCCACTTTTAATAAAACGAATTAACTTGCAGAATCCCCATACGCTGACAACCAATGTATAAGAGGAGACCAAATAGGAGATATAAGCAAGCGCCGTACCATGAAATCTCTCTGAAAGGCCAAGCACCAACAATACAGTGGAACTCGGAATTAACAGTAAAGTAATCCAAGTTTGCGGATTCAGCACTCCTCTTATAAAATTTTTCCATCTATTCATTTCTATATTCCCTTATTCGCACCGTAAATGAACTTCCCTTTCCGACTTCACTCTGCACTGATATTTCTGCACCTGTAATGTCAATTACCCGCTTCACCAAAGCTAAACCCAAGCCGTTACCTTGTGAAGTATGAGAAGTATCGCCTTGATAAAACTTATCAAAAATGTGCGCCCCTACCTCTTTTGAAATGCCGCATCCTGTATCACATACCGTAACAACTGCCATATCATTTTCTTCATTTAAAGAAAGGGCAACCGTACCTCCTCTTTCCGTGAATTTGATGGCGTTGGAAAACAGGTTATTCCACACAATACTCATCATTTCCCTGTCAGATTTTATCAGAATACCATCCAGCATATCACTCTTTATCTCTATTCCCTTTTTCTCCCATAAATCCTCAAATTCCAAAAGACATTCGCAAAGCTGCTCACCCAAATCGTACACTTCAAATTGAGGAAAAATCTGTTGATTCTCTAATTTATTAAGTTTAAGAATATTTGAGATTAAGTCTGTCAGATGGTGGGTTGCCCCCATCGCAGCTTTTGCATATTCCCTGCGTTTTTCTTCGGGCAATTCCTTTTGTGCCAGTAAGGCAGCATAATTTTGAATAACAGCAAGCGGTGTCTTGATTTCATGGGATACATTTGCAACAAAGTCGGTGCGTAATGTTTCAATACTTGAAAGTTCTTCTGCCATTTTATTAAAACAGGTAATAATTTGATTGAATGTATCATCCATACCCAAACCGAATGTTCTTGGTACACGCACCGAAAAATCGCCCTGCATGATTTTTTCTGCTGCTTTCGTGATTTGCTTTACAGGTCTATCCACCGTTAATTTTCTGCGTATACCATCAATGATTGTAAAAAGGAAAGTAAGCAATATCACATTTCCAAATGTCAACTTGCCAGCAATTCCGATGTTTTCCGCTGTCAAATTTATCCCCATATTCGAAGATAATATATTCAAGAACAACAGCATACAACAGGTGACAATAAATCCAGTCAAAGCAAAGAAAACAAGATAATTGCGTATGGAACGCAGCGCTTTTTTATAATTTCGCTTTTTCATCTTATCACCGCCTTGTACCCAAGCCCGTGAACAGTTACAATTTCAAACTCTTTGCAGTCAGAAAACTTATCCCGCAGTTTTGTTATATACACATCCACCGTTCTCGGCCCGGAAGCAGTATCATTCTCCCAAAATTCGTCCATAAGTTGAGAGCGGGTAAAAGTTTTTTTGGGATAAGATAACAGCTTATATAAAAGGTTAAACTCCCGCACGGTTAATGGTATTTCTTCATCACCAAAATAAGCTGAATGTTCCTCTGCGTTTAAAACGAGCGTCCCGACAGTTAATTGTTTACTTGCAGCAATTTTTGCCCTCCGTAAAAGTGCCCCAATCCGCAGCAAAAGCTCATCAAGGTCTATCGGCTTTACCATATAATCATCAATACCCACGCAAAAACCTCTTTGCTTTGCAGCAAAATCATCACGGGCAGTCATAAACAAAATCGGGATTTCTTCGTTGAGTTCCCGAACTGTCTTTGCAAATTCAAAGCCATCTATATTAGGCATCATAATATCCGAAATAATCATATCAAAAACAATTCCGCCATACATAGCATCGTAAGCTTCATTGGCAGACAAACAGGCAAGCGTGTCATACCCGTTTTGGCGGAGATAAGCGCAAACGGTACGATTCAGCTCTCTATCATCCTCTACAACCAATATCTTAAACATTCTCTTTGCCTCTGCCTTACCCTTTCATAATCTTGTCGCTGACAGCGATAATTCTGTCTGCATATTTCTTGCGGCGTGAAGTAAGGATACTTTTATAAATGGGATAGTTCACAATCGCTGTCAGCATTCCTATAATGCCAATCACAATGCCAACAGGCATAGGACTTTCGATTCCGACAGTTTTTCCGATATCTGTCATTACCATGCTCATTCCGCTGCCCATAATAATTACACCGATACTGCCAAATACATAAGCAAAGATATTAGCAGGCTTTTTCACCCTGCTGTCTAAATTCTTTAGCTCATCAAGCTGTGTGTGTTCCTTCTCGGTGTACTGTGTACGGATTTTCTGTACGAGAAATTCTTGGTCATTTTTGTTCATTATCAATACCTCTTTCTTAAATTTGATGTCTGTATTGTAATGCCCCAATGTTTTTGAAAGTTTTATATTTTGTTAGAGAAATGTTAAAATACCCGCGCCCTATCTGTCCTCTGCTTGTGTATGCATTTTCCATTCAATATCTGCACTTCTAACCCGGCTTATCATATATGCGGCATATTTACAGGCACAATCCCTGTCCGGCGCCATCGGCTGATTAAACATGTATTCGTTCAGTGCCTGCGAAATCAGGAAACGGAACTCCTCTGGAACATTGTCCAGCCCCCACCTCCCGCCTTCCTGTTTTGACAGAATAAGTCCATCCCTCCCATATGCCAGCACCCTGCATAAATTCAGAATGATGTAGGTGGGATTTTCTAATATTTCTTTTTCTGCATTTTCCACATCACCCCAAATACTGTCAAAATAAAATTCCCGGGGGACACTTTCAAAAATGTCCCTGATCTCTTTCCCATAAAGACATTTCCCTCTGTGACAGATGATAGTAAAATGAGCTGCCAAATCCTTATCCGTTCCTTTCATTTTGGCAATGTAATCCGCCGGATTTGTCTGATACCAGCCTAAATGCGCATTGGAAAAATGCAGTTCATAGGGCGTAGGATAAATAAAAGGCCTGCATACATCTTTTCTGACAATGCTCAATTCGATTCCCTTTTCCGGCGCATACGCATTTAATTCCACAACCATGTCCATATATTGGCGCTTTACTTCATCAGACATATCTGCGCTTACTACCACCAGTAAATCAATATCGCTCTTTCGGGGGTTAAAGCATCCCATGACAGCCGAGCCGTGAAGATATATCCCAACCAGATTATCTCCTAAAATATTCCTGCTTTGCTCTACAGCCTTTTTCGTTATATTTTCTAAAATGTTCACTGTGCCTGGTCTCCTTACATAATGCCTTTCAAGCCATTAAATGAGTATCCGCTCATTCGCTGTCTCCTCTGTATACAGCTGCCATGGCTTCTGCGATCTCCAGAAGCTCGGCTCGTATATCCTCGGGCTCAATCAGCCTTACCCTGCTCCCGAAGGTCAGCAGCCAGCTTATAAGCCTTTCCCTGTCCGTATAGCCCGCCTGAAATAAAAGTCTACCATCCGGCTGCTCCTTAAAGCAATAAGGGCCAAACTCCTCTACCAGCCGCCATTTCATCTCCTGCTCAAACAGGGCCTTTACCTGAATACCGCCCGGGAACACTTTCTTTTCGGACAAGTCCGGCAAGGGAACCTCCCTGCCCTGAAATTCCTCCTCCGATACCTTCAGCTGCTCTATGCGATTCAGTTTAAACAGCCGAAAATCCTCCCTGGCGCTGCACCAGCCCCACACATACCAGCTTGACCATTTAAACACCAGATAATATGGTTCAATTCTGCGGCTGCTCTCCCCACCGGGTGCGTAATAGCGAAATATAAGCAGTTTTCTTTCTGCAATGGCCCTCTGGATTGTCTCAATCTTAGACGCCAGGTCATCCTTATACCAGGAGGACAGATCAATCAAAATTGAATCCCTCCCGCTGACAAATCCCGAAGAACCCGACTGCAGCTTTTCCATAAGCTGACTATAATAATGGTTTCCGCTGACACTGTCCAGACTGCGAAGCCCTGCCAGAATCATTTGCATGTCCTTAGAGGTCAGCAGCGTCCTGTCAACACGATAGCCTTCCATAATGCTGATGCCGCCGCCCGTCCCCTGTCTGGTGCTGACGGGAATGCCCGCTCTGCACAGATCCTCGATGTCCCTGTTAATGGTTCTTCTTGAGACCTCAAAATGACGGGCCAGTTCCGGGGCTGTGACTGTTTCCTTCTGCAAAAGCATGGCTAATATTCCGATAAGTCTGTCTATCTTCATGTGAACTCCTTATCAAACTGTCTGTGCGTCATGCCTATTATAACATTTACCCCTGTTTCGTACAATCCTATGGCCGCACAGGCCGTATACAAATACAGCAGCAGACGCCCCATGCATGCCTCTGTCAGATTAATCTGACGGCAACTTATGCCATGAAAACGGCAACCTGTTCCTGAAGGGTTGATAAACCGCCTGTTATAAGGCATAATAATCCTGCTTACAAGAAATATAAGGCGGTGGAATTTTGAAGATAGAAATTCATGTTGACGAACAAGCAGCGGATTTGAATATTTCAGTTACCTGCAGGCAATTAACTCCTGATGTGGAAAGAATTTTGGCCGCTCTGCGGATGATGAATCATCAGCTGACTGCAAAAAGGAGCGGTGAAATATATCTGCTGGACATTGCTCAGATTATCTATATAGAAAGCGTAGACAGAAAATGCTTTATCTACACGTCGGATGAAGTATACGAATCGGAGTTCCGGTTATACGAATTAGAGCAGCAGCTCGATGAGTATGGTTTCTTCCGGGTAAGCAAGTCCTTCCTGATTCATCTGCAGAGCATCCAATCCCTGAAGGCCGATATTAACAGAAGGGTTCGTGTCACCATGTCAAACGGTGAACAGATTGTCGCGTCAAGACAGTATGCAGACGAATTGAAAAAGAAGCTGGGGGTGAAATAAATGGAGGAAAAGAAAACACTTTTTGACTATCTGACACAGGTATTGGTCATATTCGGATTTGCAATGCTGCTTCTGAATATCTTTTGTCTTGCCTTCGGGAACTCCGCAAGAGATATCTCTGCCATGTTTCAGCTTGGCAGTCAGGGGATTCCTGTAGAGATTGCCTTTCAGTTTTTATGCGTATCCGTTTTGATTACAGGCGCCAGATTTGTATTTTTTACTGATATTTTTATAAAGAAAATGCCCCTGGCGTTCAGAACCGTCTGTATGCTGGCTGCGGTTGTCATAATCATTGCGGCTTTTGTGATTGTATTCCACTGGTTTCCTGCAAATATGTGGCAGCCATGGGCTATGTTTTTTATCTGTTTCGGGTGCTCCTTTCTCGGAAGCTGGCTGGTTGTGGAAATAAAGGAAAAGACTGAAAACAGGAGAATGGAAGAAGCGCTGCAGAGACTGAAGGAAAAGGAGGAAAAGGTAAAATGAAAAACGCAGTTACGGCCAGAAATCTTTCTCTCAGCTTTGGCGCAAACCGTGTGCTGAATAATATTACCTTCGAAATACAATGGGGTGAGATTTTCGGCCTGTTAGGCCCGTCAGGAGCGGGAAAAACTACTCTGATAAAGCTCCTCACGGGACAGCTTAAACAGGATACCGGATATGCAGAGCTTCTCGGAAAAGATACTAAAAAGTTAAGCGCCTCGGAGCATGGGCAAATCGGTGCGATGATGGACAGCTTTGGATTGTATGAGCGGTTGTCCGCATATGACAACCTGTCGTTTTATGCAGATATCTATCACGTTTCCCATAGCAGAATAGCAGACATACTAAAAAGCATCGGTCTTTATGAAGCCCGTGGTACAGCGGTTTCAAAGCTTTCAAAGGGCATGAAAAACCGACTGTCTCTGGCGCGTGCGCTGATGAACGACGCCAAAATACTTTTTCTGGATGAGCCAACCTCCGGGCTGGACCCGGTCACCACAAGAGAAATACATTCCATTTTGAGAGAACAAAGGAAAAAGGGCACGACTATTTTCCTCACAACACACAATATGTTCGAGGCCGAGAGCCTTTGTGACCATATTTCTTTACTAAGCGAGGGCCGCATTGTGGAATACGGGACACCCACGGATATTTGCAGAAAATACAATCACCTGAACATGCTTCGGGTGACCTTAAAAAGCGGAGAAGTCATTTCCCTGGAAAACGGCGCCGCCTCCGCCCTTCAAATGAAGGAATATCTGGAGCAGAACGCCGTTGAGGCTATACACTCCACGGAACCGACGCTGGAAACGGTTTTTATTGAATTGACCGGAAGGGGGCTGGATTGATATGCACAATGTGATTGCAATTTTTAAAAAACAGCTGAAGGACACGTTGAAGAACAAAACTGTCCTGATTCAATTTGTTATGTTCCCTGTTCTTACACTAATCATGAACAACACAATCAAAATAGACGGAATGCCGGAGAATTTTTTTGTAAATCTGTTTGCCACCATGTACATAGGAATGGCGCCGCTGACAAGCATAGCGGCCATCGTGGCGGAAGAGAAGGAGCAAAACACACTCCGCGTGTTACTGATGTCAAACGTAAAGCCCCGGGAATATTTGCTGGGAGTCGGCAGCTACATCTGGCTTATCTGTATGCTTGGCGCACTTGTAATCTGTGCCGCAGGAAGCTACACTCTGCAGGAGGGCATTACCTTCATGATTATCATGGCGGCAGGTATTTTTGTCTCTTTGCTGATAGGCCTGTCCATAGGCGCCTGGAGCAAAACACAAATGATGGCGGCTTCCCTTTCTGTACCTGTTATGATAATTTTTTCATTTCTGCCTATGATTTCAATGTTTCATACCGGTATTGCAAAGATAGCAAAATTCACCTGGTCGGAACAAATCAGCCTGATGCTGGGTCAGGTAAGTTCCCTGCGTCTTGAGGCAGGGAACCTGGGTATTTTCCTGACAAATATTTTTCTTTTCACGGCGCTGTTTTTCTTTGCCTATAAAAGGAGCGGGCTTGACTGAAGCCGCGGCGGATTCACGCTTTTTTTCTGGCATTGCGCTTTAAGCTTAAGAGCAGCAGAATACCCGACAGAGCCCCTGTAAACAAATAAGCCTGAAGCATGGGCATATAGTTATATCCCTTCCCCAGCCAGATGTCCGCAAAATCCCTCTGGATGTACATGGTGGGAAGCAGTCTGGAAACCGCCTGTACCGCTGACGGCAGCATCTCATAGGTAATACCCATCATGCCGCTTAGTATCATGATACTAAAATAGAGCATCATAACGATACTGTAGACAATACCGAATTTTTTAAAAAACAGAGCAATGGCATGGGCCAGCGCAAAGGAAATAATCCCCAATACCATAATGCATACAATATACCAGATTAACCCCGTCACCGTAGGCGCTTTTATATCCAGCGCTATGGCCCCCACTATGAAGTAAACTGCAAAAGAACAAACTAAAAAAGCTATTTCGGAAATAATCCTGTTGATAATCGTCATGCCAGCGTCTATACCAAACAACTCCAGTCTCTGGGGAATGCCCTTTTCCAGTTCCTGGGAATAGGTGGCCGCATATCCTATAAAAATGACCGCCAGAGGAATCATTGCGCCGACTCCCAGAAAAACTGCCGTCACCGCCGTAGACAAGATTGCGGCATCCGATATCTGTGACGCAAGCACCTTTGTCAAAATAACCGCCAAAAGCACCGGCATTCCTATGCCGAAAATGTGTACATAGGGATTCCCCGTGACATTTCGGAACTCGAAAAGCAGCAGGGATGGTGAAATCATTTTTCTCTTTACCTGATTATTCATGGCTATACTCCTCCCCGTAATAGGCTTTCTTTGCATTGCTGTACATAATCTCAATGTCACTGCTGCTGCGCCTGTAATTAATATTGTTACAGAGAAGCAGCTTTGTAACCGCAAGTTCCTCCGTCTCGTCCCGCACCGACAGTGCTGTCAGATGAGCTGGAGACGCCAGCTTCTTGTAGTCCTTCACAAGGGCCAGATTCCGGGGCGAGGCGTCAAATACAATTGCCGCCCGACCGCAATACTTTTGAAACAGCCGGTTCCTGTCCCCGTAATCAATGACCTTTCCCTTGTCGAGAATTAATATTTTGTTTGTCATCTGTTCCAGTTCCTCATAATAATGAGATACAACGCAAAGACTGGAATTTTTACCCTCATACCAGTTTACCAGCTTTTCCACAAGCCTTTGTCTGGTCTCAAAGTCAAGGCCGGAGGTTACCTCGTCATAAAAGGTGAGCGGTGCATCCTGCATCATCACCATGATGATTGTGAATCGCTGCTTCTGTCCGCCCGACAGCTTACTGTACTTCTTGCGCAGACAGTCCTCAAATTCAAAATAGCTTATCAGCTCTCTCAGTTTCGGATTCTTTGACACCTTCGTATCCAGGATGGCCTCCATAATATACCTGCAGGCCATGGCGTCCGTATACTCGTTAAACTGCATGTGGGTTGCCATCTGGTTTAAAGCCAGATCCGTCCTGATGGTTCCCTGATAATTCACAAGCCCCAGAATGCTCTTAATCAGCGTACTTTTTCCTGCACCGTTAGAGCCGATAACGCCTACCCTGTCGCCTTCGCAAATCCGTAACGGTTCTGTTATCTGCAGTGCAGTCTCTGCGCCGTATTTCACTGTGAGATTTTCGATTGTCAATTGCATCTTGGCATCTCCCTTCTGTTTTTCCATGCACTGATAATAACAAAGGACTGTGAATTTCAAATGAAGATTGTGTGCAGTGTTGTCAGCACACTTTCCTCTCTGTTTTCAACGTGCAAAGAGAAACCCATCTGTTTTGCATAGTAGGCCGCAATATATAAGCCTAAGCCATGGCCCGCAATATCCTTTTCGTGGTTCCCGCTGACAAAGGGGTCAAAAATGTGGGGCAGAATGTCTTCAGAAATAATCACGCCATGGTTTTCAATGGAAATTTCTGTCTGAGATACCACTATCTCTATCTTATTTCCATCGGGAGTATACGCTGCCGCATTTGAAATCAGATTGTCTAAAATCTGCAGAATCAGATATTCATCCGCTTCTATGACCGCGTCTTCACCCAAACAGGTTACCTGCAGCCGCTTATCCGCAATCACCACCCTGTATTCCTGCAGCTTACCTTCCAGCAGCGGCATGACCTGCATACTCTGGATATGAATGTTGTCCCGGCAGTGATTTAAAGATAAAATGTCCTCAACCATTTTCCGCATGGAAAGGAGCTGCTCCTTTGCCCTTGGAAGGTAGACTGCCGTATCCTTGTATTTGCCCACCCGGTTTATCATACCGTCCAGCAGCAAAAGCGCCGCCGAAAGAGGCGTTTTCAACTGGTGAGAGGATGCGCGCATAAAGATTTCCTGCCGTTGGTTTTCCTCCTGAAGCGCAAGATTTTTTTCCTCCAACTCATGGTACACAGGCCTTAATATCCCCTTTGCATACATTTGTGAAAACAACAGCACCAGAAGCAGAACTACCGCCGCCAGCATAGGGATACTCTGCAGAACCACAGGCCGAATCTCACCCATATCGGATGTAACAACGGGCAGACAGGTAAATACCAGGGCGCTCCCTGTGTCTTCCATGGCAATGTAATTTGTATAAAAATTTTCCCCGTCACTGACCGTTGCTTCTACAATCAGCATTTCATCCGAAACCAAGTGTAACTTTACGCTGTCGCTGTCATACTCTATATTGTCAGCAAACCGGATGTCAATGTGAACCGGAAGGGAAAAGGGCTGTTCCTTCCAGCGGGACAGCCATGTCTCCACCTCCTCGGAGAACTGCTCTTCATCGTAATCCTCCGAAAAATCACCGCTTTTATACCGATGCAAAAACTGCCGCAGCTCCGAAAAGGCCGTTTTAGCATAGGGTGTCTCTGCCGTCACCTTCATCTGCCAGGATTGACTCGTAAAAAAAATGGAATCCCCTTCATCCGGAATTTTAACGGAAAAACAGGCCGTAGGGTTCGCCAGCCTTATGCCGTCATAGTTCCCTGTCTCCATATAGGTTTTGTGCTGCAGCTCCACGGATTTCAGGTTCTGTTCCATGCGATAGCTTACATAGAGTGATGGCAGCATGCAGCTGAAATATCCCACAAGACAGCCCAGCAAAATGACCGCCAGTATGATACTGTACAGCCGGTTCTTCCTGTCCAGACCTTTCCTCTCATAGCTCATTTAAGCACCTCCCGCATCGGTGTGTATCTGTTTCACTGTAATATTGTTATAGCTGCAATCATTTCATGGCGGAGCCGTCACTGTCAAATTGGTAGCCAACGCCGATAACTGTCTTGATGCAGTTTACAGGCAGCTTCTTTCGCAGATTTTTCACATGGGCATCAATAATGCGGTCATTGCCGATATATTCCTCATTGAAAATATGCAGAATCAGCTGCTCTCTGGTATGCACGCGCCTGGGTGCATTATACAGCGCCTGCAGAAGAAGGTACTCGCTCAGAGTCAGCGGCAGCTTTTCGTCTCCGTAATAAGCGCTGTACGCCTCCTCCTCAAGATACAGTCCCCGCCGTTCCTTTGGGGTACTGCACTCTCCTGCAGCGGCGTGCTCTCCTGCGGCGCTCTGCCCCTGCCCGGCGGTGTCTTCCCCTGCCGCTGCCGGGGATATTCCATCCTCTGCCGCTCCGCATACCGCCCTTTTCTTCTCCTCCATATACAGGGTTCGCCGCAGGATTGTCTCCATCCTCTTTAACAGAATAATCGGCGACACCGGCTTGATGACATAGTCGTCTGCATATAGATTAAAGGCTTTTATCTGCGTCTTTTCATCATCCAGCGCCGTCAACATAATGACGGCTGTCTGGGGACAGTTATCCCGGATGTACTGTAAAACCTCAAATCCATCCACTCCGGGCACCATGACATCCAACACCGCAATTTCATAGGTATTCTCCCGAAGGAGCGCAATAGCCCCGTCTCCCCTGGAGACTTCCGTCACACGGTAACCTGACAGCTTCATATATTCCGCCAGAACCTCTCTGATTGTAGGTTCGTCTTCCAAAAAAAGTACTTGTACTCCCTTGCTTTCCATTCTGCTCTCCTCCACTGGCGTCAGTTTCACTCGCAAGCCCGCGCTGCGCGCTCCTTGCCTGCTGTCGCAGGCGCTTGCTCTTCCCGACTCCCGTCGCTTTCACTCGCAAGCCCGCGCTGCGCGCTCCTTGCCTGCTGTCGCAGGCGCTTGCTCGTTAATAGGCGCAAGAAAATCAAATGCCGCTTTGCGGCGCTTGATTTTCTTTTGCGCCTATTATATCATTACCGTGTGAATTTCGTATGAAGATTTAATCGAACAGGCTCAACTGCCCATCGCGCCAGAGCGTTTGCTTTGCTTCGTGTACCACATCTTCTTCCTGCATCTCCCCCACCAGAAGCGGAGAATGGGGATTGTGTAATTCCATGTTCCTCTTTACGGCCCCGGCATTGGAATTGGCATAACAATATTTGCAGAAGTGGCCGCAGGTATCGTATTGTCCAATGTCCTTACCCAGCAGACAGGAACATTCCGGTCTCTGAGATTTGCTTTTCGGAACGTTCAGCACGCAATGCAGAGCCTTTTCAAAAACAGCCTGTGTCATACAGCCGCTGCAGTCTGCTCCGTATTCTGCAAGTTCCTGTCCCTCTGCACACGTCCTGACTGTTATGTCATATTTTTGTGCAATGCGAATCATTTCCTTTCCCAGCGTAAGCCTGTCCGGCCTGCTGACTTCCCGCGCCTGGGGAAAGTTCCTCTGCACCTTGCTGTATAAATCAATAAAGCTGATAACACAGGTATGTGTAGCCCCGGCAAGCCTTTCCGCCATCCGCTCATAATCCGCCAAATGCCGTTCCACCGTATAGGTTTCCGTCACCATGATGGGGTCATAACGCCACCCCATGCTGTCTGCCCCCACAATCTTAGAAAGCCGCCGGAAGTCCTCCAGCACCTTCTCCTTTGCCGGCACATTAGGTTCCACCTCCCTGCCGTAGGGCGTGATAGTTACGAACCAATACTGTCCATATGCCTTCAACAGATTCAGATATTTCAGCGTGGGGGCCGGATTCTTGGTGCAAAAAACAATCAAATCCACTATCTCCGGGGAAAGGCTGTATTTTGTAACCTGATTCGGATGATAAGGATTTCTCGTATATACATATCCCTCTTTCAGCCGATTTGCAAACCATTCGGCATAAAACGCCGGAATATCCGTCCTCATTCCCGTGTTGATAATCATCTTGCCTCTTCCTCCGGTAATTTTCTTCGTGTTTTGTCAGGAGCCACTCTATTTTATCACATGCTTTACACCTGTTCACTGGTTTTGTAATTAAAATGGTGATAAAATCAAAATAGCATACTGCAGAAGCATGGAAGAAGGGCGAAAAAGATGAACATCATCAAACTCAGCTTACCTGACAGGGACAGAGCGGCAGGAGTGGGCTTTCTGAGACAATTCAGCGTTACAGAAACCTATCCCATACACAATCATCTTGACTTTTTTGAACTGTTTTTTGTCTTGAAAGGAAAAGCTATCCATTGTATAAATGGCCAAAATCGATTACTGCAAAAGGGCTCGTTAGTGCTTATACGGCCTCAGGATATTCACAGCTACGAGGCGCTTAACTGCCATGATTTCGAACTGGTATCACTGGGGTTTCTTATACCCATCTTTCATTCTGTGTGCGAGTTTATGGAGATACCGGCGGCTATGTTTACCGCGGAAGAATTACCTCCGCACACCGTACTGGAAGGTTATGACTTTGCTGATATAAGCCGAAAGCTGCTGCGGGTGGAAAAGCGTACCGTTCCGGAGGAGCGCAGGCTTTATTTCAAAACCCTGCTGCCTTTTATACTGCACCGGTTAATATCAAATAGGAATGACGCCTCTTCACAGCCTATCCCCGGCCGCCTGCGCGAACTTATAGATGTTATGAATGAAAAGGAAAATTTTATTGAGGGTATTCATCGCTTGACGGAGCTTTCCGGTATCACACAGGAACATCTTAACCGCGAGTTCAGGAAGTACCTTGATATGACGCCTACTGAATTTATTAATCTTCGACGTTTGAATTATGCAGCGGAGCTGCTTCTGAGCCGCAAATATGAGATAAATGATATCTGCTATATGTGCGGCTTCGGCAACCTCAGTCACTTTTATCATGTGTTCAAACAAACCTATGGCTGCCCACCAAAACAGTTTGTCAAAAATCACTCAGATAATGAAAGCAGCTCCGCCAATCCTGCATTAAAATTCTGAGATGATACCCGGCTCGCCATTTATTCCGTAACCATACACATTTGAAATGGTGAGCCTTTCCACCTCTCTTGCCACCAGAATATCGTTTTCACCGTTGCCCGGCGCAGTATACGCAGGCTCAGAAGGGGAAATATCAAAAACCCGGCCCTTGAGTGATATATTGTCACTTTCTTTCAGATGCACAATAATATCCCTGAATATGATGTCTGTTATATTTTTATTCACTCCGATCAGTCCGACAGCGTTCTCGGAATGGCAGACAATTCCGCTGAAAATAATGTTTCTCACACTATATTTTACAGTTCTTCCGGGAACTGCATTCACATAATTGTGATGGTAGGTTGTCATAATGAATACCGGCTCGCCGTTGCCCCACCAATTACCGGCCCGCGCTCTCGTGTCAATCATCATGTTTGACACGGTTACATTCTCAACCATGCCGGAGCCTGCGCTTGCCATAATGCATATGCCCCTGTTGCTGTCACGGATGGTGCAGTTTGTAATGGTAACGTTTCTGACAATGCTGTGCATATAGCCGATGCTTATGGCTTTGGAAAAGCTTCTAAGCAGACAGTTGGATATCACAACATTTTCACAGGGCTTATTCCAATCCGTTATTGCGGAAAGCGCAATGCAGTCATCCGCCGTGTCTATATTGCAGCCGTATACGAATACGCCGTTACAGCAGCAAAAATGCATCCCGTCATTGTTGGGAACATTTGGATGGCCTTTTACCGTTACCTCTGTTATATGTACGTTTTCCGACTCGATAAAGCTCATGGTCCAGCAGGGTGCATTCAGGATTGTTATCCCGCTCACAGTGACATTTTTTGCACGATAAAAGAAAATAGGCTGATTGGGTCTGCCTGTGCAGGTATAGGGACATTCCGCGAGCTGTGCTTCCGTCAGCGCACCTTCAGGCAAAGCAGGTTTGTCTTTATCATAAAAACTGTCTCCCCGCAGATCAATCGTACCCTCGCCATACAGCTTCATTCCATCGGCATTGAAACTATACAGCAATGACAAAGTCTCTCCCATTTCATTGTGAAAGTATCCGTTTGAGCGATAGTCGGCCAGTTCTTCGCTGGCCTGCAGCACCGATCCCCTCTCCAGTCTTACAGATACAGAATGCAAATCAAGTGTCCCCGTAATGTATACCCCTGCGGGAAAACATATTTCGGATCCTGTTTCCTCTGCAAGGTCTATCACAGACTGAAGTTCCTGTGTCTGTACCAAATGGTTGTCGGGAATAACGCCGTGATCTGTAACATAAATTCTTTTCATATAGCCACCGCCTTTACATTGTATTAATATGTATATACCATATCATACCTGCAGTACGGCTGTCTTGCGCTGGCTTGATTTCTTTTGTGCTATTTTGATTTCCGGTTCACAAGTAATTATGAACCGTACATTCAGCACATTCCGGCAGCATCTGCCGCCTTACTCCGGTATTATCATGCGGCAGATTCTATATCCATGCGCACCCGCCGGGCTTTTGCCGTACCGGGGCGGACATCCGCATGGGAAAATTAAATGCAGAAAACCACGCTGCTGTACTTAGCGGCGTGGCTTTATTGCGGGGCGTAATACTATTCCTGATTTAACAACTTTGCCATCTCATCAACCATATCGTTAATTCTTCCTGCTTGCGATGCCACCTCTGCAATATCGTTTGCATTACTTTCTGCCATAGCGTTAATAGAAGTAAATTGCTCATTCTCGTTTCTAATACTTTCTGCAATTTCCTGATTTATAGAAACTGTATTTTTAATAACGTCTGACTGATTACTATGCGCATTTCCCATAGTACCAATGGCTTCAACTGAAGTATTTAGTAGATTTGTCATTTCCTGCATACTTCTAAACACATTTTCAAAGTATTCGCTCTGCGTACTAAGTTTTGTAGAATTTTCTTCTACTTGGCTTGTGATACCCTTAACACTTTGCTGCACTCTTTCTATGACGCTCTGGACAACCTGCAGTGACTGTTGTGTACTATTTGCCAGATTACCTACTTCCGTTGCGACAACTGTAAAACCTCTTCCCGCTTCTCCCGCCCTCGCAGCTTCAATAGATGCATTTAGAGCCAGCAGATTAGTAGATGAAGCTATATCGCTAATGAGATTTAATGTCACTCCTATTTCCTGAACTGCCTCCGATAATTCCTTCGCCATTGCTATAGTCGCCTGCATAGACTCAGACACTTCACCATTAATTATATGTAAGTCATTCAATAAATCTTTATTTTCTGCAGACTTATCAAGCAAGTTTCTTGATGTGCTTTCTACTTTTTGCACATTGTCTGCAACAACACTTTCCCACTCGCTTAATTCGCCAAGATTAGCCATACTCTCATCTGTTTTTGCACTTAACATATTACTGCTTTCCACCAACTGTTCGCTGGTAGCCGCCAATTTTTCCGCCGATGCGCTTTCGCTTTCAGATATTTGCGATAAAGCCATACCCGCCTCATTTAAACTTTCCGACAGTTTCTTTACAGACAGCAGCACATTCTGTACATGCTCATTGTTTTTTTCCAATTCGTCTTTCTTTGCATTTACAAGAAAATGTGCGACAAAAAACACAAAAATAAGTAATCCTGCCAGTGATAAGACCAATGCAACCAAACACATCAGTACATCTGTAAGGAATAATTCATCTTTTACCGGCATCAAGTCTGTTCCCTTAACAAACCAACCGATAAACAGCGAAATCATACATGCCACTCCGCTGAACAACAGTACTTTTATATCCAAGAAAAATGCTATAAGAATCAGAAAGAAGAATATAAATCCCCAAAAGGTTCTGGTAGGCAGCATATACAACAAATAATTCCACTGCACTACCAGGACCATAATCGAAAATGCTTTGCCAAGGTTCAGCTTTCCAGCTTTTAAGTATCCATTTTCATCAAAGGATGTTTTTATTATGCATAATGCAATTACAAAAAATGCAGAATCCATCACACCTAACATAATTGTTGCAAGCCATGGAACATCCGGATACAATCCAAACATCTTTTCCGCATTAAACATTATTGTTGCACACATACACGCACTGCATAAAATAATCAAGCCCCACTTATAGACTGTTGATAAATACACATCTACCGCTGTTTTTTTCTTATTCATAGCCTATACCTCTTTATCAATATTGTATTACTGCGTAAACCATGCCTTGATTCATTTGCCTTGCCTTATACCTCATTTGACAGACGCACAGAACGAATGGCATAATCTACCCAACAGAATAAGGGGAAAAGATTATGATACAAACGTAAAGCAGCGAATTCAAAGAGGAAACATGTAAGAGGATTCCGTCAGGACTACCCGTCATACAGATCGCAAGGGAACTTGGTATCAATGTAAATACACTTTACACATGGATGTCACGCTTTAAAACATCCTGCAGAACCCTTTGTCGGGAGCTGAAATCTCCACCAGGAGGATACTGAACTGCGCGCCACGAAAAAGCGCACCCACGATCTGGAGGAGGAGAATAAATTCCTAAAAAGGCAAACGCCTTCTTTGCAAAGAACCTGAAGTGATCCGTTGCCTTTACATGGCGCAGAATCGCTCCACATATAGGATAAAAGACTCAACTCATCCCATGCTAAAGAAACAGTCTGTGCTGTGCTGTTGGCAAATCTATTTCTTCTCATCATAGCGGTCAAGTCCTTTCAACGAATTTATTAATGTATATTATAATATTTTTATGCACTTTTGTCAATTTGTCATCAAGCAGAAAAACATTCTATATCTCATTATGGACGTACATCCTCGTCAGCTCCGGCTCACCGTCACCCTGAACCATACACAGAAATCTCCAGCCATAGCGCTCATAAAAAGAAGTGTGATCTGTAATAAGATACAGTGTATGAATTCCTTTTTCCTTCATGTCCGCACAGACATACTGCAGCATTTTTCCTGCAATTCCACGGCAGCGGTATTCTTCCTCTACATATACTGCGCACACATTGGGAGTTAAATCCCTGCGGTCATGGAAATCATTTTCAATGACGCCCAAGCCCCCCACAATTTTATCATTCTCCACTGCAAGATACCACTGCGGTATAGCTTCTCTGCCGCTTATGCATTCGGCAATGCTTTCTGCATAAGCCTCCATGGGGATGTCCCATTTTTCATGAAACCATTCTGCCGCTTTTGCCGACAGTTCGCTGTGTTCCCTTAATTTTATCATCTCCGCCATCTTCCTGTCTCCCCTTCCTGTCTTCTGCCTCTGTCTTCTTCTCTGCCGCTTATTATATCTGCAGCAGCCCATGTTCAAAGCATAGCAGACCTATTGCACTTTTGCAATCGGTTCAACTATATGGTATAATGTAACAGTTCAATATCTCAGATAGCAGTATCCGCCCCGCTGAAAGTCATCGGCAATTAACAGGCACAGGGCAGATATTTCTTCCCCAGCTGAAAAATGATGAGAATTTTATCTATTCAGATGGGGATGAGGTTGTCGGCTTTATGTCCTTCCACTGCTATGAGCAATATAGCGAGCTAACCAGCCTTTATGTCAAAAGAGAGGTTCAGGGCCGCGGAATCGGCGAGCGGCTGCTGCGCCACTTTGAGAAGGAAGCAAAGCCCCGCACCCTGGCGCTTGTCAAGGTTCTGAAAAGCGCGCCCTGGGCGCTGAGCTTTTACCAAAAACATAATTATACATCTTCCCCTGTCTTTATAGATTCTCGTTTTTCAGCGTATCTATGGGATTATCCTTTTTCACCTTACTCATGGAATACATCATCGCAGCAAATACCACCATAAATACACTGAGTACGGCAATGCCGATTGCTCTCCAGGGCAAATGGAAATCCGCTGCATAGCCTGAGGCCACAGCCCGGTAAATCAGCCATGTGACGCCTGCAGAAACAGGAAGGCCGAAAATTAGGGCCCTTGTGCCATACAGCAGGCACTCGAAATTCATCATCCTGTTAAATCCGCCCTTTGTCATGCCCACGGATTTGAGCATTGCAAACTCTCTGCGACGCAGATTAATGTTAGTGGATATGGTATTGAACACGTTCGCTGCGGCAATCATGGAAATCAGCACAATAAAGCCGTAGGCAAATACCTGGATGATATTCACAATATTCCGTTCCATCTCCGTGCTATCAGCGTAATCCAAAAAATACCCGCCGCTCATGCCATTCTCGTCAAGAACCTTCCTGAGGTTCTCACAGCTTGCGCTGTGATTATCAGAAATCAAGTAGAAATAGTTGGAATAAAATATATCCCGAGTGTCCTGCGGCAGCACAATATCCATCATGCTTACAGGGTAGAGCATGATTACACAGCCCCTGTTTGCCTTTGTAATATAAAACGGCGCATCCGTAATTCTTTTTCCTGATTTCAGCGTGTATGTCACATAGGCCTCTTTTTCGGGAACTTCCAAAATATCTTCCGCGTCTTTATCGCTGCGGAAGCAGAGAATTCTGTTTCCCTCCTGGTCGTATTTTTCGTCCACCTTTCTGTAGCCTTCAAATTTCTTAACATTCTGGCAGGTTATCTCGCTGACATCGGATTTTAATGTGTTCAGGGTTACATATTTCTCCTGCCTGGAATCAAACTGAACGTTTCCGTCCAGCGCAATCCCCAGGGGATTCTCTTTGTCAAAGTAGTCTTCCCTTTTCAGGTTGTATTTCGCAAGAAGCCGTTCAAACTCATCATCATTTATAAAATTTGCATATCCGTAAACCTCTGTCTCTGAATCTGTGGTTTCCACACCGGGCGTGCCATATGCCCAATTCATCTCTATAAATTCATCCGTAAGATATTTGTTGTCAATGCTCCCGTAAAAATAGCCTGCACTGGCGTATGCACCGTCCGTCACATAGCGGTCTGACATCAGCAGCTCCAGAATCTCTCCCGGCGTCTTTTTCTCCAGCGCGTCCCCTCTGGCTTCATAACGGATGTCATAGCCCTCCGGTGCATATCCTCCGGCAACCGACTCCAGCAGATAATCGGTGAAAGCCGACGCGGAGACAAACAGGACAATGCTCATAAAAAGGCTGATAACGGTAGCCCTGTATTTCTTCCTGCTCCGCTTATAATATTTACTGGCAAGGACGCCTGACAGGCCGAAGAACGTGTAGGTGAGCTTTGCAGTCCTGACAGGTTTATTTTTCATTTTAATATCCGTATTCTGTCGAATGGCCTCCACCGCGGAGATTTTTGTTGCTCTTTTGGAGGGAAGCCATGCGGATGTCAGGACGGTAGCAAGGGCAATTATCACCGCAATCACCACCGCCTGCCAGGAAACACAGATCCTCAGCGGCAAATCAATGCCTATTATGGAAGCAAATTTATTGCCAATCAGCAGGAGGGTTACGCCGATTCCGCCGATGCCCACGATAATACCCAGGGGAACGCCCACGACGCTGACAGCAAATGCTTCGAAAAACACCATCTTTTTCAGCTGTTTTTTTGTGGCTCCCACAGAGGACAGCAGACCGAACTGCTTTGTCCGTTCAGCTACGGAAATGGAAAAGGCATTGTAAATCAGCGACACAGAGCCGAATATAATAAGGCCTATGACAATGGCCGCCAGACTGATAATCATAGTGCCGAAGGAGTCATACCGAGATGTGCCCATGGAGAGAAGCACATCGGTATTCTGGGTTCCGCCAAGCCCTGTTGCCTCTGTAAAATCATATACCTCCGCCGGATGATACATCTTGAAATATATATCAAACCGGGCGTTGTCCTCGAATTCCCCGTCAGCAACAGTAAGGGCCGTGTAACCGGGAGCAGTTCGTTCCTCAAAAGTAGGACGCTTATAAATCCCTACAACTGTGTAGGTTCTGGTCTCGCGCACCTCAATTACTTCATCGTTCATTACATCCCCGCCTGTGCTGCTGTCGTAGGTATAACAGGGGTTATTCTGCCCCAGGGAGTCTCCGTCCAGCATCCTTTCCCCCAGCTCCAGGGTGATGGTATCGCCTTCCTTGTAGGTAAGTCCGCCGTTGGAGGAGAGATGCTGCGGAAGCAGGATTTCCGTTGCATCCTTGGGCAGACTGCCGGAAATAAGCTGTACGGGCATTGTTTCAAAATATTTTTCCGGTTCACCGCCGATTACATACAGATAGGGCTTGAACTCATTTGTACTGTCCACCTTCGCATAGCCCAAAAGCTGCCCGTAAGCGGCGCCCGAGACTTTTTCGTCGGCGCTTATGCTCTGATAATCGCTCCAGGCAGCGCTATATACTGCGCCGTGCCAGTCTCCGGTATTATAAATCGCATATTCCAGAATATAGTTCTGTATGCTGGAAACAAAAGTAGTTACGGCGCAGATCATGGCTGCCGAAAGCATAATGCCGATAATGGTAACAATGGTTCTGGTCTTATTCTTTTTCAACGACTGAAGGGTCACCTTATGAAATATATTCATCTCCGAATCACCTCGTCACGTGTAATTTTTCCGTCCTCGATTGCAAGAATACGGTCCGCCTGCAGGGCGATATTTTCATCATGGGTAATGATAATCAGTGTCTGATGATATTTCTGATTGGATACCTTCAGCAAATCCACAATCTCCTGGCTGTTTTTAGAGTCCAGGTTTCCCGTCGGTTCGTCCGCCAGCACCACGGAGGGTGCGTTCATCAGAGCTCTGCCGATAGATACCCTCTGCTGCTGGCCGCCCGAAAGCTGATTCGGCAGGTGATTCTCACGGCCTGTGAGCTTCAGGGTAGTCAGCAGCTCCCTTAGCCTTTCCTGATTTACCTTCCGGCCATCCATCAGCACGGGAAGGGTAATATTTTCCACCACATTGAGCACCGGGATCAGGTTGTAGAACTGATAGATAAGTCCCACCTGACGGCGGCGGAAGATGGCCAGCTGCTCCTCATTTTGGGCATACACATCACTGCCATCCATGTAGACCTTGCCGCTGGTGGCCCTGTCTACCCCTCCCAGAATATGCAACAGGGTAGATTTGCCTGAACCGGATGGACCAATGATGGCGACGAACTCGCCCTTGTCCACGGAAAAGGATACGTTGTCCAAGGCCTTTACCTGGTTTTCCCCTTTTCCGTAGGTCTTGCAAAGATTTTCGACTCTTAAAATTTCCATAGTATAACCACGCCTTTCCAAATGTTGTAATTTTGACAATTGCGAAACTCTCATTGTGCAAAGTGTCATTGTACATATCGCAAAAATCACTGCAGCTTATAAGTATAGTATGGGGCATAAAAGTGACAGGGCGGTGACTTGAAAATAACAAAAACGTCACTTTACAAAAACGGGAAACTGCCCTCTCAGACAGTTCCCCTGTAAAATCGTATGGTAAATTTTGCGCCCCGGGGCGTCCTGTTTCCCGCTTTAATCGTACCGCCCTGGGCTGTAATAATCTTTCGCGCCAGCGCCAGTCCGATGCCAAAGCTCTTGTCACCGGAGTCCTTTCCCTTATAAAAACGATCAAAGATATGCGGAAGATCCTCCTTTTGAATGCCGCTGCCGTTGTCCGAAATGATGATTTCCGTATATAACGCATTTTCCGACGCCGCTATCTCTATGATTCCGCCCTCCTGCGTATGCTCCATACAATTCTTGACAATATTTGCAATGGCCTCGCAGGTCCAGGAAACATCCCCGGAAAATGTTCCTTCAGAAGACATCTGCAGTGTCTGGTTCCGCAATTCCAAGGGAATCAGCAGAGGCGCCGCCCCCTTTCGAAGCAATTCCTCCAGGGGTATATGCTCCTGCTTAAATTTGGCGGTTCCCGCATCCAGTCTGGAGATTTTCAGCAGGGTGGTAATCAGCCAGTCAATCCGATCCAGAAGATCATACAGCTCATGAGATAATTTCTGCCGCCGCTCCTCTGTAATATCCGGCTCAGACAAGAAGGACACAAGCAGATTTATGGAGGTAAGGGGCGTGCGTATCTGATGGGATATATCCGCCAGCGAGTCCGCCAGATATACCTTGTCGTCCTGCAAGCTCTGCTGCTGCTCCCTCAGGCGGATGGTCATCTTATAAATCTCGCTCTGTAAAACGTTCAGTTCTCCTTCGGCATACTTTTCCAGGGCAACCCGGCTGTCCCCGTGCAGAATCCGATCTATATCCCCTGCAAGCTCAGAGATGCGCCTGTATCTTCCATATGTGGCAATCAGCCAGATGAGAATAAGCACCGTGCATACCCCAAGCATAAGCAGCCCGAACCGCCTCTCCCACACAAATGCCGTTATCGTGGCCACGGCGGCGGCAATGGCCTGCAGCAGCAGCGTTTTTCTGACTTCGGAATTCCTGAACAGCTTCGTCATAAATCCACCTTGTAGCCCAGCCCGCGAACCGTCTTGATAATCGTCGGGTTCTGGGGATCGTCCTCTATCTTTTCCCTGAGCCGCTTGATATATACTGTCAGGGTGTTGTCATTTACAAATTCCCCCGCTATGTCCCATATGGATTCCAGAAGCTGTGTTCTCGTGAGAACCGCCCCCCGGTTATTGAGAAACACAAGGAGCAGACGGTATTCCAACGCAGACAGATATAAGTCCCTGCCGTTTTTGTTTGCAGTGCCTTTTACGGTATCAACTGTCACTTCACCCAGGTGAATCACCGAACCTGTACCTCCGGTAAGGCGGAGAATATTCTTAATTCTGGTCACAAGCTCCCTGGGCCTGAAGGGCTTGGGTATATAATCATCCGCACCCAGTTCAAAGCCCGTGACAGTGCTGTACTCGTCACCGGACGCCGTCAAAAAGATAACGGGAATGCCATAAAGGGACTTGACAGCAGAGCAGACGGCAAAGCCGTTGCCATCGGACAGGGAAATGTCCAGCAGCACAAGGTCAGCCTGTTCACTCTCCAAAAGCTTCAAGGCAGCCTCCTGCCCGGAAGCGCTTTTCACATCATATCCCTCCGCAGTCAGAAACTCTGTAAGGTTCGCAATAATACCTTTGTCATCTTCCACTAATAAGATTTTTATCATGGTTTTTAGTCGATGCGGTACACTCTGACGCCGTACCTTTCCAGCGTCTGCCGCCCCGTCTCCTCCCGCCGGTCCAAAAGATTATACAGCTTTGTATGGATCGCTATTTCCATGGGCTCCGACTTAAAATTCAACACAAACAGATAGCGTCTCCCTTCCTTCTCCCGCAGGGAAAGCTCACAGCCCTCCGGCAGAGAAATGATTTCCCCGAAAGGCTCCGCAGCTCCCAGCTTCTCCAGAAAGACCCTCACTGTATCCTCCGCAAACGCTCCGCCGAAATAATATGCCTCACCTCTGCCAAAGGAGTTCCGTATCAGGGCGGGCGCACCGGCATTGGAACCGGAGGTATACGTACCCAAAACCTGCGCGTCCTCTCCCGCAGGCACAGGCAAATCATTGAAGACAGCCGCTTCGAATCCGGCCCCCTCCCACTCCACGGTGACCGGCGCCTCGTCAGGCGGTACAAAAGAGTACTCCGGAATGTCCGTCCCCGTCAGCTTCGCCGCCGGTCCGGGCAGATAGTCCATGACGCACCTTCCGCTCATATCCTTATATCCTGTGCGGCAGCCCAGCACAAGCCTTCCGCCCGCCGCCACATACTCCTCCAGCACCTTCATGCGCTCCTTCGTCAAAATGCAGGCATGGGGGTAAAACAGCACCTCATACTGCTTCAGGCTCTCTGCTTCCTTATGGTTTTCCATATAAACATAGTCAAAGGGGGTATGGGTCTGCTGGAGCACAACAAAAAGAGCATCCTGGCTGACAGAATCCACTCTGCTGTGCCACCGGTCCAGCCTGGCGTCCCAGATATTGTCATAATCCTTTATAATACCCACCTTCGCCGCATACCTTGCTCCTGCAATCTCCTGCAGGCATTTAAGCTTTTCACTGACCTCCCTTACCTCCCGAAGCCGCCTGTTTTCCCTGCCGGAATAATCCAGAATACCATGCCAGTAAATTTCTGTTCCGAAGGTGCAGGTACGCCAGCGGAAATAGCTGACATAATCCGCCCCATGGGCAATGCTCTGCATGGTCCAGAGAGTCAGCTGTCCCGGCCTGGGACTGGGCGCCTCCATGCGGGTATTCCAACCGTTGGCTCCGCTCTGCTGCTCCATGATGCCGAAGTTTTCAGACACCGCCCGAACCTCCGCCAGATTCCGGCTCCACCATCTGTCCTTCATGGGATCCGCAGAGTTATACCCGTCCAGAGCATATCCGAAATCAGGATAGGAGTCATAGGTCAGCACATCCAGGCTTTCCCGAACCATGCGCTGATAATCAATATTGGAAAACATGCCGTTGGTGGTGATAAAGTCCTCCGGCTTCTTGTACTTCCTGACGATATCTGCCTGCAGCTTCGCATAGCTGTTCACGCTGTCAGACACAAACCGGTAATAATCCAGCATCTGGTGGGGATTTACTGAGTTTGTGTTGGTCTTTCTGGGCACATAAATCTCCTCCCACTCCGTGTAGGTCTGATTCCAGAACACGGTTCCCCATGCCTCATTCAGAGCCTCCAGGGTTTTGTACCTCTCCTGAAGGAATCTGCGGAAAGCTGTGGTGTCGCTGTCAGAATAAAAGCTGTCATTTTCACAGTTGAACTCGTTGTCCAGCTGCCACCCTACAATGGCAGGATGCCCGCCGTAGTGGGATGCGGACTTTTCCACAATATTTTCGGTTTTCTCCCGGTAGACGGGAGAATTGTAATTATAATGTCTCCGGGAACCGTGACGATACAAATGCCCGTCCATATCCGCGTTCAGCACCTCGGGATATTTTTCCGTCAGCCATGCAGGCGGCGTAGCCGTAGGCGTACAGAAAATGACCTGCATCCCCTTCTCCAGGGCCAGATCCAGAAAGCTGTCGAAAAATTCATAGGTGTACTCACCTTCCCTGGGCTCAATCAGGCTCCAGGCAAATTCTGCAATGCGCACCGTCCCTATACCCGCCTCCAGCATTCTGTCCAAATCCTCCGCCCAGAGCTCCCTGTCCCAGTGTTCGGGATAATAGCAGACACCCAGGTCAATGCTTGTTCCGTTCATTAATTTCCGCATACCCTATATACCTTTCCCCTGCATCTTTCCTATATGTCTCTCTTATACACCTTTGTTCCAAAGCCGGGCAGTTCCTCGGATACCTCCCCGTAAATCTGCTGCCACTGTTCCGGTACCCGGTTCCAGGACACGGCAGTGGGATTAAAATTCTGTATAAAAATATATTCCGCCTTCTCATTCTGCCGGGTGTTTATCTCCACCCCTTCCGGCAGATTGGTCCAAAGGGACTTTACGCCTGCGGCCTCCGACACACTGCGGCACAAATCATTGTAAAGGCTCTCCTCAAAATCCGCGCACACATAGTAGGCCATACCCTTTCCGCAGCGGTGGGCCGTCAGCGCCGGCTGACCCGCGTAAAAATCGCTGCCGTATGTCAATACTGCCTCTGCTCCCGACATCTGCACCAGATCGCACAGGCGGCTGCACCTGTATTCTCCCGTCAGTCCCAGGGAATTCCCCGGCACGGCTGCTCCGCTGTTGCTCTCCCAGTCATACAGGCCGTCTATTTCCGCGCTTCTGAGACCGCAGACATCCAGCAGCTCATGAGGCGTCCCTCCCAGCCAGCACAAATCCGTATCGTCCACAATACCGGACCAGTAGGTAAGGATCAGATGTCCCCCCTGCTCCACATACTTTTTCAGCTTTTCTCCAAAGCCCTTCCTGAACATATAGCCCATAGGCACCGCTACGACGGCATATTCCTCCAGATCCTGCTCCATGTCAGGCACATCCACGTTCAGGCCTGCTCTTCGAAAGCCCTTATGAAGCTTCGTCACCGCCTCCTGATAATACAGCCCCTGATTGCGGGGGCCCTGGGCGTCCTCCATGGCCCATCTGTTCTCCCAGTCATAGATTACGGCGGCCTGCGCCTTTACCACGCTGCCTGTCAGCTCGGAAAGACATTCCAGCGCCTCTCCCACCTGGGTCACCTCCCGGAATACTCTGGTGTCCTCCCCGCCATAATGGTCAATCACCGCACCGTGGAATTTCTCATTAGCTCCCCTGCTCTGGCGCAGCTGGAAATACTGCACACTGTCCGAACCGTGGGCCACTGCCTGCAGGGAAGCCGCCAGAAGCATTCCCGGTTTCTTCAGCTTGCTGACGCTCTGCCAGTTGGTGACGGAAGGACAGGACTCCATCAGCAGAAAGGGCTTCCGGCATATGCTGCGCATAATGTCAAAATAAACCGCAACCTCCGCCGCCGTCTCCGGTTCCGGCTTTTTGTGCCACTCCGGGTAACTGTCCCAGGAAGCCGCATCGACTACATCCGCAAACTTATGATAGTTCAGTCCATCATAAAAGTACATCATATTGGTAGTTATGGGCAGCGTGGATCCTCCATCCCGAATGGCCTGGACTTCCGTCCTCATGAAATCCACAGTTCTGTCCGTTACAAACCGTCTCCAGTCCAGCTTTAACCCATGCAAATCGCATTCCCCTATGGGAGAAGGACTTTCTATCTGCTCAAAGGACTGATACCGATGGCTCCAGAAGGTGGTTGCCCAGGCCCGGTTTACCTCCTCTATGACCCCGTATTTTTCCCTCAGCCACAGCCTGAATGCCTCCTGACAGTACTCGCAGTGGCAGTCTCCTCCGAATTCATTGGAAATATGCCATCCCAGTACGCCAGGATGAGAACCGAAACGCTCCGCCAGCTTTCTGTTGATGATACCTACCTTTTCCCGGTAGACCGGAGAGCTGTAGCAGTGGTTGTGACGTCCCCCAAAAAGATTCCTCCTCCTGTCAGGCGCCACTCTGAGCACTTCAGGGTATTTATCCGCCAGCCACTTGGGCCTCGCTCCCGATGGCGTTGCCAATATGACATTTATGTCATTTTCATGAAGTCGATTGATGATATCCTCCATCCAGCCGAACTCAAATTTCCCCTCCTCAGGCTCCAGCATGGACCAGGAGAAAATCCCCAGAGAAACCTCATTTATCTTTGCCTTTTTAAAAAAAGCAATGTCCTGCTCCAAAATCTCCGGGCTCTCCAGCCACTGCTCCGGATTGTAGTCCCCTCCATGTATCAGTCGATTCCTCGTAAATCCGCTCATTGTAATATCTCCCTTCTTCTTTGAAAATTAGGCGATTGCGAAACTTATGTTTTTGGAATTCGAATTGTGCAGATTGTATATTCCATAAGCAGACCCTGCGAACCGCCGGTACTTAGATGCAGTACTTATGCATCTTATG